>Ga0209056_10008935_pt1 | contig 10254 bp, 11 predicted proteins | sample GraSoiAngelo_114_FD_185876 | JGI IMG/M metagenome (GOLD analysis project Ga0209056, IMG submission 185876) | Grasslands soil microbial communities from the Angelo Coastal Reserve, California, USA - 14_0903_13_40cm (SPAdes) (version 2) | ecosystem: Environmental > Terrestrial > Soil > Grasslands...
GGAGGACGCCGGCTGTCCCTGCTGCGCCTGCATGGGTGTGAGGACGAGTCCTGCCATGAGAATCGCGGTCCCGCTAATGGTGAAGAACCTCTTCATGCGATCAGTCCGGTTTTCCTCGGTCGTTTCCCGTAGCCCCGCTTATTAATTCCTGCAACAGAGCGATTGTGCTCGGTTTCCGCACAGGCGGCTGAACAGCCAGGAAAACGCCCTCGGCAAAGGTCATCGGCGTACGTCCTTGTTTGTCTTTTACGTCAAGCTTCGCGCCATTTTCGGCCAACAGCTTGACCATTGCGTCGAATCCCCGGTTCGCTGCGCCGTGCATGGCTGTAAAGCCCTGCGAGTTGGCCGCATTCACGTCGGCCCCTCGCTGCAGGCAGAGACTGGCGGCTTCCAGATACTCGTTGTTGGATCGGCTGAAGGTTTGGGCCACAACCCAGTTGACTCCAGCCGCGGCCATGAGGGCGGTCGAACCCTCATTCGTGGCGATGTTGGGATCAGCGCCATGCTCGAGGAAGAGACGCATGAGGGTGATATCGCCGGCAAGGGCCGCCCGCACGAACGGTGTCTGGCCATCGAAGCTCACCCAGCTCGCACTGCCCTGCATGAAGCCGCGCACTGGCGTCGTATTGGTTCGCAAGTTCGGATCGGCACCCCGTGCCAGCAGCGCTTGGATCAAGTCCATGGGGTCGCGGGCGTCCGGCACTGGAGGTGGACTCTCGCGCGTGAAGTCCGGATTTCGCATCTCGACTGCCGCGAAAAGAGGCGTTCGCTTGTAAAAATTGTCGGCTGCGTTCGGGTCTGCGCCTTTTTCAAGGAGGAACAGAGCGAGTTCGATGTGATTGTTGGTGATTGCGACTACCAGAGGTCGTGTTCCGTTCGCAGACGGCTGCTCCAGGTCCGCCTTCGAGTCCACCAGGATGCGGACCATTTCCAGGTTGCCTTCTCGGGCCGAGAACAGTAATGACGTCATCGCTCCGGAGGGACTAGGCACGGCGCGCGGCCTGTAAATCCCCGAACCGTGTGCACCGATGTCACCCGAGGCCGCCTGCGGGACGCCCGTCGTCCCATCGGGCACACTCACGTTTGTTTGTGCGTTGATATCGGCGCCATTCGCGAGCAGCAACTGGACGACTGCTGGATGGTTTTCCACTACCGCCCACATCAAGGCCGTCTGTCCACGCACGCTTTCCTTCGCGTTCACTGCCGCCCCGCGGTCGAGAAGAAGTTTTACAGCGTCCAACCTGCCCGTTCTGGTGGCGGTCATGAGGGCGGTTTCTCCGCCCGGATTGGCCGAGTTGGGATCCGCCCCGGCTTGCAACAATGCGTCGATCATGGCTGCATTTCCATTGACGCCACTAAAGTAAAGCGGCGTCACGCCGTAGCGCGTAGAAGCATCGACTTTTGCGCCCGCGCGAATCAGCAACTGAGCTGTTTCCAAATCATCCTGACGGACTGCCCAATGAAGGGCGGTCATACCGTCGGGTTGGGGCGCGTTCACGTCGATCTTTTGCTGGAGCAGAGAGCGAACCGTATCTCGATCCGCTCGCATCACTGCGTCCGCCAGGCGAGCATCTCCGCCAGCGGCGCCCAGGCTGGCAGCCGAGAGCAATACACCGATCCACAATCCAACGCCAAAACTCTTCTTGCGCATAAGCCAGGGCCTCCGGAACGTCTTCAGACCGACCCCAAAAACAGTCTACTCGAACGGCGGATGCAGTTTATCTTATCACCGTGTCTTCGACAATTTTGAGAACCTCGGACCTCAAGGAAAACGCGACGTAGCACCTCATGTAGAATAAAGTGCGTGCACCAATACGACATCGCGATTATCGGCGGGGGCATTGTCGGCCTCGCCACAGCGAATGCCTTGCTGGATCAGAGTCCACGCCGCCGTCTCATTCTTGTCGAAGCTGAGCCCCGGTTAGCTTCTCATCAGTCGGGCCATAACAGCGGCGTCATCCATTCAGGTCTTTACTACAAGCCTGGCTCTCTGAAGGCCCGGCTTTGTGCTGAAGGGCGCGAGGCCATGTACCGGTTCTGCCAAGACCGCGGCATTGCGCACGAACGGTGCGGCAAAATCGTCGTCGCAACCGCGGAAGAGGAGTTGCCGCGCTTACAGGAATTGCATCGGCGAGGAGAAGCGAACGGATTACGCGGCATTCGCTGGTTGACGCCCGGCGAAATACGCGAGTACGAGCCGCAGGCCGGCGGTATTCGAGGGTTGTTTGTCCCACAGACCGGCATTGTCGATTACAAAGCTGTAGCGCTTACGCTCGGACAGATAGCTTCGCATCGCGGGTGTGACGTGAAGACCACCGCCCGGTTGGTCAGCTGCCGGCGCTCGGACGGTAGACTTGTTCTTCAAACGAACGCCGGAGAATTTCAGTGTGACGCTTTAGTGAATTGTAGTGGATTGCAGTCGGATCGTGTTGCTCGAATGTGCGGCGTCGATCCCGGAGTGCACATCGTTCCGTTCCGTGGCGAGTATTACGAGCTGAATCCACCGCGTCAGTCGCTAGTCAAAAACCTAATATATCCCGTTCCGGATCCGCGATTCCCGTTCCTGGGAGTTCACTTTACCCGCATGATCGGCGGGGGAGTGGAGGCGGGTCCTAATGCGGTCCTCGCCTTCAGGCGCGAGGGCTATCAAAAAACCGACTTTCGGTTAATCGATGTGGCGGACGCGCTCGCTTATCCGGGATTCTGGAAAATGATCGCACGATACTGGAAAACCGGCGCTGGAGAATTTTGGCGCTCTCTGAGCAAGAACGCGTTTGTGTCCGCGTTACAGCGTCTTCTGCCGGACTTGAAATCTGAGGATCTCCGGCCGGGCGGGTCCGGCGTTCGCGCGCAGGCCGTCGATCCGAACGGAAATCTGCTCGATGACTTCCATGTCATCCGCGCTGAACGCATGATCCACGTTCTCAATGCGCCTTCCCCTGCGGCCACATCGTCGCTTAGCATCGGCAAAGCGGTCGCCTCCATGGCCTGTCAACATTTTGATTTCGACTGATGTGAAGTCCTCAAGCCGACCCCCCGTCGCGGAAAGTATCACTTCGCAGCCAACCTAGCACATTCGGTTTTCCAACACGGATCCCCGCTCGCTCTTCAACTCCATCGGTCAAGAAAAATGTTCCGGTCGTCGCTGGGCTGAGTCGTCTCTGCCCATCTGCAACCCGCCCAGGCCGGAACTGTCGAGAAAACCGCAGAAGCGGGTCAAATTTTTGGCACTTTTGGGGACCACCGGACGGGGCCAGAAATCTAAGTCATTGACCGAACGGGCGGAATACAAATGGCACCAGCCCTGCCCTTCACTGGTGTCAGAAACAACCCATTCATCATCACAGGCGCTCCATGAAGGGAGGACACTTGCATTTTTTTGACAATGTTCGCTCGGACGAGGCTAAGAATCTTCAAAGACATACGACACGGAAAGCCGTTGGTTTCCTGCTCGCTCTCTCCTTTACTTTTCCAGCTTCACTGAATTTGACAAGAGCAGCAGTCCAATCGCAGCGAGTCTTTCTGGCTCCGCCACCACCCTCCGCTGCTAAAATCATCGATAAATGGGCGGATTACTACGGAGTAGATAAACACCTGGCCGTCCGTATCGCCTTTGCCGAATCCGGTCTCAACTGTAATGTTCAAAATAAGGACAGTTCCGCGGGTGGCCTCTTCCAGTTCATAAACGCAACATTCTTGAGCACTCAAAAGAGGCTCGGAAAACGCCAGGACATTTCCAAAAAATACGACTGTGATGAAAATGCCGAACTAGGCATTTACCTCCTCTCGAAAGGAGAATTACATCACTGGGACGCCTCTCGATCGGCCTGGGATCGAACCCCAATCCGGGAATCGGCCCTGGAGTCAGGGTCTTCAGACTCGATTGCTAGTGATTAGTTGATGGCTCAATGCACATCGATGTTGGCGGTTGCGTATCGGCGATCGGAGAATTCATATTGAGGACAAAACACGCAGGCTCCGGCTTGCTGGTTTCTGAACATCGCCAATTCGCATTCGCCGATCGCCACTGTCTAACAGCCATGTGCAATCAGCCAAAGCATTTGCTGAGGATATTGCACATCTTTGTTGCGTACCTGATGATTGGCGATTGGAGATATTGCAGATTTCAGATCTAGCTGCGTGGCCGTCCCCGACTTTTTGTGCAAAGCCGGATCTGGCGAGGAATAGACATCGCCCTGCAGCCGCACGGTTAACGACGGTACGGTGGGTCCCCAGGAGCAGGTGTGCCCGCGCCGCCGCCGCCGTCCCAATCTTTTTCGACACCGTGGCCTCGGGCTAGATCACCATGCATTGGCGTCACAAACCCGAGAAGACAGCCGTTGGATCCGTCTCTGAGCAGATGGCACCGGACTTTGACGCGGTCGCCCGGTTTGACATCTTCACGCTTGATGCCGACCCGCACCAGCCCACCGGGGCCCGTCGCTTCTAGAGCCCAGACCGCCGACTCCCCTTTATCGTCTTTGACTTCGAGGTAGAGCCAGGAATGCGGAACGAGCAAATGCAATTCCGTGACCTTCCCTTCCATGGTCGTCCATTTCGTGGTGTCATAGTTGCCATGGGAATGGTGAGCTCGAACCGGCGAGACTAAAAGAACTGCACACACGGCCGCAAGGCCCAAAGATCTGACTAGCATGGTCACCCTCCTCAAATTAAAAAAGTCTGCCCGACCATCGTTATTGGCTCGCGCGGCCGACGGTTATCTAGCGCGCGGCGGTGGGGGGGCCGGGAATTTCCATTCCTCACTGTATCCGGTGGTGTAGTAGGTCCGATAGCGCAGCGGCTTTCCCTCTTCATCAATGAATTGCAGCGATTGCTGAAACAGCCCCGGCGCCGGCGCACCCCGAGGCACGGTTGCCTCCAGAATGTAAAGACGGGTGCCATGCCTGTGGATCGCGGCGAACGTATGGGATCCATCGGGATTGGTCAGTTGGAGTCGATGGCCTTCAATCAGGTCCGACACATACCACGCGTAGTGGGTAACCTTGGCGTTCCTCTGAAAGAACTGCCACGACGCGTAGACGATCGATCCTTGCACATCACCTCGCCAGTCGTTTTGGCAAGCGTCGCCTTCTCCCCCATTCTTCTTGCACTGCTCGGCTCGCGCTGTGTGTATTTTTTCGGCGTCGGCGTAATTGACCACAGTGACGGAGTAGCGGTTCGGGCCATTCTCGACGCTATAGAGGTGCCCCGGTAAAGTGATGCCATACTCCGTCGAGTAAGTGATGTCCTTCAGCTTGGGTTCACCCGGGAAATTGACATGAAAGAAATCCGTCCGACTGGTGTAATCAATCCAGTCTTGAGCGAGCAAAGGCCCCGACAGAACCAGGATCAACGCTGCCGTAATGAGGGAAATCCTGCACATGATCTATCCTCCCAACCTCCTCACCGGTCGTAATACTGCCAGAAAAAAGGGCCGCGCACAAATTTTCCGTGTGCACGGACATAGGCCAAAGCGCGGACCCCAGTAAACCAACCTGATAAGCATTGGTACCCGGCTGTACGCCGGGTCCGGGCCTACAGCGAGTCTCTGTTGGCGCGAATACGGGCGGTGAAAAACCGCCCGGACAGTGGCATCATCCGGGGCTAGGACGAAATGGTTCGGAGGCGGGGGACGAGCCTTTGGACGTTTTCGTAGTAGATGGCGCGCAGTTCGGCTGGGTTGAATATGCCGCAGTTCTTTACGCCCTCCGCAGTTTCCGCAGACGAAAAATACGGATAATCGGATCCAAACACCATGTGCTGCACCGACCACAGCGATTTTGCCAATCTCATCTCATCCGGGTCATATGTTTGGGCCGTATCGTAGTAGAACTTCTTGAACTCGGCTGCTGTGCCTTTGTAGTTCGGCGTCGTCGGAGTTGGCGCCTTGCGGTGGATCAAGGACCTGAAGTAAATAACTGGCCCTGTACCGCCCGAATGAGAAAAGATCCATGTGATGTCGGGATACCGCGTGGTCGACCCTGTAAAGATCAAAGTCCCCATCGCGCGCCCGGTGTCTATAAGGTAGCTTTCGTCGCCGACGCCTTTAGGGAGAACCTCCTCGCAGACCTGAGTGGCTCCCTGTTGGCACTTCAGATTGGAGGGGTGGACATAAATGACCGCTTTCCGCCGATTCAATTCTTCGTAAATGGGGTTGAACATCTCGTCGCCCTGAAACTTGTCGGTGCCGTTTACAAAGTAGTTGGTGATCAGGCCGAATCCGTCGGCCTTCAGAGTGTCCATGGCGTACTCGATTTCTTTCAGAGTGCCATCGATGTCGCGCATGGGCAACGTGGCCCACATGCCAAACAGCTTGGGATAATCGGAGCGGATTTTGGCGGCGTACTCGTTGGAGACTCGCGCCATACGTTTCCATAGTTCCGGCTTTGGTCCCCAGTTGGTCGTGCCGGGCACGGAGGTCATGCCCATAATGCCCCATTTGTCATTGTCTTCGACAGCCTTGGAGAGATTCCACGGCGTGTGTTTAGGATCCCAGAAGATGGGAGTACCCGGATTTACCTTGAATCCGTTTTCTTTTCCAATTCCCATAAATTCGGGCGACCACAGATGGTAATGCACATCGATCGGGCGTGTATTTCGAGGCTGAGCTTGTGGCGCTCCGGTCAACAGATCCCTGCCGCTGAAAGCGGCTGTTGCTCCTGCGGCCGCAGCGGCCGTGAGAAACTGACGTCTGTTCAGACGGGAATGGTTCGATACGAAATTCATGGCCACGTTTCCCTCCTGATTTGAACAATGAATTGCCGATGGAACGCCTACGCTATCACTCCGGATGTTATTCGGAATCACGTATTAGGAATTCGCGCGAACACCTGGGATGTTCAGCCGAATTCGGGCTAAACTCCTTTTAATAGTAATGTAGAGAGTCTTGCTATCCGCATCGCCGAAGGCGAGATTTGTCGGCCCCATCCCGACCCCGTCCTCTAAGGTAAAAATCGTACCTAGATGTTTGCCATCTGGTGAGATCACTCGCACTCCATGACTGGATGCAGTGGCACAATAGACATTCCCCCTTTTATCAAGTTTCATACCATCGCAACCAACGGAGTCGAACTCCCGACGATTGGCAATCGTACCGTCCGGGCGCACGTCGTAGCGCCAGATTTTCCCTCCGCCCACATACAGAGTCTTTTCATCCGCAGTAAAGGCGATACCATTGGGCTGGACTTCCTTTTCAAGCAATTCCACCTTGCCGTCTTTCACCCGATACACGCCGCTGAAGTCTATTTCTTGTGCGGCCCCCGGATTGCGTGAGCGTGGATCCGTAAAGTAGATCCATCCATCCGACTTCGCTACCAGGTCGTTCGGACGATTGAGTCGCTTCCCCTCATAATGGTCGGCCAGGACCGTCCGCTTCTCGCCGTCCTTCTCGATACGAACGATCGCGCGGTCCCCTTGTGCACACCAGACGATCCTACCTTGTGCGTCTAAAGTGATCCCGTTTGAGCCGAATGATGTCGGATAGAACCGCCCATTGTAGTTCCCGACGTATCCGGCTGTTTGCAAGCTCGTGGTGTCGGCCGAATTAAAGCCCGTTCGGTCCAAGAACACCGAAAGCTTGCCGTCGGGAGTCCACTTATAAATGTGGTTTGCGCTGATGTCGGTGAACAGAAGGTATCCAGATTGGCCTTCCGTTATCCAGACAGGCCCCTCTGCATTTCCAAAATAATCAGCCTTCAATATTTCTAGCTTTGCATTAGCCGGGACGATCGCATCCAAAGCCGGATCCAATTTTTCAACAACAGGATTGGTATTTGATCTCTGGGCGCTGAGCACACCGAATCCAACGGCTACCACCAACAGAACACAAATCGAAATTTTTTTCATAATGAACCTCTCACGCATCGGCCTCGAATGGCGGACCCGCGCTCACTGCTTTCTGATGAACACGTTTGATTCGCTTGGATACTCCGATTAAACACAAATGCAAGCTTCTGAAACGCAGACGCGGGCTGGATCGGTGTCGTTATCGAGGCGAAATTATTACTTCGCACCATTCGAAGGCTTCAGCACTCTCTCGTTATAGTATTCCGAATCGGATGGCACGCAGAAATATTCCCAGATCTCCGTGTCCGGCAGCAGAGTGTGCCTGACGACATCTGTCACCCAAGGCTTGAGGTACACCTTCGGATCGATCACGGTCAACTGCCCCTCCAGAATGCCATAGCTGGTCCGCTTCCACCGTTCGACTATGCGCATCTCGCTGGTGTGCGGCCAGCCATTGAGACCCCAGCCCTTTTGGCCAGGCTTGGTCATAAAATTCCCTGCTTCGGAGACCCAGGACCGGTCGTCATAACCGTTGGACTCGACGATGAACGTGTTGTCCGGTTCCCAATGCCCAACGGCCCATCCCATAAACCGGGGTTCCGGAGGGTTTTCCGGAAGCTTGCGCCCATCAGTCCAAATAGTGCGCCAGGTATGTCCCCATTCAATGAACTGCAATACCCTGTCGGGTAGCATCACAAACTCGATTCCATAGTTGTATGTGAACCAGCGCGGCCAACCGAGCGGATCACATTTCAGCATCGGATCTTTCGAATTCGTAACTCTCGTTCCTTCGGGAGGCTTGAAATCGGTCAATGTGGCGTCGAACAATTGTTTTCCGTAAGGCGTCAGACCGGGAAAATTAGGGGGCGCCACTCCGGTACCCGCCATATCCTTCGCGAAGGAGTCATGGACCGTGTCAATTATTGGGGCACCCGGTTTGTCCACGTTGGGCCGACTGTTCCATACTCCCGATAGATCACGCGGATTAAACGGCATGCCCGGTGGGTTATATGTTGCCTCGTGCAGTTGTTGTTCCAGAGTCAGACAATGTGGGCATGTCTTCCAGCCTGGTGGGATGATTTCAGTTTGAGCGAATGCGGCCGACGACAAAGCCAGTCCTCCCGCTAAAGCCAACATCGAGACCATGATTTGGTTTTGCATTGTCTTACCTTTCAAGCGCGATAGTGCAGGCGATGTTTGGGGATCGGTAGCTTCCCGCTTTTCGTTGCGGATCTATTGAGGCGTGAACCTATCGACTATAGTCTTGCCATCCATAGTCGTTATCTTTCTAATCACACCTAGAGGATTACCTGTCAACGATGGGTTCACGGTCAGGATAATTTGGTCTCCCCGTTTGAGGGATTGATTGTTCATGCCTACCTGGATCATCGAGGTCGGGGAATTCATTTCGCCAGCCCATTCCACGGTTTTCCCATTCTTATCGGTCACGTTCCAAACCACGATGACATGAGGGTTTCTCCACCTATATTCCACAACGACACCCTGTAACACCATCTCCGTCTTGGTGTCATACCCTGCGACACTGTGGTGCGCCGAAACAAGACCGCCAAACATCGGGAATGCCATTAAAGCAAACACCAGAACAAACAATAATCTCTGGACTCTCATCTCTTACTCCCTGATGTAAGACTTTCTTGGGATTTTTCCTCGTTTGACGCGCAATATACAACCGGGAGGGTAGAAATACAAGGACCCACCGCCAGGTCTGGCAGGTCTGGCAAAATGTAAGATCATTGGGCGGACGAAGAACTGTTGGTGGCCGCCCAACAACGCGATGAACCGTAACCCTTCGCGGCGGAACCGCTCAGGGTTCCCTCGCCGTGCAAAGAACGCGCGGCTCGGCGCGGCTGATCGCCAAGATCGTTCGGCAGCCGCCGTGGCGAGAGGAGTGTGGCTATGTTTGTGATGAAGTCAGCAACGACACTGCGAGTCGCCCGCCCGACAAACCGTCTCGGCGACGTTGTACGGTTCTATCGAGATGGTGTGGGCCTGATCGAGGTCGGATCCTTCCAGGATCACGAAGGGTTTGACGGCGTGATGCTTGGGACGCCGGGTGCGTCTTACCATCTCGAGTTCACACGACAGCGCGGTCACGTCGCAGGTCGTGCGCCGACGAAGGAGAATCTGCTGGTGTTCTACCTTCCAGCCCGAGAGGAGTGGCAGGCCGCGGTCGACCGAATGGTTGGGGCGGGCTACGCTCCTGTGGCGTCGTATAACCCGTACTGGGCTCGGTCAGGTTGCACATTCGAGGACCCGGATGGCTACCGTGTGGTATTCCAGAACGCGGCCTGGTCGGCGTGAAGCATACGTGGCCGAGCCATACGCTTCCGCCGAGCAGGCTGCGGAACAAGCCGCTTCCGCTGTCCCATCCGGCGAAGAGACTTATAGAAAGAGCGTAAGAGAACACGCTGCCAAACCCACGAATCCATAGCCCTTGCAGCTCGTTTT
>Ga0209056_10008937_pt1 | contig 10253 bp, 7 predicted proteins | sample GraSoiAngelo_114_FD_185876 | JGI IMG/M metagenome (GOLD analysis project Ga0209056, IMG submission 185876) | Grasslands soil microbial communities from the Angelo Coastal Reserve, California, USA - 14_0903_13_40cm (SPAdes) (version 2) | ecosystem: Environmental > Terrestrial > Soil > Grasslands ...
TTCCTGGCGGTCGCGACCTCAGGCGCGCCGCTCGACATCCATCCATACTTTATCGAGGACACCCGCTGCAGCGTCTGCGAGGTGATGCCTCCGCTCGCCAGCGCCGCCGGGCGTGAGCATAGGTTCCGCGTGTTTCTGCCTCCCGGTTACCACGAGAACATTCTCAAGAAATACCCGGTCCTCTACATGCACGACGGTCAGAATCTTTTTCTCAAGGAAGAGGCATTTCTCGGCAACACCTGGCGGGCCGACGAGGTCCTCGGCGTGCTCGATCGGATGAACGCCATCGAGGAGGTGATCGTTGTCGGAATTTATCCTAACGAGCGGATGACTGAGTACACGTTGCCCGGCTATGAGGATTACGGGCGGTTTCTTGTCGAAACGCTCAAGCCATTGGTCGGCGCGAAGTACCGCACGCTATCCGGGCCGACCGACACAGCGGTTATGGGCTCATCACTCGGAGGCGTTGTTTCCTTCTACCTCGGATGGCAGTGGCCTGACGTCTTTGGCAAGGTCGCGTGCCTTTCGAGCACGTTTGCTTACCGGGACGATCTGCTCGAGCGCGTCTTCGTCGAGCCGAAGAGAAAACTCCGGATCTATCTCGATAGCGGCTGGCCAGGCGACAACTACGAACCCACACGCAGCATGAGAGACCGGCTCATCTGGAAAGGATACCGTCCCGGCTCGGAGCTGTTTTACCTAGCGTTTCCCGAAGCGAAACACGATGAGAACGCGTGGGCCACCCGTAGCCCGATCCCGTTCCAGTTCCTTTTCGGAAAGCTGCCGGCATTCGGAGATCTCTAGCTCTCTCTTTTAATATGTCTAACTCGTCGCCTCATTCAAAAGATCGGCGTCGCTTCGCAGTCAGATGTCAGGAATTTTACGGCTTATCGGATTGGTAGCGTTTTTGGTAGCGCCCGATAGTTGCGCCGTGACAACTGTGGTTAAGAGTCAGTTGCTCTGCCAATTGAGCTAACCGTGCGAGGAAATCTTGAACTTCCGATTATCGGATGCCGATTTTAGCAGAGTTTCGGCCAACAGGAAAATCGATCAAGTCTGAGCCTGGCGCGAGTCGCGTGGCTGCTTGCGTCCTTAGGCTTGCATCAGCGCATTTTCACCGGTATCGCGAGTTGTGGCGCCATGAAACTCTTGTCCGTCAATGTAGGACTTCCGCGCGAAGTCGAATGGAAGGGGAAGATTGTTCGCACATCCATATTCAAGGCGCCGGTGCCAGGTCGAGTTCGAGTTGCCAAGCTCAACTTAGAGGGGGATCAGCAGTCTGATCTGTCCGTGCACGGAGGAATCGATAAGGCCGTTTACGCCTATCCGTCGGAGCATTACCCATTCTGGCGCCAGGAACTTCCGGGCATGGACCTCCCCTGGGGAGTTTTCGGCGAGAACTTCACGACGACAGGTTTGCTTGAAGAAACGTTTCATATTGGTGATCGTTTTCGGGTCGGTTCTGCGGAATTTATTGTCACTCAACCTCGAATGCCCTGTTTCAAACTTGGCATTCGGTTCAACCGTTCGGACATGGTGAAGCGGTTCCTCCAGAGCGGTCGCACCGGGTTCTACTTTGCCGTTCTCAAAGAAGGGGAAGTCGCAGCTGGCGATTCAATCGAGTTGCTTGAAAAAGATGAGCACAACATTCCGGTCGCTGACGTCGTGAATCTTTATCGGGGAGATGCAGCGAACCAGGAGCTCTTGCGTCGCGTCAGCGAACTACCCTCACTTCCAAAAAGCTGGCGAGACTATTTTCGTAAGCGCCAATGGAATCCGGACGATTGAGCGAGAGGTATCGCCTTCTCCCTCGCTGCTCATGATCGCATCGACATGACTTCATCGCGCAGCTCGCGTGCGATCTCTTTGCGATTGCCAGCCCGAACTCTTAGAGGAGAGAAAGAGCAGCTCGATCGAATCTCGCGTTTGAAGAAAAGATTGAGAAGATGCGGCACGAGGGTCATGTCGCGCCAGTAGCAGACTTCATCGGCAACTGAACCATCATCGAGCGCATATTGAATCGACGCTGAAGCGACAGGACAGCGAAGTTGCACGGCTGATTCCAGCAAGGCTGACTTGAATGGCAGGACTGTTGATCCATCGGAACTTGTTCCCTCTGGAAACAGCACCACGACTGAGCCGCTAGCGAGTGTTGCGCGAACAAGATCGACAACTGCTGGACTGGATAGTCTCTGCTCGCGATCGACAAAAATTGTTCCAGCCGCGCGTGCCAGCCAGCCAAAGAAGGGCCACCCCGCAACATCACGCTTGGCAACGAAGACGCATGGCCGAATCGAACTGAGCACAATGACGTCGAGATAGCTAAGATGATTACTCACTAAGAGACCGGACGGCGGCATTGCACCGCGGGTGGTTATGCGAATTCCAACCACGCGACTCGCAAACCGGCTCCAGCGATGCAGCCACCCGGCGCGCGCGTGAAGACGGTGTGCCGGCGCAAAGAACGGAATCGTGATCGCATTCTCAACGAGTGCGCAGAGCGAGAAAAAAGTGACGGCGCATGTGCGCCAGATTCCAAGAAATGCCGTCCTCATCGGAGTCGGGAATAATTCATGCAGACGCGTCGATCCTTTCTCCGCACATTTCTTGCCGCCACGACCGCGATCTTTGCTGATGTCTCGAGCATTGTCGCGAACGAAAGTCCGACAATATCCAAATCGCCGTCGCACCCATCAATTGATGGCGTCAAGTTCCTCACGCCGGAGGCGCCTGATTACGCGATCGCCCGGAAGGTTTGCAACGCTGGGATCTTAACCCAGCCAAAAGTCATCGCTTGTTGCGCCTCTGAGACTGGCGTCCAACACGCCCTGGAACGAGCAAAAGCAGAGAATTGGCCGGTCGCGGTAAAAGAGGAGGGCATTCCTTTGAAGGATTTTGTCTGAACGAAGATGGACTGTTGGTGAATGTTTCGCCATTTCGCCGGATGCAACTTGATGTGAAGACCGGCGTTTTGACCGCAGGCGCCGGTTGTCGTTCGCCCCTATTCTGCCGTCAGCCAGCGCTTTGATTGATGATCACGAAACTTTTGACGGGGAATTGTCTAGCAATGCGATAACTTCGTGCGTCGGCGACGCACGAGTTTCTCGCCAGGAGCTGATGCTTCGTGGCGCGCTGCTCGTAAAGTCGCCGCTCGCCTCGACGTCGTTCGCGAATCTCGCGATCAACGAAATTCTTGAAGCTACCCCGAATCCGACCACTACCGATTAACGAAAACTTTTCATTCATTTATTTTCCTCGGTAATTCAACAGGAGCTACCACGCTAAGTTTTCCGGTTTCGATAGTCTCTCCTATCTAAAGTACAAATGCATCGAATTTACTTCGACGTTCGGATGTCCTTGGCTTTGGGAGCGATGGCGGTTAACAAGCAATCGTCCACCCGTTTGATTCACGTTTTCGTTTGTTCCCGAACGAACTCCCTTACGTGCTGCAATGTCAGCGCCAGATCATCTTTCTCCAAAGGAAAGGTTTTTTGGAAAAACTTCCCTCGGGAACCTCTCCAATCTTATCGAGGTTATAGCCGATGAACGATGGGACCGATTGGTCGAGCAGCAGGGCGTTGCTTACGCTAAAACCGTCGCGGAGGCGATGAACCTTAAACTCGACGCGGACAATCCAGCAGACCGCGAGAAATTGCGCCGGGCAATTCTCGATCTTGTCGCCGGGAGAAAAATGCCAAAGCTAAAACGGCATCGTTGAAATTCTCTCGTTCTCTTTCTGGCAAGCATTTTGCAGTGCGATTCAGCTGCGCCTTGCGACAACGTCTTTGCGGTAATGAAAGCGACCGCCCTGTCGGTGGAAAAGGAATAGTTGTCAGTTTGGTGACAACTCAGCCGCAACCAGGCAAGCGTCATCCGTCAAGACTGTGGAATCGCCAAACTTGTAAACGTCACTGATGATGGCATCGAGCAGAGACTCCGTGGGCTGCTCAAGATTGGATCGAACGCTTTCCCGTAAACCTTTAATGCCAAACTGGCTGCCGTTGCTCGCCCCTACCTCGATGATGCCGTCCGTGTAGAAGAGAAGGAAATCTCCGGGCGCAAGTTTCATTTCGGTAGTCTTAAACTGCGCGTTCGGAATGATCCCTATCGCAGGTCCGGCGGAATCCGCGCCCATGATGATGGTCTGCACTTCGCCGGAACTTCGGCGCACCTGCAATGGCGGTGGGTGACCAGCGCGCGCGAAACAGGCAATGCCTGTTTTGATGTTGATGACGCAGTACAGCACCGTCACAAAAACAAGCGTGCCGGTCTGTTTCAAAATTCCCGTGAACTCGCTGTTCAATTGCGTGAGAAGGCGACCGGGCTCGGGTGCTTCGACAGAATGAGTTTCGATCATTGTGCGCATCATCGCGGTGATCAGCGCTGCGCGGACGCCATGGCCCATTACATCGCAAATACAAATGGCGGCCGTATCTTCGTTAAGCCGTGCGATATGAAAGAAATCGCCGCCCATCAGGGTCGCCGGCAAATAACGGTGACAAAAGCGGAGCCTCGTGTCCCCCGCGGCGGCGTCTGCCGGAAAAGTCGGATACGTGCTCGGCATGAGCGCCTGCTGCAATTCCGTCGCCATTCGCAGATCTGTTTCCATCTGCTCATTTTTCTGGCGAATCTCGCGGTCGCGCTCTTCGATCTCCTGCGCGCGTTGTTCCGCCGCGACCTTGGCGACGCGTAGTTGCTCCACCGCGCGCGCTCGTTCAATCACGATACCTGCCAAATGCGTCGCCATGCGGATGAGCTCCCGATCATGCGCACTGGGTTCGTGCGGGCGACGATAGTACATGGCGACCGTACCCAGTAGTATCCCATCGCTGGAGAAGACCGGTGTCGAACAGCAGGAACCAAGTCCGAACGTTGCAGCCAGTTCGACGTAATCGGCCCAATGAGGATCGCTGGCGATATCTGTCGCAAACACAGGTTCACGCTTGTAAGCAGCGCTCCCACACGACCCGACACACGGACCGATGTGCACGCCGTCCACGAGGTGATTGTATTCTGCAGGCATGCTGGGCGCCGCCCCGTGGCGCAGGCATTGCGCCGCTTCATCAAAGACCAATACCGTGCAGATCATTCCATCACATGATTGCGCTTCAACACCGCGCACCAAGACATCGAGCACAGCCGCAAGCGGGGCGCCGGACGCGATTTCCTGCAACACTCTTTTTTCGTTCGCCAGCGCGTCCTGCGCACGCTTGCGTTGCGTGATGTCGCGGAAGCTCCATACACGGCCAACATTTCGCTGCTTGATCAGCTGAATTGCCGAATTCTGCTCGAAAACGCGTCCGTCCTTCAACTGCAAGACATCGAAAGTCTCAGGTGCGGCCGAGGCGATAATTTCTTGGACCCGCGCCAGATACCCAGCCGCCTCTTTCAATTGCGGGCTAACGTAATTCCACAGCTCACTAGCATGAGCCGATATCATCATGTGAGGCGGAATTCCCCAAAACTTGACGTACTTCTCGTTGAATTCCCTGACGTAATTTGCCTCGTCAATGACGAGGATGGCGTCGGTGGTGGACTCGAGCGCGGCATGCATCATCGCAAGCGCCGTCGCCAGTTCATCGGCACCCGGCTCGCCGCTTACGCCTCTGTGCGCTACTTCACGCTTTTGGGCGCTCGGGCCCTCTGCGTGCGGGCCTTGCCCGGCCGACACAACGTTTGGTGAAAGGTTGTGATCTTTCATCGCGTCATGTAACGCGACGCTGGCATGCTCAGCACTAAGCGTCGCAATACGCTTAAATAGTACAACAAAACTGGGGAAGGTAGAAGTAAAAACCGAGAGGCCCAGCCGACCTCGATTCCTTTTCACCCCTTAGGTTAGTTGAGCTACTTTTGCTCGAGTTCTTGCCTGTTATTTACGGCTTAGGCTCTGATTCAAAGCGTCACGCACGGCTGCGATGAATTTTTCGTCGTCGAACGGTTTCATGAAAAATGCAACCGGGCCAATACGGCACAATAATGACGGTCCGTTGACTGCTATTTTCATCACCGGGTGAATTTCCCATGCAGCGTAGCCGGGAAGGTCGGTTCTCCGGTTTGCTTGATCTTTGGGAGAATGACCGACATCGAAGAATGCTTTACCGGTAACGGTGATGACGGGAGGCTCTAAATCTAAGAAAGTCCCTGAAGCTGTGTCACCGTCGTTTGCCCTCGACGCCGGAGAAAGTATTATTAGACTTTCGAAAGGGTGAACGCCCAAAGCAGGTCCGCGGAGACTAAGCCGGATCTCCCGCTGGAGATCGCACACCTCTTACTAATCGACGTGGTTGGTTATTCGAAATTATTGGTCAACGAGCAGATTGAGCTGCTCCAGGAACTGAATCAAATCGTGCGAAGCACCGAATGTTTCCGGGCGGCGGAAGCAAGTGGCAAACTCATTCGAGTATCAACTGGCGATGGGATGGCGCTCGCTTTCTTCCACAGTCCGGAGGAACCTGCGCGATGTGCGCTGGAGATTAGCAAAGCATTGCAAGATCATCCGAGCATCCAGCTGCGGATGGGAGTTCACAGTGGTCCGGTCAACCGAGTCACCGATGTTAACGACAAAACGAACATAGCGGGTTCGGGAATCAATGTTGCGCAGCGAGTGCTAGATTGCGGTGACGCCGGACACATTCTTTTGTCGGCGCATGTGGCGGAAGATTTGGCGGAGTATCGCCACTGGCAGACGCACCTTCACGATCTGGGCGAGTGCGAGGTGAAGTACGGGCTGCGCCTGCACTTGTTTAACCTCTACAAGGATGGTCTCGGCAATCCGCAAGTCCCCGAGAAACTCCAGCGAAGGAAAAGGTGGAAGCAGACTCCCACGGTTCATCCAATTAGCGCTCCGCGAGGACCTAGGTTCGCGCTTATAGGTGCATTGCTTGTGTCGACAATTGCTCTGGTTATCAGCGCCCTGATCTTTTTCAATCGAGCGTCACCGTCGATGACCAGAGCGCCTGCTTCCGCGGGGCCAGTCACCAGCGAGCTGGCGGCAATTCCTGAGAAGAGCATCGCGGTGCTTCCGTTCGAAAACCTGAGCGAAGACAAAGCCAATGCGTATTTCGCCGAAGGCATTCAGGACGAGATTCTGATGCGCTTATCGAAGATCGCCGATCTGAAGGTGATCTCGCACACTTCGACGCAACATTACAAAAGTGCTCCCGAAAACCTGACTGAGATTGCCAGGCAACTTGGTGTCGCCCACGTCCTAGAAGGAAGTGTGCAGAAGAGTGGCGACGCCGTGCGCGTCAACGTGAATCTAATCAAAGCAACCAATGATTCCCATCTTTGGGGCGATACGTTTGATCGCAAACTGACCGACATCTTTTCGGTTGAGAGCGAGGTGTCCAAAGCCATCGCCGACCAGTTACGAGCGAAACTCACCGGTCAGGAAGAGCAACTCATCGCCGCCAAATCGACAGACAGCCCCGAGGCTTACGACGCCTACCTGCGTGGCCTGGCTTATAGTCTGAAAGCGTTCAACACACCTGCCAACCCCCTCGGCGCACAGAAATATCTCAGAGAAGCGGTGCGGTTGGATCCGAAGTTCGCGCCTGCCTGGGCATTGCTCTCATACATTGATGCGGTTGGTTATATCACGACGACTCTTCAACCCACGGTCGCTCTGCGGGAAGAGGTACGCCAGGCGGCTGAGACCGCTCTCACTCTTCAGCCCGAACTCGGCGAGGCCATATTAGCTAAAGGCCAATACCACTATGCTTGCCTGAAGGATTACAACACTGCCGTGCGTTACTTTGAGCAAGCACGTCAGTTCCTGCCCAATAGCAGCCGGATTCCTGAATCGTTGGCCTATGTAACCCGGAGGCAGGGTCAATGGGACCGGAGCGAGGCATACTTCAACGAAGCTGAGCGGCTCAACCCGCGCGACGTCGGTCTCCTTACGCAGCACGCGCTTTCCTATACCTATCTTCGTCGTTTTCCCGAAGCACTGCGAAAGCTTGATCAGGTTCTCAATATTACGCCGGATGACATCGATACCCTCGCGTTAAAGGCGGGGATCGCACAAGCCCAGGGCGACCTGCCGCGGGCCTCGGCGCTCCTCGCTCCGCTCCATCCGGGTGCCGACGACGCCCCCGCTTTGGAAACACAGATTTACCAAGCTATCTTGGAGCGCCGCCCGGGACAAATCATCCCTCGGCTAAAGGAGATATTGGCCAAGCCTGATCCGAGTTTGGGCTTTTTCAATGGCGAACTACGCTTTTGGTTGGGCTGGGCTCAAGACATGGGAGGCGACCATTCCGCCGCCCAAGAGAGTTGGCGACAGGCGCGTAGTGAGGTGGAATCTTTTCTCAAAGAACAGCCGGAAAATTGTCTGCTCATTGCAGATCTTGCGCTAACCAATATGGGCCTTGGTGACAAAGCCGCTGCGTTCGCTCTGATCGAGCAGGCGATGGCCGCGCTCCCGATCGAGAAAGACGCAATGGACGGTCCTATTCCGATCGAGATCCTTGCTCGCGTGTCAGCAAAGATGGATGAGCCCGACCGGGCCATCGCCGCTTTACGGAAACTTCTCTCGATACCTTACGAAGGCCCCTTCGCTAAAAGCGTACCACCCCTCACCGCAGCGCTGCTCCGGCTCGATCCCATGTTCGATCCGCTCCGGAACGATCCGCTCTTCCAAAGACTCTGCGAGGACAAGCAGCCGTGAACCCGCGCGATTTCGGTCAGCTGTGGATTCCAACGGGCGAACAATTTGGATTGCAGACGCGCATCGCGGCAACGGAAAGCGTTTTGTTGTGCACGCGGAGGAAAAGCTGACCGCGTTTCTTGAACTCAAATCGGCGATTCGCCCTTGCCCGGCGAACTATCTTGACAAGCTGGCGAGGTCTTTCCGAAACTCGCCGGATATGAAAACACGCATTCCACCAATTGTAATTACATTTGCATTCGTCTGCTTTGGGCTTTTGCCGCAAACGCAAGCACAATTACCCCGGAGATACCCGGGAACCCGGACGGGTGCTATCCCGCGTTCACGACGGCGGAAGGGTGCAACGCCCTTCATCAGCTCTTGGGCGGCATAGGAAACACAGCAGTTGGTTGGTATTCCAACTTTTTAGCCGGTGACGCCAACTTCAACACCAGTGTTGGTGCTGGAACGCTGGCCCTCGATAGCGGTATCGGCGCGGGTCAAAATACCGCAATTGGCACAGCAGCGATGATCCTCAACCTCAGCGGCAGTGGCAACACGGCCGTTGGATCTAATGCGCTCGTCTTCAACACCATCGCCAGCGACAACACTGCTGTCGGCCGCTTTGCGCTCTATAATAATGACTCGAGCGGTGCCGATGTAGCCAACGGCAACAACGCTTTTGGCGCTTTCGCGCTTTTCAGCAACATCGACGGCAACCACAACTGCGCCTTTGGCGATAACGCGCTTACGCTCAATACTGATTCCTTTAATAACACCGCCGTAGGTGCCGAGGCGCTCGTCCTTAATGACTCCACGGACAACGCCACTGCCAACAACAACACGGCAGTTGGCTGGCGGGCGCTCAGAGACAACATTAATGCCGGCGGAAATACCGCGGTGGGTCCCTCGCGCTCCGAAATAATGACAACACCGGAAACAACAATGCCACCGACAACACGGCAGTTGGCTTTCAGGCGCTGAATCAGAACATTGAAGCCTTTGGAAACACCGCTGTCGGCTCCTTGGCGCTCCCGAATAATGACTCGCCCGGAAACGGTTTTGCCAACGGCAACACGGCAGTTGGCAACGCGGCGATGATCAGTAACATTGATGCATTTAATAACACCGCCATGGGTTTCCGGGCGCTCTTTCTAAATGACGCGACCGGAAACGACCTTGCCAACAACAACACGGCCTTTGGCTCTTGGCCGCTCCAAGACAACACTGATGGCTCTGATAACACCGCCGTGGGTGCCTTCGCGCTCTTGAATAATGGCTCGACCGGAAACCGCTTTGCCAGCGGCAACACGGCAGTTGGCGTCAACGCGCTCAATTCTAACACTGATGGCGCTTTAAACACCGCCGTCGGCGATGACGCACTCGTTAGTAACACTGACGGCGTTCAAAACGTAGCGATCGGTGCCGAGGCCCTATTTGACAACCAAGGCGGGAGTGGTAACATAGCCGTGGGTGTCGCGGCCGGTCGTAACATAACAACCGGCGGTAATAACGTAACGGTAGGTACTGGGGCTGGTAATAACATAGTCGCAGGTAACAATAACACCTATATCGGCGGCGGCGTGAACGGTCTTGCTGATGAAAA
>Ga0209056_10008938_pt1 | contig 10253 bp, 8 predicted proteins | sample GraSoiAngelo_114_FD_185876 | JGI IMG/M metagenome (GOLD analysis project Ga0209056, IMG submission 185876) | Grasslands soil microbial communities from the Angelo Coastal Reserve, California, USA - 14_0903_13_40cm (SPAdes) (version 2) | ecosystem: Environmental > Terrestrial > Soil > Grasslands ...
AAACCAGGGGTTGCATCACGTCCGCGGCGACGGCGGTCCAGAAGCGGGTCACGTCGTCGGTGGGGAGCTTCCCGCAGCCGATGCCCAAGATGCCGTTCCCGCCATTAGTCACGTTGGCCAGGATGCCTTGCCGTATGACGCCGGCATAGATGCTGGGTGATCCGTGGCTAGGGCTTCCGTCCTCGGCGTCGATGCCCATGAGGATTATCGGGCCGCCCCGCGTAGGAGCGGCGATGGTTTGGAAGGCCGGAGCAACCCCAAGGGGATCGGGACGCTCGCAGGCGGCCAGCCAAGTACACGCGAGAGCAAAGAGCGCGATGCGTTTCATGGTACTGTCTCCCATATGGTCGGACGACTGAGGGTGGACTGTGACGACATGGGGTACGCTGCGATTTCGGCGCAACGGCAATGCTCATCCTCCTTGATCCGCGTATCCGTCTCATCCCACCTGGGCAAGACACGTGCCTTGCAGGCGTCGCCTGCGCGAGTCCGCGCTGTGGTCGGGAACGAGCGACGCCGAGGCCTTCGGTAGGCGGAGCAAGCGAGAAGTCTGGTGCCGTGGCAAGAACTCTGGCGCGAACACCATGGCGTGAAGACCGTGGCGCGGCCGCCAGAGCGGCAAAGCAGCTCAAGCCGCTCAGTACCCTCTGAACTGCCCTGTAGGGATGCCGTACTGCTTGACCTTGAGGTGCAGAGTCTTGTAGTCGGTTCTGAGGAGTCGCGCCGCTGCGCTCTTATTCCCCCGCGTGGCATGAAGGGCTAAGCGGATCGCGTCCCGCTCCGCTTGTGCGGCAGCACGGCTGGCGATCTCCCTCAGGGAGAGGCGCGCGTCCTCTCGTTGCCCGTCTCTAGACTGCACCATGTCGTGGATGGACCTGCGCAATTCGCGGACCAGCTACTGTCTGAACTGCCCCGCAGGTATGGCGTACTGCTTCATCTTGAGGTGTAGCGTCTTGTAGTCGGTTCGCAGCAGCCGCGCAGCCTCGCTCTTGTTTCCCTTGGTCGCCTGCAGCACCCGGCGGATCGCCTGCCGTTCGGCGTCCGCGGCGGCCGCGTCGGCGATCTCCTTCAGAGAGGAGTCGACAAGCGCCGGCCCTCCGCGCAGTGGGGTCCCCGGATCTGGGTCCACGGGCATGACCGAGAGGTGCTCCGGCTCGATCACGTCCGAAGCGAGCAGCATGGCCCGGCGAATTACGTTGCGGAGCTCTCGCACGTTCCCCGGCCAGCGGTAGCGAAGCAGGACCTGAGCTGCCGCTTCAGAGATTTTGCGGCAGGGGCGGCCGAGCTCCGTGCCAGCTTCGGGAAGAAACTCATTCGCCAGGTGGAGAACGTCGTCGCGCTCCCTGAGGGGCGGCAGGGTGATGCCGAATTCGTTCACACGGTAGTAGACATCCTGGCGGAACCGGCCGGCCCGCACCTCGCGCTCGAGGGGGACATTGGAAGCGGCAATGATCCGCACATCCACTGGGACCGGTTTCTTGCCGCCGAGCGACTGCACCTGTCGTTCCTGCAACGCACGTAGGAGCTTGGACTGGGTAGGGAGGGGAAGGTTGACAATCTCGTCGAGGAAAAGGCTCCCGCCCCCCGCAAGCTGGAACTGGCCGTCCTTTCGCTGATGGGCCCCGGTGAACGCGCCCTTCTCGTAGCCGAACAGCTCCGACTCGATCAGGGTGTCCGGGATCGCGCCGCAGTCGACAACGACAAACGGCTTCTCGCATCTGGGACTCAGCTGGTGGATGGCCCGAGCCACGAGCTCCTTGCCGGTGCCGGTCTCGCCCTCGATGAGGACGGTGAGCGGCGAGTCGGCCACCTGCTTGATCTGCCGGACGACCTTCTCCATCTGACCGGTCGGCCCCATCAACCACCGCAATGGGCTCTCGATGACTTTGTTCGTCACCCGCAGGTCGCGCGTGCGCTCTTCGACGATGGCCTCTAGCTCGTTGAGGTGGCGCTCCAGCGCCACCTGCTGCTCCTTGCACCGCCGGCTCAACGCGCGGGTCTCGATCGCCCGGCTCAACGACGCGACGAAGTAATCCCGGTCGATCGGCTTCTGCACGAAGTCGTAGGCCCCGCCGCGCAGGGCATGCACTACCAGGTCGTGTTCGCCGTGCCCGGTGATCATGAGGGTGGGTGTGTCGGGCCGTTGCATCCGGAGCTCGGCCAGTAGCTCGAGACCGTCCATCCCCGGCATTTTTATGTCGGTGACGATCGCATCGTAGTCCCGTGCAGCGATCCGGTCGAGCGCTGCCGCCGCCGAGTCGGCCGTCTCCACCGTCACCCCGGCCATTCGGAGCCGGAGGGCCTCGGGAAGCGCCTGCAGCAGCGCGGGGTCGTCGTCGACGAGCAGCACGCGCGCCTGGCTCACGGCCCGCCCCCGAGCTTCTGCACGACCCCCTCGAGTTCGCTAGCACAGCGCTCCAGAGCCAGGTGCCGGTTCCTCACCCGGCGATGCAGCGCATGCGCTCGAATCGCGCACTCTAACGACGTCACGACGTCCTCCCGGTCGATCGGCTTCTGGATGAAGTCGTACGCGCCGCCGCGCAGCGCCCGAAGCGCGAGGTCGTACTCACCGTGGCCCGTGATCATGAGGACGGGCGTGTCGGGCTGGAGCGCCCGGATCCGGGCCAGGAGCGCGAGACCGTCCATCCCGGGCATCCTGATGTCGGTCACGATCGCGTCGTAGTCCCGGGCAGCGATCCGCTCGAGCGCGGCCGCCGCGGAGTCAGCCGTATCCACCGCGACCGCGGCCATTCGCAACCGGAGCGCCTCGGGCAACGCCTGCAGCAGGGCCGGGTCGTCGTCAACCAAGAGCACGCGAGCCTGTGCGCGCCCCAACTGCTCCGCGATCCGTTCCAGTTCGCCGGCGCAGCGCTCCAGCGCCGATCGCCGCTCCATCACCCGGCGACGCAGCGCGTGCGCTCGAATCGCCCGGTCCAGCGACGCCACGAAGTCATCCCGATCGATCGGCTTCTGGATGAAGTCGCAGGCCCCGCCGCGCAGGGCACGAATGGCGAGCTCACGCTCGCCATGACCGGTGACCATGAGGACAGGCGTGTCGGGCCGGCGCGCCCGGATCTCGGCCAGGAGCGCGAGACCGTCCATCCCGGGCATCCTGATGTCGGTCACGATCGCGTCGTAGTCCCTGGCCGCAATCCGGTCGAGCGCGGTCGCCGCCGAGTCGGCCGTGTCCACCGTCACCCCGCTCATGCGCAGCCGGAGGGTCTCGGGAAGCCCCTGCAGCAGGGCCGGGTCGTCGTCGACGACGAGGACGTGCGGCGCCGTCATGCGGGGTTCCTATCAGCGGGAGCGAGCGGCAGGTGGATGACGAAGGTGGCGCCTTCGCCGGGCGGGCTCACCACCGAGATCGTGCCGCCGTGTTCCTTGATGATCCCGTAGGTGATGGACAGGCCCAGGCCCGTGCCTTTCCCGACCTCTTTGGTCGTGAAGAACGGATCGAAGATGCGCCGCTCGAGGCCGGGCGGTATCCCGGGCCCGGTGTCGCTCAACGTGACCTCCACCACTCCGGCGCCCGCCGAGCCCGCTATGCGAATCGCCTTGCGTGGCGACTCAGCCACCGCGTCACGCGCGTTGGTCAACAGGTTGATGAAGACCTGCTCCAGCTGAATCGCGTTCCCGATGACCACCGGCTCCTCCGAGGGGGGAACTAGGTCCACGGTGACCTCGATCTCGCGCAGCCGGAGCTGCTCCCCCATAAGGGAAAGCGCCCGCTCGATCACCTGCGTCAGGGAGATCGCCTCGCGGCTGGCAGGAGCCGCCCGCCCGAAGGTGCGCAGGTGCGAGATGATCTCCGTGGCCTTGCCGACTTGCTGCATGGCGTGGCGCAGCTCACGCACGATCTGCCCTTTCTCCGGCACCGCGAGCTCGATCAGGTCGACGGCATTCCCCACGAACAACCCGATGTTGTTGAGCGGATTGTTGAGCTCGTGGGCCACGCCGGTGGTGAGCTCGCCGAGCGTGGCGAGCTTTCCCGCCTGCACAAGCTGCTCCTGTTTGTCGCGCAGCTCCTGTTCGCGCCGCTGCATCTCGGCCGTGGTCTCGCGCAGGTCTCCCATGATGTGAATCATGGCCTTGCGGCTGGCCTCGAGACGCAGCTTGTCCTGGTGCGAGTCCTGCAGGATGTGCAGCACCGCCCGCCGCGAGTTGTCGAGCCGCTCCGTCTGCTGGGCCAGTCGGCGGCGGTCCTGCTCGTAATCGGCGAGAATGTGAAGAATGGCCTTCCGCTGGCTGGCGAGGCGCTTGTTGGACTCGTTCAGGTCGCCCATGATGTGGAGCATCGCGCGGCGCTGCTCGTCGCGCTTCTCGAGGCGGCGCTCGAGCATCTCCACGCGCACGCGCAGCCGGCTCGCCGCCGTCCCGGCAGCTCTGGGCTCAGCCACCGCCCGCTGACGATCCTCCGCCGCGCTCTCTGGCATCGCGGACCGGCTCTCTCCGTGTTCAGACTTTCGATCTCGCCCGCAGGCTCTCCAACTCCTTCTCGAGGGCGATCATCTTCAGCTCGCGGCCGACCACCACTTCCTCGAATTTCTCGAGATCGAGGATCTTCTCCTGTAGCTCGCCCTTGGACTTCTGCAGGTCGCGAACCACGCGCTCGTATTCGCGCATGTCGCGCAGGATGCCGATCCCCCCGATCACCTTGCCGTCCGGGTCGCGCAAGGCCGAGGCATTGAGGGTCGTGGGGATCACTTCTCCGCTCGCGCTCCGCGGGTTGAGTCGCGCGTTGCGCGTGACGCCGCGTTCCACCACCTCCCGGAGCGCAGCCAGGAACGCGCGCGTCTCCTCGGGCGAGATGATGCGCGAGAGCGACTGCTCGATCAGCTCGTCCGGTCGGAAGCCGAGGAGCGCAAAGACGGCGTCGTTCGCCTGCAGGATCTTCCCTTCGAGGTCGGAGACGAACACCGGGTCGGGCGCGTTCTTGATCAAGCTCTCGGCGTAGGCCCGGGCCTTGTCGAGCTCCCGCATGTCGCGCAGGATGCCGATGGCGCCGATCACCTTGCCGTCCGGGTCGCGCAGGGCCGAGGCATTGAGGCTCGTGGGGATGACCTCGCCACTCGCACTGCGAGGGTTCAAGACCACGTTCCGCATGACACCGCGTTCGACCACTTCGCGCAGTGCCGCCGTGAACTCCCGCGTTTCCTCGGGACTGATGAAGCGTGAGAGCGACTGCTCGAGCACTTCGTCCTGGCGGAACCCGAGCAGCTGCGAAACCGCATCGTTGGCCTGCAGGATCTTGCCTTCGAGGTCGGAAACGAAGACGGGGTCGGGGGCGTTGGCGATGATAATGTCCGCATCGAGGGAGCCGTGCCACTTGGCGCCCCGATCGACATCCTGGACTGTCCCCGGTGGCGTACCCACAGCAGGTGATCTGGCCATTTGCGGTCCCCTCGCGGTGGCCGACACCGGAGGGTGAGGGAAGCGAGAATAGACCGCGTTTCAGATTGTGTCAAGGACGCGGGCGGCCCTGATATCCTCACATCTTCCGAGGCGCCGCCACCTGCTCGGTGGCCCGGAGCACCCGCAGCGCGTTGAGCCCCGCGACCTTCCTCACGTCCTGCTCACTCCATCCCCGCCGCAAGAGCTCCGCGATCAGATCGGGAAACTTCGATACATCCTCGAGCCCCACGGGAACTTCGGTGATGCCGTCGAAGTCGGAGCCGAGCCCGACGGCATCGATGCCGGCCACAGCGCGGATGTGCTCGATGTGGTCCGCCACCTGCCCGAGCGTCGCCTTCGGGGCACGCGCGCCCCACGCCTTCGTCGAATCGGCCACAGTCGTCGGGTCTGCTCCCGTGGCGCGGAGCGAGCGGATCCGGGCTTCCATGCTGTCATCGTACAGACGCACCGCCTCGGAGACGAAGCCAGGGTTGAAATTCACCATGACGATCCCGCCCTTACTCGGCACGAGCCTGAGGATCGAATCCGGCACGTCCCGTGCGTGGCCGGTGAGCGCGCGCGCCGAGGAGTGCGAAAACATGATAGGAGCGCGCGTCGTGTGCAGGACGTCCGACATCGTGGCGTCGTTGACATGGGAGAGATCGACGACGATCCCTAGCCGGTTCATCTCGTGCACCACGTCCCGCCCGAACGCCGAGAGGCCGCGCCGTGCCGTGTCGGTGGAGGCCGTGGCCCAGGAGAGACTCCGCCAGTGGGTGAGCGTGATGTAGCGAACGCCGAGCGCTGCGAACATCCGCAGCGCACCGAGCGAGTTTTCGATGGCGTGCCCGCCCTCGATGCCGATCAGACAGGAGATCTTCCCCGCTTTGAAGTTCCGCTCGACGTCGGCCGCGGTGCGGGCCATGGCGAGGTCACGAGGATACTTCGCGCACAACCGCTTGATCAGGTCGATCTGCTCGAGGGCGTACACCGCCGGGTGCGGCCCGGAATCGATCGTGGTGACGGGAACATAGGCGGCCCAGAACTGCGCTCCCACACCGCCCGCGCGGAGTTTCGGGATGTCGCTCATGAGCTTCGGCTGGAGCACGGCAAAATCCACGGAGTCGAGGCCGCCCCGCTCGCGGATCGCGTCGGGAATATCGTTGTGGCCATCGATGAGGGGAACGGTCTTGAGGATGCGCAGGGCCTGGGCGCGGTAATCCTGGGCGGACAGGTGGCCGGGCGGACCGGCGGTCAGGAAGAACGCGAGCCCGACCGCCACCTTCCAGATCACGCGCATGGGATGCCCGTCGGCTTGGGGGAGCGCGAAAGCTGGCGCCCTACCGCTCCGTTATCAAGATTACGTTTCGGAACCATGGTCGACACCAAACAGAAGATCGCGCTGGAGCTGAACGGCGAGCCCGTCGAGGTCGCGTTCGCGCCCCACAAGACCCTGCTCGAAGTGCTGCGCGAAGATGCGGGGCTGACGGGCACGAAGCACGGCTGCGAGTTGGGCGAGTGCGGCACCTGTACCGTGTTGCTCGACGCCACGCCGGTCCTCTCCTGTCTGGTGCTCGGCCTCGCCTGCGCCGGGCGCCGGGTCAAGACGGTCGAGGGGATGGCGGCGGGCGGCACGCTCCATCCGCTCCAGGAGGCCTTCGCCGAGCTCGGCGCCGCGCAGTGCGGCTATTGCACACCGGCGTTCCTCCTCGCCGCCGAGGCACTCCTCGCGTCGAGCCCGCGTCCGACGCGCGACGCGATCAAGCAGGCGCTCTCGGGCAACCTCTGCCGCTGCACCGGTTACATCAAGATCTACGAAGCCGTCGAGCTGGCGGCGGCTCGCATGCGCGGAGAGGACGCGAAGCCGGCGCCGGAGACCCTGTATGGCGTCCGGTAAGAAACCCTCGGGGCTCCGAGTAGTAGGAAAGGCCCACCGCAAGGTGGATGCGACCGCGAAAGTCACGGGCGTCACGCGGTTCGCCGACGACCTGTTCCTGCCCCGCATGCTCTTCGCCAAGCTGCTCCGCAGCCCCCACCCCCACGCTCGTATCCTCTCGATCGACCCGTCCCGGGCCGCAAGCGTACCGGGCGTAAAGGCGGTCCTTACGGGGAAGGACCTCCCGATTCCGTTCGGCATCCTCCCCGTGAGCCAGGATGAGCACGCCCTGGCGCTCGACAAGGTGCGCTTCGTGGGCGACCCCGTGGCGGCGGTGGCGGCCACCACCGAAGAAGCGGCCACCCAGGCGCTCGACCTGATCGCCGTCGAGTACGAAGTGCTGCGTGCGTTCCCCGATGCGCTCGACGCGGTCGAGCACCCTGAGCCGGCGATCCACGACTATGCCGACGCCGGGAACATCCACAAGCTGATCGATCTCGAATTCGGCGACGTCGAGGCGGCGCTGGCGCAGGCCGACATCGTACGCGAGGACCTGTTCTTCTTCGAGGGAAGCACCCACCTGCCGATGGAGCAGCACGCGGCGGTGGCCGACTGGTCCGCCGATGGGAAGCTCACGCTGTGGAGCGCCACCCAGACGCCGCACTACGTGCACCGGGCGCTCGCCAAAGTGCTGGAGCTCTCGCCGGCGCGCATCCGCGTGATCGCGTGCCCGAACGGTGGGGGCTTCGGCGGGAAGAGCGATCCCTTCAGTCATGAGATCGTAGTCGCGAAGCTGGCTATGATCACGGGGCGACCCGTAAAAGCCACCCTCACGCGCGAAGAGGTGTTCTACTGCCACCGCGGGCGCCACCCCACGCTCATGTGGGTGAAGACGGGAGTGAAACGGGACGGCGCCATCACCGGCATGCACTTCAAGTCGCTGCTCGACGGCGGCGGCTACGGGTCCTACGGGGTCGCGAGCACCTATTACACGGGGGCGCTGCAAACCGTCACGTATCACGTTCCCCGTTACAGGTTCCAAGGGGCACGGGCGTTCACGAACAAGCCGCCCTGCGGGCCCAAGCGCGGCCACGGCACTCCGCAGCCGCGTTTTGCCCTCGAGGTCCACCTCGACAAGATCGCCGAGCAGCTCGGCATGGATCCGGCCGAGCTCCGCCTCAAGCATCTGGTCCCCCCCAACTCGCTCACCGCCAACTGGCTGCGCATCGGCACGATGGGCCTCGGGCCCTGTATCGAGAAAGTGATTCGCGGCTCGGGGTGGAAGCAGAGGTTCAAACAGCTTCCGTATGGCAAGGGGATCGGGTTGGCGTGCTCGTCCTACATTACCGGCGCGGGCCTGCCGATCTACTGGAACGCGATGCCGCACTCGGGCGTGCAGCTCAAGTGCGATCGCGGCGGCGGGGTCACGGTATTCTGCGGCTCGACCGAGATCGGCCAGGGCTCGGACTCGATCCTCGCCACGATCGTCGCGGAGGTGCTCGGCCTCGACCCGCTCGACATCGCCGTGGTCACCGGCGACACCGATCTCACGCCGGTGGACCTGGGCAGCTACTCGAGCCGGGTCACCCTCATGACGGGCAACGCGGCGATCCAGGCGGCCGAGCGCGCCCGCGACGTCATTGCGCTGCACGCCGGGAAGAAGCTCGAGGCCCCGCACGAGCGCGTCACCTTCGCCGAAGGGCGCGTGTTCGACGTGCAGGATCCCGAGCGCGGGCTCACGTTCGCCGAGGCGGTGCAGCTCGCGGAGGCGGCGGAGGGGACCATCGGCACGGTGGGCTCCTACACGCCGGCTCCGTCCGCCGGCAAGTACCGTGGCGCGGGCGTGGGTCCCTCGCCCGCCTACTCCTACAGCGCTTGCGTCGCGGAGGTGGACGTGGATCCCGCGACCGGGATCGTCCGCGTGCCGAAGATCTGGATCGCCCATGACGTGGGGCGCGCGATCAATGCCGCCACCGTGATGGGCCAGATCGAAGGCTCCGTGTACATGGGTTTGGGCGAGGCGCTCATGGAGGAGATGGCCTACCGCGGCAATCGTAACGTCGTCCACAAGATTCCCAGCTTGCTCGAGTACAAGAGCCCGACCACCCTCGAGATGTGCGACGTCGTGACCTACGTGGTCGAAGACCCCGACCCGAACGGCCCGTTTGGAGCCAAGGAGTGTGGCCAGGGTCCGCTGCTCCCCGTGCCGCCCGCGGTGGCGAACGCCGTGTACGATGCGGTCGGCGTGCGGATCGACGAAGTGCCCATCACGCCCGAAAAGGTGTTCAAGGCGCTGCGCCGCAAGGAAAAGGGTGAAGCGGGACGGTTCGGACCGACGGCCTTCCCGGATATCGCGTGGCCCGAGCCGACGCGGGTCCCGCCGCCGTGGGAAGGCGGGGATGGCAAGGCGGTGCCACTAACCCCGGGCGCAAGCCCGGGGAAAACCAGTGCCGGTCACCCCGGGCTCGCGCCCGGGGTCAGTCGTCGCCCACGCTGATGCTTAGGCTGCCCTCCTTCACCTACCTGCAGCCGCGGACGCTGGCCGAAGCGGTCTCGATGAAGGCCGACGCGGGGCCCGATGGCATGTACGTGGCCGGGGGCACAGATCTCTACCCCAACATGAAGCGGCGGCATCAGGAGCCGCGGACCGTCATCTCGCTAATCGGGATTCCAGAGCTCGCGGGATGCGAGATGCGAGATGCGGGATGCGTCGTCGGATCCTGCATGACTCTCACCGACCTGTCCGCCAGTCCGCCCGTCCGCCAGTCGGCCCCCGCGGTGGCCCACGCCGCCGAGCTCGTCTCCACGCCTCTGCTCCGCAACATGGGCACGCTGGGCGGGAATCTCTGTCTCGACACACGCTGCAACTACTACAATCAGTCGTACGAGTGGCGCAAAGCGATCGACTTCTGCATGAAGAAAGACGGGCACATCTGCTGGGTGGCGCCCTCGTCACCGCGGTGTTGGGCCGTCAGCTCGTCTGATG
>Ga0209056_10008939_pt1 | contig 10252 bp, 9 predicted proteins | sample GraSoiAngelo_114_FD_185876 | JGI IMG/M metagenome (GOLD analysis project Ga0209056, IMG submission 185876) | Grasslands soil microbial communities from the Angelo Coastal Reserve, California, USA - 14_0903_13_40cm (SPAdes) (version 2) | ecosystem: Environmental > Terrestrial > Soil > Grasslands ...
CTTGTAGCGCTGGAGCACCTCCTGCACCCGAGTCGTCGTCCGGTAATGCTCGTCCGAGACGATCCCCGGCTGCAGCGCGCGTGAGCTCGAACCGAGCGGGTCGATCGCCGGATAGATGCCCTTTTCGGAGATCGAGCGGTCGAGCGTGATGAACGCATCGAGGTGCGCGAAGGTGTTCGCCGGGGCCGGATCGGTGAGGTCGTCGGCAGGCACGTAGATCGCCTGTACCGACGTGATCGAGCCAGCCCGCGTCGAGGTGATCCGCTCCTGCAGCTGGCCCATCTCGGTCGCCAGGGTCGGCTGATAACCGACCGCGCTCGGCATCCGCCCGAGCAAGGCGGAAACCTCGGACCCCGCCTGGACGAAGCGGAAGATGTTGTCGATGAAGAGCAGCACATCGGCGCCCTGGTCACGGAAGTACTCGGCCATCGTCAGCCCGGTCAGACCGACGCGGAGGCGCGCGCCCGGCGGCTCGTTCATCTGGCCGAAGACGAGCGCCGTGTCCTTGAGGACGCCGGACTCCTGCATCTCGAGGTAAAGGTCGTTGCCCTCGCGCGTCCGCTCGCCGACGCCGGCGAACACCGAGTTGCCCTGGTGCTCGCGCGCGACGCTGCGGATCAGCTCCTGGATCAGGACCGTCTTGCCGAGTCCCGCGCCGCCGAAGAGCCCGACCTTGCCGCCCTTGATGAACGGCGCGATCAGGTCGACCACCTTCAGGCCGGTCTCGAAGACCTCGGTCGTCGGCTGGAGATCCTCGAACCCCGGGGGATCGCGGTGAATCGGCCACCGCTCACCGGCCTCGACCGGCTCGTCCGTGTCGATCGGCTCGCCGAGAACGTTGAAGATTCGGCCCAGCGTCGGCTTGCCGACCGGCACCGAGATCGGCGCGCCGGTGTCGATCACGTCGACCCCGCGCGGGATCCCATCCGTCGAGTCCATCGCGACCGCACGGACCCGGTCGTCGCCCAGATGCTGCTGCACCTCGGCGATCAGCACCCGATCGGAGCCGTCCTCGGACGGCATCGCGATCTTCAGCGCCGTGTTGATCTCGGGCAGGTTGTCGGTGAAAGCGGCGTCGATGACGACGCCCCTGATCTCGATCACCTTGCCGACGTTTTGTTCAGGCATGCGTCTCCTCGAGAGTCTTAAACGGGCGACCTCGGAGGCGCCCCACCAGCGCCCGCAGTTTACCCAAGGCCCAATTTGGCCGGGCTGGAAGGGTTGACGCGTCGTACGCCTTCAGCATGGCCGACACCCGGTCGGCGTGATCCAGGCTTCAGACGTACGAGGTGATCAGAGAAGGCATCACGAGACTTCAAGATATCCGTCTCGCGGCGGGTGAAGTTCGTTACGGACTGAGAGCTCGGCCTCCACGCTCTCCATGCAGTCGGGTTTAGACGGTCGAGCCGGCAAAGCCGCCTCGACCTCTATGTCGGCATCACAAGCGACGCCTTGGCGTTACGACGGCTCAGGGATTCTGGAATCCCGGATGGCGCACGATCTGGTTCGACTGGTAGAGAGCGCGCCGGGCGAGCAACTGGGCGAGGTTCGCCTGCTGCTGCCGCTTCGCGATCGCCTGGATGTCGTGACCGTTGTCGAACGCGATCGCCGACGGCCTGGCGGCGCCGCCGTGCAGCGACTCGAACACGCCGCCGAAGACCACCATCAGGACCGCAGCGGCGGCCGCGCTGGGCACGCGCAACCCGAGAGCGTGCCTCCGTCTGGACGGGAGCGCGAGCGGCCGGGTCAGCGGCTCGAGCGGAGCCGTGCGCAGCGCCGTGGTCGAGAACTGGGCGGACGCCTCGAACTCCTTGCAGGTGTCGCATCCCTCGAGGTGCGCACGCACGAGCAACGACTCGAACTCGGACGATTCGCCGTCGAGCGCGGCCGAGATCGACGCGCGCATGCGTTCACATTCTTGAGAACGTCCTCTCACCATTATTGAGTGTGACGAAAACTACCGACAGCAGTTAGGCACTTTCGGAGGAATTCTTGGCAGAGTCTTAGAGTCCCTCTTGGAGTCAGCTAGAACAATGCATGCCGGTTATCGGACACGAGGCCGAGGAAGATGAGGAGCAGGCCGAGCACGACGAAGAGCGCCGACGAGTTGATCGCCTCCTCGTGCTCCTCCCGCGTGGCCCAGCGAACCCTGCGCCCGCGCGGGCGCATGAAAAAGTCGCCGTGATCGGCGTCGCCGCGGGGACGGACCGGCCCGCGATTGCCGAAGAAGAAGCCGGCGAGGAGCAGGAAGGAGCCGACCAGGTAGTACCCGAGCGCGATCGAGCGCGGCAAGGACGCGCCCAGTAGTAGCCCGAGCACGATCGACACCACAACGGTCCCACCCCCGACCGCGCCGACCAGCAGAGCAAACCGGCGCAGGGCCGGAATCCACACGGCGCTAGGAAACAGCCGAGGCTTCGGCGGGCGGCCCCGCAGCGGCGGACGGCCTCCTGAACTCGTCCGCATCAAGCGGCCAGCGCTCGAGCGGGTAATGGCAGGCGGCGACGTGCCCGTCGCCGAACGGGTAAAGCGGTGGGTCGACGACGTCGCAGTGCCCGGCCTGGAAGCGGGGGCAGCGTGGATGGAAATTGCAGGCGCTCGGCGGATTCAGCGGACTCGGCACGTCGCCCTCGAGCACGATCGGCTGCCGCGCACGGCCCCGCTCGGGATCGGCGATCGGCACGGCCGAGAGGAGCGCGCCGGTGTAGGGGTGCTTCGGCCGCTCGTACAGCTCGGCCTTTGGCGCGAGCTCGACGACCTTGCCGAGGTACATGACGAGAACGCGGTCGGAGATGTGCCGGACGACGTTGAGATCGTGGGCGATGAAGATGTAGGTCAGCCCGAAGTCCTGCTGCAGGTCTTCGAGCAGGTTGAGGATCTGCGCCTGAACCGAGACGTCGAGCGCCGAGACAGGCTCGTCGCAGACGATCAGCTTCGGGTTGATCGCAAGCGCGCGCGCGACCCCGATCCGCTGGCGCTGCCCGCCGGAGAACTCGTGTGGGAACCGGTTGTAATGCTCAGGGTTGAGGCCGACCACCTCGAGCAGCTCCTGGACGCGGCGCTTGGTCTCCGACGCCGTCCCGAGCTTGTGGACCTCGAGTGCCTCGCCCACGATCTGGCCGACACGCTTGCGCGGATTGAGCGAGGCGTAAGGATCCTGGAAGATCATCATCATCTCGCGCCTGATCGGCCGCATGTTCGCGCGCGAGAGCTTCGTGATGTCGCGGCCGTCGAAGACGATCTTGCCGTCCGTGGTGTCGAACAGCCGCATGATGCAGCGGGCTAGCGTCGACTTGCCGCAGCCGGACTCGCCGACGATTCCGAGCGTCTCGCCCGACCTGACGCTGAAGCTGACGCCGTCGACGGCCTTCACGGCCCCGACCTGCTTCTGGAAGATGATCCCGCGGGTGACGGGGAAGTGCTTCTTGACGTCTTCGACGACGAGCAGGTCCTCAGCCATCAGTGCTCCAACACCGTTCTAGCTGGCTTGAGCCATAGTCGATTCGAGCAGCTTCGTAGCCTCTCGGTCCTTGGTCTCCTCGTCAAGATGGCACGCCTGTAGGTGCTCGGCGTCGTCGGAGATGGGCACCAGCGGCGGATCGACCTGCTTGCACTTGTCCATCACATAGGGGCAGCGCGGGTGGAAGCGGCACCCGCTCGGCGGCCGCAGGAGCGACGGTGGCTGCCCGGGGATCTGCACGAGCCTCTCGACTTCGATATCGAGACGTGGGAGCGAGCCGAGCAAGCCCCAGGTGTACGGGTGAAACGGCCGCTTGAAGAGCTTCTCGACCGGGGCCTGCTCCGCGACCTCGGCCGCGTACATGACGAGCACGTCGTCCGCTGCCTCGGCGACCACGCCCAGGTCGTGGGTGATGACGACGATCGCGCTGCCGAAATCGTCCTGCAGGCGCTTGAGCAAGGTCATGATCTGTGCCTGAGTGGTCACGTCGAGCGCGGTCGTCGGCTCGTCGGCGATCAGGAGATCGGGATCGTTGACGAGCGCCATCGCGATCATCACGCGCTGCCGCATGCCGCCGGAGAACTGGTGGGGATAATCGTCCACCCGCCGCTCGGCGCGCGGGATGCCGACGGACTTCAGCAGCTCGACCGCTCGTGCGCGCGCGGTCTTCTTCGAGACATCGCGGTGAAGCTGAACCGCTTCGACGAGCTGAGCGCCGATCGAATGGACCGGGTTCAGCGACGTCATCGGGTCCTGGAAGATCATCGCGATGTCGTTGCCGCGGATCTCTCTCAGCCGGCGCGAGCCCGCCGTCAGCAGGTTCTCTCCGTTGAAGAGGGCCTCCCCGCTCGTGATCGTGTTCTTCTTCGAGTTGAGGCCCATGATCGTGAGGCAGGTGACACTCTTCCCGGAGCCCGACTCGCCGACGATTCCGAGCGTCTTGCCCTTTTCGACGCTGAAGCTGACGCCGTCGACCGCCTTGACGATGCCGTCGTCGGTCTGGAAGTACGTCTTCAGATCGTTGACTTCTAGAAGGGCCATTTACGCCCCCCTTGGTGCCGCCCAGGGCCCATCAGCTCAGCCGGATCCTTGGATCGATCCAGGCGTAGAGAAGGTCAATCAGCAGGTTGAAGACGATGATCGCGAAGGTAGCGAAGACGACCACGCCCATGACGATCGGCAGGTCGGTCTCGCCGATCGCTCGCAGGAGCAGCTTTCCGAGCCCCGGAAGGTTGTAGATCGTCTCCGTGAAGATCGCACCGCCGAGCCCGATGCCGATGTCCATCCCGAGCATCGTCACGACCGGCAGCAGCGCGTTTCGGAGGACGTGCGAGCGCAGAACACGGTGCTCGGGCGCGCCCTTCGCACGCGCCGTGCGCACGTAGTCCTCGGTTAGCGCCTCCATCACATTCGCACGGACCATTCGCGCATAGAGGGCGGCGAACAGGATCGCGTAGGTAAGCCAAGGCAGGACCAGGTGATACGCCCACTGGGCCGGCCCTCCACACGCGCCCGCCGTGCCGAAGAAGTCGCAGTAATTGGAGATCGGGAACCAACCCAGCTTGAACCCGAAGATGTACGCGAAGATCAGCCCGATCCAGATCGGGTGAGCGGAGATCCCGATCAGGACGAACGTCATCGACGTTCTGTCTAAGACCGAGCGCGGGCGCAAAGCGGAAAGGATGCCGATCGGCAAAGCCATCAGCAGCCAAACGATTACGCCGCCGAAGACGAGCGAGCCTGTCACCGGGGCCGCTGACTGGACCAGGCTGTTGACCGAGCTCGCGCGCACGAACGAGTACCCCAGGTTCCCCTTCGGCCGCACGAACACCGGCACACCGCCGACATGAACGGGCACAGGCTTGATCAGCTGCCACATGAACTTCGCGTACTGCACGTAAACAGGGCGATCGAGCCCGAGGCGGTGAATCGCGCGCGCGCGCTGCGCCTGGCTCGAGCCCTGGCCGGCCACCTTCGCGGCGAGGTCGTTCGGCACCAGGAAGAAGATCACGTACGTCACGAGCGTGACGACGACGAACAGGACAATTGCCCAGAGAACTCGCCTGATCAGGTACCGGAGCATCCCACCCCCACCGTGGACGAAGAGCTTATACAACGCAAGGCGCCGATCCGGATGTCGGATCGGCGCCTTGCGTTCATCGTGCTTTTCGGCGAAAGCTCTGTTACTTCAGAGCGAGCTTGCCGAGGTCGATCTCGTAGATGGGTGACTGGACGACCGACTTGGTGTCGACGCGCGAAGAGAAGAACTCGCGGTCGTTCCGGTTGTCGATCCCCGCAATCGGGGCGTACTTCGTCATGATCAGGTTGTCCAGGTTGCCGTACGCCGTGTAGCGCGCCGAGCCACGAAGCTTGGCGGCATTGTTCATCAACTTGTTCGCAGCCGGATTGTTGAAGTAGGCCGTGTTGTTGTTCTGCACGTCCTGGATCGTTTCACCCGACAGGAGCTTGTTGACGTAGTCGTACGGATCCGGGAAGTCAGCGGACCACCCGACGAGCGCGAAGTCGTAGTCGTTCCCCTTCTTGCCGAGCGCCGTGAAGAGACCGCTCTGGAAGGGCTTCGTGTCGATGTTGGTGAAGCCGATTGCGTTCAGCTGTGAAGCGCCGAGCCGCTGGATCAGCGTCCCCAGGGTCGAGGCCGTGTACCAGTAGTTGATGTGGCCCGTGTGGCCGTTGGAGAAGGACTTCGCCTTGGCGATGTCCTGCTTGTTCAGCGGGTACGCCGTGCACTTCTTGTAGCCGGGGATTGCCGGCGTCAGGAGCGAGCACTGCGCGTAACCGGCCCTCGGGCCACGGATCTTCACGAGCGACTTGCGGTTGAGGCCGTACTCGACCGCCTTGCGCGCGCTCAGGTTCGAGAACGTGCCCTTGGAGGTATTCATCGTGGCGTAGTCGACGACCGAGGTGGAGAACACCCGGGCGCGACCCTTGGTGCCGTACTGGGCGAACAGCGGTCCCCAAGCCGTGGCGGGGAGACCGTCGGCCGGCCAGTCGAGCGAACCCTTCTTGGTCAGCAGCAGCGCCTGGTCCTGCTGGATGCCGATCGTGTAGTCGATCCCACTCAGGTTGTGCGGGTAGGGCGCAGCCCCGAGCGGCTTGTAGAAGTTGTTCGTCCGGATCTTGACGAACGTGTCCGGCTTGTAACCGGAGACGTAGTACGCACCCGCCGACGGCAGGCTGCTCGGCGAGGTGATCGGCTTCAAGGGCAGGTTCGTCGGCTCTGCACCGGTCGGCGGAAGCGCGACCAGCGTCGGCAGCAGCGAGTTCGGCTTCACGAGCTTGATGATGAAGGTGTACTTGCCCTTCGTCTGGATGCCGGGGATCGAGCCCTTGCCGGTGGTGTTGTAGGCAATCGCGCCGACGATGTTGACGGACGCCGGGTCGGTCAGGAACGACGCGAGCGGCGAGCCGACGTGTGCTTGTAGTTCGCCGCCGTGACCGGCGTGCCGTTGCTGAACTTCATGCCCCGCCGAAGGTGGAAGGTGTACGTACGCCCGTCCTTCGAGACGGTGTAGCTCTGCGCGCCCTCATTGAGCAGCCGGTAACCCCGGGCGCCCACCGCGTGAGCGAAGTTCAGCAGAGGACGAGCCGTCAGCCACTCGTACTGCCACTCTGGCACGTAATACGAGCGCTGCGGATCGATGTTTTCGACGCCGGCGAACAGGGAGGCCTTGAGAATGCCGCCCTTCTTGGCAACCGAGCCTTGAGACGCGCTCTGCTTGTGAGCGCTCCCTGTGCTCGCGATGCCTGAGGCCGCCAACATCGCCGCTCCCACCGCCAGCATGGCGAGTGAGAGCGTCAGTCGCTTATACATCTGACTCCTTTCCGCTGTAAACAGGCCGGGACAATAGACCGACCGCAGAAGATCTGCACGGTTTCTTTGACGTCCGGAGCTTAGGTTTGGTTAGCGCGCTGAAAGGTTGCCTAGCGCGCAGAACGTGGATCCCGTCTCAACCCGGGTTCCGCTCGTCGAAGACGTTTCTCAGCGCGCGGAGCGAGGATCGAACGATCCCGCAGGCCGTCGCCGAGGAGGTTGAAGGCGAGCGTCGTCGACAGGATCGCGAGGCCCGGCCAGAGCATCAGCCACGGCTGGGTCAGGTAGTACTGCGGGCCGGTCGAGAGCAGGTTGCCCCAGCTCGGGACTCTCGAGTCGATTCCGAGTCCGAGGAAGGAGAGGCTCGCCTCCAGGAGGATGTACGACGCCATCGACAGCGTGGAGTAGACGATGATCGGCGCAATGAGGTGGGGCACGACGTGCGAGCGCATGATCCGGGCGTCGCTGGCGCCGATCATGCGCGCGGCCTCGACGAACTCCTTCTCGCGCAGCGAGAGCACCTGCGCCCGCATGATCCGCGCCGGATAGAACCACCCGAGGATGCTGAAGACGAGGACGAGCGTCACCACCCCTTGGGAAAAGATCCCGAAGGTGATGTGGTTCAGCCGCGGCCCGACCGTCGCGCTCAGGGCGATGATGAAGAGCAGCGCCGGGAAGACCATCGTCAGCTCGATCACGCGGGAGATCGCGGTGTCGATCCAGCCGCGGTAGTAGCCCGCAAGCGTGCCAAGGAGGATGCCGATCAGCATGATCCCGATCGTCGACAGGACGGCGACCTCGAGCGAGACCCGGGCACCGTAGAGCAGGCGCAGGAACTCGTCGTTGCCGAGCTGCCCGTCAGCGCCGAGGATGTAGAGCTGAGTCGCCTGGGGGTGGCCCTTGCAGCCGCTCGGCGCCGTCGCGAAGCCCGAGCATGGGACGTGGCTCAGCGGGCCAACCGGGAGTTGCTGCAGGCCGTGCAGGCCGGCGCTCAGGTTGAGGTCGTTTGGCCCGTGCCCGAGGAAGTGGGCTGCGATCGGACCGCCGGCGATCGCGGTGAGGACCAGGAAGATGATGAAGCCGCCGCTGACGATTGCGACCTTGTCGCGACGGAAGCGGCGCCAGACCTGCTCCCAGTAGCCGCGGGCGCGAACCGCTTCGACTTCCCCCAGCTCTCCGTGCGATTCGACCGCAATCGCAGACGCGAGTCCGGCTTGGGAGCCGACGAGCTCGCGTTCTTTCTGCCCGGTCGCCACAGGTTTGCGGAATATAGCTGCGCAGGGATTACGCGGCTATAGGCGGTTACGCCTCGGTCGCGCCGCGCATGTCGGCGCGCCCGAGGATTACGTTGGAAGACGCAAAGACTCATTCTTTGCCTCTTGAGACGAGCGAAATCTGCGCAGGTTAGGCCGTCAAAGCGTCGGCGCCGGCGACGACTTCCAGGATCTCCTGCGTGATCTCTGCCTGGCGGGCACGGTTCATCGCCAGTGTCAGGCTCGCGATCAGCTCGCCGGCATTGCTGGAGGCGTTGCGCATCGCGGTCATTCGCGCGCCCTGCTCCGAGGCCGCGGACTCAAGGAGCGCACGGTAGAGCTCGGTCTCGACGTAGACGGGCAAGAGCCGCTCGAGGATCTGCTCGGGCTCGGGCTCGTAGATGAAGTCGCCGCGCAAGGCCGACTGCTCCGCGTCTTCTTCGCCGCCCCCGATCACCTTCTCGGGGATCGGCAGCAGGTCCTGCACCGTGACCTCCTGGACGAGCGGCGACTTGTAGCGGTTGTAGACGACGACCACCCGGTCGACCTCTTCGTTGGCGTAGAGCTCGGCGGCGCGCCGTGCTATCGCCTGTGCGTCGGCGTACTCGGGGCGCTCGCTGAAGCCCTGCCACGTCTGGATCAGGTCGTACCCGCGGAAGGTCAGCGTCGAGCGGCCACGGCGACCGGCGGCCAGCCATTTGACCTCGACACCTTCGCCGCGCAGCTCGCGCTCGAGCGCGAATGCCCGTCGCAGCACCTGCGCGTTGAACGCGCCGGCCAGTCCGCGGTCGGCGGTGATCGGCAGCAACGCGACTCGGCTGAGGCTTTCCCTGCGCTCGAGGAGCGGCAGCCGCACTGAGCCGGCGGCCCGCGCAGTGACGCCCATCAGCTCGAGCATCCGGTCGGCATAGGGGCGCATCGCCTCGATGCGCGCCTCGGCGCGGCGCAACCGGGCCGAGGCGACGAGCTCGAACGCCTTGGTGATCTTTTCGGTGTTGCCGACGGAGCGGATCCGCCGCTTCAGATCCTGGACGGTGGCCATCTAGGCAGCGCCGGCGACCGACTTCTCCTGCACGGCGAAGGTCTTGGCGAACTTCTGGATCTCCTTGCGGAGCTTGTCCTCAACCTCGTCGGGCAGCACCTTCTCCTCGCGGATCGCCTTGTAGATCGACCCCTCGGTGCGGAGGTGCTCGCGGAGCTCTTCTTGGAAGCGCTGCACCTGGTCGGCCGGGATCTCGTCGAGGAAGCCCTCGTTGCCGGCGAAGATCGCGGCGACCTGCTCCTCGAGCGCCCAAGGCTGATACTGCGGCTGGTTCAAGGTCGCGACCATTCGCTCTCCCCGCGCGAGCGTCTTCTGCGTCGCCGGGTCGAGCTCTGAGCCGAACTGCGAGAAGGCCTCGAGCTCGCGGTACTGAGCCAGATCGAGCTTCAACCGGCCGGCGACCGAGCGCATCGCCTTCGTCTGCGCGTTGCCGCCGACCCGGGAGACGGAGATGCCGACGTTGATGGCCGGACGAACACCTGAGTAGAAGAGCTCGGACTCGAGGAAGATCTGCCCGTCGGTAATTGAGATCACGTTCGTCGGGATGTAGGCGGAGACGTCGCCGGCCTGCGTCTCGACGACCGGCAGCGCCGTCAACGAGCCGCCGCCGAGCTCGTCCGAGAGCTTCACGGCCCGCTCGAGCAGGCGAGAGTGGAGGTAGAAGA
>Ga0209056_10008940_pt1 | contig 10252 bp, 10 predicted proteins | sample GraSoiAngelo_114_FD_185876 | JGI IMG/M metagenome (GOLD analysis project Ga0209056, IMG submission 185876) | Grasslands soil microbial communities from the Angelo Coastal Reserve, California, USA - 14_0903_13_40cm (SPAdes) (version 2) | ecosystem: Environmental > Terrestrial > Soil > Grasslands...
GCAAGCTCAGCCGCCTCCCGCAGCGTCTCGGCGGTCAGCGCGCGATGCTCGAGGAAGCGCTCCGCCTCGTGTGCCCGCAGGGTCCGCGGTGCCACCGCGCCGAGCGCGATACGCGCCTCCAGGCAGCGCTCGCCGCTGGCGTCGAGCGTCAGCCGCCCCGCGACGCACACCACCGAGATCTCCATCGCCCGGCGGCGTCCCGCCTTCAGGAAGGCGGTGGCAGACCGCGGGGCGAGGCCGGCGAAGCGCACGCCCGTGAGCAGCTCGTCCGGCCGGCGGGCCGTGCGGCCGGAGCCGATGAGAAAGTCCTCGAGGCGCAGCGTGCGCTCTCCCCCGGGGCTGAGGCACGTCACCGAGGCATCGAGCGTGAGGAGAACCGGAACGACGTCGGCGGCCGGGGAGGCGTTGACGATATTGCCGCCCACGGTGCCGACGTTCCGTACCTGGTGACCACCCACGACCTCGGCGCCCTCGACCAGCGCCCGCAGCGGTCCTCGGAAGGCAGGAAAGCGCTCGAGAGCGCGGTGGGTGACGAGCGCGCCCACGTGCACGGCGCCGTTGGCGTCGATGGCGTCGAGCCCAGACACGCGGTGCAGACTCACGACGTGGCGCGGTCGCAGCTTGCCGCGATGCATCTGGATGATGAGATCGGTGCCGCCGGCGAGAAATCGTCCGTCGTCGCCGAACCGTGCGCCGAGGGCCACGGCCTCTGCGAGCGAGGTCGGCTCGTGATACTCGAAGCTCACGCGTGTCTCCGGGGCGCCCGCGGACGGTCGTTGTCCCTTCGCACTCGTACGCCGAGACCGAAGTCGCGCGCGGTGACCTCGTGCGGCCACACCGCCGCCAGCTCGACCGCTGCACGCTTCAGCTGCGGCGCCATCCGGTGCAGCTTGTGCACGGGCACCCGGAACGTCGGGCCTGACACCGCCACCGACCCTACGACACCGTCGCCTCGTATGACCGGCACCGCCACCGCCCGGCCGCCCGCCACCAGCTCCTCGTCGACGATCGCGTAGCCCTGGGCGCGGATCCCGCGAAGCTGGGCGAGCAGGCGCGCGCGCGACGTGATCGTGCGCGGCGCCAGCCGCGCGAGACCCTGCTGCGTCAGGGCCGCCGTCGCCGCGGCCTCGGAGAGACTGGCGAGCCAGACCTTGCCGCTCGCCGTCGCGTGCAGCGGCGCCACCGCGCCGACGAGCGGCACCATGCGCAGCCGGTGGTCAGGCCCTTCCGCCTTGGCTACGAAGAGCACGCTGCCTTCCTCCACGACGGCGAGCTGTACCAGCTCCCCCGTCTCATCGGCCAGGGCCTGGAGGATGGGCGCGCACAGGCCGGGAATGCCGACGCGCTCGGCGTACGCGAAGGCAAGCGCGAGGAGGCGGCAACTCAGATGAAAGTGGCCGGTGACGGTGTCGCGGCGCACGAAGCGGCCGCGCTCCATCGTGGCCAGGACCTTCGACAGGGTGGCCTTGCCGTACCCCAGCTCGGCGCTGAGCCGCGTGAGCGCAACGCCCTTGGGGCGGTCGGCGAACACCTCGATCACGCGCATAGCACGCGAGATCGCGGCGACACCGACGCCGGAAATCGACGTTGTGAGCGATGCCATCTATTCGGAAACCGAGTTTCCGGTTTATGGCAAGGCGCCGGGGTTGTCAAGCCCGTGGGATGAGCCGGTGGGATCAGCTCGCGGCGCACGCCGAGCGCGACGGCTTCCGTCGGGCTCGCAGCGCGCAGCCTACCGAGACTTCGAGGCGGCGTGAAACTTCCTGCTGAGGCAAAAGCATCGAGCGGGCTTGCTCGAGCGCGGCATCGGAGGCTGTTCCTTGAGGAAGGAATGCCCGAGGAGCTGGCGCGTTCGAATATCCGTGTTGGTGAAGCGAGAAGCGTGGGGTCCTGAAAGCAACTCCACCTCCGACATGTCGGTAGCTTCGTCCGCCAGTTGGCCGAAAGTCACTTGACACAATGCCGCTTTGCGCAGACCATCGGCCGCTCGAGAGACGATCGTGTCATGCGCCGTGATCAAAATCCGGTGCACGGAGAGTCCGTGAGACGAGAAGCGGGCAACCCCTGCGCGAGATCTTTTGAGGTAAGTGACCGACGGGTAGCGACTCAAGCGCGCGCGGGGAAGGCTCGTATACTCGCAATCTTGCCATGCCACTCTTCTCAGGAGTCCCCGATGCTTAATTTGCCTCGTTGGAACAGGATGATCTCGCGTCCAGCGCTCACGCTGCTTCTCCTCGGGTCCGTTCTGGCCCTCCCGGCGATGGCACAGGACACACCGCGCTTCGGAGGGGAGCTGCTGTTCGTCGTGGGAGCCCAGCCGCCGTCCTTTGATGCCCATCGAGAGGCGACCTTCGCAGTGATGCATCCCCTGGCGCCGCACTACAACACCCTGCTGCGCGTCGACCCCACGGATCCGACGGGCACGAAGATCATCGCCGATCTCGCCGATTCGTGGACGATCTCCAAGGACGGGCGGCAGTATTCGCTCAACCTTCGGCGGGGCGTGAAATTCCACGATGGCAGCGAAATGACATCGCAGGACGTCAAAGCGACCTACGACAAAATCATCAACCCGCCGGCCGGCGTCGTGTCGGCTCGGAAGGGCGAATACGTGAACGTGGAAGCTGTGGAGGCCCCGAACGCACATAACATCGTGTTTCGGTTGAAGTGGCCCTCCGCAGCGTTCCTCTCGTCCCTCGCTTCGCCGTGGAACTGGATCTATAAGGCGGACATTCTTGCCAAGGACACCCGGTGGTACGAGAAGAATGTCATGGGCACCGGGCCGTTCACCTTCGTGGAGTACGTCAGAGGCTCCCATTGGGTGGGGAGGAAGAACCCGACCTACTGGGATAAGGGGAAGCCATACCTTGACGGCTACCGCGCCATTTTCATCACGGACCCTACGGCGCGGGTGGCAGCCGTCCGGAGCGAGCGGGCCCTCATCGAATTCCGTGGTTTCGCCCCGCCGGAGCGCGATGTCCTTGTCAAAGACCTCGGCCGGAAAATCACGGTCCAGGAGAGCCCGTGGGACTGCGCGCTCTGGGTCGCGATGAACCACGAGAAGAAGCCGTTCGACGACAAGCGGGTCCGGCGCGCCTTGACGCTGGCGCTCGATCGGTACGAAGGATCCAAGGCGCTCTCGAAGATCGCCTTCCTCAGGGATGTGGCCGGCGTGATGGTGCCGGGCTCACCGTTCGCGACCGCGCCGGCGGAGCTCGAGAAGCTGGCCGGCTACTCGCGTGACATCGAGAACTCTCGTGCGGAGGCCAAGCGGCTGCTCAAGGAGGCGGGAGTTCCCACCGGGTTCTCGTTCAACATCAGGAACACCAACATCCCGATGCCCGGCGAGCCGCTGGTCATCTGGCTCATCGACCAGTGGCGGCAGATCGGGCTCAACGTCAAGTCCGACGTGCTCGACAACACGATCTGGTTCTCGGAAGTCCGGGCCGGCCGGTACGAAGTGGGTCTGGACTTCCAGTGCGGCTACATCGTGGAGCCCGACCTCGACCTCTATAAATTTCAATCGCGGGAGGTCAGCGACGCCAACTACGGGCGGTACACGGACAAAGTGCTGGACGATCTCTACCAGAAGCAGAGCCGCGCGATCAACCCGGACGAACGCAAGAAGTATATTCGCGAATTCGAGAAACGGCTGCTGGACGAGGAGGCGCATTATCTGAATACAATCCAGTGGCATCGAATTGTTCCCCACAACTCGAGGGTGAAGGGATGGACTATCACGCCGAGCCACTACCTGAACGGCCAGCTCGACAGGGTATGGCTCGCGGAGTGACGGACGGCCCCGGCGCGCTCGAAGAGATTCCGCTCGATTTCCTCGCCGCTGTCACCGCCATGCTGCTGGAACGGGAACGCGTCGACGCCAAGCTCGAACGCTTGCTGAACGAAGCGCGCGCGCGGCTCGGGCGCGGCGCGGTGGAGCCGCCCCACTCGAATCCGGGAAAAGACGGTAACTTCACGGTCGCAACCTTCTTTCTTTTCACGCCGGACGGCGATCATCTGGACATCTACCTTCCACAGAACTTCCCCCCGGAACAGGCCCACCTTCGCATCCCGGCTGGCCATGGCCATCCGGGAATGGTGGCGTCGACTGGCAAGGCACGACTGCTTTCCGACACCCGCGAGGACCGGCAGTTCGTGCAGATCCTCGAGACCGCTCGTATGGGCTCAGCGATGTTCCACCCTTTGAGGCGAGACGGACAGGTCATTGGCGTGATGGTCAACGCGGCGATCCAGCCAGGCACGTACACGCCGGCGGACTTCAAGCTTCACGGCATCCTGGCTGACTTAGCGGCGCTTCTTCTTCACTCCGTTCTAACCACCCCGGCCGGTCGGCCGATTCCAGCGCGAGGAGACCATGCGTAAGCTCATCGACCTGAGTCAGCCCATCGAGAACAAGGGCCATGCCCGTCCGTTTCACCCTACGCCCGTCGTCTGGACCCATCTTTCGCACGAGGAGTCGGCGCCCATCTGGAAGAAGGGGGGCTTTTCGGCGATGGTGAAGGGCGTCATCGTGTCGGACCACTCGGGCTCGCACACGGATGCGTACACGCACATGGACACCCGTCCAAGCGCAGAGAGCATTGATCAACTGCCGCTGCACCTTTTCTTTACCGAGGCCGTCTGCATCGACTGTTCGCACGTTCCGCCTCGGACGTTCATTACTGTGAATCACATCCGGGAGGGGCTCGCGAAGGCGAAGCTCGAGCTCAAGCGCGGCGACACGTTCCTCTACCATACGAATCACTACGAGCGCTATTTCAAAGATCGAACGAAGTGGTGGACGGAGTTCGCGGGCCTGGACGGCGAGGCGATGAATTTCCTCGCCGACGCCGGCGTTGTGAACGTCGGCACCGAGGCCTTCTCAATCGACAACCCGGCGGCCACCCTACCGGATGCCGATCCACCGTACCCTGCCCACCAGGTATGTCGCGACCGCAAGGTTCTCAACACTGAGAACTTGATCATCCCTCAGGAACTCGTCGGGCGGCGCTTCACGTACATCGGCTTCCCCATCAAGATCGTCGGCGGCACCGGCGGCTGGATTCGTGCCGTCGCCGTCCTGGACGAGAGGTAGCGCCGCCGCGAGGTAGCCTCACCAACGCCGTCGAAAAGATAGACGCCGCGCGATCCTTCGCGAACGCCGTGTCCAAGCCCGCCACGCCGCCTCTTGTTGAACACAGCAATATAAAACCAACATTGGCGGGTCGTGCCGATTGGAAATAGGTTGGGGCTTCAGACCCCCACGGGAACAATTGAATACGTGCGAGTCCGGATCCTTCGCGGTGCCCATGAAGTCGGTGGCAACTATGTCGAGGTCGAGCACGACGGAGCGCGCATCATCCTGGATCTCGGCTGGCCTCTGACCGTCGAGCCCGATGTCGATCTGCCACTCCCTTCGGTAGCCGGGCTCGCCAACGACAACCCTTCCCTGCTGGGGATCGTCCTCAGTCACCCCCATTTCGATCACTATGGTCTGCTCGCCAAGGTGCCGCGCAGCGTGCCGGTCTACAATCTCGGTCGGCCGGCGACATCAGACGACGACAGCGCGAGCGTTAACGCGATGGCGGCGGCACCCACAAACCAATTCCTGGGTGATTCGTAGGTAAACGAAAGAGGTTAGCGGCTTTTGCGTCCGCTAACCCCTCGTCGTTCAACTGGTTGCGGGGGCTGGATATGCTGATTGCTACACGGCGTCGGAAACCTACTGGGTCGATCTCAGCTAGGCCCCAACACGGGTTCGATTCCCGAACGGGATTTGGCAGTCAGACGTGTTCCCTAGTCTCCCGTTCCAGGGGCTCGGCCGCGTAACGGTCGCCCGAACGGGACCCACGTGCTTTAGGTTGGCCGTGCCGATCCTCAGGTCGGCGCGGGCAGCTTAGGAAAGAGGGCGGGGTTCAACTCTGGGGCGTTGGTGACCCCGGCGGAATTCGACACCTTTGGCCTCGTGGAAAATCGAGGGGTGGTGTCGGTCGGAGGATCTGGCTGCGCCCGAAAAAGAGGGTCGGTCGCTGGTTCAAATCGGGGGCGCTATGCTTCGACGACAACAGCTTCGGTCCCGCTCGAGTTCCACGTCCGGGTCCTGGTCTAGTCTACCCACGCTCTAGAAACGGACGACGAGCCCGGCCGAGACGCCCCAGTCCGCGGAGCCGTCGCTCAACCCGCGGCTCACCGAGCCGAAGATCTTCAGCGCCTGGGCCACGCGATAGTCGGCGCCGACACGGACCTCAAGAGGATTCGCCTGCCCCGGCGAAATGGCGGTGGAGCCGTCGAGGAACGCGAAGACTGAGAATGGTTGGGCGACCAGATAGGCCGCGCCCACGCTCCAGCCAAAGGAGTTGTCAAAGCTCGTGCCTGCCGGCGAGCCAATGACCGTGTAGGCGAGCGTGACGTAGCTGACGAATCGGGGAAACAGCGTCTTGCTCAGATCCACCCCGACCGTCTCGTCGAACTCGCCGGTGCCCAGCCCCTTGCCCTGATCGGCTGTCGGAAACTTGATCTTGAGGTACGGGGCGACCTCGGGCAGGACCGACTTCTCCTCGACTAGCACGTACTGTCCCTTGAGGAGCACATCACCGAGGCCATGTTCTGTGGAGGTCACCTGGTTCTGCGTGGCCGTTCCAAGCTGGCGCTGCTTGTCCTTGCGTACGGCCACGCCGCCGCCGGTGATCACGACGGTCTGACCCGTCTGATAGACATAGGGGATGGTGAGGCCGAGGGTGAAGCCGTCGATGGGCTTCACCCCCAGCGTGAACGGCACGTAGATGAACGTCGTGTCCTTGCCCGTCCCGTAGTCACCAACCGAGTAGTTGACGGAACTGGACAGCGACCAGCGCGGCTCGTCCTCCGCCGCCGCCGGTGAAACACACGCCAACAACAGGGCCGCGCTGATCGCCGTGCAGGAGTAGCGCATCAAAGCTCCTCTTGGTATAGGGCTAATCGGCGGGCAGGTCAGCGCCCGGGGCGTTCAACCTTGGCTGGCTTCTCGGGCTTCTCCATCTTCTCGACCTTCTCCATCTTTTCCGGTTTCTCTGCCTTCTCCGATCGCTCTAGGCGGGCCACCTGTTTCTCGGCCTTCTCGACCTTGCTCCGCACGTGGCCAAGTTTGAGATGCAGATCGTGAGCGATCTTGCCCCAGCCTTCGCCAGCCGTGCGCTTAGCAAGAATCGAATCGAGCGCTTGCTGCTGGCCCATAGTTTTGTTTTCCTTCATCAGCTCCTGGGACAAGGCCAAGGCGATCGTGATCTCGCCGTACCCCATCTTGCGGTTGCGCAAGTCCGTCACGACGGACGGGTCGACCTTGTAGTCCTTGGCGATCGCGTCGGTGACGCGGCGCTCCCCCGCGGGCGTCGCCGCCGCCTTCCCCGCCTTGGCGTCAAGTTCCTTCGCCTCGACTCCGAGCCGCTCAGCGTGCTTCTGCTCCGACGGGTCTACCGGCCCGCTTGATTGCGCGGCGGCGGTTGTCACGACGATCACCACGGCGGCGGCTGCGGCACACAGCTGCCCGAACCATTTGGTCTTCATAGTCCGCCTCCTTCGACAAAGTTGAGATAGAGAAATCTCAAGGCACTTGAATTGCGGACGACGATCCGTGTCCGCCTCTACCACTTTGACGACCGGTCGACGAGGTGGTTACGCAGAACCTTCTTAATGCCCGTTGTGTACGCAATGCTGCGGGTACTCCGTGAATCAGAATATCTACGACGGCCTCCAGGTCTGAAGAAATTTCGGGGTTGCTATCCGGCGCGGGTCATTTCACCGGTCGGCGGGATCCCTCACGCCGTGAGCCCCGGTGCTCGCGTCATGATGAAGCCGCCGGTCTCCACAAATCCCAACGAGCGATACAGGGCCACCGCCGCCATGTTCTCCCGGCCAACAGCGAGCGCGTACTCCACATCCGGTCCGTACGTCGCCAGTACCGTCGTCAGCAAGTGGCGCGCGTGGCCTTGGCGTCGGTGGCCGGGGTGCGTCCAGACGTCCACCATGTTGACGACGTTCTCGTGAACGATGGTGTGGGTGCGCGCAATGACGTTGTCTTGGTCGTCAGCGACCACGAAGTCCCCGCGCGTCACATCGCTGAGGTTCGTCCGTGCACCGCCCGTGCATAGGTCGACGAAATTGAAGGATTGCCGCTTTCAGCAATAGGACGGAACCCGCTGCCAATGACGAAATTTTGCGCGCTCTCGCGGCGGGACGTGCGCGGCCCAAATGATTCCCGCCGTCGAAGTCGCGACTATCGCCAGGGCCGTTCCGGCTTCTCCGGTCCCTCGGTACGCTCGAGCCGCTCCGGCTTGGCCATTCTCTCGACCTTCTCCGTCTTCTTCTCAAGCTTTTCCGCCGGCGCCTCGTCCTTCGCCACCAGGTTGCGGTGCGCATCCGTCACTCGGCGGATGGCCTCGCGGATCTTGTCATTGGTCGTGAAGCCGTTCTTCTGGAGATCCTCGGCCACCTTGCCCCAGACCATGTGGGCCTGCCGGTCGATGAGGGCCTGCGTCTGACACGCAGAGTCCGTCACGCAAAGGCTATAGAGGACCAGGGCCTGGCCGGGGGGAAGGGAGGCGTAGAGCGCGGTGGTCGGGATGCCGAACTTGGTGAAGATGGCCGACCGTGCCTCCCGCGCCCCGTCCAAAGCGCCGGCCTTGCGGTCGAGATCGGCCTCGGCGGCCCAGGCTGCGTGGGCGGGGAGGGTGAGCAGCGCCGCCCCGAGCAGGCTTGCCAGGGAGAACTGTTCTCGCAGCCTCATTTTTGCTTCCTCCTTGGGAGCCCTTCTCGTTGAGACCTCCTCCGACCTTGCCGCATACTTGATGCCTGACCACATCCTCAGCGGCAACGGGCGGTTACGTAAATGAGGAATCTCCCGCGTGTCAGCAAGACCGCACTTGCATGCCATCTCGTCGGTCTCGGGATCGCAGAGGATGGTGCCGTTGCCGAGTCAGTTACGCTCTACGCCGCGCTGTGCTCTCAAGAGGTCGGCCACCGCGTCCTGCGCGGTCACCCACCGCTCGAACGTCACTCCACAGGAGCACGTCAGTTCCAGCCGATAGCCGTTCGGCGTCAACTCGCCCACCGTCGGCGTCAACACGCCGTGCGCACGGTGGAGCGCAAAGAATTCTTCCAGATCCGCGGCGAGGTTCACGGGCTACTCAATCACCTGATCCGCCCGCAGCAGCAGCGACTGGGGAAGCGCCGTCGTCATCTTCTTGACCTCATGACAATGCGTTCATCGCTCAAGCGGAAGCGTGAACGTGAACGTCGAGCCGGCGCCCAACTGACTCTTGACCCAGATTCGCCCGCCGTGGAGCTCCGCCAGAATATCGTCGTGCCCTGCATACTGCGGCGATGCCCACGGCTCGCGCAGTAGAATTCCCTTCCAAGTAGGAGATTGCTCGCCGGTGGCCAACCGGCACGACGGGCGATGCCCTACCGTCCTAGAAGATTGACTCGACCGGGGGACCTTCGTCCAACATGGAGCGGATCATAGAGGGTAACACCGAGTTTCTATGCTGGGCTATCCTGGGCGCCATGCCAGAACCAGGGGAAGTGCCACAGCCGCCTACCCAGCGTGTGAAGCACGAGATCGTGAATGGCTGGTGCCTGACGTGCCGTCGAGCAAAGTGCCAGGCGCCGCCGAATCCGGCGGACGCGATGCCCTTGCCCCGCCTGCCGCCGGCGCGGACGCCACGGGAACAGCAGGAGCGGATTGACCGCGCTCGGGCGGCGCAGCCGATCGTGCAGGCAAACTTACGCGGACGGCTGCAGGCGCTACGGGCGCGGAAGAACCTGCCCGAGGACCAGCTGCCGATGGCGGCCCCGCTGCATGGGCTGAACTGATATGGAAGGATCGGCGTCAAGTCGGTGATGCCGTTGCACGCGGCTGGCCACGTCCTCTCGTGCGACGGCTTTCACTGACGAGGCTTCGCTTCGGTCAGGCTGGCTTCCTCGCGCGGCCAGTCGTCCGGTACACGATTGGGGCTCGGGCGCGTCCCCCGCGCGACGAGCGTCGAGGCCGGTTCGTGACGTTGTTTAGCGACCTCGGAGAAACACTACGACTCCGGTAAAACATAACCCGCTTGTGTCTTGGTCCAGACACCGTTTTAGGGGGCTTCTAACCCCAATCCGAAAATAGATTGGGAATCGAACAACAACTGAAATGCATCAGAGGGGCTTCCCCACGAATCAAAAGAGCGGACGTCCCCACGTCACTCTTTCGTTCACGGAGGCCCCTCTGATGCGT
>Ga0209056_10008941_pt1 | contig 10252 bp, 13 predicted proteins | sample GraSoiAngelo_114_FD_185876 | JGI IMG/M metagenome (GOLD analysis project Ga0209056, IMG submission 185876) | Grasslands soil microbial communities from the Angelo Coastal Reserve, California, USA - 14_0903_13_40cm (SPAdes) (version 2) | ecosystem: Environmental > Terrestrial > Soil > Grasslands...
TTCATCCATGGCGTCCTCTTCTCATCGCCACACGGTTGCCAGACCCTCGCTGAAGGAACCCGGACAGCCGCAGACCTCAACACCCAAGCCAGCCCATCGATTACCAGCTGGAACGACTTCGTCAAAGCTCTCCTCGCGGGCAACACCTACGTCAACGTCCACACCACAGCGAACCCGGGTGGTGAGATCAGGGGCCAGCTAGTACACGAGCACGAGAGCGAGAACGAGAACGACCAAGGCGACGATTAACCCTCGGGACCCACTTCGCCGACTATCCCTTTTTTTGCAGGCCTAATTCACCAGCCCTGCGTTCAGCCTAGTTTTTCCTGTCCGTACTTTGTCAGGGTCCACCTGTTTCCCCGTCCAACAGCTGCGGAAGAGACGACTCTTTGTTTGAGAAGAAGTTTCAGGTGATGGCCCACGCAGCTCTCAGTGAGACCAGCTTTCTCACTAATTTCGATGACTCGTGTTTTTCCCTTCTCCATGGCTTCGATGATTTTGGATCTGGACGCTAGTCCTCGGTTGACGTTTCTTATTCCGGAAATGTAGGCTCGTGGGTGGTAGGGCGGTGTCACGCTTGTCGCCCTTTCTAGGCGAAATCTCCCACCAAGAGCTTTGTCTGCGTCCGGTCTTCCTCAGCTGGTCTGAACGTCTCGTCCAGTTCAACTTTGATCAGGTCAAGTCTCTGTCGGTAGTAATCGCCGACACTGTACCGTTTGACCATATCAAAGGCAACTTGGAGATATTTCTCGACCCCTGCTTTGAATACGGTAGGTCCCAACTTGCCTCCGCATTTCACGCAGACTCCTTTCAAGGGTGCTCGGCGTGGTTTCCAATTGCACTTTGAGCATCGACATCTCTGCGACGTGAACGTTCGCAAGTTCCCTACCAAATCTCGTAGAATATGGGTTCCGAGGACTTTCCTAGCAACTTCTTCTCCTCTCACCGCCACGATCTTGTCCGCAAGATCGAGTTGCTCCTTGACTTTATCCAGCATCGTCGGTAGTTCCTTGTACGCGCTAGTCAATCGCGCGCGGTCTAGGTCTTCCGTAGGGTGGGTAAACCCGATGTTCCAGTTGCCCGACAAAGATTCCCGGGCGTTGTTCAGGGTCGGGACGAGGTCCTCGACTTCCTTGGGGCTCGCTCCGACTAGTGTTTTCTCGTAGAAAGCGAGGGGGAAAGTGGTGAGTGTTTCGATGTTGAACGCTTGTCGTGCGACTTCGGTCGCGTTTAGTAGTGGAGCGAGCAACAGCGGGGCGTCCATCAAACCCCCAATCCTATCTGGAAGGTATTCTCTAGAGAAGTTCAACAGTACATCGAGCAATAGCGATACCGAGTCCTCGTCTCCATCGCAGTCTCGCCGTTTTGCAGCGTGGTATAGGGGATGGGCATAGCAGACGCTCGCTTTGGTGAATCCGACGATTCTTGCCACTGCGCCGACGGATGTATGAGGCGATAACCCGACGACCAGATGCCCGATTAGGTCTTCCTTTTTCGATGCCTTGTAGAGCTTGTCCATTCCGTAGTACGAGTTGAGCAGGTCGTCTAGGAACCTGGTTACTTTCAACAGGTACTCGCCGCAAGCTTCCGAGACGACAAGGTCCTGTATCTCCAGAGCGCACAACTGTCTCGGGTCTGAGAGCCCGTGACCGTCCATGTCCATGGTGTACCCTATCTCGCGGGCTTTCTCCAGGCTCAGCCCGATTTCCCCTGGTCTGAACTGGGTTAGTACAGCGTTTGACGCGTCAAACCGTAAGGTCCCGTCTTTGAACACTGAGACATCTGATTTCGCCCGTAACAATGCCTTCTCTAGGGGCTCGGGCATTCGGGTTTTGTTGATCAAACCTTTCACTCCTTTCACCGATCCTTCCATTTTTCCCAGCTTGAGCCTCCCAACTGCCTCTTCCAGCATTTCGACCAGGTTTACGTTGACGCTCCGATAGGCGACGAGGGAACCATTGCAAGTGGATGACGAATCGTGCGATGTTTGGCCGCACTTAGGACAGTTCGTACTCATCTTCGTCTCTCGTCCACAGACTGGACACCTGAGTTTCGATTCCCAGCGACCGCATTGCGGACATGATCGATCCACCAGGTCCAACGCTACCACGGATTTCCTCGATGCCTCTATCAAGTCACGGCGTGGGCCACCGGCTTGACCCGTTGGAAATAGCCCGTGGACCCGTGGAGTCATGATCCTCTCCTTCGCTTTTTCTGGGCGTCCCATGCGTGCCCCGACAAAGATCGGCGCCTTGTTCTTTATTGGAAATCCTGCTAGCAAGCTCAGAGCTTCCAGCGAGCTTTGTCCCTTGACCTGACTTGATGGAACTTCGAGATTCAGAATCGTCCGAAGAACCAGAGCATCATCGTCTCGGAGCTGGATGGCACCCGCCACCATCTTATGCGGCATTCGAGCTTGCTCAAGAATGTCCTTCAACTTCTCATCGTAGGGTAGAACGCACGAGTCGTCGAGGTAGTGGATGAGTTTCTCGCGGAGATAGTGTACGTCTTGGATCGTCACGAGGCTCCAGAAGTAGGTGTAGGCTGGGTGTAGAGGAATTCCGAGTCTCTGGGATAATTCAATTGCCTCGCTGGCTCGCGGTTTGACCGAGAACGGGTTGTTAGCGAATTCCCGCAATCGTTCCGGTGAGATATTCAGCAATTGTTGCGCTTTGTTGCTGTTTTCCGGGTCGCGGAGTCTCTCCTCCAGCAACTGTGCCCACCACGACTCGACAAACCCCGACGGGACAAGCGCTCGATTGTTTTCGAGAAATTCCCCGTATCCTACCATCAGGTCGCCGAGAAACAGTATCTTCTGAATCTTGTCTCGCAGTGCCTTTGCTTCTTGAGGCGAGTCTACCCTCATCACAGAGCCATCGACGAGCTTCACGACAGGAGGCTCGATGCTGTCGACCGCATTGACGATCCCAGCCTTCCCTGGCCTTTCCAGTCTCATCTGGACGCCTACCGCAAGAAATCCACCCAGAATTTCCATGGTAGCTGGGTGAACACCGACCGATGCCATGCCAGTGTTTCGTGAGCGGCCGTATCGTATTCTGAAACCTCCGGCTGCTCCGGGGAAGGCGAATATTGGGCGTCCGCCGACAACGTCTTCCATGAACATGAATTCTTTCGCCTCTTCTCCTTCTGATGACGAGGTCTTCATCATAGCCAACCACCCCCAGCCTTCCAATCCTAGCTTCTCAACGATCTTCAGAACCTTGGTTGATCGTCCGAGCAATCCATCATTTACAACTCGTAATGCTCCGCCTCTGACTCTGTTCGTCTCGATCCGCATCAGATTCCGGTTGACCGCTACTTCGACGGGGTCTGTTTCCACGCCGTTCGGCTCAACGGTCAGGCGCATGATCGCGTCTTTGAGTACGCTGTCCGGGTTCCGGTATTGAAAGCGGGCGATGGATCGTTCGTAGAGGCGTAGTTCTTCGACGAATCTCATCGCTTCCTGTTCAGACGCGTGATACGGGGGAATGTTCAGTTGCCGACGGACGTAATCGGCAACAATCATCGTCAAACCCATCTCTGTCCCGCCGGCCGATCGCATCGGGCCAGCGAAGTATACGGCTAGGTGCTTTGATCCATCTACGTTTGTTCGGATCTTGACATCGTGGATTCCCTGTATCGGCGCCACGGTTACCGCCTCATCCAACACTGCTAGCGCCGTACGAACCGCTTGCTCAGCAGCATCCTCGGGCTCAAGGCTCCCGAAATGGCCCAGAACAATGTCCTCGCTGATTTTCAGCGCTGTTTCTTCGCGCGAGACTAGTTTGCTCAACTCTCGGATTCTAGCCGCAACCCCGCCTGGTCCAACCGATTTCTCAACTCGCTCAGCCAGATCATAGGTTGTCTGTGATTCGACTTTCCATGAAGGGTCGAGTCCTTTCGACCGGGCCTCCGAGGCTATCGCGTACTGCCGGTTGTATTCTTCCTCTAATCTCTTCGCATAAACATGGTTTGGCCGGTTCTCTAGGACTTGCACAGCGAGCCTTCGACTACCCGCCACCGTAAAAGGATTAATGATCAATTTCTTGTTGAGATACCCGAAACTGTTTCCAGGTTAGGTGATTACGCTGATTTGTGAAGAGCGAATCTTAAGAGTCAGATGCGGATAACCTGAGATGCGACACGCGATGAGTGATCGTTCGCGAGTCGGGAACACGGGAAGACGTTCTGCCTGGGATAACAGAACATCGGTACGTCGGCTTCACGGTATCGAATATCGAATGCTCGAGGACTCAGATGACATCCATGATTTCGTCAACACCGAGGTACGGAAGGAACTGGACGCAGATTTCGAGAGCATGGGTGAAGATCCCCGACATGACGCTCTCCTCAACTCGCTGGCGAAGCGGAAATGGAAGTTGGAAATTGTCGGTGTTGACGAGGTTCGGATGAATCCTTTGATCCTGAACTCCGCTGACCTCAAGACTGGTCGAAAGTTCGTGGAGAGATTGAGAGAACGTCGGTCAGAGCTTCGTAAGGCGTTGGAGACCGGTGGAACGGTTATCTGGCCCATAGTCCTCCTGCGTGAACAACAACTACTTGTCGATGGATATTGTCGCCATTCTACCCTTCAGGAAATGAATATTCCCGAGGCATATGGCTACGTAGGACGCTTCGTCGACAAGTGAACCGATCCGTCTGAATATGACTTGGGTCGCCACGCTCGAACTCGAGTCGTACAACCCGTATTTACACGGCTAGATTTCACCTATCAAGTATTCTACTACATGTTGCTCTGAAGCTTATTTGCTAGGAACCTCTATTCTATTGTCGGTTCAAGTCGTGTCCACTGCGTTCACCAGGGTGCTGGTCAAAGGCGAAAAGGGACAGAGGGATATGCAAAGAATTCCAATTGACACCAGTGCTTTCTTCACGATTCTGCCCTCCGAAATCCTCTTCGAGATAGGGGCATACCCCGAGGACTTGAAAGCAAGGCTCGAACTTGAACGGGGAGATTCTCTGGAAGCCCGGGTCTATTCTGTCGTCGTCGCCGCTCAGGGACGAGAGGACGTTACCCTCGCCGTCACCTTCGAAGGTGCCCAGCCAGTTCTGGGCGCAAAGTTTCTGGAAGATCTTGGCCTGGACGTCGATTCTGAATCTGGCCTATTGGAGCCATCGGGGCATCATGTCTTCGCTTTCAACTACGAACCTTAGAAAATGTCCTCTAGCACTCGTGCCAGGATCATACTGCACTGTGACTTGGACGCTTTCTATCCCTCGTGCGAGATTCACCGGGACCCTTCACTGAAGGGCAAGGCATTGATCGTGGGCGCGGACCCGAAGAGTGGCAAAGGGCGTGGCGTTGTCACGTCTTGCTCGTATGAGGCGAGGAAGTTTGGGGTTCGATCTGGAATGCCGATTAGTATGGCCTGGAAGCTTTGTCCCCAAGGGATCTTTGTGCCGCCTGATTTTGAACTCTATGGTGAAACCTCGGAAAGAGTGATGGATATCATGCGTGGCTTTGCGGATATTTTCGAACAGACCAGTATCGACGAGGCCTACATGGACGTCAGCAAGAGATGCAAGACCTACGATGACGCAAAAGTTCTAGCTTCCAATCTGAAAGAGACTCTGAAGGAGCGAGAGGGTCTCACTGTAAGCGTTGGGATCTCGCCTAGTAAGTCGATCTCTAAGATGGCCTCGGACATGCAGAAACCAGACGGGCTTACCCTTGTTCAACCGGAAGAGGTCGACAAGTTTCTCGAACCGTTACCTGTCAATAAGATCAGCGGAGTAGGCAAGAAGACAACTGAATTTCTCCAGAGCAAGGGAATCGAGTCTATTGGTCAATTGCGCAAAGTAGAGGCGAAAAAGCTCACGGACTGGTTTGGAAAAGGCGGGGTATGGCTTTGGGCAATCGCCAACGGGATCGAAGAGACACCTGTGGAAGAGAGAGGACTACGAAAATCAATTAGTGTGGAACAAACATTCGAGAGGGACATTCAAAACAAGACCATGGTCCGGGACGCGTTAGAGTCTCTGAGTCACGAAGTTCACAACAGGTTGTTGGGTGAAGGTCTGTGGTATCGCACTGTCGGCATCAAGGTACGATTCGAAGGGTTCGTAACGTTTACCCGAGAAAAAACTCATACGGGGTATGTAGATGACTTGGGGGTCATCCGGGAATATGTAACGTTGCTGTTCAGAGAGTTCGAGAAAGACCGGCGGAAGATGAGGCTAGTGGGGGTTAGGCTTTCTGACCTAAAGCCATCTGAAGGTAAGCAGGTAAAACTCGCATGACAATCTATTGGTTGCGATCAGTTTCATAAATCTGCAGACCCCACGATTTGAAGAGGTTTAGGCTCCTTGCTCTTCCGATGATGTTGAGAAGCACGAAGCCGCCGACGTTTATCGCTACAACTTCTCCCGCGAGAATCCCTAGGATCGACAGGGCTAGTGGTATAGAGAAAGCAACGCCTAGGTAGCCTCCTACCACCACCGATATCAGCGCCGTCTCGACAAGAGTAGCAACGAACCAGCTCACATTCCAGTTCCTAATCCTCCAACCTCGTTGGCCGATCTTCCATGCTAGGAATCCAGCGAGAAGATTGACAAGGCTTCCGCCCGCAATATCCAGTCCGATTGAGGCTGAAGGGAATCCGGTTATCGAATCCGCAGCGAAATTACCCACCACGGTTCCAATTCCCAGTCCGAGGATTGCAGGCCATCCGAAAAGGATAGCGAGAGGCATCAGGGCATCTGCAACCCTCACCTGAATCGGAAGATTGCTGATTGGAGCAAATCCAATGACGAGTGCTGCGTAGAGTGCTCCAAATACGGCTGCTAGTCCGAGGTTTCTAGAACGGGAAACTGTGATTCTATCTTTGGCTTCTCTTCTCATTTGCCTCCCTACTCCGGGGTTTGTATTGCGCAACGGGTGGAAGGCCCCACTCACGCGCCTGTTGATTTCAACGAATAAGGCGGTGTTGTTTTAAGACTTGCTAGGATTCTTGAGGATCCGTTTGCTAGAACAATTCCTAAGACGAGCTAGCTGGTTCTGGGCTGAAGGCTTGCGTGAGCGTCATTAGTCTATCGTAGGCTATTCGATGCCGGAGAGTAATCTTCTCCGGTTTTCCTTCCTTCGGCGTAATTACGATATGGCCAGTTCCCAATAGGCCTGGTTTCTTGAGCTCTATTCGGCTTATCTGGTCCTTTTCTATCTCGAACTCTTTCATCCGTTCGAGATCTGTTATCGTCTTGGCGCTCTCTTCTAAAGAGAGTTTTGGCATCAGCTCGCCATGGATAAAGCCAGCCAACGTGCCGCCCAAGGCTCCACCACCATTCGCGCCTAGGTCTATACCAATTAGTCTGCTCGTTGTGAAGTAAATTCCATATCCGATGTGGGTCAGGCCTCTCGCGAGGAAACCTCCCGCGAACCCGCCGAGAAACATTTCACTATCCTCCATATCTTAGGCCCTAGAACTGCGTTTGCCGATTCTCGCTGATAAGAAAATTGTTCCCGGACCAGAGCATTTGTCCGATTAGGTTATGGATGCGCGGGTTCAGAATCTTCTGGTTGTTAGGATGTGTTGGCAATCGGGGCGCTCGCTGGATGCGCGAAATAAAGGAGGGAGTTTCCGAACGGGTCTCTATACGATTAGGCCTGTATTGTTGCTTCCACGGAGACGGCCCGTGCTAGGGCCTGTTCTGGAGTAAGATCCATGCTATGGGTGTCTTTTGCGTGAAGTTGGACGTGTTTCACTAGCTCATCATCAGATGGGGTCCGGAGCATAAAGCCACAGTCGCAAGTCACTTGTTTCGCCATATTTGCTCGCCCTGCCTCGTTCGCAGTCGTCCCTAATAAAATGGCCATTATCGATCTAGATGGGAGTTGTAGCTTTGCGTCAGCGACGTAGTCTGATAGAGGCCCAGTTGTCCGCCACTATTCCTCGGGGGGTCTCCTTAACCCAGTCAGGAATTATCACGGCTCGGAGAAGCTCTTGCACGGAAATTCCTCGATCTATTGCAGCGCCGGTCAAGACGCGATAGTTCTCGTCGCGAAGCGACATCATGAACTTTGTCAAAATAATACCACTCACTACCGTCGCCGCTCCTAATAGAGTCATGTTCCAGAACGTCCCGATGTTTACTCTGAGACCCTGATGTGATCAAAGAGAGAATGGGGTCACTCACGAATAGGCTAATAGTCACAATCTGATTATGCATTTTCGAATTCAGTCATGAGGCTTAGCAAACTGTCCTACTTGACCCTCTGGGCGGTTCATTTCGACGAGGTAAAGAAGCTCTACAAGGATACTCTCGGTCTCCCGATTGCCCAGGAGAATGAGAACTTCGTCATGTTCGACACCAAAGGGGCGAGGCTTGCTTTGCACCGGCTCACCAAAGCCCCTCCTCTCTCCCGATCAACGGTCGAAGTACATCTGGAGGTCAACGACGTCGACGAAGTCTATTCCTCTCTCAGGTCTAAGGGCGTGAGGTTCGATGAGCCTCCCGCGAACCGGCCCTGGGGCACCCGGTCAGCAGGCTTCAAAGATCCTGAAGGTTACGTCGTGGAGATCGTGGGTCCCTTGAAACCAGGCGAGCCCTCGAGGGGAAACTAGCGCATTAGGTTTACTCGTTCTTACGTTTGGGCTTGGCCTTCCTCTTTTTCTCCGGCGTCAGAGCCGGTGTTTGTGGGAACAAGTACGGGGTCGTTTGAGCTGCGGTTGGCGGCGAGCCTATACGCTCCGGTAGGTGCAGTACATGCTTCTCAGGCGGCGTAACTTCTAGGACTCCACTCTTGCTTAGGACTCTGTAGTGGTTTAGGCCTTGGTGGTGCAGGAACTTGTGTAGTAGTAGTTTGACTTCTTTGGTTCTTGCGCCTTCGATCTCGAGCTGTGATCCCTTAGTTCTCATCTTACCCTCGACCTTCGATTTCAAGAACTGGGTTGCTTCGCTCGCCCGGTCATGCAATTCTTTCAGCTCGACCGTCAGCACGGTTTTGGGCATGCTAGATCATACCGGAAGTCTTGACCGTTTAAGACTAGAGCATATTCTATCGCATACGACCCCGGATATCGCCCATTTTAACCCCTGATCTCGATTCTGGGAACCCTCTTTGGACTCTCCCGAAATTTGTTCGGAGTTGTCGCGATCTCTGCCAGGTCATCCAAGCACAGATAATGTCCTGAATCGCCTGTCTCGCCCATTATCAGTGCCAGACAGCAAATGATTTCTAGAAAATAGGGGGTCTTAGCGACCGACCCTCGCTCCACATGAGCGCTTGGCGCGAAACCTTCAGCAATCACGAAATCGCCCATTATCAGCCCTGATTCCGAATCTAAGCCCGCGATTTATAGAACACGAACTTCCACGCTGATCCCTAGGGGAATCCGCGGGGATCGAAAAAAGCAAGACAAGACCATAACGCGCGCGTCTCAAGGAAACAAAAGCAAATCTGGCTCAGACAGGAAACGGGTCCTGGAAAAAAAGGACCCAGATTGCGTTGAAGTTCCCGCGACGTACAAGTGGTTTCTCCGTTCTTTGTTCGTACTATTGTTCCGTGAGAAACTCGGGTCAGCATTATAGCTACAATCTTTCATTCCATATCTTGTGATAGATGCTGTAGTGCCGGCATGCTCAAGACCAAGATAGTCGCCTTCCTCGGCCTCGCCCTAACGCTCTCATCTCTCCTTCTAGGTTCCCAGACACTCGGGTACTCACGATCAGTCCTCAGTCTACAACTCGGCGGCTTATTCCTCGTTCTTGGCGGATTCTTTAGATTATTCGACAACCACGGTATACAAGATGTCCTAGCAGGCCTGTATGACCTTGAGGCGACGATGCGCTAAAAGTTTCTCGATTCTAAGCTTCGTCCTTGTAGAACTTCGCGAGGTCTAGCGATTCTCGCGTCTGCTTATCTAATTCCTCCATCGTGGGGTAGACCGCTCTGAAGATCTCCAGAACGCCCTCCTTCGATCTTACATTTACCAAATATGTCGGATACGCAGCGTGTCGAAACATCCTCTTGCTCTCCCAGGACTCCGTTTTATCGCCATCTGCGTACCGGATGTGAACGTTCGAGAAGTGGACTCTTTCCGCGAGATCCGAGCGTAACTTTCGAGCAAGTTCCCGGAACAATGGTTTCTGCTCCATGCATCCTGAACAGCCATCCCTCGTGATCGCCGTCACGTAAACAACTCCCAATTCTTTCACTAGGGACTCAAGAGCACCGCTGTCCGACAACCCTTTCAAGCTCTGAAACTCAACGAGCTCCACATTCTTCTCAACA
>Ga0209056_10008943_pt1 | contig 10250 bp, 12 predicted proteins | sample GraSoiAngelo_114_FD_185876 | JGI IMG/M metagenome (GOLD analysis project Ga0209056, IMG submission 185876) | Grasslands soil microbial communities from the Angelo Coastal Reserve, California, USA - 14_0903_13_40cm (SPAdes) (version 2) | ecosystem: Environmental > Terrestrial > Soil > Grasslands...
CAGAAGGGGTCGAATCCTCCCACACCAAACGTGCACCGTTTACTGCCAGGACTACCGGGGTATCTAATCCCGTTTGCTCCCCTGGCCTTCGTGTCTCAGTGTCAGGAACTGTCCAGAGACCCGCCTTCGCCACTGGTCTTCCTCATGATCTCTACGCATTTCACTGCTACACCATGAATTCCAGTCTCCTCTCCAGTCCTCAAGCACCGCAGTATCGAATGCAGTTTCGGAGTTAAGCTCCGAAATTTCACACCCGACTTACGGCGCCACCTACACACCCTTTACGCCCAATGAATCCGAACAACGCTTGAGACCTCTGTATTACCGCGGCTGCTGGCACAGAGTTAGCCGTCTCTTCCTCTTCTGGTACTATCAAGCCGGTAGCAGTTAGGTACCGACACTTGTTCCCAAATGACAGGAGTTTACAACCCGAAGACCTTCATCCTCCACGCGGCGTCGCTCCTTCAGGGTTTCCCCCATTGAGAAAAATTCTCGACTGCTGCCACCCGTAGGTGTCTGGACCGTGTCTCAGTTCCAGTGTGACTGGTCGTCCTCTCAGACCAGCTACCCGTCAAAGCCTTGGTGAGCCGTTACCTCACCAACTAGCTGATAGGCCGCGGGCTCCTCAAAAAGCAGTAGTTTGCGCCACTTTTGATTTCGGGAAGATGTCTCCCCTGATCACATGCGGTATTAATTCGGCTTTCGCCGAGCTATCCCCCACTTTAAGGCAGATTGCCCACGTGTTACGCACCCGTTCGCCACTAGACTTTTCCCTGTATTGCTACAGGAAAAAATCTCGTTCGACTTGCATGTCTTATCCACGCCGCCAGCGTTCGTTCTGAGCCAGAATCAAACTCTCCGTTAAAAACGTTAACCGGCCGGTCTCAGCAGACCAAACCAGTAAAGTTTGAAAACCGACGCCGCTATAGCATCGGTTGATCTGACTTTTATACCCAGCGCTTTGACTAGCAAAGTGCTGGGGTTCGTCGATCTACTAAATATTTCGATCAAAGAAACCAACACCCAGGCTGCTAAGCCTGAGCTTGGTAACGCACAATTCAATTTTCGCTGACTTGCTCATCTCGGATTTCACACTTCGTGTGTGCCTTTTTTGAAATCCGAAACCAAACTGTCAAAGATCAACCGCTCTCGCCTTCGGTACACTGCAAAGCCCAGCCCCCAACAATCAGCCATCAAATATCGACTGTTCGTAAAGAGCTGAGTTCGAATGAACTCGGAAGAACGCCCAGCCACCGGCCAGACCGCTTACAGGCGGACCACCAACATACTGTGCCTGCCTGCCCTGTCAAACCAGATTTTGCATGTTTTCGGCGCGGTCGATCCCTCCCTTATCTCCTCCCTGCTGTCTCAAAACAACGGAGCCTCTTTGGATGGAAAGTTGCGATTCCCGGCTGTTTGCGAGAAACTTGCAGCTGAATTCCATGGAAGCTGTGTACGACAATTTCGCCGCGAGCAAGGCTTACTTCGTCGTCGCTGTCCAGTATAACCTGCCCGACTTGCGATAAACGTATGGCAAAGCGGAACGAATCGTCCGCCGCGGCTAGTCAATCCGCCGCCAATGAGCGGGAGAAGAATCGCATTAAAAATATTCGTTGGCGTGAAAAAAACCGGGAGCGTACCAGGGAAATCGCGCGCGCTTTTTACAATCGGAATCGTGATCGGCTCCGCGCGAAAGCGCTGGATTATTCTCGGCGCCCCGAAGCAAGGCGGCAACAACGCGAGCTACTTCTTATCAGGCGAGCGCGGCGAGATCGTGAGCGCGAACTCCTTGGCACTCCCATGAAGCCTGACTATCAGACCGCAGAGGAACGACTCGCCGCGCGCCGCGCCAGTAGTCGGCGAAGCTATGCCAAGCACGCTGAGGTAAGACGTGCTCGCGCCCGCGAGCAATCTAAGCGACCGGAAGTGCGCGAACAGTCCAGATTATTGGCAAAGCAAAGACGGCTAAGAAGCCCAGAAAAGATCAGAGCTCAGAAGAAGCGCTATTACCAACGTCATAAACTCGCCGTTCTCACCAATCAGAGGAAATCTGTTGGCCCCGGCGGGGCTAGACGCCAGCGATACATCGCATCTCTCAGAGCCTACTACAGGAAAAATCGCGAGCGATGCTTAGCTACATCGAGGAGATGGCAGCGCGCCCACCCGGACAAGCGCAAGCGGCCTCACTACAAGGTTGCGCACATTAAGGCGCGCTATCGTTCCACGCATAAAGCGAAAATAGTCGCCTACGCCCGCGAATACAAAAAGCGGCCACACATTGCGATGAAGCTGCGCTTGCGAAACCGCACACGCCTCGCGCGGCTAAAGCTAAATCTGCCCAAAGGAAGCATGCGCCACATAGCGTTACTCGGCTGCCGCGTGAGCGAATTTGTTCAATACCTCGAAGCAAAATTCCAGCCCGGGATGTCGTGGGAAAATCGACATCTTTGGCATGTCGACCATATCCGGCCACTCTCTTCATTTGATCTCACCGATCCCGCGCAATGCGCACACGCGTGTCACTACACGAATCTCCAGCCGCTCTGGGCGGCAGATAATCTCCGTAAAGGAAAATGCTGGCCGCGGGTGGATCTTGCGGGAGTTGCGCAGGCCGATCGGCGAACATTAGATCGCCTAAACGACGCACTGCACCACTGCGCCTAGTTCACGCCTCTAAAATCACTGAGTAGGAAAACTCTGGGTGTCAGTTCTCACATTTGGCACAAGCCCGGCACGTTTCAGTTGAGAGCAGGGTCAGTGTGTGAGGTTGCGTGACAAAGCGGCCCTGCAAAGTTGATCTGTTCGCCTTTAGTTTTGAGGATGCAAGCGCCACGCTCGCCAAATCTAACTCGACATTTACAATCGGGGTCGAAAGAAAGACCAAGCCATGCGTAAGTTTCGGATTTCGATTTTTCTAGCGCTTCTCACAATCAGGTCGCTAATGCCTGTGCGGCTAGCGACAGAACTTCGTAGTTGATAGTTAGTGGTTGAGAGTTGAGAGACAACAGAATGTTTGGTGCGCATAGACACGTGTTGTCCTGGTTGCCCGTTCTCTGGGCGATCTTACTCGGCCCGGGGCAAGCGTCCGCAGCGGATCTCGAAATTTCGATCCAATTCAGCTGACCCATGCGCAGAACTTCCATGCGCTTGCAGCAACGTACTCAATTTTGATACAGTCTTACGAAAATGCGGCAATACGTATTGGTAACTCCTAAGGACGACCACGGCCAACCGAAGCGGCTATTTCGCGCTAATTTCGAGAACAATGTCTGCAAAGCAATCGATCAGCTCTCAGGCATTTGCTCCGGTATTCTGGCAGATGGCGTCGTTACCGCTGCGGAAGCTGCGTTCTTTGCGGATTTCGTCCGAAAATTCGCTGTCTACGAGCCAGTCTGGCCTTTTACTGATATTCTTAAACGTATCGAACGGATCTTTGCTGATAAAAGATGCGACAAAGACGAACAGAATGAGTTGAAAGAAGTTATGGAAGCGTTGTGTGGCCATGTTGAACAATCTGATTCTAGCCAGACATATTCCGCGACGCTTCCGCTTGATTCACCTTTGCCAGATCCGATTCTTTTCTCAAAACACACCTTTGTTATTACGGGACGATTTGCATACGGCACTCGACGCAAAGTCTTCGAGACAATTTCAGACCTAGGTGGATTTCCCGACGACAATCCGCCTAACAGAGATACCAATTATTTGGTGATCGGAACGTTCGCGAGTCGGGATTGGGCGAACACAAACTATGGCCGCAAGATCGAACATGCGGTTGAATTACGCGAATCAGGTAGCGGCATCAGTATCATTTCTGAAGAGCATTGGAGGCGATTTATCCCTTCGGGAAGCTAACAGGCGTCAGTCTGTGAATCTTGGCAGTTTGACGCGACAAACCGGTATTCGTCTAAATCGCCGCTTTAGGAGCGCTCATGCTTTTACTGGAGAAGCCAGACCTATCGAAGCAGCAAACGCGTCGCTTTCCGGCGGCGAGCATCGAGCAGGCATTTTTGATCCGGCGCGTGCGCGTCTCTGGCTGCTTGGCGGAGGTGATCCAGTGGATCCAATCCCGGCGCGCGATGGGCGTGATGTCCGACCACAACGCCCGCGCCTTCGGGGCGGCGGTCGCGAGCGCCTTGCGCAGATCTGCCGGGATGGTGGGTTCTGGGTCCTCTGCCGCCGGCGCAATCTCGAGGGTGACAATGTCGCCTGCTTGTGCGCCCGCAGCCTCGCACAGCTTCCGGTAGACTTTGAGCCAGTGGCTTTTTTGGCCGTCGGGCGCGAGCGTGGCTTGAAAAGGGAAGCCATTGATGGTGCCTTCGACCGCGGTCATGCCGCGCGAGGGCAGCTTGGCGCTGGCGTTTTTTGGCAGGGTGAGAAAGGTCCAGGAACCGTCCTTCGCGCTCTCCGCCGGCCGGAAGAGTTTGGCTTTGAAACGGATCGTTTTGGTCATTGCTTAACAACCGTAATAGGAATGCGCTTTTTGAAAAAAATCCAGGAGTCAGTCTGTGAATCGCGACGGCGTCAGTCCTAACTTTTGACGTAGCAGAGCACCGTTCACTCTCATGAGAACGCGCTTGCCTGGCACAGCTCTTATTTGCAAGATTGCGCAGTATGAGCACCTATCCGACAAGCCCGAGAGAGATGACGCGCGGGATGGCTTACTTCCCGCGGATGCTTGATAAGATCCGGCTGCATGCGCGCGGGGAGCTGGGGACCGATTATCACGAGAACCTGGGTCACGCGACGGCGCTGGATGGCGGGTGCTGTAATTTTTTGCGCGTGAATTATAACGCGCTGCGCGAGCGTGTGCTCGAGGGCGGGAGCGATGAAGAGATTCTGGAGTGGTGCTTCGAAAAAGGTCGCCGGCTCAACGAAGGCGATCTCTTTGTCTGGAATGGATTCGCGACGAAGCTGGGCTGGCGCGATCGGGTGACGCCGAGGCTGGAGTCGCGCAAGAAAGCGTTGGGCGTGGCCGACAGGAACGACATCGCCTGCATTCCAGACCTGATCGATTTCGACGAAAAACGGCTGAGCTAACAAGCTGGCGAGTTCACCATCTTAATCGCGCACGATCTTCACTTTGTCCGAGCTAACCAAATCTGGCTCGACACTTACAATCGGCGTCGAAAAAAAAGCCGGCATGCGTAAGCTTAGGATTTCAATTTTTTTCCAGCTTCTAATGCCCGTGCGGCTTGCACTCGGTGATGATCTGGCGATTTCGATTCCGATTCAGCTGACTCATGCGATCACGGAAAGTGACGAGTGACCAGTGACGAACGGTTGCAAGTCCGTCAAGCGGCGGAGACGGTGGGTTCAGGAATGAAAGCTGAAGCAATACGGCCTCTCGCCAACTTACGCAGCAGCCTTGAGACGCTTACGGACTTTGAGGGGTTGAACCTCATCAGTGCCAATGCCAGAGAGCAAAACCGGCTCCTGATCAGGAAATTTCGCGATTAACGAAAGGCTGCCACCCAATGCTTCGACATAGCTGCGCAATGTGGAAAGCAGGAGATCACTCCTCTGTTCAAGACGTGAAACGCTGTCTTGATTGATTCCCAACGCTTTTGCGACTTGGACCTGTGTCCGTTCTCGAGCGCGACGCAGTTCTTGCCGCGTCATCTCCTCCGCAATCAATTCTGCAGCTCGCTTTTCTACTTTCTTGCGCCGTGCCGGGCCCAAGCGTCCGATGGCGTCATTTACATTCGTAGGCATGGAATTACCTCTTTTTCGTTTGTTTTATTCGATTGAGATGAGAGTCAAATCGTTCATCAGCTTTCTGGATTAGTTTGCGATAAAATTTCTTCTCGCTGCCGCCTGATTTATCTCCAGCGACAAGCAACAAAGCTTTGCGCCTGGGGTCGAAGGCAAATGCGACTCGCCAAACCCCACCAGCCGCTGTGAAGCGGAGTTCTTTCATATTGGCATGGCGAGATCCATTAAGTGTATCGACGTGCGGTCGCCCTAATTGCGGGCCCAAATTGTTGTAGAAGAAGCGTCATGGCAAGAAGCTCGTCCTGGACATCTGTGTGTAGTTTTTCATATTCGGGTTGAAATTCGTCGCCGAGCTCAACCGCCCATTTCACAGCTGAATATGTGCCATAATCCATATGGAGTCAAATACATATTTAATTACCACAATTCAAGGACCTGTGTTGCCTAAGACCATGATATTCAGTGTGTTGTCAATATGATGATCAGACGCTTCCTCCGGTTTCCGCTCTTTGCCTTAGTGGTTTCGCTCGTTTCGCGGCATGTTGCGGGGGCTGATTTTGCTATTTCGATTCCGATTCAGCTGACTCACGCGCAGAACTTCGATCCGTCGCCGTCACCGGATGGCAAAAAGTTTGTCTTCATTTCGGTCATTTCGGGCAAGGAACAGCTTTTTACCATGGATGCCGACGGCAAGAACATCGTGCAGCTCACGCGCGATGATGCCGACCACGAAGATCCGGCCTGGTCGCCGGATGGGAAGAAGATCGCGTTTGTTCTCATCACCAAGGAACGGACCAGCATCGCGGTCATAAACGCTGACGGCAGCAACGTCGATTTGCTAACGCCGAAGGAGCACAACACGATTCACCCGAACTGGTCGGCGGACAGCAAGCAGGTGATCTATTGCACGAACGACGATCTCGCGCCGCCGAAGAAGAACGAGGCGCAGATTAACTTTGTCGATCTTGTGACCAAAGAGATCACGCCGCTCATCACCGGCGGCATTAATACTTACGGATCGTGGTCGCCCAACATGAAACAGATCGCCTTCCGCAAAATCATTGGCGACGGGAACTCGGAAGTTTTTCTGGCGAACGCCGACGGCTCGAACCTGCGAAATTTATCTAACAATCCATTCTTCGACGGCTGGCCGGCGTGGTCGCCCGATGGGAAGAAGATCGCGTTCGCATCCAATCGGCGCGGGCACGGCTACCAGATTTTTGTGATGGACGCCGACGGCGCCAATGTGCGCCTCATCGCCAACACCGAAGGGCGCGGCACCGCGCCGCGCTGGTCACCCGACGGAAGGACGATTTATTTCACAAATTGCGTGGAGAAAGATTACGGAACGGACTGCGAGATCTTAATGGTGCGATCTGAGCCGCAACCCTTGAAGGCGAACTGATCCGAGCACCTGGCTCCTTCCTGATCGCATCATGTGGTTTCGTTCAATTCGAATGTTTCTAAGCGTGGTCGTGGCATGCACCATTTGTCACGGGCAAACTAAGAAACGCTCGGCCATTCAGTGGAAGCCGTCTGATTGCACCAGTCCATTGCTGTTACCGGAAGGTCTCTACGATCTCTCGCAGTTCGGCAAGGGACAATACCGGATCGACGGCAAAATGTCGGCCGGTCATTTTGACTGCATCTATTTTATCTTTCAGCCAGACGCTGCGCTCAATCCCGAGACTGTCGCCGGAGCGACCGAATCGTCGTTTGTGGTCAAGGACACGAAAGTTATCTGGCGCAGCTACAAGACTATCGTCGAAGGTCGTCCCGTCATTCGCAAGGAAGCGGTCATGCCGAACATTCTGCCGCATGAAAAGCAAGGCAATAGTTCGGATTACATCTGGATCCGAGTGGATGCTGATTCGCAACAGATCCTCGATCAACTAACGCCCGCGGCCGAGGAAATCCTGCGCGATTTGGCACAGCCACAGAGCTAATCAGAAGTCAGAGATCAGAGATCGGGAGTTTACGGGATGAGTTCCCACGTGTCACCCAACGGCACTTCGCTGTTTTGGCCGCCGAAGATAATCACATGGCCCAGCGTCGGGTCATAAGCCATTCCTGCCCCTTCACGCGCCGGAGGCCGTCGCGCAGTTCGCAATTGTTGCCAATCGGATCCCGTCCATTCCCATGTTGTGTTTTGGTCTACGCCACCGCTTCCGCCGCCGAACAGAACCACCGCGTCCAAGTTCGGATCGAACGCAGCCGAGGCGGAGTAGACCCATAAAGGTTGGGTGCTCGGAAATTGTAATGTCCATGCCGTGCCATCATAAGTCCAGGTATTGACCGGATTGATGTCAGCAAGACCACCAAATAAAACCACCTCGCCGGTGACAGCATTCACCCCAACCGCAGCGGACGAGCGAGCATACGGCAGCATGACGAGAGACAATTGGTTCCAGTCGGAACCGGTCCATTGCCACATCGAGTATTGGTAAAAACGTCCATCGAATCCGCCAAGCACATCGACGCTGCCATTCGGATCCGCGAACACCATCGGACTCGTGACAGGCAGGGGCGAATGCGCGGGCTGGGCCCGATTCCATCGCAAAGTCTTGCCGTTCCAAATCCAGGTATCGCCCAGATACCTTGTCCCGTTGTATCCGCCGAAGAGCACGACCTTCTGGGTCGAAGCATCGTAAGCTATCTGCGCGGCCGCTCGCCGGGGAGGTGAGATAGGTGTTGCCACTTGCGACCAGGTAGTTCCATCGAATGTCCAGGTGTCGTTAAGATATCCAGTACCGTCGTATCCGCCAAACATCACTATTTTCCCGCTGGCGGGGTCGTAAGTCATCGCCAGATACGAGCGTGCCGGAGGAGAAGTCGCCGGGGAAAGCCGCACCCAACGTTCGGGGCGCCGGCCATCGGCAGTTGCGCTCGAGGCGATCGATACGACAACGCAACACCCGACGATGCTGGCGAGAAAGAAGTGCCACAGGGTTCTTTCACGGCGACGCTTGACCGCCTTAGCACAAGAATCTTCTGCTCGTCCGAATGAAAAATATGGAAATCGCTTTTGCTTCATCGGGCGGAGTTAAACTACTGAACATGCATGCTGTCAAATCGATCGAACGACAACAGAACGGGTATCAGACACAGCGCGGTGTAACGGCCACCACACTCCAAATTCATACGCGGGTTGGCACCCCTTTTTGCCATTCCGAGTGAAGTCGCGGAATCTCTAATTTTTTTGGCGAAGGAAGAGCAAGAGATGTCTCGACTTTCGCTCGACATGACAAAGTGGATTCCTCGGCCACGCAAGAGGCCGCGGATCGATTTCATTGCATGAAAAAGTTTCCCAGAAAAAAAGTACGAGCGGTCATAATACGAACTACTAACGACGATAGTCAGTCGCTCTTAACCGCATGAAAAATTTGCTCTAAAATTTCGCGCAGTCCGAAACGAAATTGCCACTGCGGATAATGTGATTGAAATTTTCGCACATCGCTGATCCACCAGACGTGATCGCCGATGCGGTTGGTCTCCTCATAATGCCAGGTGAGCTTGCGGCCGCTAATTTCTTCACACAGCGAAATCGCTTCCAGCATCGAGCAATTGCAAAAGCGCCCACCGCCCATGTTGTAAACTTCCGCGACGCGCGGCTTATCGATGAAGGCAGCAAAGGTTTCCACCAAATCGAAACTGTGAATGTTATCGCGCACCTGTTTACCCTTGTAACCGAAGACGCGATAAGGCCGGCCGATCACGCAACACTTCATCAGGTAGGCCAGAAAACCGTGCAACTCCGCGCCGGCGTGCGCCGGTCCCGTCAAACAGCCGCCGCGAAAACAGGCCGTTGGAATTCCGAAATAGCGGCCATATTCCTGCACCAAAATATCCGCCGCGACTTTCGAGGCTCCGAAAAGTGAATGCTTGGTCGCATCGATACTCATGGTCTCGGGAATCCCCGGTTCGTATTCGTGACCAGGCTCGATTTCCCAGCGCTTTTCGAGTTCGCGCAGCGGCAGACGATTCGGAGTGTCGCCATAGACTTTATTCGTTGACGTAAAAACGAACGGTGCCTCGGGACAATTTTTCCGCGCCGCCTCGAGCAAATTCAGGGTGCCGTTGGCATTAACCGTAAAATCAGTTTGCGGATCGCGAGCCGCCCAATCGTGCGAGGGTTGCGCCGCTGTGTGCACTACGGCGCGAATGGTGCCGCGATATTTGGCAAAGAGCGCGCTGATGGATTTGGCATCGCGAATGTCGAGTTCGTGATGTTCATATTCACGCAAGTTTTTCACCAGCTCGTCACGCGTTGCTTTAGTCGAAGCCTCCGCCCCGAAAAATTGCGCCCGCATGTCGTTATCGATACCGACGACACGCAGCTCTTCCTGCGCAAAACGTTTCGCCGTTTCCGAACCAATCAGGCCGGATGACCCGGTGACGATAATTGTCTGCATTCAGGCCGAGTTTAGAAGTGGTTTTAAAACTCGGAAACCCTCACCCAACCCCTCCCAAATGGACCATTTCTGTGCCCTCACTGGCACTGGCGTGTCCGTCTCTCCCCCCGCGGGAGAGAAGGG
>Ga0209056_10008946_pt1 | contig 10248 bp, 9 predicted proteins | sample GraSoiAngelo_114_FD_185876 | JGI IMG/M metagenome (GOLD analysis project Ga0209056, IMG submission 185876) | Grasslands soil microbial communities from the Angelo Coastal Reserve, California, USA - 14_0903_13_40cm (SPAdes) (version 2) | ecosystem: Environmental > Terrestrial > Soil > Grasslands ...
CGCACGAAGACCTCGCGCACCGAGCGCGAATAGGCCTGATCGAACGTGAACCGCGTGCGGCTCCAATCGCACGAGCAGCCGATGATCTTGAGCTGCTCGAGGATGGTGTCGCCCGTCGCACGCACGAACTCCCAGACCCGCGCCACGAAGGCGTCGCGGCCCAGGTCCATCCGGGTCGTGCCTTCATCGATGAGCTGCTTTTCGATCACGTTCTGCGTCGCGATCCCGGCATGATCGGTCCCGGGAAGCCATTCCGCACCCCGGCCGCGCATCCGTTCAAAGCGGATCAGCACGTCCTGGATGATGTTGTTGAGCCCATGCCCGACGTGCAGCACGGCGGTGACATTGGGAGGCGGGATGACGATGACGTAGGGCTCGGCACCGTCGCGCGGCTGGAAGACGCCGGCGTCGAGCCAGCGCTTGTAGATGGCGGGTTCTACGGGCCGCGGATCGTATGCCATTCCTTAATATAGAAGGCACCACTAGAATATCGTCCAATGACATTTCCCTCGTCCGCGCCATCCGATGAGACACTGCCGCCCGGCCGCGTCGTGCGCTGGATCCTGCTCGCGGCCGTGATTCTGTTTTCGGTGGGACTCTACTTCCGGTTTGGATTGCACACGCCGCCGATGGGCAGCACGCCCGCCGGCACCGACACGACGTCGACTCCTTAGCATGCCCCCTTCCGAGATTCAGGTCGTCCTGCCGGATGGGAGCACGAAAGCCCTGCCGGCGGGCGCGACGGGCGCCGATCTCGCCAAAGCGATCGGCCCCGGGCTCGCCAAGGCCGCGCTGGCGATCCGCGTGAACGGCGACGTGCGCGACCTGCAACGCCCGCTGTCCGACGGCGTGAAGGTCTCGATCCTCACCGACAAGGATCCGCAGGCGCTCGACGTGCTGCGCCACTCATCGGCGCACGTGCTGGCGACGGCGGTGCGCCAGCTCTTTCCCAACGCCCAGATCGGCTTCGGCCCGCCGATCGAGGACGGGTTCTACTACGACTTTGACATTGGACGGCCGTTTACGCCCGAGGACATCGAGGCGATCGAAAAAAAGATGGCCGAGGTGGTGAAGGCCGATTATCCCTTCGCGCGCGAAGAGGTGAGCCGGCAAGAAGCCAAGAAGCGCTTCAAAGACGATCCGCTCAAGCTCGAGAGAATCGATGATCTGAAGCAGGATGAGATCATCTCGGTCTATACGGACGGGCCGTTCGTCGACCTGTGCCGCGGCCCGCACGTGCCGAGCACGGGGAAGATCAAGTTCTTCAAACTGCTGCATGCCGCGGGCGCCTATTGGCGCGGCGATGAGCGGCGGCAAATGCTGCAGCGCATCTACGGCACGGCGTGGTTTACCAAAGAGGCGTTAGCGCAATACATCACGCGGCTGGAAGAAGCGCGGAAGCGCGACCATCGGGTCATCGGCAAGCAGCAGGACCTCTTTTCGATTCAGGAGGACGTCGGGCCGGGGCTGATCATGTGGCACCCCAACGGCGCGATCCTGAACTTCGAGCTGCGGCGTTTCATCGAGGACGTCATCCTGGAGCGCGGCTATCAGCTCGTGTACACGCCGAACGTGACGCGCGAGCAGCTGTTCCTGCGCTCCGGGCACCTGCCGCTCTACGCCGCGAATCAGTTCCCGGCGATGGGAGCGGGCGAGGGCGAATCGGAGGACGTGCGCTATCGCGTCAAGCCGATGAATTGCCCCATGCACATCCTCATCTACGCGAGCCAGCAGCGCAGCTACCGCGACCTGCCGATCCGCCTCGCCGAGATCGCGAACGTGTACCGCAACGAGCGGTCGGGGACGCTGCACGGCATGCTGCGCGTGCGCGGCCTGTCGATGGACGACGCGCACATCTTCCTGCGCGAGGATCAGATCGAGGAGGAGATCTTCAATCTCCTCGACATCGTCGAGCTGGTGATGGGCAAGACGTTCGGGCTCCAGTACCGGCTCGATCTGGCGACGCGGCCCGACAAGAAGCTCGGCACCGATGCGATGTGGGAGGTGGCGGAGAAGGCGCTCGAAAGCGCCCTGAAGCGCCGCGGCCTGACGTACCGGATGGATGTGGGCGGCGGGGCGTTCTACGGTCCCAAGATCGACATCAAGTTCAACGACGCGATCGGCCGCGAGTGGCAGGGCGCCACGATCCAGCTCGACTACGAGCTGCCCGAGCGGTTCCAGCTCGAGTACACCGGCGCCGACAACAAGCCGCACCGCACGATCATGATGCACCGCGCGATCTTCGGGACGATCGAGCGGTTCACGGGCTTTTTGATCGAGCACTTTGCGGGCGCGTTCCCGCTCTGGCTCTCACCGGTGCAGGTGCGCGTGCTGCCGATCGCCGATGCGCAGCTGAGCGCCGCGCGTGCGGTGCACGAGACGTTGCGCAAGGCCGGCATTCGCTCTCATCTCGACGAGCGCTCCGAGACGCTGAACTACAAGATCCGCGACGCCGAGACGCACAAGGTGCCGTACATGGCGGTGGTGGGGCAGCGGGAAGCGGAAGCCAAGTCGGTCGCCGTGCGCGGCAGAGGCGCAGGGAACAAGCAAGTCGTCATGCCGATTAGTGAGTTTGTGGAGAAGCTCAAGGACGAGGTACACACCAGGAGTCTCAAGCCGTTAATTTGATTGTGATGGGAACCCATTTGGGTAAGTGTAGGGGCGCAGCATGCTGCGCCCCTACCCAATCCCGAGATCTGAATAGACCATGGCCAACGATCAACTGACCCCTCTCATCCTGTCCGCCTGCCGGACGCCCATCGGGCGCTATCTCGGCGGTCTGTCGGCCCTGCCAGGCCCCCGGTTGGGCGCGCTCGTGATCCGCGAAGCCATGCTCCGCGCCGGCGTGCCCGACACGACGGTGGACGAAGTCATCATGGGCAACGTGCTCCAGGGCGGTGAAGGGCAGGCGCCCGCGCGGCAGGCGGCGATTCATGCGGGACTGCCGGGTACGATCCCCGCGATGACGATCAACAAGGTCTGCGGCTCGGGACTCAAGGCGGTGATGCTCGCGGCGCAGGCGATCAAGGCGGGCGACTCCAGTCTCGTCGTGGCGGGCGGCTTCGAGTCGATGTCGAACGCGCCACACTACGTGTATGGCATGCGCGCCGGCATCAAGGCCGGCAACAGCGAGCTCGTGGACGGCATGATTCGCGATGGGCTGTGGGATTCGTTCTCCAACACCCACATGGGCAACCTGGCCGAGTACACGGCAAAAAAAGCAGGAGTCGGGCGTCAGGAGCAAGATGAATTCGCGCTACGCAGTCACCAAAAAGCAGTGAAAGCGATGGAGTCGTGCTTCTTCAAGGCCGAGATCGTTCCGGTCAACAAAGTCGAGAAGGACGAAGGACCGCGGCCGGACACGTCCCTCGAGAAGCTCGCGGCGCTGAAGCCGTCGTTTGAGAAGGACGGTACCGTGACGCCAGGCAATGCGCCGGGCCTGAACGACGGCGCCAGCGCTCTGGTCGTGTCGTCGTTGGCATTCGCCAAGGCGCATGGGGTGAAGCCGTTGGCGAAAATCACGGGATACGCGACAGGCGGCGGCGAGCCCAAGGACCTGTTCTTTGCGCCCATCATCGCCGTGCAGAACCTCATGAAGAAGACCGGCGCCAAGATTTCCGACTACGATCTGATCGAAGCGAACGAGGCGTTCGCGGTGCAGGCGATCGCTGACGGGAAAGCCCTCGGCTGGGATTGGTCGCGCGTGAACGTGCACGGCGGCGCGATCGCGCTGGGACATCCGATCGGCGCTTCCGGCGCGCGCGTGCTCACCACACTCTTGTATGCGCTGAAGCAGTACGGAAAACGAACCGGTCTCGCCACCCTCTGTTTGGGTGGCGGTAATGCAGTCGCCCTGTCGGTGGAGATGATCTAATGGAACAAGTGGTTGTCGGTTCTCGGTCATCGGTTGTCGGTTTCCGAATCGCGGCGCTTGTCGGAGGCGCCCTCATCGTCGCGGGCGCGGCACAGATCTCTGTACCATTGCCCGGGACGCCGGTCCCGATGACGCTGCAGCCGATGGCCGTGCTCCTCGTCGGCGGCCTGCTCGGCGCGCGCTTCGGCGCGCTCAGCATGATCCTCTATCTGGCGATGGGGGCCGCGGGGCTCCCGGTGTTCACGCCGACAGTGCCGTTGTTCGGTATTGCGCGGCTGCTTGGGCCGACGGGTGGGTATCTGCTGGCGTATCCAATTGCTGCTTATGCGACGGGTTGGTTTTCTGACCCCGCGCGCAAGCGCGGGGAAAACCCAGAGGCGGCCGCGATGTCCGTTAACCCCGGGCTGGCGCCCGGGGTTAGAGACCCTTGGGGTCGCATAGCCTTTGGTGTCTTGGTGGGCCTGCTCCTCATCCATCTCGGCGGTCTCGCGCAGCTCGCCATCATCACCGGCAGCATCTCTGGCGCGGCGCGACTCGCGACGTGGCCGTTCCTGTTGGGAGACGTGCTGAAGCTGGTGATCCTCGTGCCGGTCCTGACGAGACTCACCCCAACGATTCGCGCGCGCCTCTGATGGCGCGCGTTTCGTTTGCGGATGCGAAACGGGTCGGGATCGCGCTGGGCTGGATCGTGCTGTACGCCGTGATCGGTATCGGCCTCACGATCGGCATCTCCAACATGGTGCCGGGGTGGGGCGGGCCAGGCTGGTCCGTGTTCCGCAACGGCGCGTATGAAGTCATCGCTTTCGTCGTCGCGACGGTCGTCGTGGGCAAACTGCTCAACAAGTACTCCTGGGATCGCATGGGCTGGCACACGCAGCCGGGCGGGCTCTGGCCGCGGCTGCTCCGCGGGATCGGCCTCGGCGCGCTGATGGCGATGCTGGCGATCGGTCTCGCCTTCGTCTCGGGTCGCGCGACGGTGCACCTCACAGGAGACTGGAGCGTCTGGCCGAGCGTCGCCGTGCCGCTCGGACTCGGCCTGGTGCTCGCGGCGCTGGGGGAGGAGCTGATGTTCCGCGGCTATCCGATGCGCCGCCTCGCCGACGCGATCGGCCCGCTGCCGGCGATGCTGATCCTCGCCCTGCTGTTCGGCATCGCGCACGCGCGGAATCCCAACGCCACCTTCTTCAGCACCGTGAACGTCGCGCTCGCCGCGGTCTGGCTGTCGTTCGCGTTCTTCTCGGCGGGCGGTATGGCGCTCGCGTGGGGACTGCATTTCGGCTGGAACGCCGGCCTTGCGATCCTGTTCGACGCGCCCGTCAGCGGCTACACCTTTGCCGTACCGGCGGTCGAATACACCCCGGGCAGCCACGCATGGGTAGACGGGGGCGCATTTGGTCCCGAAGGCGGGATGGTCACGACGCTGGTCCTGATCGCCGGCACGCTCGCCGTGGTCGGCGCGCGCGTGAAACAGCCGCGCACCTGGCTCGCCGGATGAGCAAGGTTGCGGTGGTGGGAGCGGGGACGATGGGCAACGGGATTGCGCATGTCTTCGCGCAGTACGGCTGGGAAACGAGACTTCTTGACGTTTCGCGTGACCAACTTAATCGAGCTCTTGCGACGATAAAGAACAATAGTGAACGACAGGTAGGAAAGGGTGCCATGACAGAGGACGCGAGGCAGCGTCTTCTCGATCGCATCTCTACCGACACCTCACTTGAAGCCGCTCAGGGTAGGGAGTTGGTTGTCGAAGCAGCAACCGAAAACCCCGCCATCAAGTTTGACATCTTCCGAGATCTCTCTCGGATTTGTCCGGCGTCGACGATTCTCGCGAGCAACACTTCGTCAATCTCGATTAATGAAATCGCCAAACAAACCGATCGGCCAGAAAACGTGATCGGGATGCATTTCATGAATCCCGTTCCCCTAATGACCCTGGTAGAAATTGTTCGCGGCAAGAAGACCGCTAAATGGGTTTTGGACCGCACCGTTGAGATTTCGAAGAGCCTCGGCAAGATGCCCGTGATCGTACAGGATTCGCCGGGGTTCGTCTCGAATCGGGTACTGATGCCAATGATCAACGAGGCGATCTATTGCGTGCAGGATGGGATCGCCAGCGCAGAGGGCGTCGATGCAGTGATGAAACTGGGCATGAGGCATCCGCTCGGTCCGCTCGCGCTCGCGGATTTGATCGGGTTGGATGTGTGTCTGTCCATCATGAGAGTGCTTCAGGATGGGCTCGACAAGCAGAAATACCGGCCCGCGCCGCTGCTGGAAAAGATGGTGACAGCGGGAAAGCTCGGCCGCAAATCGGGCCAGGGGTTCTATGCCTACCGCGACTGACGTCCGCGAGCAGGTCGTCGAGCTGGCGCGCGAATTCGCGCGCGAGAGGATCGAGCCGTTCGCCGCCGAATGGGATCGGACCAGCCACTTTCCCCGCGACGTCGTCGACGAGCTGGGGCGGCTCGGCTTCCTCGGCATGTGCACGCCGGAAGAGTACGACGGCATGGGCCTCGATACCGTCACGTATCTGATGCTGCTCGAGGAAATCTCCGCCGCCGATTCCTCCATCGCCGTCTCGGTTGGGATCCACAACGCGATTCCCACGACGATGCTCGTGAAGCACGGCACGCCGGAGCAGAGAGAGCGCTGGCTGAAGCCGATGGCGCGCGGCGAGCTGCTGGCGGGGTTTGCGCTCTCGGAAGCCGAGTCGGGCTCGGACGCGGCGTCGCTGCGGTCGCAGGCGACGCGGGACGGCAAGCACTGGGTGCTGAACGGTACGAAGGCGTGGGCGACCAACGCCGGCACCGCGGATCTGATGATGATCATGGTGCGCACTGATCGGCCCGACGCACGCCGCGGCGCCAAGGGCATCTCGACGTTCATCGTCCCCACCGACACGAAGGGCTACGTGCCGGCGAAGCCCGAAGACAAGATGGGCCTCAGGGCGTCGAATACGGCGGGCATCGCCTTGAACGACGTCCGTCTCCCCGCCGATCAGATGCTGGGTGAGGAGGGCATGGGGTTCGTGTACGCGATGGAAGGACTCGATGCTGGGAGGTTGGGGATTGGGGCCCAGGGAGTGGGAATTGCACGTAAAGCCCTGGAGCTTTCCATCAAGTATTGCGCTGAGCGCAAGCAGTTCGAGAAAAGGATCGCCGATTTCCAGGCGGTGCAGTTCAAGCTCGCCGATATGGCGACGCGCATCGAGGCGGCGCGGGCGCTGGCGCACCGGGCGGCGGCGCGCAAGGATGCCGGCGAAGACATCACGCTCTACGCCAGCATGGCGAAGCTGTTCGCATCCGAAACGGCGATGTGGGTCACGACGCAGGCGATTCAGCTCTTCGGCGGGTATGGATACATGCGAGATTTCCCCGTCGAGAAACTTTTCCGGGATGCAAAGGTCACGGAGATCTATGAAGGCACCAGCGAAATCCAGCGTATCGTCATCGCGCGCGCCCTCACGCGCTAGCGCGAAAAAAGAGGAAGCGACAGCGCTGTTCGCGCTGCTCGAGGAGCACGAGCACGAGCAGGTGTCGCTCGTGTACGAGCCCTCCTCGGGCTATCGCGGCATCATCGCGATTCACGACACGACCCTCGGCCCCGCGCTCGGCGGCACGCGGTTCTGGAATTACGCGAACGACCGCGACGCGTTGATCGACTGCCTGCGCCTGGCGCGCGGCATGACGTACAAGGCCGCGGTCGCCGGGCTCAATCTGGGCGGCGGCAAGAGCGTCATCATCGGCGACAACAAGATTCGCAATCGCGAGCCGATCTTCCGCGCGCACGGCCGCCACGTGAAGGCGCTCGGCGGGCGCTACATCACGGCCGAAGACGTCGGCACGTCGGTCGGCGACATGGAGTTCATCAAGGCGGAAACGGACCATGTGACGGGGTTGATCGGAAAGTCGGGAGACCCGTCCCCCGTCACGGCCTTTGGCGTGTATCGCGGGATCAAGGCGTGCGCCAAGCACCACTACGGCGACGATGCGCTCAAGGGCAAGACGGTGGCGATCCAGGGCTGCGGCCACGTCGGCTACTATCTGGCCGATCTTCTATATAAGGAAGGGGCGCAGCTGGTTGTGACCGATATCGACGCCGCCAAGGTGAAGGCCGTGGTCGACGACTTCCGCGCCACGGCGGTCGCTGCGGAGGAGATTTACGGCGCCGACGCCAACATCTTCGCGCCGTGCGCGCTGGGTGGGATCATCAACGACCTGACGATTCCGCAGCTCAAGGTGGAGATCGTGGCCGGCGGGGCGAACAATCAGCTCGCCGAGGAGCGGCATGGCGACATGCTGGAGCAGCGTGGGCTCACGTACGCGCCCGACTATGTGATCAACGCCGGCGGGTTGGTGAACGTCAACGCCGAGCTCGAGGGGTGGACGATGGAGCGGGCGCGCAACAAGGCGGGCGAGATTTACGACACGATTCTCATGGTGTTCGACATCGCGGCCGAGGAGCACATGCCGAGCTACAAGGCGGCGGACCGGCTGGCGGAGAGAAGGATCGCGGCGATTGCGAAGGTGAGACAAAACTTTGTCTGAACTGCTGGTGTCAGGTGTCGGGTGCCTGGTGTCAGGTGACTCCAATGCCTGAAAAGATCTATGTGGGTGCAGACCATGTAGGCTTCAATCTGAAAAACCGGCTCGTGGACGAGCTGAAGAAGCTCGGGTACGAACCGATCGACGTGGGGCCGAAGAAGCTCGATCCGGCCGACGACTATCCCGACTATGCCAAGCCGGTGGCGAAGGCGGTGAGCAGCGGGGAAGTGCAACGCGGAGTGCTCACTTGTGGTACAGGATTGGGCATGTCGTATGCAGCCAACCGCTTCCCCCGAGTACGAGCGGCGCTGGCATGGAATGAGCAGGTAGCCGAGCTGTCGCGCGAGCATGGGAATTCGAACGTTCTGGTGCTGCCGGCACAGTTTGTGAGTGAAGCGCAGGGGATCAGTATCCTGCACAAGTGGCTCGACACCAACTTTGAAGGCGGCCGGCATCAGCGGCGCGTGGAGAAAATCGATAAATGAAAGACGTGCTGGCGTTGGCTTTTCTAACCCCGGGCGCAAGCCCGGGGTTCAAGAACGAAGGGTCGGTTGGTTCTCTCCATGAACCCCGGGCTGGCGCCCGGGGTCAGAAACCCTTAGGCCGGGCATGACCGATCGCCAAGCGCCGTTGTCCGACGTCGATCCGAAGATTGCCGCACTCATCAAACTGGAAGTCGCGCGACAAGAGCATGGTTTAGAGCTCATCGCGAGCGAGAACTTCGTGTCGATCGCCGTGCTCGAAGCCATGGGCACCGCGCTCACCAACAAGTACGCCGAGGGGTTGCCGGGGAAGCGGTACTACGGCGGCTGCGAGGTGGTGGATCAGGTCGAGCAGCTCGCGATCGACCGGGCGAAGCAGCTGTTCGGCGCCGAGCATGCGAATGTGCAGCCGCACTCCGGGGCGCAGGCGAACATGGCGGCGTATCTCGCCGTCGCCAAGTTCGGCGACACGCTGCTCGGCCTGGCGCTGCCGCACGGCGGCCATCTCACGCACGGCTCGCCGGTCAATTTCTCCGGCACGTTGTTCAAGCCGACCGCGTATCACGTCCGCGAGGAGACGGGGCGCATCGACTACGACGAGGTGCGCGAGATCGCGAAGAAGGCGAAGCCGCGCATCATCATCGGTGGTGGCAGCGCGTATGCGCGGATCGTCGATTTCCCGGCGCTCAGATCGATCGCCGACGAGGTCGATGCCGTGCTGGTGGTCGATATGGCGCATTTCGCCGGGCTCGTCGCCGGCGGGGTGTACCCGTCCCCTGTCCCCCATGCGCAAATTGTCACGACCACCACACATAAGACGCTGCGCGGTCCGCGCGGCGGGATGATCTTGTGCAACTCAGAACTTGCTAAGCCAGTTGACAAGCAGGTCTTTCCGGGGACGCAGGGCGGGCCGCTCGAGCACGTGATTGCGGCGAAGGCTGTCGCCCTCCTCGAAGCATCCCAACCGGATTTTCGATCATATGCGGCATCGGTAGTCACCAACGCGCAGGCGTTGGCGGCGGCGCTGATCGCGCGTGGCTACGCGATCGTGTCGGGCGGGACGGACAGCCATCTGATGCTCGTCGATCTGCGCAAGAAAGCAATAACGGGGAAGGATGCCGAGCAGTTGCTCGACCGGGCGGCGATCACGGTGAACAAGAACACGATTCCGGGCGATCCGCAGAGTCCGTTCGTGACGAGCGGGATCCGTCTCGGCACGCCGGCGGTGACGACGCGCGGGTTTGGGGTCGAGGAGATGGAGCGGGTGGCGGAGCTGATTGATACGGTGCTGACGAAGCGTGATGAGGCGACAGTGGCGAAGGTGAAGCAGGAGGTGCGGGAGTTGGTGGAG
>Ga0209056_10008949_pt1 | contig 10243 bp, 9 predicted proteins | sample GraSoiAngelo_114_FD_185876 | JGI IMG/M metagenome (GOLD analysis project Ga0209056, IMG submission 185876) | Grasslands soil microbial communities from the Angelo Coastal Reserve, California, USA - 14_0903_13_40cm (SPAdes) (version 2) | ecosystem: Environmental > Terrestrial > Soil > Grasslands ...
GATGTGGGGTTGAAATAAATATCACCCGTTGAACATCGGGCCGATGATTAAAGACGAGCACCTCTTCCAAAGCTCTGCGTGTGTCGCTTGCCAGCGGCGTTTTGGCTGGAGGCGTGGCAAAAAAATCGCGCCAGATCTTGTCGCCCGCATCAGTGATCATTAGCCGACAAATCAATCCCCCCATGCTGTGACCGATTAGGACGATGCGCTTGTGGTTAGGCAAGGTGCGCTTGATTCCGTCGAGATCGCGCCGAAACAGCGCAGCGGCGTAGGGGTAGGGATAACCACTCGGATAACTGAAGAACCAGAATTGATAATGTTCTCTTATCCAGGGGTCATCGCGAAGGGTGTCGATCATTGGGGCCCAGCTCGCTCCCGTTTCCTGCAAACCGTGAACGAAAACCACGGGCGTCCGCGCGGGATCGAATTGCTGCAACCGGGTAAGCATGGCTGTATCTGCATAGGCTTCCGGGTTCATGACACGCGACAGCCCAAGCCGTTCCGGGCGTTCACGAGCGATCAGAAGTGCCGTAGGCGCATCAAAATCAGCGGCAAGACGAAAGGTTTGCTTGTTCAGTGTGATTCTTTCGGCGTTTAACGGATCCATGAACTCCAAGCTCGCTTTCCAGCCGGAGAAGCGGACGATCGCGGTGATCGGCGCGTAAATGCGGCGAAGTTTATATTGCTGACGGAAGTGCCGACTTTCCGTGCGCCCAACCACTGCAATCGGCGCGCCTAGGCCACTTACAGTCGAGTAAGTCTCCAAGAATTTTCCGCCGATCTTCAACGTGTCGGTCGGAAACAAATCGTATCGACTCGGATCATGGTCCGCGTCGACGGGCTTGGGAGATACGAGAGTATAACGACCTTCATCCGTCACGACAGTGACGGGATGCCGCCACGGCTCAAGATCTGCTCGATCGACGTCTTGAACGACGCGCGCTACAGCAAAATTATAGATGCTTCGCGCCGATTCGTTTTTCGGGTGTCGTTCCAAGACACCATACGAAATTTTGGCAGCCAGCAGGTCGTGACCTAATGCTGGCAAGGGCTGTTCATGTTCTGCTGCGAGCAGGTATTTTGTGGCGGAGTCAAGTGGCTCTTCCACATGTAATCCTGTCGCTAGACGCGCCGGTATTGTTTTTACCGTCGCGAGATGAGAGGCGCATCCACAGCATTGGAACAAGAGAAGCGCGAACCCATATCTGCCGACAACCTGCCACCTGTTTTGGAAACTTGATCGCATGGTTTCCTTTTACCTTTCACACTCCCAGTCTTCGAAATTCTTGACGGGCGGCTTCGCTAAAGGTTTGCAACACATCGATGGCGCCGCGGTTCACCATGTCTTCCAATTCCGGCAAAGTCTTATTAGGCGAGCGATAGGTGTTAACAATCATGCGAGCAACTTCGTCTGCACTTTCAACCGTCTTTGTCGGTGAGAGAACACGCATCTCGCTTATCATGGCGTAGAGTCCAACAAGCTTCGAGACGTCAGATATCTCGTGGACCAGGGCATCCGCATATAACTTTGCGGCTTCTTTAATAAAGGCTTTGTACAATTCTTCACGCCGGCTTAGTTTGTGAGTGATCGCCTGAATTCTGGCTTGAGTTCGCTGGGTAAGCCATGTGGCCGCGAACGATGTCACGCCGCCAATGGTCGCTCCGGCAAGCGCGGCGAGAGCTGAAATAGTTGCTGGTTCCATGTTAAATATTATCCGTTCTTATTCGTTAGGTTATTTCAACCAAGCTTTTCAGTTTCGGCTGTAATTTCGGATAGCAGAGCGGTGCGAGTCTGATCTTGCCTTCCGTCGCCCAGCACAAGCGATTTCGCCGAAGCAAATATCTCATCCGCGCGGACCAGAATATTTTCCAACTTACTCGTCGATACCTGATCAGTTGCCGAAGACTCTTCGGACTCGAACTGCGTTAGCTCAACGTAGCGCCGCGCTTGGTCAAAGCTCTTTGCGGTTTCTCCTATCAGACGGTGGGCTTTCGCTTTCGCCGCTTCGATCGAACTTTCGGGACGAGGAATTTCGAGCAGCTGGGCAAGTTGTCGAAGCGCCTGTCGCAACGCGGCTCGCAATCGGTCAATCGTGCGCTCCGGCCAGATGTATCGGAAGACGAGTCCGGTGACGACGAGACCGAAAAGAATTCCAACGACGCGATTGCGGACGTTGTCGAGATCGGTGTCGGGCGCATAACCTTGGAAGACGCTGTAGAAGAAAGCGAACGCCATCTGTAAACCCGCGTAGGAGATGAGTTCTGTTCCGGTGGCGACCCAGCCGGCAATGGCAGCGACACAGGCCACGACCACAATCAACGACGCGATTGTGTCCATGTGAGGCATGAGAAAGACGATGGTGAAGAGCGCGAGTGTTCCGCCGATCACGCATCCGACGATTCGCAGAGTTCCCTTGTAGAACGTTGCCTCAGTGCTCTCGAGCGCGATGAATGTGCAGGTTATAAACGCGGTGTGAATTCCCGACCAATCGATCGCCTCATAAACGATATAGCAGAACATCGCCGCAAAAGTGACTTTGAATGCGAAGTGCACGTGCGCGGGATTCGTGAATGCGTCCGGCACAAATAAACTACGCCCGTCCGGCTCGGACTTTGGTTTGGGCCGTGCGACAGTCTTCGGCGTGTCCGGCAAGAACAACAAGTTCAGCACGACAGTGAGCGCGATGGCGTAGGCCAGCGCCACCCATAGCCACAGAAGTCCGCGGACCAATAGTTCAGGTGACGAAACCTCTTCGCCCACGGATTGCGAGACAGCGACAACAAAACCGAAAAGGAATCCAAGCGGCCCCATTACAAGAACGCGCGACAACCACATTCCAAGAAAAAGCGCGATTGCCATTCCGGGAATGCGCAGTTCCGGATGACCATATGTGAATTTATAAAGCAGGAGAGTGGCGCCAATCCCGATGGTCAGGGCAATAATTCCACCAAGTCCCGTATTTTTCGTGAGCAGCTTGGTCTCCTTCGAGGCGAAGAAAACCATGTAGGCGCTGGTAGCCAGCTGCGGCACCTGTAGCGTCATCGAAATGATCACGCACAGCACCGCGCCCGCGACTATGATCGCTGTTCGGATGTTGCGCGCTCTCGTCGGCGCGAGCTCATGTCGTAACCAGCCAATCCAATCGGAATCAATCGGTCGTGCCTCGACGAACGTCGCACTCATAGACTATTTCGGTGGCGGACCTTTGATGATCGCAACCGCGGATGCGCCCATCCGGAAAAGATCCTGGTCGGGATTCTCGACTTCGATACGGACCGGGAAGCGTTGCGCCACACGCACCCAGTTGAGTTCGCGTTTCACGTACGGAACTCCCGACGGCGGCAGATCGATCTCGCCTTCGGGCTTCACTGCCCATCCGATTCCCTGCACTTTTCCACGGAAGCGTTGGTTAGGCGCGGACGAGAGGTAAACAATCGCCTCGCTGCCGGGAACCAGATGTCGGACTTCCGCCTCGCGAAAATTCGCGATCACGTACCATTTGCTCGTGTCCAACAACGAGAAGACGGGAACCCCGGCGGTAACGTGGGCGCCGGCCGAAATGTTGAGATTGATGACCCGTCCGGAAAAAGGTGCGATGACCTTGCAGTAAGAGAGATGGAGTTCTTCGAGGCTGATGGTCGCGATCGCACCTTCGCGCTGAGCCTGTAGGGTCGTCAGTTTCGTTCGGGCTTCATCGACGTTTTCGGCGGTCGTAAATTTTTTGGGTAGGAGCGGTTCCAGGCGCTGCAAGGTGCTATGAGCTTGTGCAATCTGTCGATCCAGAGCGGCCAAATCAGCCTTGGCCTTTTCCAGCACGAGTCTGTAATCTTCCGGGTCGATTTCGAAAAGCACGTCGCCTTCCTTCACCGCCTGGTTGTCCTGCACATTTAGCTTGAGGATTTGACCACTCACACGCGGCGCAATGCCCACCACGTTGGCGCGTGCTGTCGCGTCGTCCGTCCGCGGATGTCGTTCGATGATTCCCCAAACGTAAAGTGTGATGATCACCGCGCCGGCGACGACGATCAGACTGACAATTTTGCGAACGAACTTGTGTTGCTCAATGTCGATCTTCGTTGCGGTCGCGACGCTCCTCTCGTTTGAAGGTGTGGCGGCTTGATGCATGTCAGTTCTGGTAGAACAAAATCCAGGTCGCGAATGTGAAGATGATCATCAGAGACGAATAGAGGAGGGGCGGCGGACCGAGATACGCCTTTAGGTGGCACACTTGAACAATCCAATGCACGATAAGCGTTAGCGTCAGTCCGCTGATGATGCAGACCATCCAGGCCGGAAAATAAGAGCCGAGAATATCAATCGTAGGTGAGCGGTGACTCACCGGTCGAACCACGAAGACCAATGCCCCGATTAGAAGGAGCAACCCAATGATTCCGATGGGTCGAGACCTAGTCCGCCGAACGGGTGGAGGATTGTTGCTGCTGCTCGGAGCAACTTGCCCAAATTTTGTTTTCATCTTCGTGGCTGCCTAACGAGTGGCGGGGCAGGGCGGGCAAGATCACCGACGCTAAGCGCGAGCGCCGCTTGAGCGGTGTAAATTGCCGCCTGCGTGTCGTGACTGGTTGCTAGCGCGGCGCTGAGATTTCGCTCCGCACTAACGACCTCTGTATATGTGCTCAACCCTTGCTTGTACGATTCGAGCACCGCGTCGAATGCGCTCTTCGATGCCGTGACTAACTTTTCTGCCGCGTCCTGCTTCTTGAGCGCTGTTCGATAACCGGTGTATGCCTTCCACACGTCTCGCGCAGCCGAGTCGCGCGCTCCGGCAAGGTCGTTCTCCGCTTGATGCAGGTCCGCCTCTGCCATGTCGAGTTTGTGCCGGCGGGCGAACCCATCGAAGATCGGCACGTTCATCGTAAGAAACGCTCCAAAGGTCGGCCGCGTGCCTCCGAAGTAGTCCGATTTGGCCACGCTGACCTGTAGATCCGTTTCCGTAACGTGTGTGTCGAGCGTGACCTTTGGATAATACTCGGCGCGGATCTTGCGAATTTCATATTCCTTTGAACGGACGTTGGCTAGTTTTGCAACAAGATCCGGCCTTTGCGCCAAAGCTTTCGTGATCAAGTTACCAACAGAATCTTCGCGCTGGGAATCCAAACCACTTTGCTGTGGCAAGTCCGCGACCTTGAGTTGCACTGTTGGCAGGAGCCCGATGCTTTCGATTAGAGCTACTCGGGCATCGCTTTCCGCGCCAAGACTGGCCTCAAGATCAAAATTAGATTGCGCGCTTTGCTGTTGGGCCTGAAGCAGTTCAGGTTTCGTGGCAAGCCCGGTGTCGAACCGCGCCTGCGCGGCCTGCTCGACCGTTTTTGACGCGTCCAGCGCGCTCTGAGTCACCATCACTTTTTGCCGCGCCGTGCCGAGTTGGTAAAAGCGGTCGGTCACATCAAAGACGATTTTTTGGTGCGTTCCATTGAAGCCAACATTCGCCATCATCAATTTCTCGCGCGCCGCTCCCCGGATCGCGTTGCGTTCACCGAAGTCGATCAGCAACCACTTTGCGTTCAGTTCGGCTCTCGCCAGCAGCGATTCCGTGATCAAAGTGCCGCCGCCGACAATGTCCACGTTCGGCAGGTTCCCATTGGTTGGCGGCTTTGTTAAGTCAGCTCGCAACTGCGGGAACGGAATGAAGGCGCGATCGTATCCTCCAGCCGCGGCCGCAACGATATAGGGGTAATAAGCGCTCTCAGTCAGACCAACGGCAGCCGCTGCCATCCGCGCGCGTCCCCAGGCGACGCGTGTTTCCGGATTACTGCGCTGCGCGATGTCAATCAGTTCGGCCAGATTGTAGGTCTTGCGCGGATCGATGGCCGGCAAATAGCGCCGTTCAGCTTCAGTCGGTTGGTACTGGCGAAGTTCTCCTTCGTATCTCGGAAGTGCCGGTGGCGCCCACGGCCTCACCGACGACGGAGGCGGATCATCGCGGCCAAGTGCGATCCCGATCGTCACGAGAAATTGCGTCGCTCCGATGAAAGCGATCTTCACGAGAACCTCCCGAACTCCCCAGGAACTTCCATAATGCTCATTATGGCTGGTCGTAAACGGAAGTGTCGAGCGCAGACCCTCATTGTCCCGTCTTGTTTTCTATCTCTTTCTCAAACTTTTGGAGAGCGAAATTTCAGGAATTATTAGGACGCGTGGCGAGTAACACCTTCCCGTTGCGAGGTGTCAGTTGATCCAAAGACCGACCAGTTCAACGGCGAGGCGACCTGTGAGAATCAGCCACGGAATGGTAATGACCACGATCTGTAAGTAGCGAGTGGCGTCCCTGTCACCGTCAACGCGCGGGTCTCGACCGAACAGTCGACGCCAGTGCCGAAGGATGTACGCACCGGCGAGGAGATTGATGATGAGAAAAAATATTCCAGCAATTGTAAGTGCCGGACGAGCGGCAGGATCAATGAGTGCAATCATAATTTGTATTCTGTTCATGCAAAGACGATCCGCTGTGCATGAGGTGTTTGTGAAAGACTATGTTTCTTGCCTGAGCATATCTGGCAGGCATACTCTCAAGGGCAGTGGAACTGCGTCATTTGCGCTACTTCGTTGCGGTCGCGGAGATGGAAAACGTCTCGCGCGCGGCGACACAGAAGCTGCACGTTGCGCAGCCGTCGTTGAGCCGACAAATCCGCGATCTCGAGGATGAGGTGGGTGTGCAATTACTCGAACGCACCGCCAAATCCGTTCGCTTGACCAACGCAGGCCGCGCTTTCCTCGACGAGGCGCGCGCGATTTTGAAACGCGTTGATGAGGCGGTGCTCAAAGCGCGCGGCGTTGCCGGTAAACAAGAATTGCGCGTTGGCGACTGGCCTCTCGGGACAGGGCGGGTAATGCCGAGGCTTCTCCGCGCGTATCAGCAAGCGATGCCGAACGTGCACGTGAGGCTACACGATTGGGCCGTTGACCAGAGCATCGATGGCGTGCGCGATAGCCGGCTGGAGCTCGCGATTCTTGTGGCTCCGCTCAAAGCGAACGCTCTGGCTGATGTCCGGTTTCAAGAATTGGCGACGGCGCGTGTTTGTCTCATCGTGTCGCGCGACCATCCGTTCGCACGGCGGCAATCGGTTTCGTTAGCTGACGCAGCGCGCGAACCATTCATCGGACTCATGCGCGAGAAGTATCCTCGCTACGAGGAATATGTCGCTGCGATTTTCGCCCGCGTGAATTCGAAACCGCGCATCGTAGAGGAGCACGACGGCTGGAGTGGACTTTTTTCGGCGGTTGGCGGCGGCACTGGAGTCGCGATTTCTTCGGACGCGTTCGGTTATTTGTTCGGCGACGGCGTCAAACTGTTGCGCTTAACGCCCGAACCAAAGCGCATCTCGATTGGAATAATTACCCGCAAAGGAAAACTCAGCCCGGCTGCGGAAAAGTTTTGCCAGTGCGCGAAAGAAGCGTTCGCCGCCCTCCGTTAGTTTAAGGCAATGGGCCGCTCGTGTTTTGTTTCTTCTGATCCGCTCTTTGTTCGCGCGCGGATCCGCGCCAGTTGACCGCTGAGCGCTTCGATATCACGGACGGTGATCATCTGCTCGATTTCCTGGCCGAAGAAAAGATCAAGTGTCCAACTCGCCATGACTCGTAGCTTCTTAGCCAGGCGTGGAAGCTTCATTAGATACACTGATCGCCAGAACCACCAGGCGATAAAACCGGAAAACTTGATCCCAAACACCATCGCCACACCGGTGTGATGACCGATGCTCGCCAACTGTCCCATCATTTTATACCGGAACGACTTGAGCGACCGATCGAGAATCATAGCTTCGATGTTCTTCGCGACCGTCACTCCTTCCCGTATGCCGTGCTGCGCCGTTGGTGGATGAAAGTTTTCGGCGTCTAAGATAGGCACGGCTGCGCAATCGCCTGCCGCCCATAAGCCAGGAACACCCGTCACCGCCAAATACTCACTAACCAGAAGGCGGCCACGTTCCTTCTCGCACGGTAACTGTGCAATGACCGGGCTGGGGTTTACACCTGCCGTCCAGATCAGAGTCGCGGCAGGAATCGATGTGCCATCGCTTAACGTGACCACCACCCCATCGTAGTTCGCCACACGCTGGCCTTTGATCACCTCCACTTTGCGCTCGCGCAATTTGTGTTCGGCGTAGCGCCCCAGTTCTTCACCCAATTCGGGCAGAATGAAATTCCCCGGATGAACCACCACAACTCGAATCAAGTCTTCGGACAACTGCGGATAGTAGCGCACGGTTTCCCGCACGAAGTCGTTAACGGCGCCGGTTGTTTCGGTGCCCGAGAAACCACCACCAGCGGTGACGAACGTGAGTAACTGCCGGCGTGCCGCCTCATCGCTCTGCAGAGAGGCTTCTTCTAAAAGCGCCACCATGCGATTGCGCAGCAGGGCCGCATCACTCAAGCTTTTCATGGTTACGGACCAGTCGCGGACGCCGTTCATATTGAAGAAATTTGTTTCCGAACCCAGCGTCAGAAGCAGGTGATCGAACTCGAATTCGAGTTCGCGGTCCGCAACGCTAGCTATGCAACGGATTCGTCGCGCGCTCAGATCAATGGCCTGAACATCGGCATCGACAAACTTCACATGACGAAGAATGCGCCGAAGCGGATTCACGATGTCGCCCGGATAAAGATCGCCCGCTGCGACCTCGTGCAGCATCGGCGTAAAAAGAATGAAATTCTCACGACTGATCAGCGTCACCTCTACGTCCGCTCGACGCGCGAGCCGTTTGTCGAAGTGCATTGCCGCGTAAAGTCCGGCAAATCCGCCACCGGCAATGACTATTCTAGTCGTCTTCATGCGATTACCGCGAATCGTAACGCGACCCGCGCGATCGAGACACTATTGACCGATGCCATCATTCAATCTTTTTTCCTATCTTTTTCTCAAGCTTTTCAATGTCTAAATTTTAGAGAATCTTGGTTTTTCTGGCGGTTTCTTCCTGCGAAGAATTATTGAGGGGTCGACGGCCATGGAGAAGTTCTGCCAAGGCGGCGGGAGAAGCGTTCGGCCGATGAAAGTTCGCTGAAAGTTTAGGCTTCGGCACAACAGGGCAGGTTTTGCTCGACGAGTCGAATCAGCGCAGAGCTGCTTGTCGGCTTCGGAAGAATCCGGTGCCCGTAAACGCGACGACCATCCTTTGCCTCTTCAGCTGTGATCAGCGAAGTGAGGAAAACGATCGGAACTCCATGCAGCGCCCAATCCGCTTCGAGTTGCGCCGCGACTTCGATGCCGTCCGCCTGGGGCATGATAAGATCGACAAGCACGAGGTCCGGTTTGAAACTGCGCCCCGCTTCCAATGCACGACGCGGATCGATCACCGTGCACGCGAGGTATTTTCCGCTTTGGTCGAGAAGTAGCCGCGCACGGCGCGCGAAATGCGAGTTGTTGTCGACGATTAGGATCCGTGGCTTCTCGTTAGATTCGTTAACAAATTGTTCGTTCATATTTGCTCCCACTCTTTCACGATCACTTCGGTCGTGTGCATTTGCGAAGGACCGTATTTGTTTGCTCAGGGTGCTCATTCAATCCTCCCCAGAGCGCGATTGGATCAGTTGCTCGAGCGCGTGCATCGCCTCTGCAGCGTCGGGTCCTTCGGCCCGAATCTGCACCGTTGACCCTTCCGCCGGGGCGAGCGTCATCAGATCTAGGACGCTTTTGCCGTCCACTTCCGTGCCATTGTAGGCGACACGTACGTCACTGCGAAACGGAGCCATCGTTCGCACGAATTGCGCTTCCGGCCACATGTACCGCCAGCCCTTTTTCACAGTGACTTCTTTTTCCAGCTTCTCTGTTCCGTTCCGTTGATTGGTGACCCCATTGGTCGGCAGTGTCATGTGTCGCATGATTGCTTCAATGTTCTGCTCATACATTTGTCCTCCGTTAGTTAAACTTTTCATACTGACACGATCGGCCTCACCGGTCGCGTTTGTGAAAGACCATGTTTCTTGTCTCAGTATGCCGCTGCGGCATACTGGTGATCGACTTGGCGGAACCAGTGAAATTCTTCTCTCTTTCCAATGCGCTGGACACTTATTAGTGGGCAGCGATGGGACCAGACGGTTTGCCGACTTTCTTGAACAACACCGCGATCGCGGCGCAAACCACACAGACCAAGACACAGAAACGGAAAGCGTAGACATAGCTGAGCAGCGAACTTTGTTGTTGAAGGATGTTATAGAGAACTGCGAGCGATTTCTTCGTCGCCGCCCAATTGCCGGTGTTGCTCGCAAGCGCGCTCTGGAGGTGCGCGA
>Ga0209056_10008950_pt1 | contig 10243 bp, 8 predicted proteins | sample GraSoiAngelo_114_FD_185876 | JGI IMG/M metagenome (GOLD analysis project Ga0209056, IMG submission 185876) | Grasslands soil microbial communities from the Angelo Coastal Reserve, California, USA - 14_0903_13_40cm (SPAdes) (version 2) | ecosystem: Environmental > Terrestrial > Soil > Grasslands ...
GGGCGGTGTTGTGACAGACGCCCGCGTCGCAGGAGTCGGTGGTGCAGGCATTCCCGTCGTTGCAGTCGACGACCGTCGAGCAGGGGGTGCAGCCGGCAATCGCGGTGTTGTGGCAGACGCCGGCGTCGCAGGTGTCGGTGGTGCAGGCGTTCCGGTCGTTGCAGTCGGCGGCCGTGGAGCAGGGCGTGCAGCCCGCGATGGCGGTATTGTGGCAGACGCCGGCGTCGCAGGAGTCGGTGGTGCAGGCGTTCCGGTCGTTGCAGTCGGCGACCGTGGAGCAGGGGGTGCAGCCCGCGATGGCGGTGTTGTGGCAGACCCCCGCGTTGCACGAGTCGAAGGTGCAGGCGTTCTGGTCATCGCAGTCGGCGGCGGTCGAGCAGGGCGTGCAATCCGCGATCGCGGTGTAGTGGCAGACGCCCGCGTCGCAGGACTCGATCGTGCAGGCGTTCTCGTCGTCGCAATCGGCGGTCGTCGTGCAGGGCGTACAGCCGGCGATGGCCGTGTTCTGGCAGACGCCGCCCTGGCAGGAGTCGGTCGTGCAGGCATTCTGGTCGTCGCAGCCGGCGGCCGTCGAGCAGAGCCTGCAGCCGGCGATCTGGGTGAACTGGCACACACCGGCGTTGCACGAGTCCGACGTACAGGGGTTCTGGTCGTCGCAGTCGGCTGACTTCGCACAGATCGGACGGACGCCGACGCAGTTCTCGCCGGCGTCCCCACCCGTCTGGTTCTGATCGCCGTCGTGCACCATGAACTCCAGGCGATAGGTGTGCCCCGTGATCATCTGTCCCGCGGCCACCAGGTCGTCCACGTTCCAGCGCACCTCGGCGCCGTAGCCCTGGCTATGCAGACCGGAGGGAGCGGGGTCCCCGCCGTCGAGGTTCCAGCCGTTCTTCGCCGGGTCGCTGTCGGGTGTGACGGTGATAGCGGCCGGGGACTTCGTCTTGTCGACGGTGCGGACGGCGGCCTTCCACGTGCCGAAGACGGCGTGGGGCGGGATCGGCGTCCCACCGTGCTGCCAGTCGCCGGCCGTGCTGTTCGGATCCGTGCTGATGTCGGTGAGGAAGAGGGCGGGAAACATCGGCCGGTCGCACAGGTCGGGGTAGCCGGTGCACGCCGACGTGTCGGTGCCCGCCTGGTCTCCGTCGAGAGCCGTCGTGCCGACCTGGGGATCGAGCACGCTGCCGGGATCCGTGGAGAGGGCCGAGACGGAGTAGTCCGTGGTAGTCGTGCCGGTTTTGGTCAGCACGATGACGCGACGGACGCCGAGCGTCAGGGCATGCTCGTCGTTGTACCAGACCTTGATCGTGAGGCCGGGCGTCGCGTTGACGCTCTGTTGCGGGCTGAACGAGCGCAGGACCTCGCTCTCGTTGAAGCCGACATCCGTGCGTGGGTCGCTGCTCTTGAACGGATAGCCGATGACGCAGCCGGCATGCGCCGGGCGGGCGCCCGCGGCCGCGAGAGCCGTCAACACCACCAGCGTGTACTTGAGTCGCCCCAGTCTTGAAAGGTTTGACAGCGTCACGATAGCCCTCCGATGCACTTTGTCCGACACGTCGCGCGTCGGATCGGGGGGTGTCGAGTCCACGATCTGTGCCACGTGCCGGCTCGCGGCGCGCGGCAGCGTCCGGCATGCGCCCGCGCAAGGCTCCCACCAAGGGTGGACGTGGCTGTCCCTCGGAAGGGCGGGGGGTCGTGACGTCTGCTCACGTGGACGCCGCTGCGAAACGCGAGGAGCGAGGCGCAGCGGTGGACGGGCACACCCGCACGACGCCTGCCGTGCGCGACGCCACTCCAAGCCTGCAGCTCTGCACGGTGCTCAGCGCTGCAATGCGCGGCGACCGCGGCGACGCGTGCAGGTGGCTCGGGGGGCTACGAGACGGCCGGCTCCCCCGGCTTCACCCGCTGCTCAGGGGCTCACGGAAAGACGAACTACCTCGCCAGGTGCCGCGGCGGCACGGTGCCCGTCGAGCAGCGATTCCCGCCCCGCACCGCCGCCGTAGCGGGCAGAGGTCCATCTTCATCCCGGCGGCGGTCAAGCGCGGCGAGCCGTTCTTCGGGACCGCTGTCGCCCGCCAGCATGCCCCTCAAGGGGACGATGATCATCGACTCGCCGCTGGCGACCACGGGTCAGTGCGGCGAGGCGCTCTTCCCGGGGCCGGCGCCGGCGCCGCACTGCGCCTTCAACCCGTCGCGCAGCACGCTCAGGTGTAACTAAGGGTGGGCCGACGGGCCCCCGCCGCCCGGCCGCGGCAGGCTCCTTCGACCTTTTCCGCGGGCGGAGTCGGGCCCCTCGGCCCGTGCCGTGTACTCCGCCTGCGCGCCGGTCGCCGGGGCGGGGCGGAGGCCGCCCCGGCTCCCAGAGGCTACTTCGCGGAGGCCAGCTCGTCGTCGATGATGTTCTTGAAGCTCTCGAAGGGCTGCGCGCCCGACACCAGGCGGCCGTTGATGATGAAGCCGGGGGTACCCCGCACGCCGACCGAGCTGCCCTCCTGCATCTGCGCGTCCACCGCGCCGGCCGTCTTCTGGTTGTCGAAGCAGTCGGCCCACTTGGTCATGTCGATGCCGGTGTCGCCGAGGAACTCGGTGGCCTTGTCCTTGACGTTGTCCTTGCTCATCTGGCCCTGGTTCTCGAAGAAGCTCTTGTAGAGCTTCCAGAAGGCCTCGGGGTTCTGCTGCTTCGCGCACTCGGCGGCGATGGCGCCTGGCTTGGCCCACGGATGGAAGGGCAACGGGTAGCTCTTGTAGTAGAAGCGGACCTTGTCGCCGTACTGCTTCAAGACCTCGTTCTCGATCGTGCTGTAGCCCCGGCTGCAGAACGGGCACTGGAAGTCCGAGTACTCGACGATGGTCACCTTGGCGTCGGCGGGGCCCTTGGCGGGTTGATCCTTCAGATCGATCTTTGCCATGACGGCCTTCGAGGGGTCGACGGTCACGTCCTCGACCGTGCCGAAGGCCACGAACTGGCCGTCCGGCGAGGTGAGGAAGGTGACCTTCTGCGCGCCCGGCCCCTCGCCGATCTCCAGCGTCCCTTCCCGGGCGCCCTTGATGCTCGAGTCGTGGACCCCCGTCACCGCCAGCTTGGCACTCGCCGGCAGGTTGTTCTTCTTGCGGTAGTACTTGACCAGCTGGTCGGTATTCGTGCTCTCGCTCGGCGTCGGCGCGGGCGCCGACCCGCAGCCTACCGCCGCCAGCAGCGCGCCGAGCATCACTACGCTTCTCACACGCATGGACCCCTCCTCTCGTCGGCTTCGGCCGACCTGAGGGGCCATAAGTGCCCGTCATTGCGGGCGGGGTCAAGCGCGCCGGCCCCGTTGCCGCCGCCGGCGCCGCCCGCTACAAGACTGCCCGCATCCACCCTGTACCCCAAGGAGGAGACATGGCGATCAAGGTTGGCGACACGCTCCCGCTCGATTTGAAGCTCAAGGAGATGAAGGAGGGCGCTCCGAAAGACGTCGCCCTGGGCGAGGTCTTCAAGGGGAAGAGGGTCGTCCTCTTCGCGGTGCCGGGCGCCTTCACGCCCACCTGCTCCATGAAGCACCTCCCGGGCTTCGTGGCCGAGGCGGGGAAGATCCGCGCCAAGGGCGTGGACGACATCGTGTGCGTGGCCGTGAACGACGCCTTCGTCATGGACGCGTGGGGGAAGTCCTCCGGGGCGACGGGCAAGGTGCGCATGCTGGCCGACGGCAACGGCGAGTTCACGCGCGCGGTGGGCCTCGAGCTCGACGCGAGCGGCTTCGGCATGGGCAAGCGCTCGCAGCGCTACGGCATGGTGGTGAAGGACGGCAAGGTCGAGCAGCTCCACGTCGAGCCCGGGCCGGGGCTCAACGTGTGCAGCGCCGAGTCGATCCTGTCCAAGCTGTAGGAGGCGCACACCATGACACGCTGGCTCACGCTTGCAGCGCTCGCGCTTCTCCTCGTTCCGCCCGCCGGAGCACAGACGGCCCCCCGCAAGTTCGGGCGCGGGCTCGCCGGCATGACGACCTCGGTCCTGGAGGTGCCGGGCAACATCGTGGCCGAGAGCCGCGCGCGCGGCTACGGCGAGGGCATCCCGCTGGGCTTCGCGAAGGGGCTCGGCATGATCATCCCGCGCACCCTGGTGGGCGTGTGGGAGTTCATCTCCGCGCCCTTCCCGCTCCCCGCCGGCTACCAGCCGATCTTGAGCCCCGAGTACCCGTGGAGCTACTTCGAGGGCGGCCACGCGGAGACCCGCGGCCACGCGGAGACCCCGACCAAGAGCAAGCGCCACCCGTAGCCTGACGTCGAGGGCGGCGCCCGGCGCCCTTGGCGGCGGGCGCCCCGACCCGCTACAAGAGCCCCCATGGCCGACCTCGTCATCCGGGGCGCGCTCCTCTGTGATGGCAGCGGCCGCGAGGCCGCGCGCGGCGACCTCGCCGTCAGCGGCGGCCGCATAGCGGCCGTCGGGCGCGTTGCCGAGCGCGGCGCACGCGAGATCGACGGCGCGGGCCTCGCCCTCGCGCCCGGCTTCATCGACGTCCACACCCACTACGACTGCCAGCTGTTCTGGGACCCGCAGGCGAGCCCCTCGCCGTGGCATGGCGTCACGACCGTCGTCATGGGCAACTGCGGGTTCACCATCGCGCCCTGCCGCGAGGCGGACCGCGAGACGCTCATGCAGCTCCTCCTCTTCGTCGAGGGCATGCCGATCGAGACGCTGCGCGCCGGCATCGGGTGGGCGTGGGAGGACTTCGCGGGCTACCTGGGCGCGCTCGAGCGGCGGGGCGTGGGGCCGAACGTGGCGGCCTTCATCGGCCACTCGGCGGTCCGCTACCGCGTCATGGGCCGGGCCGCGGTCGAGCGCGCGGCGACGGCGGAGGAGTGCGCCGAGATGGCGGCCCTCGTCCGCGAGGGCATGGCCGCGGGCGCCATCGGCTGGTCGACCTCGCTCTCGCCGACGCACTTCTTCGGCGACGGGACCCCTGCGCCGAGCCGGCTCGCAGACCAGGCGGAGCTCCTGGCGCTGGCCCGCGGGCTGGCGGACCTGGAGCGCGGCGTGATCGAAATCGCGCCGCGCACGACCATCGGGCCGCCCGCCGACAAGGCCGAGGAGCAGCGTTTCTTCGCCGAGCTGGCGCGCGCGAGCGGGAAGGTCGTGTCGTGGGCGCCGCTCCTCGACAACCCGTTCGCGCCCGGGAGCGCGAGGAAGATCATCGAGGAGTCGGCCGCGTTCCAGGGAGCGGGCGTCCAGGTCGTGCCGCAAGTGGGCTGCCGCCCGCTCGAGGTGCGCTTCGACTTCACCGAGCCCGCCTTCTACCTCGAGCAGAACCCGTTCTGGCGGCCGATCATGGCGAAGTCGCGCGACGAGCGGCGACGGCTGTTCGCCGACGCCGAGTTCCGGGCCGAGCTCGGCCGGCAGACCGGCTTCGTGGCCGCGCTCGCGCAGGGCTGGGACCGGCTCGTCCTCCGCCTGGCGGCGAGCGAGGGTGTCCGGCGCTGGCAGGACCGGAGCGTGGCCGAGATCGCGGCGGCCGAGGGCCGGGCGCCGCTCGACGCCTTCTGCGACCTCGTGCTCGAGGACGACCTCGCCACGCAGTGGGGCGTGGTCCTGATGAACCACGACGAGCGCGCCGTGGCCGAGCTGATCCGGCATCCCGCCGGGCTCCTCGCGCTCTCCGACGCGGGCGCGCACGTCGACACGCTCTGCGACCAGGGCTTCACCACCTACCTCCTCGGCCACTGGGTGCGGGAGCTCCGCGCGCTCGCGCTCGAGGAGGCGGTGCGTCTGGTGACCTCCGTGCCGGCGGAGCGCTACGGGCTCCACGGCCGGGGCCGCCTGGCACCGGGCTGCGCCGCCGACCTGGTGCTCTTCGATCCCGCGCGCGTCGCCATGCGTCCCACCGAGATGGTGTACGACCTGCCGCGCGGGCAGCGCCGCCTCCTCCAGCGTGCCGAGGGGATCGTCGACGTCCTCGTCAACGGCACGCCGGTGGTTGCCGACGGCGCGCCGACCGACCGCCGCCCCGGCCGCGTGCTGCGCGGGGGCGTCTGATGCGCACCGACGCCGAGGCGCGGGAGCAGATCATCCAGATCACGAACGAGCTGTTCGCCATGGGGCTCCTCACGCCGACGGGGGGCAACATCAGCGCGCGGGCTGCCGACCCGGAGCTCTACTGGATCACGCCGAGCCGCATGTACAAGGGCGGCCTCAAGCAGGAGGACCTGGTCTGCATCAAGCCCGACGGGACGGTCTGCGAGGGCACGAAGCAGCCCTCGGTCGAGTACCAGATGCACTGGGCCTCTTACCAGGCGCGTCCGGACGCCACCGCCGCCGTCCACACTCACGCGCCCGTCGCCACCGCCTTCGGGATCACGAACCAGCGCTTCCCGCCGATCAACACCGACGCCGTCTTCCTCGCCGACACGCAGATCGTGCCCTGGTCCATGCCCGGCTCGAAGGAGCTGGCCGACGCCGTGGGTGAGGCGCTCAAGGCGAGCCGCGGGGCGATCCTCCAGTGCCACGGGCTGATGACCGTCGGCAAGACCATGCGCGACGCCGCGACGCGCGCCATGATGCTCGAGGAGACGGCGAAGGTCCTCCTCTACTGCAAGCAGTTCGGCGGCGAGGTGGCCCTGATCCCGAGCGAGTGGGTCGAGCGCCTGGCGGCGGTCGCGGAGTTCGTCTAGGAGGCCCCGCGGCCGGAGGCGGCACGTCATGGCGGAACCCACCCTCGGCGTCCTCGGCGGCAGCGGGCTCTACGACCTGCCCGGGCTCGAGGGGGTGGAGCGCCTCGCCGTCGACACCCCCTTCGGCGCGCCGTCCGACGAGCTGGTGATCGGCCGCCTGGGCGGCACGCGCCTCGTCTTCCTGCCGCGGCACGGGCGCGGCCACCGCCTGCTCCCCACCGAGATCAACTTCCGCGCCAACATCTTCGCGCTCAAGCGGATCGGCGTGGAGTGGATCGTGGCGGTGGGCGCGGTGGGGAGCCTGCGCGCCGAGATCGCCCCCGGACACGTCGTCGTGCCCGATCAGTTCATCGACCGCACCCGCCAGCGCCCGAGCACCTTCTTCGGCCACGGCGTGGTCGCGCACGTGCAGTTCGCGGACCCCGTCTGCCCCAGCCTCTCCCGCGTGCTCGCCGAGGCGGCGCGCGCCGAGGGTGCTATGGTGCACGCGGGCGGGACCTACGTGTGCATGGAGGGCCCGCAGTTCTCGACCCGCGCCGAGTCGCACCTCTACCGCAGCTGGGGCGCGCAGGTGATCGGCATGACCAACCTCCAGGAGGCGAAGCTCGCGCGCGAGGCGGAGATCTGCTTCGCGACCCTCGCGCTCGCCACCGACTACGATTGCTGGAACGCGGCGCAGGGCGACGTGGAGATCGAGGACGTGCTCCGGGTGCTGGCGGCCAACGTCGACCTGGCGCGGCGCACGGTCGCGCGCGTGGCGGCCGCGTTGCCCGCGCGCACCGGCTGCCCGTGCCCGAGCGCGCTCGACCACGCGATCATCACGGAGCGCGCCGCCATCCCCGCGACCGTGCGGCGCGAGCTGGCGCCGCTCTTGGGGAGGCACCTCTGAGCGCGATCACGGTGGTCGGCTCGGTCGCCTTCGACACGATCGAGACCCCGATCGGGCGCGCCGAGGAGGTGCTCGGCGGCTCGGCCACGTACTTCGCGGTCGCCGCGAGCTTCTTCGCGCCGGTCAGCCTGGTCGCCGTGGTGGGCGACGACTTCCCCGAGGCCGAACGCGACTACCTCGCCTCGCGCGGCATCGACCTCTCCGGCCTCGAGGTGCGCCCCGGGCGGACCTTCCGCTGGAGCGGGCGCTACCACGAGGACATGAACGTGCGCGACACGCTCGCCCTCGAGCTGAACGTGTTCGCCGACTTCCGGCCCGAGCTCTCCGAGGCGCACCGCCAGTCGCCGTTCGTGTTCCTCGCCAACATCAATCCCGAGCTCCAGGAGAGCGTGCTCGAGCAGTTCGACGACCCGGCCGTCGTCGCCTGCGACACCATGAACCACTGGATCGCGAGCGCGCGCGCGTCGCTCGTGGCCCTCCTCCCGCGCGTCGACCTGCTCGTGGTGAACGACGAGGAGGCGCGTCTCCTCGCCGGCGAGCACATCATCGCGCGCGCCGCGCGCCGCATCCTCGAGCTCGGGCCGCGCAGCGTGCTCGTCAAGCGCGGCGAGTACGGCGCCATCCTCTTCTCGCCCGAATCGGTGTTCGCGGTCCCGGCCTATCCGCTGGAGGAGGTCTTCGACCCGACCGGCGCGGGCGACGCCTTCGCGGGCGGGGTCATGGGCTACCTGGCCGCCACCGGCGAGCGCTCGGAGGGCGGGCTCCGGCGCGCCATCGTGTTCGGCAGCGTGCTCGCCTCCTTCGTGGTCGAGGACTTCGGCGGCCAGCGCCTGCGCACGCTCACCCGCGACGACATCGACCGGCGCTACCGCCAGTTCGTGGCGCTGACCGAGTTTTGAGCACCCCGGCGCCCGCGCTCTCGATCGTCATCCCCGTCTATGACGAGGCGGAGAGCCTGGGGCCGCTGTTCGCCGAGCTCCGCCGCGCGCTGGCAGGGCTCGATCGCCCGGCCGAGGTCGTGGCGGTGGACGACGGTAGCACGGACGGCAGCTTCGAGCGGCTGGTCGCGCTCGCAAGCGGCGACCCCAGCATCCGCATCGTCCGGCTCGCGCGCAACTACGGCCAGACCGCCGCGCTCGCCGCTGGCATCGAGCACGCGCGGGCGCCGGTCATCGTCTCCCTGGACGCCGACCTGCAGAACGATCCCGCCGACATCGCGCGCCTCCTCGCCGTCCTCGACGAGGGCGTCGACGTGGTGAACGGCTGGCGGAGCCCCCGGCGCGATCCGTGGCTCACGCGCCGGCTTCCGTCGCAGATCGCGAACCGCCTGATCTCGCTGGTCACGGGCACGCGGCTGCATGACTACGGCTGCACGCTGCGCGCCATGCGCGCCTCGGTCGCCAAGGAGCTCCGCCTCTACGGCGAGCTGCACCGCTTCATCCCGGCGCTCGCCGCCGATCTCGGCGCCCGCGTGGCGGAGGTCCAGGTGCGCCACCGCCCGCGCACGCTCGGTACCTCCAAGTACGGCCTCTCGCGCACGCTGCGCGTGCTGCTCGACCTCCTGACCGTCAAGTTCCTCTCCGGCTTCTCGACCCGGCCGATCCAGCTCTTCGGCCTCTTCGGGCTCATCTCGGCCGCGGCGGGGCTCGGCCTCACGGCGTACCTGGGCTTCGAGCGCATCGTCCTCGGCGTGCGCCTCGCGAACCGCCCGCTCGTGCTGCTCGCCATCCTGATGGCGGTGGTCGGCGTGCAGTTCGTCTCGCTCGGGCTGCTCGGCGAGATGCTGGTGCGCACCTACCACGAGTCGCAGGCGAAGCCGATCTACCGGGTGCGCGAGGTGGTGCATTGAAGGGAGCGGCGGCCGGGCTCGCGCTGGCGACGCTGGCCGCGCGGGCGTGGGCGCTCTCCGGGCCCGAGGTCTACGCCCAGGCATGCGCCGCCTGCCACGGCGCGGACGGCCGCGGCGCGCCTGCCGGAAGCGGCATCACCGTCCCGCTCCCCGACTTCACGGACTGTACCGTCTCGACCGCCGAGACGACCGCCAACTGGGCGGGCCTCGTGCGCCACGGCGGCCCCTTCCTCGGCATGTCGGACGAGATGCCGGCCTTCGGCGACGCGCTCACGGAGGAGGAGATCCGCGCCGTGCTCGCCCATGTGCGCGGCTTCTGCACGGAGCCGCGCTACCCGATCGGCGACCTGAACTACCGCCGTCCCGTGTTCGTCGAGAAGGCGTTCCCCGAGGACGAGGCGATCCTCGGCGGCGAGATCGAGTCGGCGCGGCACGCGCGCGGCTACGCGAGCGAGCTGGAGCTCGAGACGCGGATCGGGCCGCGCGGCCAGATCGGCGCGAGCCTGCCGGTCGGCGTCGTGGACCCAAACCGCGCGCCGCTCCGCGGCGGCGTGGGCGACCTCGCGCTGTCCTACCGCCACGTGCTGCTCGCGGCCCCGCACCAGGCCTCTCTCGTCTCCGCGGGCGTCGAGCTCGGCCTCGCGACCGGCAACCGCCGCCATGGTCTCGGCGCGGGGACGACGGTGGTCGCGCCCCAGCTCCTCTCGGGCCACGTCCTCGGCCCGCTCGTCGTGCAGACGCAGATGCGCGCCGAGCTGCCGGCGGAGCCCGCCCGCGCCGACCGCCGCATGCTCTACCGCCTGGCGCTTCAGCTGCCGCTCGGTCCGTACAAGAAGTGCCCCGTGCCGGCGCTCGAGCTCGAG
>Ga0209056_10008951_pt1 | contig 10243 bp, 3 predicted proteins | sample GraSoiAngelo_114_FD_185876 | JGI IMG/M metagenome (GOLD analysis project Ga0209056, IMG submission 185876) | Grasslands soil microbial communities from the Angelo Coastal Reserve, California, USA - 14_0903_13_40cm (SPAdes) (version 2) | ecosystem: Environmental > Terrestrial > Soil > Grasslands ...
CGATTGAATCGAGACCGGGCGCCGGATCACGCCTCTCCATTTTAGCGCCCGTGAGACCCGCGTAATGGCCGGAGGGGAATATCTGCGAACTGAAGAGCGCTCTGCGTCATTTCGAAATTTTTTGTGCGTGAAATGCGCAGCACAGGTGGTTTTGCAATGACCCGGAGATAAACGTCAACGAAGCGGGTTTGATCGTGTTCGGGAAAGAGCAGTTTGCCTCACGGTCCACCTGCTAAATCGCGCTATCAGCGAGAACACGGATTATTCGTGGCTGTCTCGACTGTGAAATCAATCGTTTAGCGCGGCACGGCAGTTGCGATATTCTAGAAGTGCTTTTATGGCGATTGAAATCTCGAGAAGACTTTTCACCGTTCACGATTACCATCGCATGGTCGACGCAGGCATCCTATCGGAAGACGATCGCGTTGAACTCATCCATGGAGAGATTCTCGCGATGAGTCCGATTGGACCGCGTCATAATGCCGCGATTCTCCGCGCAACCCAATCTTTGGTGAGGATTGTGGGCGACCGTGCGGTCGTTGGCGTTCAGGGTTCGATCCGGCTGGATGAGTACGACGAACCACAACCCGACCTCTATTTGTTGCGGCCCAAAGCGGATTTCTATGCGTCAGGTCATGCGGGACCAGCCGATATTTTCCTCATTATTGAAGTGGCAGATTCTTCGCTGGAATACGATCAGGACATCAAGATGCATCTTTACGCGGAGACCCGAGTTCCTGAGTACTGGGTTGCCGACATACGCGACGAGCGCGTGATCGCATACTCGGACATTCATGAAAATTCGTACCGCAATATCCGTGAATTCCACCGAGGCGATACGCTCACGCCACAATTACTGCCGGAATGTGCAATAGCCGCCGATCTTCTGCTGCCCTGAGCGCAATCGCTATCGGCCGGGAAGCATCGTAACGGCTTTCTTGATCGGGCTGGCGTGAATCACGTTTGTAAGCGACAGGCGTTCCTCGACGCCGTGAGTCCTCCTTAACCTGCTGGGTGACCAGGCCGACAATGAAATGCGCGGATTCACCCGTGTGCATCCTTCCGCCGTACGTCCGGTTGTTTGATGATAGATAGACCGGTCCGCCGCTGTTGCCGGGAAAGATGGGGAAATCGAAAAGAAGCGCTTTGGTCGATTCGGTCGGCAGAAGAGGATACGAAGCGATTCTGCCGCTGCGCAGAATTGGAAAGCCCCCCGTATTGGATTCGGCGCCGAAGGGATATCCAAGGCAAATGAGCTCTTCGCCGGGATTCACCTCAAACTCGGACAGCATGTCGTCGTCGGCTACAGGTTGGTCGAGATGGTGGGGATCTGTACGCCCGCGGGCAAGATTCACATACATCACCGCGACGTCGGCGTCATCGGGACTCGCCGCACAATGGCTGTCCCGCATCGCGAATCCTTATCGGATACCGAACACGCTGCCGTCCTCTGTTGATGCGCCTTCTCAGGTTCAATATGGCCATGTCGCCGCTGATGCCTTCCAACACGTGTCGCGCCGTAATCAAAACGATGCGGAAGCGCGTCGTGTCGGGAATCGGCCGCCCCATCAAAAACACCGTACCGTACCCAGCCGGACCGCGCCCGTCCCGCCGGCCTTCGACCTTGAAGGTCGTTTGAAACAGAAGCGTGTTCAACTCCGTGTCCTGCGCGCTGAGCCACGCTGCCGCCGAGACGAGCAGGATCCTCACAGATAGCAGCCTTCGCCGAATCATCATTTCCAGCAGGATTATACAATCGGTGGCTCACGCCAGAGTGCTTCGCGAGCCCGTGTCCACGGTCAAAAAGACAAAAGACCGGAGATTGACTTGAGATTCAGTCAACTCCGGGCTTTAAGGTTCCAGTTTCCTAACGGACCTGCAAGTTGCCTCCACCAAGAACCTGTTCGATCGTTTTCACGCCATTCCAATCGCTGGAGTAGAGCAGCGTGCTGCCATTCATCAATTGGAAGCCGATCTTATCGTTGTTACCCGGCTCGCCGTTATCTGTAAGCGTAATCTGGAATGTGAGTGCGCCACCGAGCGAGATCGGATTCAGTGGATCTGATATGTCCGTCAGGTTGGCCTTGCCGGTCCAGGATGCCGTTCCGGTGCTGGGCGTCGGCGTGGTTTCGACAAGGGAATCGGTTGCGTTGCTCTTGATCTGGTACGTTCTCCAGACTCCGCCTGTTAGCTGGCGGATGATAACGTTCAGGTTGCCCTGAAGGTTAGTGCCTGACTTGTTGTTCTTCACGTTCAAGCCGAAGTTCGTCTTCGCTCCGGTGGTACCGGCGTACGTGCCGGCCGACGCCTGGTTAACCAGGTAACCGCCTCCCGTAACGAAACCGGTGAGCGGTTTTGCAACCGTGACCACGTCATAATCCAAGGGGCTAACACGGTAGTAGTAATTGCCGCTGACTGTCATCGTGATCGTGAACTCAGCGGCGTCCTGGCTGCCAATGTCGAGCGTAGCGGTGCATGTCACGATTCCGGTCTTCGGATCGTTCGAATTCACCAGCGTCGGAGTCAGATTCTGACAACTGGCGGGCAGCGTTGTATTCAGGCTGCCGAAGGATACGCGCGCGTTCCGGATGTCGCCCGCATATGAATCCGTCGACGCCTGAGGATCCAGAGGATCCGTAGCCATTGTGACGGCTGTGAGATCCCGCACCGTTGCCTGCAAGGTCACAGCCGCCGCACTTGAGCTAACCGAAGGCGTACTGTAGAACTCCAAACCGGAGAAGCTCACTCGGGCGTCTTCCCTGGTGATGTTCAGCGTCGTCGTTGGATTGCTGACGCCGAAGTTCAGAGTATCCACGCCCGTGAACTCGGCCGTTACAGTACGAGCACCCTGAGCCATCTGTCCCGTTGGAGGCGTGCCGAAAGGCGACGGCTCGAGCAGAGCTGTGGTCAAGGACGCCGTCAAAACTCCACCGGAAACACTGAGCGGAATCGCTGTCGCGTTCAAGTACTGCGTGCCGACCTTGAACTTCACACCGGTCGCCGGAATGGCTCCGCCGACTGTCGCCGGCGCCAGCGTCGCTGTGAACGTCACCTGGTCGGAATACTGCGCCGTGCCCAGCGTAACGGTCACGGCCGTCGTGGTTGCGTAAGCCGTGATCACGCCGTTTGTATTGGTCACTTTAACGACGTTGTAGTTGCCGCCGACGTTACCGTCATTGACCGTGTACATGCTGACCGACATCGTCTTTCCCGTTCCGGCGAAAGGAGTGTCATAAACTTCCGCCAGATTGGTTACCGAATCTCCCGGCTTCAAGTTCATGATGGTTGGAACGTTCGCAGCACTAGTGTTGTTATCGAATACCTTGGTGTTGGCGATTGCGGTTAGTGTCAGCGTCGCCTTGTTAATCACCCCGGTGGTATTCGTCACCGTCGTCACGCTGTAGTTGTTGCCGTAATTGCCGTCATTAACCGTGTATGTGACCACCGACAGCATCTTGCCGGTCCCCGCATTTCGGTTGTCGTAAGTTTCTGACAGGCCGGTTACCGAGTCACCAGTTTGTATTCCCGAAACCGTCGAAATCGCAGCAGCGGTGTTCGTACCGTCGTAGGTCTTGGAGTTGGTCACCGCCGTGATCGTCAACGGCGCTTTCGAGATCGAACCGGTCGTGTTGGTCACCGTGGAGACCGTGTAGTTGTTGCCGCTGTTGCCGTCATTCACCGTGTAGGCGGAAACCGTCATCGTGTGGTTATTCAAGCCGAAGTTCTTGTTGTCGTAGACCTCGGCCAAACCGGTTGCCGTGTCGGTCCCCCGCAGACCTGCTACCGTCGGAACTGCTGCCGCACTGGTCGTGCCGTCGTAGGTCTTGGAGTTGGTCACCGCCGTGATCGTCAGCGGGGCCGCTGTGATGTTGGCTGAGCCGGGCACGTACGTGAAGCTGTAGTTCGTCGCCACGGCTCCAGTACAGCTCGTTGTGGGTGAAGTCCCGGCATTGCTGGTGACGGTGTAAGTGGTCGTACAGGTCGGCTGCGTGCTCAGGGCCGAGGAGGATGTTTCGCTATTCTTAAACGCGCTGAAACTCGGCGTGATCGTGGGTACGGCATCACCGTAGGTAACGGTCTGGCTCGAAGCGGTGATGGTCACCGACGCTTGATTGATTCCCACTGAGCCAGGAGCGTACGTGAAGCTGTAGTTCGTGGCCACCGCTCCACCACAGCTGGTTGCCGGCGAAGTCCCGGCATTGCTGGTGACGGTGTAAGTGGTCGTACAGGTCGGCTGCGTGCTCAGGGCCGAGGAGGATGTTTCGCTATTCTTAAACGCGCTGAAACTCGGCGTGATCGTGGGTACGGCATCACCGTAGGTAACGGTCTGGCTCGAAGCGGTGATGGTCACCGACGCTTGATTGATTCCCACTGAGCCAGGAGCGTACGTGAAGCTGTAGTTCGTGGCCACCGCTCCACCACAGCTGGTTGCCGGCGAAGTCCCGGCATTGCTGGTGACGGTGTAAGTGGTCGTACAGGTCGGCTGCGTGCTCAGGGCCGAGGAGGATGTTTCGCTATTCTTAAACGCGCTGAAACTCGGCGTGATCGTGGGTACGGCATCACCGTAGGTAACGGTCTGGCTCGAAGCGGTGATGGTCACCGACGCCTTGTTGATCGTCAATTTCCCGTTGTTGCCTGGATTGGTACTGCTTGCTGTGTACACACCATTGCCCGAGAAGTCGGCTCGAATGGTATAACCAGTTGGGTTAACGCTAAGTGAACTGGGATTGTAAGTGACGGTAGCCATGCCACCGGTCACAGTGGGAGTGCCGACCTGTGTTCCATCGACGTAGAACGTGACGGTTCCGCCGCCTGGATTGGGAGAAACCGTGGCGGTCAGAGTGACAGACGTATCTCCATAGGTTGCCGTCGCGTTGCTTGTCGTCGTCGTGGTGGGAGTGCTGAGGGTGTAGACCTGGCCGGTGAAGTTGCCATTGCCGGCTCCGGTCCCGCCCAACGGAATGCCGTTAATGTTGACAATCGAATCGTTGTCCACCAGGTTCAGACCAATCGTATTGCCGCCAGTACCGATATTGACGGCTACCGTGTAGGTTGCGCCGCTGCCGCTGACGCTGGCAACGGAAGCGCCGGTGACGTTGTCGGGGGCAAGGACGAAGTCAGTGGCGTCCACACCGGTCACGCTTTGACTGAAAGTGACTGTGAAGTGGACGGTGGATCCAGGCGCTGGGTTATCCGGATCGGCGCGCACAATGGATGACACGGTGGGCATCGTAATTCTGTATGTGGCGATCGCGGCGGCCCATTTCTCCGAATTGTCAATTGTTCCTGAGGCTGAATACGTGCCTTTGGCGTTCACGACGCTATACTCGGGCTGCATCGTGACGTTGTTGCTCGCCATTCCCCCGGTGGCGCCGATCGAGTTCAGGGTGGTGAAACCGCTACCCGGTGAAAACGCACCGAATCCGCTCCCCCCTTGTTTGGCATCGATGCCCATCGCAGCGATAAGGACTTCGTCTGGCTGTAACGTCATGGCGGTCGGGCCGGTGTTAAGCGAAGTACCGTTATTCCCGGTCGCTGTGGACGTATCGAAAGCGGGTGACACCAGGCCGTTGAACGAGAAGAATGTCATCGCCCAGTTAACGTTGGTCATCGGTGAAGTGGCAACCATGATGGTGCCGTTGGACAATGCTGTGGTGACGGGTGCTGAGAAGATCAGGCTCCGGATGCCTGTAATGCCGGAGCCGTTGGTGACATCCGCATTCTTTTTATACATGTTGCCCGCGCTATCAGTAATCTGCACGTCGGGAGATGTGGGAGTGCCGCCGTCCATAGTAATCGTGACGAACATCGTGCGGCCCACGGCAGCCGTAACACCAGTCTGCGTAAAACTGTTCTCCAGTTGGTTACTGGCGTGTGTTCCCGCGGGATTCCCGGCGCCGGCGGCGACAGGCCTGATAGCCATGACCGTGAAAGTTCCAGCGGGGCCGGTAAGGGCATTTCCCGCCTTGTCGGTAGCCGTCGCCTGCACAGTGTAGTCTCCAGCTTCCAGCGACCAATTGGGCAGACCTGGACTGCTCTTCGTCCAGGACGTCGTGGTGTCGCTCGTCGTCGCACTGTGAGTGAGATTCGACAGGTTGGCCACAGTGGACTGCCACGCCGAGCCGGTCCAGTACCATCCATCGGAGCCACGCTGAAGAGTGAAGGTGATGCTGTTACCATCGGTGGTGTCAGAGTTCAGACCGACACCACCGATATTATCAGCGGCGATTCCCCTGAAGCTTGAAGGTCCATTGTTCGCAACGAAATTGTTCTGAGGCGGTAACCACGTAACGGATGCCGTCACTGGTGCCGTCGTATCGATTGTGCTGCTCAAGGTGCCTGATGCGGCCGAAAGGTTTAAAAACGCATCGGTAGCTTTCGCCGTGATGCTGTGAACGCCGGCGCTCAGCGGCGTGCTGATCGTGATGCCACTGGTACTGGTATAGGCGCTAGCCGTGCCGCTTCCGACTGGAACGCCGTCACTAAAAATCGTTACCATACTGCCAGTTGGCGCCGATGCACCCCTGAAGGCCGGCATCTTCACGTTGGTGATGCTGTCTGAATTTGAAAATCCGAAATCCGTCGCGGCCGTCATAACAGGAGTTGATGGCGCCGCAAGAGGATTAACTGTCTCGACCTGTACTGTTGATGTAGGGTATGCAGTATAGGTGGCGTTCGGTTGTGCCGTTGCCGTCAGCGTCGGCGTCCCCGGAACCGTGTCCTTGTAGAAGAGTGTGTTATTCCCATTCGTCGAAGAATTCAAATTGACGGTAATTTGAGTGATCGGACTGCTGCCGCTGGAGCAGTTCGCGCTGCTCCCGTAGAAAGTTCCACCCGGCGAGGTGCTGCCTAGAGTAACGGTCGTGTTGGCTCCCAAAGTGCTAGGCGTACTATCCCCATCCTGGAACCGAAGGGTTACAGAACCTGAGCACGAACCGGGTGCGGTCAGGATGAACGCGCCGGAGCTGAACACGATCTTCGGGTTGATCTGGAGTGTCGACGCGGCGGATGTGCTGTTGGCGTAAAAATGGGTATCACCGCTGTACGTAGCCGTCACGGAGCTGCCTTGTGCCGTAGCGCCTGCCGTTGAGAGAGTACAGCTTCCCGTACCGGACCAGGTATTCCCCGATGGAGTCCACGTGAAATTACCCGCCGTAATCGTGCAGGGCGCGACATTGTTTGACCCGGTAGCTGTGACCGAGCCATTTGGCGTCTGGCCGTTGGTACCGCTGGTCGTGACTGTCACGTTTACTATCGAACTGGCGCCGGCCACAACTACACCGGGATTGACAGTAATGCTGGTCGCGGTACCGATATTCACGGTGTGCGCGGTTCCTGTGGATGCGCTGCCGTTGTAATTGCTGTCACCCGCGTAAGTTGCAATGACAGTCTTCGCACCCGTCGTGGTCGAGGTTAACGAACAGGTTCCCGCCGCGACTGTCCCAATACATGTGTCGGTCCCATCGCTGACGGTCACATTTCCAGTGGGAGTTCCGCCACCAGGCGCGGTCACCGCCACGTTGTAGTTTACTGTGTACGGCTGCCCGACCACCGTTGCCGTGGCAAGGCTCGAAGTGATGGTCGTCGTGGTGCTCGCATTATTCACCGTGTGTGACACACCAGTCGACGTGCTGCCGGTGAAATTGGTATCGCCGGCGTATGTGGCGGTTACCGTCTTCGCACCCGACGTTGCGGAGGTCAGCGAACACGTTCCAGCTGAAGCCGCCGCAGTGCATGTGGACGTTCCGTCGCTCACCGTCACATTGCCCGTGAGAGACCCAGCACCGGGCGCAGTGACCGCAACGTTGTAATTCACGGTGTAGGCCTGGCCTACTACCGTTGGAGTCGAAAGGTTGGAGGTGATCGTCGTGGTAGTGCTCGCAGCATTGACCGTGTGCGCGACGCCTGCGGAAGCGCTGCCCTTGAACTTGGTGTCTCCTCCATACGTCGCCGTGATGGTCTTGTTGCCTGCAGTGGTCGACGTCAGCGTGCAACTTGCCGTGTATGGGCCGGTGCCCGTCAGGGTGCCTGTTATGCAATTATTTGTGCCGTCGCTGATTGTTACTGTACCCGTTGGCGTATCTGAGCCGGCCGCTTTGGCGACACTTACCGCCACCGTGTAGCCCTGACCAACAACTGTGGCCGATGTTAGATTCGTCGTGATCGTCGTAGTCGTGTTGGTTTTGGCTACGAGCAATAAATTTTTTGGTATTGTTACGCCATTGGAGATGGAGAAGGGGCTGGTCGGCTGCGACGTAACGTACTCATTTGCCGCTGCTTGTACTTGAATAGAGGATGAATTGCCGCTGTAGTTCACCCCTAGCGTATACAACCCATTCGCATCTGTGGTAGTCGTGCCCGAACATGGTGCCACACAACTCACCGTCGCTCCTGAGATTGGTAAATTTGTGGCTGCGTCTTTCACTGTCCCAGTCACCGTCGCGCTTCCCGCGGCTTTATACGGCCCCACAAATGGGCCGCCATTCCCTACTGGGGGACTGCCGACGGGTTCGATCGAGTCGGTGCTGGTGTCGGAAAGAGCGCGGGAGACGTTGACGCGACCGTTGCCGGTCTGGTCCTGGGTTCCGGCGGGGTCCGCCGTGCGCGCCATCCGGTTTACGATAATACCGTTTGCCAGGGACGGATCTGCGGCGCGCATTAATGCGGCGGTACCGGCGACGATGGCAGCGGAGGCCGATGTTCCGCTCCACGTCGTATATGTGTGATCTTTATAAGTGCCGAGAATATTAACTCCGGGAGCGGCAAGAAATACCGACGAACCATAATTGCTGCCGCTGGCCAGGTTGTCGTCCGGATCGGTGCCGGAAACGCCGATGACCCCTTTATCTCCGGCGGGGAAGCTGCCCGCGTTGCTGCCGTCATTACCGGCGGCGGCGACGATGACGGCATTGCTGCTCCACGCGATGTCGATCGCGTCCTGCAAACTCTGGCTGAAGCCCGGATTGCTGAACGCCATCAGGATGACCGAGGCGCCGTGGTCCACGGCCCACAACAGACCGTTAATAATGTCGCTATCCTGGCCGTACCCGTCGTCATCCAGAACTTTCACCGGCATGACCTGAACGTGATCGTAGGCGACGCCGGCGATTCCCTCGCCATTACCCGTGCGGGCGGCAACGATGCCCGCGAGCCACGTGCCGTGGCCGTTGTTGTCTATAGTCCCATCCGAGGAGTCGATAATCGATGTGCCGGCACCCATCGCACCGATCAAGTCGGGATGGGTCGCGTCAACGCCCGTGTCCAGGATTGCGACGTTAACTAACGATCCGCTCTGCAGAGGAACGGTACCGTACGCCTGATCCCACTGGACCTTCGGCAGCGCCCACTGTTGGTCGTACATGGGGTCGGATGGCGTGCTTTGCCATTTCCGTTTCAGGTTCTCTTCAACGCGAAGCACCGCGCCGTCGGCCTTGAGGCTCTTGATAATCGCGTCGGCGGCATACACCGGCACTTCGAGGATCTGAATCCCCAGTTTCGGAATTGAACCTTTTGGCGTGCCGTTGTGTCTATTCACTATCTCGCGCGCCTGAAGATCGGTCAGACCCTTTGCCATCTTCACGAGCAAGGTTTTGGTTTCGGGTTTCCGCTGCAACGGCGCGAACGCTGTCGTTAGCAAAAAAAACGGTGTGACGACGAGAGCAGCGAATGCAAGCATGGACAACAGTTTTCGGCTGGACACGTTGTAAAGCCTCCTGCTGACGGTGGTCAATGGTGGATCTGTTTTTCTAAACGATCAGACGATTTGCCGGTACTGGTTATCTGGCCCATTTCGTTGCGACGCGTGATCTTAAGGCTGTTACCCGCGTCGTTTTTAAGGCCACCGGCTTCGGAGATCACTTCAAAAATGATCGTTCACGTCTACACCCCTCAGCCTCGCGGGATAAGCCGCATAAATTCGTGCACCGGATCGTCGTTCCTTCATCAGTTGTGAAGCACCCCTCAATAAATTTAAACTGAAGTTCTCATCGTCGATCGAAACACGCTCATATCGCCGTCATATCCGGTTCCATCGGCACCCAAAACGGTCACCGGCATGACCTGGACCAGGTTGTAATCCACACCACCCGTCGCCTCAGTCTGATTGACGCGAGCCGCCACAAGTCCGGAAACCCACGTCCCGTGACCATTCGGGTCCGTGGTTCCATCCGAACCGTCGAGGATTGAGGTGCCCGCCACGACAATTCCAGTCAGGTCCGGATGCGAAGCGTCAACGCCCGTATCC
>Ga0209056_10008952_pt1 | contig 10242 bp, 6 predicted proteins | sample GraSoiAngelo_114_FD_185876 | JGI IMG/M metagenome (GOLD analysis project Ga0209056, IMG submission 185876) | Grasslands soil microbial communities from the Angelo Coastal Reserve, California, USA - 14_0903_13_40cm (SPAdes) (version 2) | ecosystem: Environmental > Terrestrial > Soil > Grasslands ...
GGCGGGGCTCCGCACGACCTACGGGTCGGGCATGTTCCGCGATCACGTGCCGGCGGCGGACGGCGCCGTCCCCGAGCGGCTGCGCGCCGCGGGCGCGATCATCGTCGGGAAGACGGCGACGCACGAGTTCGGCCGCGGGGTCACGACCAACAACTACTTCTTCGGACCGACGCGCAACCCGTGGAACCTCGACCACGTCCCGGGTGGGTCGAGCGGCGGCGCGGCCGCGGCGACGGCGGCGCTGCTCGGATCGCTGCACGTGGGGACTGACGGCGGCGGGTCCATCCGCGTGCCGGCCGCGTTCTGCGGCGTCGTCGGCCTGAAGCCGACGCTCGGCCTGATCAGCAACCGCGGCCACACGGGCGGGGGCGACTCCTCCTTCTCGGTGCCGGGCCCGCTCGCGCGGACCGTCCGCGACGCGGCCATCGTGGCCCAGGCGCTCGCGGGCTTCGACCCGGCCTACGCCTACTCGCGGCCCGGCCCCGTCCCGGACTTCCTCGAGGACCTCGAGGCGGGCGTCGAGGGCCTGTGCATCGGGACGAGCCCGGACGTTTTCCGTCCGCACCCGGCGCCTGCGGTCCGCACCGCCCTCGAGGCGACGCTCCGGAGGCTCGGCACCCTCGGCGCGCGCGTCGTCGAGGTGCGGCTGCCCCACCACGACCTCGTGCTGCCGGTCGTGATGGCGATGTTCGCCATCGAAGGCGAGGTGGCGCTCGAGGCGCGGTTCGGCGACCGGCCGCGGCGCCTGAGCCCTCAGGTCGCCCGCATGCGCGAGATGACGCCCGTGCTCGACGCCGCGGGCTGGGTGTCCGCCCAGCGCGAGCGGCAGCTCGTCTGCCGCGACTACGCCGCGGCGTTCGCCGAGGTCGACGCGCTGGTGCTGCCGGCCGTCCCGTTCACGGCGCCGCGCATCGAGATGGACGACGAGACGCGGCTCGCTGGCTTCTGCGCGGCGTACACCGGCGCTGCGAACCTGACCGGCCTGCCGGCCGTCGCGCTCCCGGCGGGCACGAACGGGGGCCTGCCGCTCGGCGTGCAGATCGTCGCGCCGGCCGGCCACGATGGGCTCGCGCTGCGCATCGCGCGGGCGCTCGAAAAAACGGCGGCGGAGCACCGGGTGCATCCGCCGCCGGATGGGGGATGAGCTCCGCGCGGGCCGGGTCGACCGCTATTCGGCCGGCGTGGAGGTGACGACGAGCTGGAACGGCGGGGTCGCGCCGGGCACCGGCGCCGTGCCGTCGGCCAGCTTGCCGCGAATGGCGACCACGATCAGGTTGTGATTGACGTGACGGGTGCCGTCCGCGTGCCAGTTGGGGTCGTTGTCGGTGTTGTAGGTGTCCACCTGACGGTGCGCCTGCTTGTAGGTGGCGAACTCGTGCCGCCAGTACGTGAGCGTGTTGCTCATGAGCTCGTCTCCGGCCGAGATCTGGAAGAGGCCCGGCACGTTCGGGGCGAGGAGCTGCATCAGGAAGCCCTGATCGTTGTACATGGCGACGTTGGACGAGCCGAAGGCGAGGGGAAAGCCGAGCCCCGTACCGGTGAAGGTGGTCGCAGCGCTGACGCCCGTCACGTCCACGGGAATGTACACCGAGCCGTCCCGCCCGACGCCGGCCCGGTAGCCGTTCTGGCTCAGGGTCTCGTCGATGTCGCGTAGCGTGATCGGGGGCGCCGTCACCGTGAACTGATCGTCGGGGAGGCCGTAGAGGAACGTCGTGACGTTCGTCGACCCGCCGTTGGACGTGCCGTACACGTTGATCTGGCACGGTCCGAGGGACACCTCGCCGACCGAAACCCGGACCTGCACGCGGGACTGGCCGTCGGCCAGGTCGCGCTTCGACGCCGCCTTGCCGCGGCTCCAGTCCGAGGTCCCGTCTGCCGCCAGGAACTGGACCGAGTAAAACTGGCCGGGCACGAGGCGGCTGTCGAAGAGCGTGATCATCTGGTTGGCCCAGCCGACGAAGGGGCGCACCGCCGCTCTCGGCGGTGGGGGCTTGTCGCAGCCGCAGCCGGCGTGCACCGGAAGCGGCTCGGCGAGGCCGACGAGCGCTCCCATGAGCGCCGCTGCCGCAAGCCGCATGGTCTGGTTCCTCTGCGTCCGCATGACCTCCGCCTCCGCCCCGAACGGTTTCCCGCCGAGCGCTCGGGGATGCACGTTCCGCGCCGCCGGAGAGGCAGCGAAAAGACGGCCTGCTGCGCGAGCGCGAGCGGCGGCCACGTGTCACCGGCGGCACTCGCGCGGCGCACCATACCACTCGACGCGTGCCCGCCGTGGCCCACGTCGGCTGCAGCCCTCAGAGGGAGACGGCGAACCGGGTGCCGGGAGTGTGCCGCTCGTCGCCGGCGTGGCGTCCGGGATGGAACCGCCCGGGGAGCACGGCGCCGCACTCGACGCAGCGGTTGCCGTCGAGGCGGTAGAGGCGGACGGCATGCCAGTCGCGCTCGATGAGCGCCGCCCCGCAGCTCGCGCAGAAGGTCGTCTGCCCCTCGGCGTCGTGCACGTTGCCGACGTAGCAGTAGCGGACGCCGCGCGCGCGGGCGATCGCGCGGGCGCGCCGGAGCGTCGCCGCCGGCGTGCGCGCGCGGTCGAGCATGCGGTAATCGGGATGAAAGGCCGTGAAGTGCAGCGGCACGTCGGGGCCGAGGTGCTCGAGGAACCAGTCGCACTCGCGCTCGATCTCCTCGTCGCCGTCGTTGAGGCCGGGGATCAGCAGCGTCGTGACCTCGGTCCACACCGTGGTCTCGCGGTGCAGCCAGACGAGCGTCTCGAGCACGGGCGCCAGGTGCGACAGCGTGATGCGGTGGTAGAACTCCTCGGTGAACGCCTTCAAGTCGACGTTGGTCGCGTCCATGTACTCGAAGAGCTCGGGGCGCGCCTCGCCGGTCACGTAGCCGGCGGTGACGAAGACGTTGACGAGGCCGGCGGCGCGCGCCGCGCGGGCGACGTCGATCGCGAACTCCGCCCAGATCACCGGGTCGTTGTAGGTGTAGGCGATGCCGGCGCAGCCGGTGCGGCGCGCCAGCGCGACCACCTCCTCGGGCGTGACCGCCCGGAGGCCGCGCTCCTCGTCCCGCGCCTTGCTGATGTCCCAGTTCTGGCAGAACTTGCAGCCGAGGTTGCAGCCGACCGTGCCGAAGGAGAGGACATGCTCGCCGGGCAGGAAGTGGTTGAGCGGCTTCTTCTCGATCGGGTCGGCAGCGAAGCCGCTCGGCCGGCCATAGCCGGTGCTCCACAGACGCCCCGCGTGGTGCTGGCGGATGTAGCAGAAGCCCGCCTGGCCCTCGCCGATCAGGCAGCAGCGCGGGCAGAGCGTACAGCGCAGCTTCCCCTGCCCCTCCGGGTGCCACCAGCGGGCGGGGTGGAGCGTGGTCACGACGCGACCACCGCCGCGCCCGCGCCGGCGATCACGCGCTCGAGGCGCGGCCGGTAGCACTCGAGCCGCAGTGCACGGCAGATGGCGAGCGCCTGCTCGAGCTGGCCAGCGCTCGGCGGATGCGTGCCCGCGGCGGCCGCCAGCTCGGCCGCGCCGAGGGTCGCGATCGCCAGCGCCGAGCGGGCACCGATCGCCTCGGCGAGCCCGATCGCCCGCCGGTACCAGCCCTCGGCCTCCTCGGAGTCCCCCAGGCGCGCCGCAACGTCTCCGAGCGTCGTCGCGACGACGACCTCGCGCAGCCGGCCACCGAACGGACGCTCGCGCAGCTGCTCGGCATAGCGCCCGGCCCGCGCGAGGTCGCCGAGCGACAGGAACGCGTCGCCGATGAAGCGGACGTTCAGCTGCGGCGAGCTCGAGCCCGCCAGACCCTCGTCGATCGCCGTGAGGTAGCGTTCCGGCGCGGCCGTCTCTCCCAGGGCGAGCCGCGCCAGGATCGCCACCGCCGCCGCGCCGGGCAGGGCCCCGAGGTTGGCGATGGCCTCGGCGATCTCGAGGCTCTCCTCCGCCCAGCGCCGCGCCTCCGCGTACTCGCCGCGCACCAGGTGGATCTGCGCGAGCGTGCCCGCGGCCGCGCTCCGCATGGTGCGGTTCGGGACGCGGCCGGCGAGCTCGTAGGTCTCGGCCGCGCTCCGCTCCGCCGCGTCGAGGTCGTCGGCCAGCGCCAGGACCGCCTCCCGCACCCAGCGAGCGTTCACGTACAAGTCGGCCAGTCGCTCGTGCGCGCCCGAGCCCTCGAGCTCGTCGACCACCCAGTCGATCGCCCGGCGCGCCAGCTCGAACCGCCCGTCGAAGGCATAGTGGAGGCAGAGGCCGCGCGAGACCCGCATCGCCGTCAGCTTGAGCCCGGCACGCTCCGCGACGGCGAGGCTTTCTTCCGCCAGCTCGAGCCCGCGCGCGAAGCCGTCGCGCTCCGTCAACATGGTGATGACGCCGAGGAAGTAGCAGAGTCCGGCGAGCGACTCGTGGTCGCCGAGCTCCTGCGCGAGCGGCCGCGCACGCTCGCCCGCCCGCCGGGCCTCGGCGAGGTTCGGCAGCCCGAAGAGCACGGTCAGCCGGCAGAAGCCGAGCGAGGCCACGAGGACGGCACGACGGCGGCTCTCCTCCTCGGGACGGGCGGCCAGCTCCTGCTCGGCAAGCTCCCAGGCCTGGTGGTAGAAGTCGGCGGCGGTGCGATAGGCGGGCAGCTGCTCCGCGTCTGCAGCCGCGCGCAACAGCGCCTCGACGGCCTTGACCCGGTTATCGCTGCGCGCGAAGTGATGGGCGATCAGCGCCCGCGCCTCGGCGCTCTCCTCCCCCGGGCTGACCTCGAGCAGCAGCCCGGCACGCTCGTGCAGCTGCCGGCGCTGCTTCAAGAGCAGGCCCTCGTAGGCGACCTCCTGCGTCACGCTCTCCCCGAAGCGGTACTCGTCGCCGGCGAGCGCGCTCTTGCGGTGGAGCAGCCCCCGCTGCTCGAGCTCGCCGAGCGCGCGGTCGACCCCGATCTCCTCCCCGTCGAGCATGTGGACGAGCTGCTCGCGGCCGAACTGGCGGCCGAGCACGGCCGCCACCTGCACGGCGCGCTTCGCCGGCGGCGGCAGGCGGTCGAGGCGGGCGGCGACGACCTCCTGGACGCTGCCCGGGATCGGGATGTCCGCAACCGGGCGCGTCACCTCGCTGTGCCCGTCGTCACGCACGAGGTGGCCTTCCTCGAACAGGGCGCGGGTCATCTCCTCGGCGAAGAACGGGCTCCCCTCCGCCTTCTCCACGAGGCGGCGCTCGAGCTCGGCGGGCAGCGGCGCGCCCGCCACGGCGCGGATGATCGCCGTCACGTCGTCGTCCGCGAGCCGCGGGAGGACGATGCGCGTCAGCGCCACGTGTCCGGGCCACGCGGTCTGCGCGTCGGGACGCTCGGTGACGAGCACCATCACCCGCGCGCTCGCGAGCCGCACGACCAGGCTGCGGAGGAGCTCGATCGACGACTCGTCCATCCAGTGGAGGTCCTCGATGGTCATCACGACGGGCGCCTCGTGACTCTCCGTGAGGACGAGGCCGGCGATCGCGTCGAACGATTCGCGCTTGAGCTCGTCGGCGGGGGTCTCGCGCCCCTCGCCGAGGGGCAGCGAGAGGAAGCGGGAGAGGAGCGGGTAGCCGCTCGCGATGCGTTCCACCGGAACCCCGGTCCTGGCCGCGACCTTGGCGCACACCGTCTCCGGCGACTCCCCGGTGGCGAGGCCGAAGTAGTGCTTGAACATGGTGAGGAACGGGAAGTACGGCACGGCGCGCCCGAGCGACGAGCAGCGTCCTTCGAAGAAGACGACCGGCTCGCCCGCGAGGCATCGCTTGAACTCGTAGACCAGCCGGGACTTGCCCGCGCCCGCGTCGCCGACCACCGAGACGATCTGCACCCGGTTGCCGAGGCGGCGGTAGCACGCCTCGAGCTGGGCGAGCTCGGCTGCCCGCCCGACCAGCGGGGTGAGCCCCCGCTCCGAAGCGATGGCCATGGGCGTGGCGAGCTCGCTGCGCCCGAGGACCTCGTAAGCCGGAACGCGCTCGCTCTTGCCTCTGATCGCGAGGGGCCCGAGCGGCCGCACCTGGAAGAAGCCGCGCACCAGCCGGTGCGTCGTCTCGCTGATCAGGATGGTCCCCGGCTCGGCGAGCGACTGGAGGCGAGCAGCCAGGTTGGTGGTGTCGCCGATCGCGGTGTAGTCCATCTTGAGGTCGTTGCCGACGGTCCCGACGACGACCGGCCCGGTGTTGATCCCGATGCGCGCCCGCAGCGCGACGCCGCTGAAGCGGGCGAGCGCCTCGTGGATGCCGAGCGCCGCCCGCACGGCGCGCTGCGGGGCGTCCTCGTGCGCCAGCGGCGCGCCGAAGAGCGCCATCAGCCCGTCGCCGGCGAGATGGGTGACGATGCCCTCGAAGCGGTAGACCTCGCGGCAGACGATCTCGAGGTAGCGGTCGAGCAGGTCGGCGTACTCCTCGGGGTCGAGGCCGGCGGCGATCGCCGTCGAGCCGACGAGGTCGCAGAAGAGTACCGTCACCTGCTTCCGCTCGCCCTCGATCGCTCCCTGCGTGGCGCGGATCTTGTGGGCGAGGCCGGTGGGAATGTGCCGCGAGAGCCGCGTGAAGGCGTCGGTGGCGGGCGGCGGCGCCGTGTCGTGGATGGCGGCGTTCTGCTGGAGACCGCAGTCCGGGCAGAAGCGAAAGTCCCGGTCGATCGTTGCGCCGCAGCCCCGGCACTGCACCGCCACGGGCGCTCCACACGCGTGGCAGAATTTCTTCCCGGCGATCAGCTCGGCGCCGCAGGCGGCGCAGCGCATAGGACGCCGCTACGCTGGCTGCCGCGCCAAGTCAATGTATCCCGGGGGCCCGTCCAGTGCTCGCGCGGCTGCGCCGCGCTGCGCGCTTCCGATGCCCCCGGACCCCGCGCCGGCCTCGGCAAAGCCTCGGCCGGCTTCTGGGGCCGCGGCTCCGACTCACCGGGGCCCGTCCAGTGCTCGCGCGGCTGCGCCGCGCTGCGCGCCGGGCCTCGGCAAAGCCTCGGCCGGCTTCTAACCGGACGGCGCCTGTGCTAGCCGGGCGGGATGCGAGACCCGGAGAGCGTCGTGCGCGACTTCTGCGCGGCCTGGAGCCGGCGCAGCGTCGACGAGCTGCTCGGCTACTTCACGCCGGACGCCGTCTACCACAACATCCCGGTCGAGCCCGTGACCGGGCACGACGGGATCCGCGAGCTCCTCAACATGTTCGCGCCGGCCGCCGACGCAGCCGAGTTCGAGATCGTGAACATCGCCAGCCGCGGTAGCCTCGTCTTCACCGAACGGATCGATCGCTTCACGATGAACGGCAGGCAGGTGAGCCTGCCGGTGGCCGGCGTCTTCGAGATCCGTGACGGACAGATCGCCGCCTGGCGGGACTACTTCGACTTCGCCACGTGGCAGCGGCAGGTCGCGTAGCCTCGGCACCGGCATTTTCTTGACGGGGCTCCGGGGCTCCCGCACGCCCGCGGCGTGCAGGGGCGCTGGCACAGGCGTTGCTCTCGCGGGAGATGGCGAACGACGCCGCGCAGAGGCGGCGCGAGGGCTGGGACGCACCGGAGCGCTCGCCCGCGCAGGAACGCTTCTACCGGGAGCTGATGGCCGTCGACCGGCTGCCCTCGGCGCCCGAGATCGCGCAGCGGCTGCTCGTCGCGATCAACCGGGAGGACACGCACATCGGGCACCTGACGACGCTCATCGTGCGCGACCAGTCGCTCACCGCCCGTCTCCTACGCCTCGCCAACAGCGCCTTCTTCTCGATCCGCACGCGCGTCACCAGCATCCAGCAGGCGACCACGCTGCTCGGCTTCGCTCCCGTGCGTGACCTCGTGCTCGGCCTCTCGGTGTGGGGCGCGCTCGAGAGCAAGAGCCCCGGGGCTCGCCGCTGGCGGCGCGCGCTCTGGAGCCACACCTCTCTCGTGGCGGCCACGGCCAAGACGCTCGCCGAGCGGACCGGAGGCGACGCTGGCGCGGCGTTCACCGCGGCGCTCCTGCACGACGTCGGCAAGCTCGTGCTCGGCCTCCGCCTCGGCGACTCGTATTGGTCAATGCTCGACGAGGCCGCGGCCGACGGCCACGAGGCGGCCGCGGTGGAGGAGGCGGCCTTCGGCTGCCATCACGCGACGGTCGGTGGCTGGCTCCTGCAGCTCTGGTCGCTGCCGCCCGCGCTCGTCGACGCGGTGGCGCTCCACCACGAGCCGCTGGTGGCCGACCTCGGACTCGACCTCGCGGCGGTGGTCGCGGTGGCGAACCGGCTCGTCGGCGCCACCGACCCCACGAGCGGCGTCGCCCGCGATCAGGTGCTCGACGAGATCCGGGCCTTCGCGCCGGGGCTGCTCTCCGCCGATGCCTGGCCCGAGATGTACGCCGCCCTCGCGCGCGAGCAGCACGCGGTGGCCGGGATCTTCGAGGGGTAGGGCGGCGGGGAGGCGGGACGGGGTGCCGGCTCGGCTCCCGGTCCTCGGTCCACGCACGCCTTGGAGCTGTGGCGTCCCCCCGAAGCTGCAGGCGCGTGCGGGACCTGCGGGGTCGCCGCGCCGGCACCCCGTCCCGCCTTGCGCGCCGTCGGGTCACTCGGGCGCCAGGCCGCGTGCTGCTCGCGCTCTCGTGCGGGCCCAGCGGTAGTCGGGTTTGCCGCTCGGGCTGCGGGCGATCTCGTCGACCCACACCGTGGTCTTCGGGAGCTTGTACCGGGCGAGGTGGGGCGCGGCGAAATCGACGAGCTCCTCGTGCGTCGCGTGCGCGTCGGGCCGCAGCTGGACGACGGCGGTCACCTGCTCGCCGAAGCGCTCGTCCGGAGTGCCGACGACCACCGCGTCGTAGACGCTCGGATGGCGGCGCAATACCTGCTCCACCTCCTCGGGGTAGACCTTCTCGCCGCCCGTGTTGATCGACACCGAGCCGCGCCCGAGGACGACGATCGAGCCGTCGGCCAGGATCCGCCCCTGGTCGCCCGGAACTGCGTATCGCGTGCCGCCGATCGCCGGGAAGGTACGTGCCGTCTTCGCCGCATCCTTGTAGTAGCCGAGCGGCACGTGACCCATGCGAGCCACCCAGCCCACCTCCGGGGAGCCGGGCGCGAGCGCGCCCGACAGGTCCTCGCGCAGGACGACGGTGTCCGCCATCGAGAACGTACCCGTCGTCGCCGGCTCGCCGGCGCGCGTCGTACGCGTGCCATGCCCGCCCGTCTCGGAGGCGCCGAAGCCGTCGATGACGGTCGCGTGCGGCAGGCACTCGAGCAGCGCCTGCTTCAGGTGCGGCGACAGGATCGCTCCGCCGGAGACGATCACGAAGAGCCCCGAGAGGTCGTACGACCGTCGATCGAGGCCGTCGAGGAGCGGGCGCGCGAACGCGTCGCCGACGAGCACGAGGAGGTTCACCCGCTCGCGCTCGACCGTGCCCCAGACGTCGTCCGGGTCGAGCCGCTCCGGGCGCCCCTGCAGCACCACGGTGCCTCCCTGGTGGAGCGCGCCGAACGCTGCCCACTGCGCCGCGCCGTGCATGAGCGGCGGGGTCGGCATGCTGCGCAGGTACGCGCCGTTGGCCGCCTGCGCCACCAGCTCGGGGATCGTCGGGGGCGGCGGGACGCCGGGCGGCTGGCCGCTCATGGCGGCGAAGTAGATGTCCTCCTGCCGCCAGAGGACGCCCTTCGGAGCGCCCGTCGTGCCGCCGGTGTAGAGGATGTAGAGGTCGTCGGCCGAGCAGGCGACCGCCGGGCCGGCAGGTGACGCGGCCGCGAGCACCGCCTCGTACTCCAGCGCGCCGGGAAGGAGCGGCTCGCCCGAGCCGTCGTCGACCTGGAGCAGGAGCCGAAGGCGCGGCAGGCGATCGCGGATGCGGCCGAGCGTGGGCGCGTAGCGCGCGTGGTAGACGAGCCCTGCGGCGTCGGCATCCTGGAGGAGGTAGAGGAGCTCCTCGTCGACGTAGCGATAGTTCACGTTGAAGGGCGCGACGCGCGCACGGTACGCGCCGAGCATCGCCTCGAGGTACTCGGGCGAGTTGAGGAGACAGAGCCCCACGTGGTCCTGGCCCGACTCGTGGTTTTCGAGCGCGGTCCGCTCGATCCGGCACCCGAGGCCGTGCGCGTGGAGCACGCTCGCCAGCCGGCGGGCGCGCTCCGCCAGGCGACCGTAGGTCAAGCGTCGCGTCGGGGTGACGACCGACTCGCGGTCGGGGTAGGCCGCGGCGAGGGCCTCGAAGATGAGCGCCAGGTTCATGCAGGCACCGAAGCAAGAAACCGTGGTGCGGCGCAAGGGCTCGGCCGCGCGATTGACACCTTCGCGCCGCGCACGCTAGTG
>Ga0209056_10008954_pt1 | contig 10240 bp, 9 predicted proteins | sample GraSoiAngelo_114_FD_185876 | JGI IMG/M metagenome (GOLD analysis project Ga0209056, IMG submission 185876) | Grasslands soil microbial communities from the Angelo Coastal Reserve, California, USA - 14_0903_13_40cm (SPAdes) (version 2) | ecosystem: Environmental > Terrestrial > Soil > Grasslands ...
ATCTCGATCCGGCACGAGGCCCGCGTGGCGCGGCGCTCGCGCTACTCGCCGCTCCGCTTCATGTAGCTCGGCTTCGACCTCATGACCGGCTTCTCGCTCGTCCCGATCCAGCTCGTGTCGCTTGCGGGTATCGGGGTGGCGCTGCTCGGTATCGGCTTTGGCGCCTTTCTCCTGGTCCGGCGGCTGGTCCTCGGCCCGGAGAGTGAGGGGCTGTTCACCCTCTTTGCCATCCTGTTCGTCTTCGTGGGGATCCTCATCTTCGCCGTGGGGCTCGTCGGTGAATACGTGGGTCGCATCTACGCCGAGGTGCGCCGCCGGCCGTCCTACGTCGTCCGTGCCGTTTATCCGGGCGACCCGGAGGGGCCGTGCGCGTCGTCGTGATGGCGTACCAGGACATCGGGTACGTCTGTCTCGACGAGCTCCTCGCGCTCCGCGCCGAGGTCGCGCTGGTCGTGACGCATCCCGACCCTGTGAACGAGAACATCTGGTTCCGCTCGGTCGCCGACCGCGCCCGGAAGGCGGGCCTGCCCGTTCTCCGACCGCCGTCCGTGAATGCGCCCGACGTGGTCGCGGCGATCGCGGGCCTGGCACCCGACTTTCTCTTCTCCTTCTACTTCCGCGAGATCATCGGGCCCGAAGTGCTCGGTCTGGCGCGGCGGGGAGCGCTCAATCTGCATGGGTCGCTTCTGCCGCGCTATCGGGGTCGCTGTCCGGTCAACTGGGTGCTGATCAACGGCGAGCGGGAAACCGGTGTGACGCTCCACTACATGGAGGCCAGGCCTGATCGGGGCGACATCGTGGCGCAGCGGGCCGTGCCGATCGCCGACGACGACACGGCGCTCAGCCTGAACCGCAAGCTCGGCGAGGCCGCCCGCGCGCTCCTCCGCGAGGCGTACCCGCTGCTGGCGGCCGGCACCGCCCCGCGCAGCCCGCAGGACCACGCGCGGGCCACGTCCTTCGGTGGGCGTCGCCCCGAGGACGGTCGGATCGCGTGGCACCAACCCGCCCGGCGACTCTACGACCTGATCCGGGCGGTCACGGCTCCCTATCCGGGGGCGTTCACGACCTATCGGGGCGAGCGGCTCTTCGTCTGGTGGGCGCGTCCGCTGGACCTGGGTCCTCGCGTCGGCGCCCCCGGCGAAGTGGTGGAGATTCGGCCGGGCGCGGGCGTGGTGGTGGCGGCCGGGAGCGGGGCCCTGCTGCTGGACCGCGTGCAGCTCGCCGGCCACGACGAGCAGCGCGCGGACGAGCTGGCCGTGCAGACGGGCCTGGTCATGGGCGAGCGGCTCGGCGGCGACGATGCCGCGTGGGAGCGGGCATGAGAGTCCTCATCACGGGTGGCGCAGGCTTCGTGGGCTCGCACCTGGCCGATGCCTTCATCGCACGGGGCGACGAGGTGATCGTCCTCGACTCGGGCTCGCAGACGAAGATCCGCCCCCTGCTGGGGCACCCGCGCCTTCGCCTCGTCGTCGACTCCGTCATGAACCCGGAGATCCTGGATGGGATCGCAGCGCAGGCCGACGTGATCTACCACCTCGCCGGGGTGGTCGGCGTCGAGCACTACGTCGCGGACCCGTACCACGTGTTGAACGTGAACGTGAACGGCACCCAGAACGTCCTGCGCGCCGCGTACAAGCACGGTCGGCGCATGGTCTTCACCTCGACCTCCGAGGTCTACGGCCGCAACCCCGCGGTGCCCTGGTCGGAGGACGCCGACCGGGTGCTCGGCCCGACCAGCATCGACCGCTGGTGCTACGCGACGTCCAAGGCGGCGGCCGAGCACTTCTGCCTGGCGTACCGCCGGCTCGGCCTCCCCATCACGGTCCTCCGCTACTTCAACGTCTATGGGCCGCGGCTCGACCGCCTGGACGTCGGACGCGTGATCACGATCTTCCTCGGGCAGCTGCTGCGTGGGGAGCCGCTCACCGTGATCGGTGACGGGAGCCAGACCCGCTGCTTCACGTTCATCGACGACGTGGTGCGCGCGACGGTTGCGGCCGGGCTGCTGAGCGGCGCCGCGGGACAGATCATCAACGTCGGCACGCAAGAGGAGACGTCGATCCGCCGCCTCGCCGAGATCATGATCGAGCTCGGCGGTGGGACGTCGACGCTCCGCTTCGTGCCCCAGGCGACCGTCTACGGCGAGAGCTACGAGGACGTGCCGCGTCGGGTGCCGGATGTGAGCCGCATGGATCGCATCCTCGGCGTGCGCGCCACCACGCCGCTCACCGAGGGACTCGCCCGGACGATCGCCTGGTTTCGCGGCGACAAGGCCCAGGCCGCGCAGGCTACGGGGCCATGAGCGACCGGGGCAACGTCCGCCTCGCGCTGAAGGTCGACGTCGACACGCATGACGGCCTCGCTCGAGGGGTGCCGGCGATCGCCGAGCTGCTGGCCAGGTGCGGGGTGTCCGCCTCGTTCTTCGTCGCCTGCGGTCCCGATCGGATGGGTCGGCGCATCGCCCGACTCCTCGACCCACGCTTCGGCGCCAAACTGCTGCGCACCCGCGCGGTCGCGGTCTACGGATGGCGGACCCTGCTCTCGGGCACCCTCTTGCCGTCGCGCCCTGTCGCAGCGGCATTCCCCGATGCCCTTCGCCGGCTTGCCGCCGCGGGACACGAGGTCGCCGTGCACGGCTACGATCACGCGCGCTGGCAGGATCGGCTCCCGCGGCTGAGCGAAGCGCAGGTGCGCGCCGAGGTCACGCGCGCGGCGACCGTGCTCCGCGGTATCCTCGGCACGGACCCGCGGGGCTTCGCCGCGCCGGGCTGGCGCTGCACCCCGGCCAGCCTGGCCGCGGTCGACGCCGCGGGGTTCGCCTACCGGAGTGACACGCGTGGGTCGTATCCGTATCTGCCCGCCGCAGCGGGACAGGTGTTCCGAGCACCCGAGATCCCCACCACGTTGCCGACGCTCGACGAAGTGTACGGCCGCGCGGCGCGGGGCTCTGCCGAGCTCGCCGACTACTACGTCGGACTCTTGCGACCCGACGCGCTGAACGTGCACACCATTCACGCCGAGCTCGAGGGAGGTCCGTACGTCGGTGTGCTCGATACGCTGCTGGCACGCCTGCGGCGTCGGGCCTGCTTCGTTCGCCTGTGTGACGAGGCCGCCTCGCTGGCCACCGCGAGACTCCCGATCTGCGCCGTCCACGAGGGCCGCGTGCCCGGGCGGGCGATGCCGGTCGCGCTGCAGGGCGAGGAATCGCAAGCGCGGGAATGACCCGCTCGGACCGTCGGCTCCTCGCCGTGGCGGCCGCACTCGCCACGGCTGCCCTCGCGGTCGGGATCGGGCGCACCGACCTCTGGCCGCCCGACGAGACGCGGGTGGCCGAGATCTCGCGCGAGATGCGCGTGGAGCGGAGCTGGCTCGTGCCGCGATTGAACGGCACGCCGTTCCTGGAGGAGCCTCCCCTGTTCTACTGGCTCCAGGCCGGTGCATATCGGCTTGCGGGCGGACCCTCGGCAGCCGCGGCGCGATGGCCCGCAACCGTGGCGGCGGTGCTGGGCGTGCTGGTGACGATGGCGCTCGCTCGGGCGGTGGGTGCCAGCGCCGGGATCGCGGCGCTCATCCTCGCCACGGCTCCGGAATACTGGTGGATGGCGCGCTCCGGAACACACGACACGGCGGCAGCCAGCGCGACCGCCCTCGCGTTGACGCTCTTCTTCCTCGCCTGGCGTTCCGGCCGGCGCTCGCTCCTCGCGGCAGCGGCCGTCGCCGCCGGAACGGCCTTCTGGTTGAAGAGCCTGCTCGGCGTCGGGCTGGCGTCGATCACGATCGCGGCCTTCCTCGCGCGGGCTGGAAAGGGCCGCCTTCGGACGCGTGATCTCGTCTGGGCAGCGGTCGCGACCGGGTCGGGAGCAGCGCTCTGGCTCGTACTCCTCTGGCGCGCCGAGGGTGGCGCGCCGGTCGCTTTCTTCTTCCTCAGGAATCACCTCGCTCGACTCGTGGGCGCTCCGGAGGAAGGCCACCTCCGTTCGGTATTCTATTACGTGCCCAACCTGGCGCTCGACCTCTTCTCGTGGTCGATCGCGCTGCCCGCCGCCGTGGCGTCGGCCTGGCAGGAGCGCGGCGACCCGGGCAGGCTCTTCGTCCTCCTGTGGGCGGGCCTGATGACACTCGCCCTGACGGCCTCCGCCAGCAAGAGCGCCCACTACCTCCTCCCGGCCTACCCCGCGCTTGCCGTGCTGGTCGCGGGGTGGTGGGTACGTCCCGGCGAACGGCTCCTCGATCGGGCGACATGGTGGTTGTTCGGCGTCGTGCTGCTGTTCGCATGCCCGGGTCTCGGCCTCGTCCTGCTCTCCCTCGAACCGAACGTCGTCATGGGCATGGTCGAGACCGGGAGCCACCATCCGATGACGCTCGCGCGGGAGTTGCTCCACCCGCCGACCGGCGCCGCGTCGTGGGGAGCGGCGCTGCTCCTCGTGCTGCTCGGGCTGGGCTTCCTGGCCGCGCGGCGGGCTCGGAAGCCGGTGCAGGCCGCCGTGGCCGCCGCAGCCTGCGCGACTGCACTTCACCTCCTCATCGTGATCAGGGTGCTCCCCCAGTTCGACCTGTTCTCCAGCACGCGCCCGTGGGGTGAAGGGCTGGGGCGCGCCGCTCGCAACGGCGTCCGTCTGGTCGCGTTCGGCTTTCCGGAGCCCCAGGCCCTGAGCCCGTTCATGTTCTATGCCGGTCAGCGCATCCTCGCGCTGAACCCCGGGGATGACCTGGAGGCGCTGCTGGCGGAGGGCTCCGTCTGCGTCCTCGTCCGAGGGGACGCCTATGCCCGTCTCGCCCCTTCCGTTCGGGAGTTGCCGAGTAGGTCGGGCGCGGTGGGCGGACTGCGCTTCGTGCTCGTTTCCGGGCGCATCGGGGAATGTCCGCAGGTCGAGCCCCCAGCCGGAGTGACGCAGCGACATGGATTGCGACCAGGAACTCCCGCGGCAACACGATGCTCACGGCCTCGGGGCGAGCTCCCGACGGTCCCCCGTACGCCGAGGGCCAAATCGACGAGGAGGCTACTTCACGGGCGACAGCACCGGCAACCGGAGCCGGAATGGCGTCGAGGGGTTGATCGTGATGGTGATGGTGTGAGGAGCGCGCGAGCCGACATACGCCTGGTCGGTCGCGGCCAACACGAGGCGCAGCCTGTGTCCGGCCGGGTAGCGGTGCACCACCCCGGGCAAGTTCAGGTGGACCGGCTGGCTCGGGTCGGCGATGCGGATCGGGGATACCAGGCGGTGGACCAGCAGCACCGAGTCGTCCGGGGCGACGTCGTAGATCTTGCCGAAGAGGACGACCTCGGTGGCGGGCAACAGACTGTCCGATCCCGTGGCGCTCAGGCTGAAATCGAGGGTCGGGATGCCGACCGAATCGAGGTCCGCCGCCAGCGCGGCCGAGGTGAACGCGGCGAACGTCCCCGGCGGATCGCTCGGCGGGATCGAGTTGAAGGGTTCCGTCGACTGCACCCCGGAGGTTTCGGAATAGCTCGACGGCACTCCGTTCGCCGGGTTGACGAACGTCTGTGAGCCGGCCTCGATCTGGCGCGTCGAGGAAACCAGGCTCCCATCGCCGGAGAGGAACCAGCTCTGGGTCGTGCCCACGGGCCAACCGGAGGCGGAACCGTAGGCCGGCTGGGCCGAGCCGTTGGGGTCATACGAGACCCAGTCGCGGAAGTACTCGACGCGAGGCCCGGTCGGCACGCCGGAGCGCTTGAGGTAGTGCGAATACCAGTTGAGCCAGAGCTGGTCGAGGTATCCTCGCGACGGATCGGCGTCATTCACCTCTCCGGGCGCTGACGGACCGCTGTGCCCGCCAAACTCGAGCACCAGCTTCACCGGCGCGCCGTGGCTCACGAAGCCCCGGTAGTTGGCCACCGCCTCGGCGATGGTGAAGAGGGTGTCCGTCTCGCCCTGCACCAGCATGGTCGGCGGAAAGCGCTTCACGTTCGGGTTGGAGAAGAACTCGTACTGGGCCGACGCGTGGCGAAGGAAGGCGATCGTGTCCGGTGTGAGGTAACCGGCAGCGAGCGACTCGCTGTTGATCACGCAGACTTCCGGGTCGAAGCCAGGGCAGGCAGGGTTGGGCGGCTGGCCGCTCGTCCAGCCACTCGTCCCGGGGTTGAGGACGGGCTGGGCATTGCCGTCCACGTAGAACAGCTCGCTCCACTCGTACTTGCTCGCCCCGGGGGGAGAGCTCGTATAGATGAAGTTGCGGGCGTCGTTGTTGGGCCCCAGGGAATAGCTCAAGTCGTTCCAGGTGATCAGGGGGATCATGGCGTCGATTCTGGAGTCGACCGAAGCCAGGGCGAACTGGAAGCCACCGCCGTACGAGCCACCCCAGGTGCCCACCCGCGGATCGTTGGGGCCGTCCTCGATGACGTCGTCTCGAGCCGCGATGAGGTCGACCATGTGGGAGGCTGCCCTGCCGTCCCACTCGGGCGAGTCGATCTCGATGGCACAGCTGCTACCGCCGAAGCCGAGCCCCGAGTAGGAGAGGACCAGGTAGCCGTTGCGAGCGAAGAGGTCGGCCTCGGAGGCCTGGTCATCCTTGCTGCCGCCGAAGCCGTTGGTGGTCAGGATGGCCGGGACGGGCGATGATGGGCTCGCGGAGTTGGGGACGTACAGGTCGTAGAGGACGTCGCAATACTGGTCTCGGTTGGGGCCGAGACCGGTGGCGCGCGTCGTCTGATCGGAAGTCTTGGTGTAGGGCGGCGTGCTGTCGGCAGCAGCGCCCGGAGGGGCGGCGGCCAGGAGACCAGCGACCAGGCCCAACAGCCGGATTGCGGTAGCCCGTCGTCTCTTCATCGACTACTCCTCCCTACGGCCCGCGCAGTCACGCTCGGTGCCTCACGAGCGGGAGATTTTCCTTTGGCGGCCACGCCACCGGCCATCCCCATCCTTGGGGTATTTCCTCGGCAATGTGGGGGCGCTGGCGTGGAGAAAGAGAGGGTCTTCGGGAATTCCCGAGCGATGAATTCAGGCCGCGCCTGAGCGGTATAGACGAATCATGATCAGCCCGGCGACCCGGTCGAGGCCGCCGCGGCCATCATCGCCGTCGTCAGGAGCGCGGAGCCGCCGCTGCGGCTCGAACTCGGCGCCGACTGCGTCGCCCGAGTCGAAGCAAAGCTCGCGCAGGTGACGGCCGAGCTCGCGGCGTGGCGCGCAGTCGCGCCGTCGACGGGATACGAGCGCGAGGTACGCCGGACGGCTCAGAGACTGTGAACGCTCAGTAGCAGTACGTCTCGTTCCCGACCCTCCGGCAGAGGCTCGGGTCCACGCCGACGTTCTGGAGCTCGAGCCGGAGGGGCCATCGGGGGGGCGGGCGATCGTCGAGAACCCCGTCGCCGCCCTGGAGGAGCTGTGGCCGCAGAGTCCTGGCGTAGGCAGGCTCCCGAGCCGCCTGCGTGCCGATCACCAGCTGGCTCGCGCCAAGGGCGCACTCGAGCTGGGTCCCGAAGCGCCGGCAAGCCGCCGGGGCCTGGGTTGCGCCCCCCAGCAGGCCGAGCGCCATCAGAAGAACGAGCGGGAATCGTGTCATCGCGGTGAGCCTCCCGAACACCGTCCTGGTGCATGAACTGCGCCATCGTCCTCCGCGGCCCATGTTGGTGCGCCCGCCGCCGACATCTCGGCGCGTGCCGACATGTCGGCATGGCCGCTTCGGCATCGCCAAGAAAGCTCGGTCGAAAGGGGCGGCACGGGAGTTGCGCTGGCGGCGGGTGATGCTGCGGATCACCACCACGAAACGCCCCGACGGCACCACGGTCGGGCTCGAGGGACGACTCGCCGGACCCTGGGTGGACGAGCTGCGGGCGTGCTGGCGAAGCCTGGCGGCCACGGGGGACGCCCGTGCGATCCGGATCGACCTCGACGCGGTGACGTTCATCGACACAGGCGGGAAGGCGCTGCTCTGGGCGATGCACGAGCAGGGCGCCCTGCTGACGGCCGCGGGCTGCATGACGCGGGCGATCCTGGAGGAGATCGAGAAGAACGCTCAGGGGCGTGGTGGACGGAGCAGCGTGGAGAAGGGAGACGATTGATGGAGTACGTGAAGATTCCGGGCACGAGCCTCTCACCCTCCCGCATCGGGCTCGGCACCTGGGCGATCGGGGGCTGGATGTGGGGCGGGACCGACGAGGAGCGCTCGATCCGTACGATCTGCGCGGCCCTCGACCGCGGGATCACGCTGATCGACACGGCGCCCGCCTATGGCCAGGGTCGGTCCGAGGAGATCGTCGGCCGGGCCCTGCAGCGCTGGGGAGGCCGCGATCGCGTCGTTCTGGCCACCAAGGTCGGGCTCGAGTGGGGGAGCAATGGCGAGGTGGCTCGGAACGCGAGCCGCGCTCGAATCATGAACGAGATCACCGACTCCCTCAGGCGCCTGCGGACCGAGTACATCGACATCTACCAGGTCCACTGGCCCGATCCGCTGGTTCCCATCGAGGAGACCGCGGAAGCACTTCGCCGGCTGCACCAGGAGGGGCGCATCCGCGCGATCGGAGTCAGCAACTACTCCCCGGAGCAGATGGACGTGTTCCGGCAGGTCGCGCCCCTGCACACCGCGCAGCCGCCGTACAACCTGCTCGAGCGGGAGGCCGAGGAGAAGGTGCTCCCCTACTGCCAGTGGCACGGCATCGCCACGCTGACGTACGGCGCGCTCTGCCGCGGGCTGCTCTCCGGGCGCATGGGGCCCGACACCCGCTTCGGCGGCGACGACCTCCGCCAGGCCGATCCGAAGTTCCGCCCGCCGCGCTACGCGCAGTACCTGCGCGCCGTCGCGGCGCTCGAGCGCGTCGCGCGCCAGTGGTACGCGCGAAGCGTCCTCGCGCTCGCCATGCGCTGGGTGCTGGACCAGCCCGGCGTGCAGGTTGCGCTCTGGGGCGCCCGCGGTCCGGAGCAGCTGACGCCGCTCGACGAGATGGTGGGCTGGTCGCTCGACGCGGAGGCGAAGCGGGCGATCGACGCGATCCTGCGCGAGACCGTGACCGACCCCGCCGGCCCGGAGTTCATGGCGCCGCCTGCGCGCGCTGCGCGCGGGACGGGTGCGGCCATGCGACGGACGGCGTAGCGCGAGTCCGCGAGCTCGAGAACCTGAGCGGTACGCGAGGGCGCGGACCCGCGTCACCCCTCCGCGAACAGCACCGTCGACAGGTACCGCTCGCCCGAGTCCGGCAGCACGGTGACGATCGTCTTGCCGGCGAACGCGTCGTCGCGCGCGAGCCGGAGCGCCACCGCCGCCGCGGCGCCACACGAGATGCCGGAAAGGATGCCCTCCTCCTTGGCGAGTCGCCGCGCCATCTCGACGGCCTCCTCGTCCGACACGGTCTCGACGCGATCGACCATGGCGAGGTCGAGGTTCTCCGGGACGAAGCCGGCGCCGATCCCCTGGATCTTGTGCGGCGAGGGCGTGAGCGGTGCGCCCGCGAGGGTCTGGGTGATGACGGGACTCTTCGCCGGCTCGACCGCCACCGACAGCATGGGCTTGCGCTGCTTCACGAAGCGCGACACCCCCGTGATCGTGCCGCCGGTGCCGACCCCGGAGACGAGCACGTCGATCGCGCCGTCCGTGTCTGCCCAGATCTCGGGGCCGGTCGTCCGCTCGTGGATGGCGGGGTTGGCGGGATTCCGGAACTGCTGCGGCATGAAGAACCTCGCCGGGTCCGAGGCGACGATGTCCTCGGCCTTCCGGATCGCCCCCGTCATGCCCTCCGGGCCCGGGGTGAGGACGAGCTTCGCGCCGAACGCGGCCAGCACCTTCCGCCGCTCCAGGCTCATCGTCTCGGGCATGGTGAGCATGAGAGCGTAGCCGTGGGAGGCGCAGACGAAGCCGAGCGCGATGCCGGTGTTGCCGCTCGTCGGCTCGACGACCTCGACCCCCGGCTTGAGCATCCCGCGCTCCTCCGCATCCCAGATCATCGAGGCGCCGATCCGGTCCTTGACCGAATAGGCGGGATTGCGGCCCTCGAGCTTGGCCAGGATGCGCGCCTTCGTGCCCGCACCGATGTGCTTCAGGTGGACGAGCGGCGTGCCTCCGATCGAGCGGGAGTTGTCGTCGAAGATGCGGGCCATGCCGGTCAGATCTGGTAGTCGAGGACGGGCTGGTCCACGTGCATCAGCTGCGGCGTGCTGGCGACGATGCGGGTCTTCGGGGGAACGCTCTGGGTGAGCCACACGTTGCCTCCCACCACGGAGCCCGCGCCGATCCGCACGGCGCCCAGGATCGTCGCGCCCGAGTAGATGATGACGCCGCTCTCGATGTC
>Ga0209056_10008957_pt1 | contig 10239 bp, 4 predicted proteins | sample GraSoiAngelo_114_FD_185876 | JGI IMG/M metagenome (GOLD analysis project Ga0209056, IMG submission 185876) | Grasslands soil microbial communities from the Angelo Coastal Reserve, California, USA - 14_0903_13_40cm (SPAdes) (version 2) | ecosystem: Environmental > Terrestrial > Soil > Grasslands ...
AAGGCGACGTGGCGCTGACCGGCGTGGTCCAGACGCTGAGGAGCCGGGTCGTCGCATGCGGCCCGGCGGCGCTCGAGCTGCGCGCCGCGTCCGCCCGACATTCGATCACGGCGCGAGCCTGGTGCGCGCCGGAGAGCCTTGTCGGCTACGTGTACCGGGACCCCGACGGCCGCGAGCTGCACGTCGCGCAGAGCGACGTCGCCTCCTGCGAGGTCGAGGTCGTGACGCGCGGCCGGCGGCAGGGGCTGACGTCACGGCATACGACCGCCGTGGAGTTCCACGCCCCCGAGCCGCTGCCTGGCGTGCGCTACATTCCCTGGGACGCCGAGACACTGCCGGCCTGAGAAGCTCGAAAAAAAAGCTGGCACGCGAGCAGGCCGGCATGGTATCCGTCGCGGCCTCCACATGGGGGTCTCGATGCTCCCACGCCCGCTCGCCCGCGGTCTCCCCGTCCTGCTGGCGCTGGCCCTCGCCAGCGCCGCGCCGCTCGGCGCCTCGTTCGTCACCTTCGAGAGCGGCCAGGTCCGGCCGCTCGCGCTCTCCCCCGACGGCAGCCGGCTGTTCGTCGTCAACACGCCGGACGACCGGCTCGAGATCTTCGACGTGTCGGCCGGCGGGCTCTCGCACGCGGGCTCCGTGCCCGTCGGCCTCGAGCCGGTCGCGGTCGCGGCGCGCACGAACGGCGAGGTCTGGGTCGTCAACCACCTCTCGGACAGCGTGAGCATCGTCGACGTCGCCTCCGTGCCGCCGCGCGTCACGCGCACGCTGCTGGTCGGCGACGAGCCGCGCGACATCGTGTTCGCCGGCGCGGGCGGCAACCGGGCTTTCATCACCACGGCCCATCGCGGCCAGAACAGCGGGGTGCCGCTCGCGGACCTCACCACGGAGGGCGCCGGCCGCGCCGACGTCTGGGTTTTCGATGCGACGAGCCTCGGCAGCTCGCTCGGCGGTACGCCGCTCACGAAGGTCACCCTCTTCGGCGACACGCCCCGCGCGCTCGCCGTCGCCCCGGGAGGCGGTACCGTCTACGCGGCCGTCTTCCACTCCGGCAACCAGACGACGGCCCTCTCCGAGGGGCTGGTGTGCAACGGCGGCGCGTCGGCGGCGCCCTGTAGCCTGTCAGACGGCAGCGTCATGCCGGGCGGGCTGCCGCCGCCCAACACGAACTTCCAGGGCACCGCCGGCCCCGAGACCGGCCTCATCGTCAAGTTCAATCCGTCGAGCGGCCACTGGGAGGATCGGCTCGCACGGAACTGGAGCGCGGCGGTGCGCTTCTCGCTGCCGGACGAGGACGTATTCGCGATCGACGCGACCGCGAACCCGCCGGTCGAGACGGCCGCCTTCACGAGCGTCGGCACGGTGCTCTTCAACATGGCGGTCAACCCGGTCAGCGGGAAGGTCTACGTGAGCAACACCGAAGCGCGGAACGAGGTCCGTTTCGAGGGGCCTGGCACCTTCGCCGCGACCGTGCCCGGCGCTCCCTCGCCGACCACCGTGCGCGGGCACCTGCACGAGGCGCGCATCACGGTGCTCGACGGCGCGGCGGTCCTGCCGCGACATCTGAACAAGCACATCAACTATGCCGTCGTCCCGAGCCCGGCCGGCGTGAAGGACAAGAGCCTCGCCACGCCGCTCGGCCTGGCGGTGAGCGGCGACGGGACGACGCTCTACGTCGCCGCCTTCGGCTCGAGCACGGTGGGCGTCTTCGGCACCGCCGCGCTCGAGACCGACACCTTCGTGCCGGACGCGGCGGACCACATCGCCGTCACCGGGGGCGGTCCGACGGGGCTCGTGCTCGACGAGGCGCACGGTCGCCTCTACGTGATGACGCGCTTCGACGACTCGATCTCGGTGATCGACACGGGGACGCGGCTCGAGACCGCGCACCTGCCCGTCTACAGCCCCGAGCCGGCGATCGTCCGCAACGGCCGTCCCGTCCTCTACGACGCGCAGCTCACCTCGAGCAACGGCGAGGCGGCGTGCGCCGCCTGCCACGTCTTCGCGGACTTCGACAGCCTGGCGTGGGACCTCGGCAACCCCGACGACGTCCCGCTCGCGAACAACAACCCGTTCCGGGTGGGCGGCGGCTCGACGTTCAACCCCCTCAAGGGTCCGATGACGACGCAGAGCCTGCGCGGCATGGCGAACCACGGGCCGATGCACTGGCGCGGCGACCGCTCGGGCGCGAACAATCCCGGCGGCAGCGCGTTCGACGAGGACGCGGACTTCAAGCGCTTCATCGTCGCCTTCGACGGGCTGCTCGGCCGTGGGGGACCGATCAGCAATGCCGACATGCAGCGCTTCACGGATTTCATCCTGCAGGTCACCTACCCGCCGAACCCGAACCGGGCGCTCGACAACACGCTCACCGCCAATCAGCAGGCCGGGCACGACCTCTACTTCGGGCGGAACACCGACGTCGTCGAGAACTGCAACGGCTGCCACGCGCTCAACCCGACCGCTGGCTTCTTCGGCACCGACGGCTTCATGTCCATCGAGGGCGAGCCGCAGGAATTCAAGATCCCCCACCTGCGCAACGCCTACGAGAAGGTCGGCATGTTCGGCATGCCGAAGGTGGCCTTCTTCCGTGACGGCAACGCCGCGAGCCTCGGCCCGCAGGTCCGTGGCTTCGGCTTCCTGCACGACGGCAGCGTCGACACGCTCTTCCGCTTCCACGGCGCCACCGTGTTCGGCGTGAACGACACCGAGCGCGCGCAGCTCGAGCAGTTCGTGCTCGCCTTCGACAGCAACCTGGCGCCGATCGTCGGGCAGCAGATCACGCTCACCAGCAGCAACGCCGCGACGGTCGGGGGGCGCATCAACCTCCTCATCGCCCGCGCCGCGGCGAGCGAGTGCGAGGTGGTCGTGAAGGGCAATCTCGGCGGCGAGCAGCGCGGCTGGGTCCGGCAGCTGAGCGGCATGTTCCGCAGCGACCGCGTCACGGAGCCGCTCCTCGGCGACGCGTCGCTGCGGGCACAGGCCGCCTCGGCAGGGCAGGAGCGGACCTACACCTGCGTCCCGCCCGGCTCCGGGCAGCGCATCGGCGTCGACCGCGACGAGGACGGCTTCTTCGATCGCGACGAGCTCGACGCGGGCAGCGACCCGGCGGATCCCGCGAGCGTCCCGGGCGGCGGGGGGACGACCACCACGACGGCGGCGACCACGACCACGACGTCGAGCACCACGACCACGGTACCCGGGCCGACCCTGGTCGAGACGACACTGCTCCGGCTGACGGATTACCTGCCCGACACGCTCAGGCAGACCTTCTCGTTCACGTCGTCCACGAGCAAGGATGCGCCGGCGAATCGGATCGTACCGCCGGCGCGGCTCGGCGCCTCCGATCCGACCCAGCCGGCGACGACCGGCACGCTCCTCTTCTACAACTCTGCAGGCCGGACGAACGACAAGGAGTTCTACAGCCTCGACTCCCGGGGCTGGCGCTACCTCGGGACGAGCACCAGTCCGAAGGGCTACAGCTTCCGCAGCTCGCGTGTGCCCGGCGGAGGCCCGGTGCGGTCGGTGACGATCCAGGCGGACAAGATCACGACGAGGGGGATCGGCTCCTACTCGCTCGGCGAATCGTCGCAGGGACGGGTCGCCGTGAGACTCTTCCTCGGCCCCAGCGTCTGGTGTGCCGACGCCCCGGCGAAGCTCACCGGCAATCCACCGTCGACGGCCAAGACCGACCGTCCCGGGTTGTTCGTGGGCCAGCCGAAGACGCCGCCGCCCGCCGTCTGCCCTGCCATACCGTAAGTGCCGGACGCTGCGGGTCACCTCTCGCCGGCTGTCGCAATCACGGGACGGCGGGAATTGCCCTCGCAGCGGACGGAGCGTACCCAGAAGCGTGCCCCGTGGCGCCGCCATCTTCGCGGCTCTGATGCTCGCGCGAGCCGCGACGGCCGGCACGCCGCCGGTTCCGATCCCCGAGGGCCCCGACGCGAACTCCGTTCCGTCGTTCCTCGGCGCTCCCGCGGTGGCCCATCGCATCGTCGCGCCGCTCATCCCGCAGCACCCCTTCATGGCGCCGAACGGGAGGAGCAACGTCCACGACGACGCCTACATGACCGACACCTACGTCGGCCTGGGGCCGCTTGGCCGGATGCCCGAGCGGCGCTCGACCTATCAGAACGCGGAGTGCGGGTCGCTGACGTTCGACAGCACCGGCCGCATCGTCGGCATCTGCGTGGGGGTGGAGGGCCCCCGGCTCGTGCTCTTCGACGCGCAGACGCTCGAGACCGAGGCGGTGATGTCGCTCCCGCCCCGCTCCCCCTCGGGCTCCTCGGTCTTCAGCGACTTCTCGGGCGGTGGCTACTTCTACCTCGATCAGCTCGACCGCGCGGTGATACCGACGAACAACCGGCAGATCTGGGTGGTCGGCGAGACCGAGTCGGCAACGGGCCCCGGCTTCGTGCTCGTCCGGACCTACGACGTCTCGTCGGGCGTCGCCCTGGGCGACGGCATCGTCTCCGTGCTGCCCGACTGGCACGGGCTCCTCTGGTTCGTCACCGTGCACGGCCTGGTTGGCACCGTGGAGCCGGCGAGCGGCGCGCTCGCCGTCCTCGCACTCGACGGCGAGGCGATCGGCAACTCCTTCGCGGTCGACGAGACGGGTGGCGTGTTCATCGTCTCGGACCACGCGCTGTACCGCTTCGACGCCGGCGCGAGCGGTGCGCCGCTCGTCACCTGGCGTGAGACGTACGATCGCGGCACGCGCCTCAAGCCCGGGCAGGTGAACTTCGGCTCGGGCACGACGCCGACCTTGATGGGCAGCCACTGGGTTGCGATCACGGACAACGCCGACCCGCAGATGCACGTCCTCGTCTACCGGCGGGAGGCGGCGGTGAGCGGTGCGCGCCTCTTCTGCGCGGAGGCCGTGTTCGCGGCGGGGATGAGCGCCACGGAGAACTCGCTGATCGGCGTCGGCACGCGCTCGCTCGTCGTCGAGAACAACTACGGCTACAGCGGGCCCACCGTGACCGAGAACGGCGGCACCACGGAGCCGGGCATCACGCGCATCGACCTCGGTACACGCGGCTGCCACACGGTGTGGACGAGCGCGGAGCGCGTCCCGTCGACCGTCTCGAAGGTCTCGCTCGGCGCCGGCCTCGTGTACACGTACACGAAGGACCCCGAGCCGAACGACACCGACGCGTGGTACTTCACCGCGATCGACTTCCGGACCGGCCAGACGGTCTACAAGCGGCTCGCCGGTACCGGCCTCGGGTTCAACAACAACTTCGCGCCGGTGAGCCTGGGGCCGGACGGGACCGCGTACGTCGGCGCGCTCGGGGGCCTCGTCCAGATCCGGGACACGGGAGGCTAGGGGGGATCACGCTGCCGGTGCGCGGCCGTGGCTCGCGGCCTCCTCGACGGCGGCAGCCAGCTCGGCCGGGTCGAAGGGCTTCGCGATGTGCGCCTCGAAGCCGGCGGCGAGCAACCGGAGCCGGTCGGTGCTCCCCGCGTAGGCGGTGAGTGCGATCGCGGGGATGTGCCCCAGATCGCCTTCCCGCGCGCGGAGCTTTTCGAGGAGGGCGTAGCCGTCCTCGCCGGGCATGGCGATGTCGCTCACCAGGACGTCCGGCGGCCATCGCCCGGCGATCTCCAGGGCTTCGGGCGTCGAGCCGGCGGTCCGGACCTCCACGCCGCGCGACGCGAGCACCGCGCCCACCACCGCGTTCGAGCCGGGATCATCGTCGACCACCAGGACGTGGAGCCCACCGAGCGACACGCGCCGAACGGCGTGCTCCCGCCGCGCGGCCTCGTCGATCGCCGACGCGACGTCCGCGGCCAGGGGGAGGTCGACGGTGAAGACGGCGCCCAGCCCCTTCCCGGGGCTGTCGGCGCGCACCGTGCCGCCATGGAGGTCGACCAGCGTGCGGACGATCGCGAGGCCGAGGCCGAGACCTCCATGCCGTCGCGCGGCGGAGCTCTCCGCCTGGCGGAATCGCTCGAAGACGTGCGGCAGGAAGTGGGGGTCGATGCCTTCGCCCGTGTCGCGGACGATGAGGCGCGCGCGAGATTCGAGGCGCTCGACGGTGACCTGCACCAGCCCTCCGCGCGGCGTGAACTTCACTGCGTTGGAAAGCAGGTTCGAGACGATCTGCTGCAGCCGGTCCGGGTCTCCCAGGATGGGTACGGCAACCTCGGGCAGCGAGACCTCGAGCCTCACTCCCTTGGCATCCGCGGGCGGCCGCATCACCTCCACCGCGGCCTCGATCGCCGGCGCGAGCTCCACCGGGCGCAGCGCCAGACGCCACTCTCCCGAAACGATCCGCGACACGTCGAGGAGATCGTCGATCAGCTGGGCCTGTGCCCTCGCGCTCTGCTCGATGGCGGCGAGGGCCGCCGTCCTCCTCTCGGAGCGGAGCTCCCCCGTCCGGAGCATGTTCGACCACGCCACGATCGGGGTGAGCGGCGTTCTCAGCTCGTGCGAGACCGTGGCGAGGAACTCGTCCTTCGCACGGCTTGCCTCCTCCGCGCGCTGGCGCGCTTCCTCCGCGCGCTCCAGGTACCGCTCACGCTCGGCCTCCGCTCGCCTGCGCTCCGTGATGTCTTGCACCAGCACCATGGCGTGGTCGATCGCCCCGTGCGGTCCGGGGAGACCGCGAACGGAGACGATCGCGAACATCGCCTCGCCGTCCTTCCGCATGCAGCGCGTGTCCCGGCGCTCCGGCGCCCCGCTGCCCGAGAGGATCCGCCTCAGCAGGGCGGCGAACGCTGCCCGGTCATCATGGTGCACGATGGCTCGCCAGGACTTGCCGAGCAGCTCGATGCGCGTGTAGCCGAACATCCGGCACAGCTCGTCGTTCACCTCGTTGCAGTTCCCGTCAGGCGAGAGGATCGCGGTGCCGACCAGCGAGAGGTCGAAATAGCTCTGCAACCGCGCCTCGCGCTCGGAGAGCGCCGCGGTGAGCTCGAGCTCGCCGCGCACGTGGCGCGCGAACAGCGACGCGCCGAACACGCTGAGCGATACGACCACGGCGAGGTACGTGCCGCCTGCGCCCCACGCGAGCGGATCGGCCGTCCCGGCCTCGAGGTGGAGCGGGTAGGAGAGCAGCATCCCCACGCACGCGAGCGCCTGGTTGCGGCTCCCCCACGGGAGGATCACGGCGGCGGAAGCCACCAGGCCCGTCAACACCCACACACACTTGGCGAGCGAGGCGCCCACGATCACGTGGTAGCCGTTGAGCGCGACACCCACCACGTTCACGAAGCCGAGGAGGATCGGCACGGTCAACGCCGGCCATCGGCGGACGAGCGCCCAGCAGAGCGCGACCAGGCACACGAAACCGGCGGCGAACGCCGCCATCCAGGCGCGGCGCTCGGGAAACTGCAGCACCTCGAACAGAATGCTGAGCGCCAGGCAGCCGAGGAAGACCGTGAAGCCGAGCGGCGCGCGCGCGCTGACGCGACGCAACATCTCTTCCCCGTATCGGTCCGGGCTCCGGTGGCGCACCGCGAGCATCGTGCCTCTGTGGCGCCCTCCGCGTATCACCGCGGGCGTCGTGATGTCCAGGAAAACGACGACTCGGCCGGAAGCGCTTGTCCCCCCTCGCGTTCCGCGCGTTACGAAGACGCGACCGCCGGGTGACAGGCTCGATCAACGCTCACGGGCCGGTCCACAGGTGGAGCGCGGCGTAGGCGCGCCAGGGCCGCCACGCCTCCGCCAGCTTCGCGACACGCGCCGGTGCAAGCGGCCCGGCGCCGTTGGCGAGCGCACGGCGGAGTCCGAGGTCGGCCGCCGGGAAGGCGTCGGGCTCTCCCAGGGCGCGCATCGCGACGTAGTGCGCGGTCCAGGTGCCGATGCCGGGGATGGCGGTGAGTCGCGCGACGGCGTCCTCGAGGCCGCGTGAAGCATCGAGCACGAGGTCGCCATGCGCCACCGCGGCAGCGAGCGCGCGGATGGTCGCGGCACGGGCACGCGGCAGGCCGATCGCCGCGAGGTCGGCGTCGGCGAGCGCCTCGGGCCGCGGAAAGAGGTGCGTGAGTCCGTCCTCCGCCTGGTCGAGCGGTGTGCCGAACGCGCGCACCACCCGCCCGGCGAGCGTCGTCGCGCCGCGCACCGTCACCTGCTGGCCGAGCACCGCCCGCACCGCGAGCTCGAAGCCGTCCCACGCCCCGGGCACCCGGAGACCGGGGCGGCGCGCCACCCGCGGCGCCAGCACGCGGCTGCGAGCCAGGTGATTCGCGATCAGCGCCGGATCCGCGTCGAGGTCGAAGAGACGCCGCGCTCGCTCCACCACCTGGAGCAGGTGCTCGGGGTGCGCGAGCCGGACGCGCATGAGAAGATGCGGCTCGCCCGGGGCCGCGCGCACCTCGATCGTGCCCCGCGCGTCGCCGACCGCGATCGTCCTCCGGTAGACGCCGTCCGCGACCGCCTCGATGCCCGGTGTGGCACGCTGCGCGAGGAAGGCGAGGAGCCCCGACCAGTCGAGCGGAGGCCGATACGGCAGCCGCACCGCGAGGCCGGCCCCGTCCGCGCGTGGGCCGCGCGCACCGCGCGCGCGCCGGAGCGCCGTCGGCGAGCGTCCGAACGTGGCCCGGACGGCATGGTTGAAGTCCCGGACGCTCGCGAATCCCGCCGCGAACGCGAGTTCCGCCATGGGCAGGTCCGTCTCGTCGATCAAGGCGCGCGCGAAGTGGACGCGACGCGCGCGTGCCACCTGCACGGGCGATGCGCCGAGGTGCGTCCCGAACAGGCGGCGAAGCTGCCGCGCCCCGACGCCGAGCCGACGCGTCAGGACCTCCATGTTGCCGCCGTCCAGCGCGCCCTCGGCGATCAGGCGCAGCGCGCGCGAGACGACGGCCGAGGTGCCGGTCCATGCGGGCGTGCCGGGTGCCGTCTCGGGGCGACAGCGGCGGCAGGGGCGGAAGCCGGCGGCTTCGGCTGCGGCCGCGCACGCGAACCACCGGACGTTCTGCGGCCTCGCCGGCTTCACCGGACAGATCGGACGGCAGTAGACGCCGGTCGTGACCACGCCGGCGAAGAAGCGGCCGTCGAAGCGGCGGTCGCGGCTGAGCACGGCCTCGTAGCAGTGTGCCGGGTCGAGAGTCACGATCGGCTCGAGAATACGTCCACAGGCCGGCCCCGTCTGGCAAGCGGCGGACCTCATCGTGCCGTCTCGACTCGTCGAGGGCGCGGGGCTAAGGATTCGGCCCGGCAGGGAGGGTCGATCATGGCCCGTTGAAGATCGGGATGGGCGGGAACGGGCTCTGGAACGTGCCGCACTCCCGCGTATCCCATCGACGCTTGCTTTGACGGCCGGGGTCGCAACGCGCTAGACGCCGGGACGATGTCGCGCTCCGGCACCGCGGCCGGCTTTCTGGCTTTCGCGCTCGTTGCTCATCCTGCGCACGGCGAGCCGCTCGCCTGCCGACGCGAGATCGCCAAGCAGTCGGCGCGCTCCCTCCAGTCGGTGATGAAGGCGCGCGAGCGTTGCGCGGACCGGGTGATCGCTGGCCTCCTTCCACCCGGCACGGAATGCCGGAACGACGTCACGGCTGCCCTTCGCATCTCGGGTGCAGCGGAGAAGGCGATCGCCGGTGTCGCCCGGGCGTGCTGCGGCGCGGACGGACTCTGCGGGACGGGCGACGACGACTCGCTGGCCGCGGTAGGATGGGACATCGGGAGCTGCCCGAACCTCCAGAACGGCGCGTGCACGAACCCCATCGGCGGCGACGCGGACATCCCCGTCTGCTTCACGTGCGTCGGCGGCGCCGCGGTGGACCGGCTGATCGGCCTCTACTTCGGTCCGAGTGGCCCCGCGCCCGCGGCTCCGCCCCTCGACTCTTGCCGACGGGCGACCGGCAAGCAGGCGGCGCACTTCTTCATCGCCGAGTCGAAGGCCCTGGGGAAGTGCTGGGACGCTCGCCTGCGCGGCCTCCACCAGAACCCGTGCCCGGATCCCGGTGACGGCCGGGCGGGCCCGGCGATCGCCGCGGCAGCGGCGAAAACGGCGGCCGCCATCTGCGCCGCCTGTGGCGGGGGCGACGGCCGCTGCGGGGGGGGTGATGACCTGACGCCGGCGTCGATCGGCGTCGCCGCCGATTGCCCCGCGGTGCAAGTGCCGGGCGGGGCGGCCTGCGGCGGCCCGATCGGCGACCTCGCCGGCCTCGTCGCCTGCGTCGGCTGCGTCACCGAGTTCGAGGGCGACTGCGCCGACCGGCTCGCCGTCCCGGCCGTGGCGAGCTATCCGCCCGAATGCAACCCTCCCTCGCCGGCGTGTCGTGCCGGCG
>Ga0209056_10008961_pt1 | contig 10237 bp, 10 predicted proteins | sample GraSoiAngelo_114_FD_185876 | JGI IMG/M metagenome (GOLD analysis project Ga0209056, IMG submission 185876) | Grasslands soil microbial communities from the Angelo Coastal Reserve, California, USA - 14_0903_13_40cm (SPAdes) (version 2) | ecosystem: Environmental > Terrestrial > Soil > Grasslands...
GCCAGCAGCACCTCATGACGTTCGAGCGGCATGCCGCGCGCTCCGTTTTCGGGACCACATTGGAGTTCATCTGAAGTTGGAAGGCAGACCTTTCCCTGACAACTGGATTTACATTCATTCGAAAGATGTGAAGATGGCCCGCGTTTCAAACTACCGCAACTTTTCCGCGGCGATGTCCGGCGATAACCAAAATGTCAGTCCTATTACCGCTGAATACTTCGCGTGCCACAACGACGCTCTCTGGACATCCTCCGACGATGCCCTGATTTTCCTGGCAACCGCTGAGCTCCAACAGATGCGGATGATTCACTCCGAAAATGAGGTTCTGTCCGGGTTCGTTGTCCGAAGCGAAAACGCCTATCCAATGATGGAACTCGGTTACGAACAACACATTTCGTTAATCAAGGCATGGGTGGACGGCTTTGAGAATCTCTTGCCCATCGGCCGTTCCGGAATGTTCAAGTACAACAATCAGGATCACGCTATAGCCACAGGGTTGCTGGCCGCAAGAACCGCTTTAGGCCTTGCCAAATTTGACCCATGGCTGGTGAACATCGACGCCGAATACCTCGAGGAAACCCAGCCTCATGGAACTTAACCGCAGATTGATTGTTCGCACTGCAGCGTTTTGTCTACTGATCGTTGGGGTTTGCTACGCGAATTCGATCCACAATGATTTCATCCTCGATGACTTTCTGATCGTCGCTACCAACCCGGACATCCGAAACATCACGCCGGTTCATTTCCTACTGTCGCCGTTTTGGGGAGAAAAGGGGCCGGCCGGAATCTATCGCCCGCTGGTCATCTTGTCGTTCTCCATCGAGTATTCGATCTGGCACAGATGGGCGCCAGGTTTTCGGCTGGGCAACTTGTTGCTGCATGCGATCAACGGCTTTCTCGTATTTCTGCTGGCGCGCAGCCTAATCGGATCCATTCCGGCGGCCTGGGCTGCCACAGCGGTGTACCTCGCCCATCCCGTCCATACCGAAGCCGTTGCAGGTATAGCCGGCCGAAGCGAATTGCTCGCAGCCATGTTCTTCTTTTTGGCCTGGCTGTTGTTTCGTCAGAGAAGAACGGCGCTGTGCGCAGTCGCATTTCTGCTGAGCCTGCTCAGCAAGGAGAATGCGATTGCTTTTCCTGCTGTCATCGTTCTGGACAAGTGGATTTCGGAAGGAAGCTTCAAGAAGGTTTTGCCGGAGTGGAGACGCTTTGCCCTAGTCGCGAGCAGCGCCGCCGTATACCTTGCTTTGCGGTTGTTGGCGTTGGGCTCCATTGCTATGCCGCAGTCCGCGCAGTATTTGGGTGGCCGCTGGACGCTCTTGCAGCGTGAGTTCACATCCGGACGCGCGTTCCTTAAGTATTTCCAACTGCTAGTAGCCCCACTCGACGTCACCGGGGACTACGACTTCAATTCGATCCCGCTCGCCAGCGCGGGCAATTGGGATGCGTGGCTGGGATTGCTGATGATTGCAGCGACGATCCTCTTTGCTTTCCGCGTCAGCAAAAAACAGCCTGTAATCGGCTTCGCTATTTTGTTCTTCTACATAACGATGCTGCCGATGTCGAACTGGCTCATTCCGACCGGATTGATAATGGCCGAGCGATATCTTTATGTGCCTTCGCTCGGGTTCGCGCTCATCGTGGGAATGATCTGGGCGAATATCCGTGGTAACGAGGTCCGAAGGATACTTGGGGCCGGTGTGATGGCCGTCGCAGCTCTGCTTTGTATCAGTCACAATTACGTCTGGCAGGACAACCTCACGTTCTACTCAAACATGGTGCGCGTTTTGCCGGAAAACATCCGCGGCCGGCAAGGCTATGGTGTGGCTCTTGTCGGTATCCACCGTACGGCGGAGGCGCGAGAACAGTTTGAGGCCGGACTTCGTATTGCGCGGAACGCTCCACTGCTCGTAGGCCTGGCGGGAGTGCGAATCCAGATGGAGCACAACTGCGATAGCGCGCGGCCACTTTTGAATGAAGCCCTGAGTATTCAGCGGACTGACTACTTCGCCCGCTGGACGTTGGCCGAGTGCCTTGAAAGGGAAGGCGAAATGACCATGGCTGAACAGACTTACCGTCAAGCTGTGGCCGACGCGCAATTTCCCGACCCCAGACTGTTGTTTGATTGGGGGCGGTCGCTCGAGGGAACAAGGCGCCCATCGGAGGCCCTGGAAGCCTACCGGCGGGCTGCCCTCATTGATCCGAATGATTTTGCGATCAAACAAAAATTGGCGCGTTTGTCCGGGCCCCTGAATGGGTCCCATTGATCTCGGGACTTCATCTGACTTAATCTCAGATTTATGCCTTACGGTCTCGTGCTTTTCTTGTTCTTACTACAGCCTCGGCAGGCCGGCCCGAATCTGAACGATTTAGTGGATGGAGTCGAGCAGTCATTCGCCCGGATGAAGGATTTCTCGGCGGATTTTATTCAGATTGTTGGAGATTCTTTGAACCGAAAGCAACAGGAGTCGGGTCATTTGTATCTGATGCGTCCCCGGATGATGCGGTGGGAATACAAGAACCCTGAAGAGAAATTGTTCGTTTCAGACGGCAAAACCGTCTACTTCTATGTGCCGGCCGACCGCCAGGTCAATAAGGAGGCGGTCCGGGAAACGCTGGATGACCGGATTCCACTCATGTTTCTGCTTGGGAAGTCCGATCTTCGGAAGGAATTCACGCGTTTTGACCTGCTCAACACCAAGCCCTTCCTGCAAGGAACCAAGGTGGTGCGTATGTATCCGCGAAGAAAGACGGACCTGACCGAAGTCGTGATGGAAGTGGACCCCGCGAATTATCAGATACGCAGGCTTTTGCTCTCCCACTCCGATGGATCGCATTCGGAATTTGTCTTCAGCAATATCCAAACCGATGTCGGCCTCCGGTCTTCTTTGTTTAATTTCAAAGTGCCGCCCGGAGTTGAGGTCATAGACGGGATAGGTCACTAGGCCAACCTTCTCCCTTGATATGGAATTTACGTGCAAATATGCCAAGCCTTCCGGCGAGGTGGTTAAAGTGGTGCTCGTCGGACAGAACACGGATGAAGTGCGGCACAGGCTCCAAGAACAGGGCTTTTTGCCGATCTCGATCCGGACCCGCGGCTGGTCTATCTCGTTCCGGCCCCGCCGGCGGGAGACGATCAAGCCCGACGATTTCATCCATTTCAACCAGCAGTTCATCGCTCTGATCCGGGCCGGTCTGCCGATCCTTCGTGGGCTCGATCTGCTGAAGGAACGCATCCGTAACCCCCTGCTCCGCCAGCACATCGAAGAGGTACGGGACCGTGTGCACTCGGGGGCGTTGCTGTCGGAGGCGTTGCGGGCTCAGGGCGTCTTCCCGGCGGTTTACACCGCCTCGGTTTTCGCGGGCGAACGCAGCGGCAACCTGGTCGAAGTCATCACGCGTTACGTCCAGTACGAAAAGACGATCCTCACGGTCCGGAAGCGCTTTCTAAATTCCTTAATCTATCCGGCCTTCCTGGTTGTCCTTTCAATAGTGATGGTTGTCGTGATTTTGACCTACGTCATACCACGCTTCGCTGAACTGTATGCCGGGCTGAATACGGCGTTGCCGGTCTCGACGCAGATCCTGATTGGTGTTTCAAACGCTATTCAGAGTCAGCTCATTTTGATCGTGCCGTTGACGCTGGGCGGCATTGTGGCGCTGAAGATATGGGCTGGATCCAAAAGCGGACGGCATTGGGTTGACGAACTGAAGCTGAAGGCGCCGATTCTCGGAAATTTGTGGACCATGTTTTCCATGGCGCAGTTGTCGCGAACACTGGCCACGCTGCTTCAAGGTGGAATCCCACTTGTTGCGGCACTGGAGGTCGCGCGCGATGCTTCCGGCAATCGGGTGATCGGTGATTCGATCCGGAGCGCGATAGGCCAGGTTCGAGAAGGGAAGGCGCTTTCGGACAGCTTGGAGCGGACGGGGCATTTTCCGGATCTCGCTCTCGAAATGATTCGCGTGGGCGAACAGACGGGATCGTTGCCCGACATGCTGAATCACGTGGCGGACTTCTACGATGAGGATGTGAGTATTCGATCGACTGCGCTATTGAGCTGGGTCGAACCGGTCATTCTCATCTTCGTCGCGGTATTTGTCGCCTCGATTTTGATTTCGCTGTACATGCCCATATTCAGCATTCGAGGTTCGATGCAGCCAACATGAAAGAAGTAAGCGAAGCCAAACAAAATGACCGCGTAACGGCCAGGCAACTCGCCGACCGGTATCATTACGAGTTCGTCGATCTAAAGGGTATTCATCTAGACCTGGAGCTGTTCCATTCGACCCAGGTCGACCTGATGTTCCGGTACAACTTTGTACCCCTGCGGATGGAGGGAAATGCGCTTGTCGTGGCCATGGCGGATCCGAGTGATCTTATCGTCATTGACGAAGTCTCTGCCTTGCTCGGCCGCCCGCTGATCATCAACGTCGCCCCGCTTTCTGAAATTCAAGATCTGCTGAAGAAATCGGAATCGTCGCAGCGCATGCTCGAAGAGGCGACCGAAGGGTTCAAGCTGGATCTGATCCGCGAGGACGAATCCGGTGAAGAGACGATCACGATCGAGAAGATCACCCAGGGAGAATCGAGTCCGATCATCCGCCTCGTGGATACGATCATTTTCACTGCCCTTGAGCGGCGAGCCAGCGATATTCATATTGAGACCCGTGATACAGAGGTCGGCGTGAAATACCGCATTGACGGGTCACTGAACGAAGCGATGGCGCCCATTGCGAAGGAACATCACTCGACGGTCATTTCGAGAATCAAAGTCATGTCCGAGTTGGACATCGCCGAGCGCCGGGTTCCGCAGGACGGCCGGTTCAAAACGAGATACAAAGGGCGATCGATCGATTTTCGTGTTTCGATCATGCCATCGATTCACGGTGAAGACGCCGTTATCCGTATCCTCGACAAGGAATCCATCAGCGATAAATTTCGGACGTTGAGCCTGGAGGTGGTCGGTTTCTCCGAGGCGGACATCAAAAAGTTTCGACGCTATATCAGCGAGCCATACGGCATGGTTCTGGTCACCGGACCAACCGGCAGCGGCAAGACGACGACGCTTTACGCGGCCTTGATGGAAATCAAAAACGAGGAGGACAAGATCCTCACGATCGAAGATCCCGTCGAATACCAGATCCGGGGCATCACGCAGATTCCGGTGAATGAGAAGAAAGGGCTCACGTTCGCGCGCGGCCTCCGCTCCATTCTGCGCCACGATCCCGACAAGATCATGGTCGGCGAAATTCGCGACGTCGAAACGGCTCAAATCGCTATCCAGTCCGCACTCACCGGACATCTGGTTTTCACCACGGTCCACGCCAACAACGTCGTTGACGTTCTTGGCCGATTTCTGAACATGGGAGTGGACCCGTACAATTTTGTGTCGGCGCTCAATTGCATCCTGGCCCAACGTCTTGTTCGCATGATCTGCTCCAATTGCAAAAAGCAGGTGCAACATTCGGAACAGCTCTTGACCGAATCAGGTCTAAATCCCGAAAAGTATCGAGATTTCATTTTCTATGAAGGCGAAGGGTGCCTCGACTGCAACGGCACGGGATTCCGTGGCCGGACCGCCATTCAGGAATTACTGGACCTCTCCGACCGCATCCGGGAAATGATCATTGATAGGAAACCCACGTCAGAAATCAAGCGTGCAGCGCATTCTGGGGGTATGACATTCCTCCGTGAGCACGCGCTGGACAAGGTGTTCGCAGGCATTACCACATTGAAGGAAATCAACAAGGTTACATTCATTGAGTAAAAGTCTCGTCGAAAAAATCACGGAGGTCTTTCAAGCGCGAGTGCCGTTATGGGCCTGCGAGCTTACGTCAAAGCACATCATTGTAGCCGGCGTGAACAAGAATCGCAGTCAGGTCGCAGCCAAACTGGCCATGGATCTCCCGTCTGGCACTTTTGCGGGTTCGTTGACCGGTACGAATATCCACAATCTGGAGACATTGCGATCCAACCTGAAAGACTTGTTAAGCCAGGTGGGTTTCAAAGGATCGGAGATTGTCGTCATCGTGCCGGATGACGCGGCACGGATTGCGTTTCTGACCGCGGAGCGACTATCAAAGGACCCGGAGGTCGTGCAGACATTCATCCGATGGAAGCTCAAGAAGACCGTCCCTTTTGAAGTGGAGCAAGCGCAGGTGGCGTTTCGGGTTCTCGGGCCACACCATGGCGCCACAAGTGTAGACATGCTCATAGCGATCTCACCCCGCTCTGTTGTTGAGGAGTACGAGAGCCTCTTTGATTCTCTGGGGATCCATGCGGGACTGGTGTTGCCTTCGACGCTCGCGGCATTGAATCTGTTCGATGTGCCCCCCAAAGACACTCTGTTTCTGAAAATCGCACCGGATTGCATGACCACGACTGTCTTTCAGAACCAGCGTATGCAGTTCTACCGCCGCGTTACCGGCATGCCGCTCTATGATGCTGTGTATCCGACGGTGATGTACTACCAGGACAAACTTGGAGGAAAGGCGCTGGAACAATTAACTGTCTGTGGGTATGACTCAGACATACGATCATCAGTTGATGAGCTTCAAGGAAAACTGGGTCTGCGTCCTCTGCGTCTGGGGCCCAAAAGCATCGACGACATGTTCAAGCCTGTCCTGGGCGGGATCCATTTATCACACCCTGAAGGGGTGGTGTGAAGTATGGCAGAGTTTGATCTAAACCTCTCAACCCGGCCATTTCCGGCATATCGCCTCGTCAACCTGGCACTGGCGAGCGTTTTGATCGCCCTGATAGTCATATCGGCATGGCAGGCGTACGGGTTCGTCCAGTTTTCGTCGATGACGCGCGCCATCCGCAAAACGGACGAAGAAGCGCGAGTCGAGTCCGAAGCGTTGGGACGTCACCTAGCGGAATTGGAATCCCGGCTGGATCGGCCTGAAGCGGCCGCCAAGTTGACCGAGATCGGATTTATTAATCGGTTAATCGCGCGGAAAGAGCTTTCGTGGACGCGGCTGTTTGCGAATCTTGAAGAACTGGTTCCCAATACGGTTCACCTCGTCAGCCTGACACCGGACGTCGGCACGAATGGAGCCATTGCTCTGAACATCATCGTACGCGGCCGGAGCATAGCGGACGTCAGCCAATTCATCGAAGCTCTTGAGCGGTCGTCGCCCGTGTTCGAGAAGGTGGCCGTCTCCATCGAACAAAAAAGTGACTTGGGTGGAACGACCGACATCGAGCTGTCATTGACAGCCGATTACTATCCGCAGAAGGAAACCAGATGAAGTCCCTGTACCGGCGCCAGCGTCAACAGTATGTGTTTGCGGCTCTGCTCGGCGTGATCGGAGTCGTCAACCTGCTTTTCTTCTTCATTTTGTATCAGCCGGCGCGTTCGGAGTATTACGGGTTGCAGGAATCGATTGAGAAACTTCATGGGCAAGTGCAATCGCGAAAACAGTCGGTGGACCGCCTCGAGAAACTTAATGCCCAACTGGAAACTTCAGGACAGGATCGCCGCGAGCTTTTCACGGCTCATTTCATAAGCCGGGCCACCGGTTACTCGCAAATCCTGCCCAAACTTGAGATGATTGCCCAGGACGCCGGTGTCAAAACAACGCGCAAAGATTACGCCATCGACGAAGCTCCGCAATATAGCCTGTATTCGGTTAAAATAAGAATGCCGGTGACCAGCGGGTACTCGAATATTGTTGGCTTCATCAGGAGCCTGGAAAACTCGGACACGTTTTTCATCATCAACTCTATTGACGTGCGAGGCACCAGTTCGGCAACACCTGCGGCACCGGAAATCTCGCTGGCTTTGAGTCTGGAGACGTTTTTTTATCAATGACCAAGCAGTATCGGCAAAAGCTAAACATTTTTGTCATTTTGCTCGTGGTTCTGGGGCTAACCTTGGTGCTCGGCTACCGCATGAGTAGTCCTCCCAGCGGTTTCACCGTGCAACCGCCCGAGCCGAAGCCAGCGGCGAATGTGCCAACGGCGAGCGACGCGAGGATCCGCTTGGATTTGGTTGATCAGCCCGAAGAATCCGAAGCCGGCCGGACGAACGTGTTTCAATATCGGCAAGGCCGTCCCACTCCGGATCCCGAAGGCTCCAAACCGGCGCCAGTGACACCGCCGGGTCTGGTGACGCCGCCTGTGCCTACAGTCCCGCCTCCTGCGCGTCCGCCAACAGCGCCGCCTCCGCCTCCGCCTATTCCACTCAAATATCAAGGCTTTGCCGTTCTGAATTTCGGGAATTCCGCGCCCGCACTGAGGGCCTTCCTATCGGATGATTCGTCACATCATTACAACGTCTCTGTTGGTGAGGTCTTGTTAGGACGATATCGCATTGTTGGAATCACCGACAAGAACGTCGAGGTCGAAGACTTGCAAAACAACCGGCGGCAGGTATTTCCGCTCCTGAAATAGCCATGAAGCACAAACGAGACGACGGGTTTTCCCTGGCAGCGCTGATTTTTTTCCTGACCGCGGCCTCGATTTTGATGGCTGCAGCAGTGCCGGCTTATCAAATACAGGCGCAGCGCGACCGCGAAGAAGAGTTGATCTTTCGCGGCGGGGAGTACACGCGCGCCATTCAAAAGTATCAGCGGAAATTTGGAATTTATCCTCCGTCCATCGATGCATTGGTCGAAACGAACGGGCTTCGATTCGTTCGCCGGCCGTACAAAGATCCCATTACCGGGAAGGATTTTCGTCTGATCAGCATCAATCCCGACGGAAGCATCAACGGCTCGATTGCAACCGGCCAGGGCAACAATGTGCCGCTTTTCGGTGATGTCCAGCGGTTCGGCGCAGGTACGGGACAGCAGCAACAGTCCGGGTTATTCCAGCAACAACAGCAGCCGCAGGCCGGCTCCGAGACCACACGCCAGGCCACGCAGCAATTGCCTTCCTCACAGCAGCAGCAGCAACAGCAACAACAGTCCGGGTTCTCTCAGCAGCAAGGCGTCAACCGCACTGGCGGTGTAACATCGCCAACCCAGCTCTCGCAGCAACCGCAGCAAGGACTCCAAGGGCAACAACAGCAATCCAACCCTTCCGGAAGAACTATAACCGGCGCCGGCGGCCTCATCGGTGTAGCGTCCGACAGTCAGCAATCTTCTCTTAAGGTTTACAACAAACGAGAGAAGTACAACGAGTGGGAATTCATCGCAATTCTTGGCCAACCTGGCCAACCCGGCCAACCTGGCCAACCTGGCCAGCCTGGTCAACCCGGCCAGCCTGGTCAACCCGGCCAGCCTGGTCAACCAAATGTGCCGTTCGCCGGCGCACCGCCTGGTAACCCGCCCGTCAACAAACGGCCATGAGGTTCTCGACAATCGAATTTCATCCGGGCCCGCGCCTGGCGAGCATTGTCTTGAATCGTCCGCCCCTGAACGTCATTAATTTGGAAATGATGGACGAGTTGAGTACGGCGTGGCGGGAGATCGAAGACATCAGAGCACAAGTCGTTGTGATCTCGGGTGCAGGGGACCAGGCGTTCTCGGCTGGCGTGGACGTTGCGGATCATGTCCCTGGCAAGGTCGATCAGATGATTGCAAAATTTCATCACGTCCTTCTGCAAATCCGCAAATCCGACTGCATCAGCGTTGCGGCGATTCACGGATACACGCTCGGTGGCGGTGCCGAACTTGCGATCATGTGTGACCTGATCATTGCAGCGGACGACACACGGATCGGCCAGCCAGAAATTTCGCTCGGCTGCTATCCACCCGTAGCCGCCGCGTGCCTGCCCCGTGCGATAGGATTTCACAAAGCCTCAGAGATGGTGCTGATTGGCGAAGCAGTCAGCGCCGCTGCGGCGGAAAGACTCGGTCTGGTCAACGCGGTGGTTTCCCGAGCGGATCTGGATGAAACCGTCGATGCATATGTCGATAGGCTTCTAACGAAAAGTTCTGCAGTCCTGCCGCTCGCAAAGCGCGCGCTCCGCGAAGGAGCGGAACATCACTTCGAAAAAGCCTTGGAGAGAACTGAAGAGCTCTATTTGCGGGAACTCACGAAGACCGAGGACATGAAGGAAGGTATACGCGCTTTTCTCGAGAAGCGTCCGCCGTCTTGGAAGAATGCCTGAAACCCTCACCCGTCTTCGGGGATGTGCTGGACACGGTGGTGTGGGACGAATGTTGAACAAGAAACGTATTCCCCTCCTTGCAAAGGACCTGTTCCAGGAGGGGAATCCGTTGTCACTCCCCCCGTGTCGAGCACCGAACTTGTGGGACGTCGGTCGTTAGTCTTCCAGGGCGT
>Ga0209056_10008962_pt1 | contig 10236 bp, 10 predicted proteins | sample GraSoiAngelo_114_FD_185876 | JGI IMG/M metagenome (GOLD analysis project Ga0209056, IMG submission 185876) | Grasslands soil microbial communities from the Angelo Coastal Reserve, California, USA - 14_0903_13_40cm (SPAdes) (version 2) | ecosystem: Environmental > Terrestrial > Soil > Grasslands...
TCGAGGCCGGGTTGCGGCGGGAATGGCAGGAGGAAGTCGTCTACGAGGGCCATTTCTCGACCCGGCTGCTGGGGGCGATCAACGACCAGACCACTCCAGTCGGGCGGGTGCACGTCGGCCTCATCTTCCTGGTGGAGGGTGATCGTCCCGAGATCTCGATCCGTGAGGTCGACAAACTGGCGGGTGCGCTGCTGCCCCTGGACGCGATGCGCAGCTACTACCTGGACATGGAGTCCTGGTCGCAGCTGATCTTCGATTACCTCACGCGCGTGCCGGTCGCCTAGCAGGGCGCGCGAGAAAGACTCCCGACGAACGTTATTCGCACTGATTTGGGGCTAGACGTCTACGTCGGGTCGCTGACCCGGTACTACGCACACGACTGGGAGACGGTCATTCAGCGGACAGGCCGCGAGCAGGGCATTCCGGTCGTGATCGAGCGCGCAAACGCGTCGCGCGACGAGATCACGGATCCGGCCACCATCCGCAACTTGATCCTGACGTGGCGCTCGATGATCAGCGGTGCGCTTCGGCAAGCTGGGTTGAGCGACAACGACCTGGACTGGCCCGAGGATCCTCAGACACCCTATTTCACGGACAAGCCCGGCTGGGATTGCTACGGCGCCGTTCAGCTTCTGGCCGCCTACGAAGAGCGCGGAAAGCCGCCCTTTCCCAGCAAACTGCGCGCGGACTGGCAAAAGGACTCGGCCCTGAAAGACCGGCTACGAGCCGCAGGCCCACCTCGTTATCCGCATCTGTACGGCTGCGAACTCTGGCTGCCACATGAAATTAAGGACATGTTCGAAGGACCCTCACCGGCAGCAAAACGGGTGCGGATGGGCTCGGTTTTCGAGCTTTTGAGAAATCTCGAAGCCTTGAACGAGCGGACCTTCAGAGGCAACGGTGACCAGCGAAAGCAGTGGGCCGGCGAAATGCCGAACGGCAAAGACGACAAGTTCGAGGCGAAGGCGAAGACGGGATTGGCAATTATGCTTGAACTCACAGCGGCTGCCGCCCGCGAACGGTTGCCGATGCTGCTCGACTACTGAGAGGCCGCTGCTGCCGCGATCTTGGGGACGATCGACCTGGACGCCCGGCCTGGGCGTTGTAGGCATTCGCCTACAATTCTGGCAGCGTCTTCATTTCGGGTTCCAAAAACGGAAGGGGAGGACAACATGAAGCGTTTTCCAGTGACTCTGGTCGTGGTGGCCTTGACGCTCGCTGCCTGCGGCGGCGGTACGGCGACCCCTGGAGCATCGAGCTCGGGCGGGCCGAGTAAGGTGGCCAGCATCGCGGCTGAGGTCCCGTCGTCGGTGCCGACGCCAATTCAGATTGCGACTGATGCGACCTACCCACCTGACGAGTCGATCGACCCAACTACGGGTGCCATCGTCGGCTGGGATATCGACTTCGGAAAGGCGGTCTGCGCGGTGATGGGGGTCGTATGCACGTTTAACAACGTCAGCTTCGACAACATCATTCCTCAGCTCACCGCGAGTAATCCGCGCTATCTGGTCAGCTTTTCCAGCTTTACGCCTAAACCCGATCGCGAGGCCAAAGGCATCGACTTCGTCAGCTACTACAAGGCCGGAGAAGCCTGGGTCGTGGCGGCGTCGAGCAACATCACGGTCAACAGCGCCGCGGACATGTGCGGCCATACCATCGCGGTAGAGACGGGAACAACCGAAGAGGGCGACGCCTGGGCATATATCGGCAAGCAGATTGGCGGGAGTCCAATGTCCGGTGGCAAGGACAACTGCACGGCCGCAGGCAAGCAGGACCTCAAGGTCTCCAGCTTTGAGAAGCAGACCGACGCGAATACTGCGCTGCTGTCCGGACGCGCGGACATCGGCTTCATCGACACTCAGGTCGCTGCCCAACAGGCGAAACAGACCGGCGGAAAGGTGAAGACTACCGGCCAGGGCTGCGGCGTGGCGGCCTACGGCATCGCGCTCCCTAAAGGCAGTCCACTTGAGAAGCCCGTCATGGATGCCGTGAAGTATCTGATTGACAAGGGTTATTACACGACCATCCTCAAGAACTGGGGCGTTCTGGACGGCGCGATCCAGAGCTCGGATGTCAAGATCAATGACAACACCGCCATCACACCAGCCTGCGTGCCGTCCTGACGAGGTAGTCGCGACTCCGCGTGGCTGATGCCGTAGCGCAGCGGCCTGTGGCGATCAAGGCAGTCCCGGTCCGTCATCCGGGGCGCTGGGTGGCGGCGATTGTCGTTCTGGCAATCGCCGCCTACGTTGTGTATACCTTCGTGCTCGCGATCCAAGAGGACCACACCACGCACGGTTCAGGCTGGGCTTCGGTGTGGTTCTACCTCTTTAACGGGCTCATTTTGCGAGGGATTCTAGTCACCCTCGAATTGACCGTACTCGCCATGGTGGTCGGCATCGTCCTCGGCGTGATCCTCGCCGTCATGCGCTTGTCGCCGAACTGGGTCATGTCTTGGGTCAGTTGGCTGTACATCTGGTTTTTCCGTGGCACCCCGGTTCTGGTGCAGATCTTTTTCTGGTTCAACCTGAATCTGGTGCTCAAAAGTGTCGACATTGGCATCCCATTCACCCCGCTCTGGTTGCATGCGAACACGAATACCCTGATCCCACCATTTATGGCGGCGCTCCTCGGCCTCGGCTTGAACGAGGCGGCCTACATGGCCGAAATCGTCCGCGCCGGCATCATCTCGGTCGAGCATGGCCAGACCGAGGCCGCTCAAGCCCTGGGCATGGATCGAAGTCTCGTTATGCGACGCATCGTGCTGCCCCAGGCGATGCGGGTCATCATTCCGCCCACCGGAAACGAAACGATCTCGATGTTGAAGACCACATCGCTGGCTTTTGGTGCCTCAGTGACTGAGCTTTTCACTCGACAGCAGCAGATTGCGACCGCGACCTACGAAGTCCTCGAGCTGCTGATCGTGGCGAGTATCTGGTACCTGGCAATGACGTCAATCCTGACCGTCGGCCAGTACTACATCGAGCGGCACTTCGGCCGCGGCACACAGCGCGGGCTTCCGCTAACACCATTTCAGCGGTTTCGTCGCATGGTCTTCACCTTCCATGCGCCGCCGCCGGCGCCGGTGCAGCCTCCGATCTCGATTCCAAGCGAGCATCGCTAGATGACTGGCAACCCGATGGTGAAGGCGGAGGCGGTTCACAAAAGCTTTGGCCGCCTCGAAGTGCTCCGCGGTATCGATCTCGAGGTCTATCCGAAGGAAGTCATGTGCATGATCGGGCCTTCCGGCTCGGGCAAGAGCACCTTCCTCCGCTGCATCAACCACCTGGAGAAGATCGACGCCGGCCGGCTCTCGGTGGACGGCGAGCTGGTCGGCTACCGCGAGGGAGGCGACAAGCTGTACGAATTGCATGATAGGGAGGTCTGCCATAAGCGCTCCGAGATCGGCATGGTCTTCCAGCGCTTCAACCTTTTCCCCCACATGACCGCTCTGGAAAACGTGATCGAAGCGCCCATCCGCGTGAAGCGGGAAAGCCGCGCGCTGGCAGTCGAGCGCGGCCGGAAGCTGCTCGACGGCGTCGGCCTCGGAGAAAAAGTTAACGCCTACCCGAATCAGCTGTCCGGCGGCCAGCAGCAGCGGGTGGCCATCGCTCGAGCACTCGCGATGCAGCCGAAGCTGATGCTCTTCGACGAGCCCACTTCGGCGCTCGACCCGGAGCTCGTCGGTGACGTGCTCGACGTCATGCGTGGTCTCGCCAAGGACGGGATGACGATGATCGTCGTAACACACGAGATCGGCTTTGCCCGGGAGGTCGGCGACAGCCTGGTCTTCATGGATGGCGGCGTCGTTGTCGAAGCTGGGAAGCCGCGCGACATCCTGACCAACCCGCAGCACGAGCGTACCCGCTCGTTTCTGTCCAAGGTGCTCTAAGCCAGGGCCCGGTTCGGCGCGGGCGGCTAGCGCGTGCAAGATTAGAGCCAAATGATCGGTGGCCGGCCGCTGAGCGACGAAGACTGGCTGTACCCCGACCGACCACCGCGACCTCTGAGGACGCTACTCGAAGGGCGTCGCCGTTTGGTGGTCGGGGTGGTAACGGTCGCGCTCCTGGTCGGGGTCAGCTCGACCGCACCGTCGGGCTCTAGGGCGACCCAAAGCGTGACCGGAGCGTCGGCCGTCCTGCCCTACTTTGGCCTGCTTCCCGCGGTTGCGTACGACGCCAATCGCCGTCAGGTGGTGCTCTTCAACAACCGCGGCGAGACCTGGCTGTGGGCGAAAAACCGATGGACGCAGGCCCACCCGGCGATGTCGCCGTCAGGACGGATTGGCGCGGCGGCCGCGTGGGATCCACTGATGGGCGCGGTGTTGCTCGTGGGCGGCCAGTCATACGCGGACGAGACCGTCCTTAAGGACACCTGGACCTGGAACGGCTCGACCTGGAAGCAGGTCGGACCACGGACGTCCGCCCCGCCGGGAGGGTTCATGCTCGCGATGACCTATGACACGGACCTCGAGGCGATGGTCCTGGTTGCGTCCGATATCCCCTTCGGATCGCCGATCCGGCTGTGGACCTGGAATGGCGCGGCCTGGTACCAGCGGAACGCTACCGGCGGGCCGGTCAGCCCGGTGGCCGTTGTCGCGTTTGATCCAGTCACGGAGACGGTCCTCGCGGTCGGCGCCAGGTGTTCAACGTCATATTGCGTGTCCGAGACCTGGAGCTGGAACGGCGCGGGTTGGCAACCGTCCAGGCCGCCCCACGAGCCGGGCTTCGCCTTTTCCAGCATGACGCTCGTGTACGACCCGATATCCGGCCGGTTGATCCTGCTCACGATCCCGCCCACGACCGCCGGGCCTGCTCCAACCGAGACCTGGACCTGGAACGGTCAGGACTGGAGCTGGCGGCAGACGATCGGTCAACAGAACGCCGTGGCCGTCGCCGCCAGCCCTGACGGCGATGGGGGAAGGGTGCTCGCTTTCGAAGACCTTGCCAGGGATTTCAAAACCCAGCGGATCGATGCCTGGAAATGGACGGGCAATTCCTGGCAGCCGATCAATGGCAGCTCAGCGTCGGGCTGACCGCTTCAAATCTCTGAGGATCTCTCTCGAAGCGTTTCGGCCGTTGATTCCGCTGATGCCGCCGCCGGGATGGGTGCCTGACCCGCAGAGGTACAGGCCTTTGATGGGCGTGCGGTAATCGGCGTAGCCGGCCACCGGTCGCCATGAGAACAGCTGGTCAAGCGTGAGGTCACCGTGCATGATGTTGCCGCCGACCAGGCCGTACTCCTGCTCCATGTCGTATGGCCCCAGCACCTGCCGGTGCTCAACGGCTGACTTAAGGTTCGGCGCGAAGCGGGCGTACCCATCGACGACCCGGTCGGCATAGGCTTCCAGCTCCGCGCGGTGCGGGGCCTGCGACCAGCTCGCCGGGACGTACTGGGTGAAGCAGCTCATCAGGTGCTTCCCACTGGGAGCCAGCGAGTCGTCAACGACGGTCGGAATCACACCGTCCGAATACGGGGCCGCCGACGGCTGTCCATACTTCGCGTCGTCGAAGGCGCGCTCCAGGTATTCCATCGAGTCGCACAGCTGGATGAACGACCCGGACGCCTTCCGTGCATCTTCGGGCTTGAGACCGTCGAAGCGAGGCAGCTCGGCCAACGCGAGATTCACCTTCACGGTCCCGGAGCGCGTCTTGTACCGATCGATCGCGCGCACGAAATCCGTCGGCAGCTGGCTCGATTCGACGAGCTCGCAAAATGTGATCTTCGGGTGGGCATTCGACACCACGGCGCGCGCCCGCAGCTCGGTGCCTTCCATGAGCGCGACGCCGACCGATCGGCCGCGCTCGACCAGGATGCGTCCCACCCGTGCCCCGGTTCGAATTTCGGCACCGTGCTCCCGCGCATCATCCGCGATCGCCATCGAGACGGCGCCGGTGCCACCGCGGACGAAGGCCCACTCGGCCATCTGGCCGTCGACCTCACCGATGTAGTGATGTAGCAGGACGTAGGCCGTACCCGGCGTATAGGGTCCCCCGTAGGTCCCGATCGCGCCGGAGACGCAGCGCGCCGCCTTGACCTGCGGTGACTCGAACCATTCATCAAGCAGCTCGGCGACCGAGAGCGTCATCACCTTGACGAAGTCGCCGGTGCTTTTCACGTCCAGACCCTTGAGCTTCCAGGCGAAGCGCGCCAGCTCCAGCAGGTCGGCTGGCGATTTCGCGCCGACGGCCGGCGGGGTCATCAAGAGCAACGGCCGCACCAGTCGGGCGAGCTTCGCCAGGTACTCGCTGAACACTGGCCAGGCTTGGGCGTCCGTCTTCGAAAATTTGCCGATCTCGGCTTTCGCCTGAGCCGCGTCCTTGGTCAGTAGCAGATGGGAGCCGTCGGGAAATGGAACGTAGTAGTCGGCGGCCAGCGGGTAAAGCGTCAGGCCATGCCGATGCAATTCGAGCTCTCGGATCACCTCGGGGGGCATCAACGAGAGGACATACGAGAGGGTCGAGACGATGTATCCGGGCCATGGTTGCTCGCTGACGGCCGCGCCTCCAAGCACCCCGCGGCGCTCCAGGACGATGGTCTTCAGCCCGGCCCGGCCGAGATAGGCGGCCGCTGCCAGGCCGTTGTGCCCGCCACCCACGATGATCGCGTCGTATTCAGCCGGCACCCGCCGGAGTATAGGCGCGGGCGATTTGGCCACGCGGTCATTTTCGGTGAACGTCCACAGCGACCAAGCCGCTCATTGACGAACCAGTAACCCTCTGGTACGTTTGGTCGAAACCTAAGGGAGAGGAGGGAACCCGCCGATGCCCGATGACGTCCTCACGCGTCCGCCGCAGATCACGCCCGAGCCGGCCGCCGGCAGCCAGGAGGCCACGGACAGCCGCGACCTCGCAGGATTCGGATACAAGCAGGAGCTCAAACGGATTCTGGGCTTCTACTCGAGCTTCGCCGTTGCCTTCTCATACATCTCGCCCAGCACCGGCATCTTCACGCTGTACGCGCTCGGCCTTGGCATAGGTGGTCCCTTTTTCTTCTGGAGTTGGCCAATTGTTGCTCTCGGTCAATTCATCATCGCCCTGAACTTTGCGGAGGTGAGTTCGCACTTCCCGGTCGCCGGCTCGGTTTACCAGTGGACGAAGTACCTCTCCAACCGGGCGTACTCGTGGATTACCGGCTGGGTTTACCTCTTTGCCGGCGTCCTAACGGTAACGGCGGTCGACGTGACCATCCCGATCGTGCTCATCCCACTCCTGAATTACTTTGGCTTGAACATCCCGAACACCGTTCAAGCGCAAGTCATCATCGCGGCTCTGATACTGATCAGCACCACTGTCCTGAACATCTATGGCGTTAGGTTGGTGGCTATCGTCAACAACACCGGGGTGGTGTTTGAAATCCTCGGCATGGTGGTGTTCGCGCTCGTGCTGCTGATCTTCACCCACCACCAGTCCGCCGGTGTGGTCTTCAACACGAATGCGCTCGGCTCCGGCTTTGGAAATCAGGCTGGCACCTTCCTGGCGGCGATGTTCATGTCGCTTTTCGTCATCTATGGATTCGACACGGCGAGTACCCTCGCCGAAGAGACGAAGAACCCACGCCGTGCGGCTCCTCGGGCCGTCCTCGCCGCGGTCATCGGCGCCTTCATCATCGGCGCGATCTTCCTGTACTCGACGATCATCGCGATCCCTGGCGATGTCGATAAGTACGTAGCGAACACAGCAGCCGCGAAGGTGGCGCCACCGGTCGACATCATCACATCGAACCTACCCGGTTGGGCGGGCGAACTGTACCTCGTAATCGTTTTCCTTGCGATTTACGTCTGCTGCCTGGCGATCCAGACGTCGACCATCCGGCTGGCCTTCGGGATGGCGCGCGATGGCAAACTGCCGTTTGCGCGTCTCTATAACCGGGTGAGCCCGCGTCTTCACACCCCGGTGTGGACATGCGTCGTGGTTGGCGCGCTTTCCGCCGTTCCGTTCGTCTACTACTCCGGTGCCGGACTGGTCGCCATTGCGGCAACCGGAATGATCTACTTCTCCTACATCCTCGGCAACATCGCCATCCTGATCGCGCGCACGAAGGGGTGGCCAACCGAACGCGCTCCCTTCAGGCTTGGTGGCTGGGGCACGATCGTCAATGTCCTTGGCCTGGTCTGGGGCGGAAGCATGCTGATCAACTTCCTCTGGCCGCGGCCGGCTAGCAACCCGAGCTTGAGCGCCCTACCAAATATTCCGAACCTCGGCGCCCTCGGCAACGTGCCGATTTTCGAGGCGACCATCCTCGTGATCGTCGTGGTGGGTGCGATTTATTACCTGGTGGCGCAGCGAGGCAAGACCGACACCGTAACTCGCGCGGCGTAAGGACCCCGACGAGCAGGAGGCGGCGGGCCGGCCCGCCGCCTTACCTACTTATAATGACCACCACATGGCGGTCAAAATTCGTGTGCCCGGCGCGCTACGCCAGCTCACTCGCGGCGCGGCCATCGTCGAGGTCGATGCCGGCGACGTCTCGCAGGCGCTCCCGGGCTTTCGGGAGCGGCTCTACGACGACAAGGGCGAGCTACGCCAATTCATCAACATCTACCGGAACGATGAGGACATTCGGTTCGGGTCGGGACTCAAGACGCCGCTGAAGGACAGTGACGATCTGTCTATCGTCCCGGCGGTCGCCGGAGGCTAACCCCGGTGGCGCGGACGACGGTGCGCCTGACGTTCCCCGGCGACACCCTCAATGACCCGATCATCTACCGGCTTGGCCAGGAGTACAAAGTGGTGACCAATATCAGGCGGGCCGACGTGACCCAGGACAGCGGCTGGGTCGAGCTCGACCTCGACGGTGAGCAGGCCGAGGTCGACCGCGCCCTGGAGTATTGCCGGAGCCGGGGAATCGGGGTCCAACGACTGGAGCCAGCGTGAAAGTCGCCGTCGCGATGAGCGGCGGCGTCGACTCGTCGGTGGCCGCCGCGATGATGCGCGAACAAGGTCACGACGTCTTCGGCGTGACGCTGCAGCTCTGGCCGAAGGAGATGGCGGCCCGCGACTTCGATAAGCACCATGGCTGCTGCTCGCTGGACGCGGTCGAGGATGCGCGCCGGGTCGCCAGCCGGCTCGGCATTCCCTACTACGTCTTGAACTTCGAAGACGATTTCCGGGCGGCGGTCATCGACCCGTTTACGGAAGCCTATCTGCAGGGGCGCACGCCCAACCCCTGCATTCGGTGCAACGAGACGATCAAGTTCGGACTGCTGCTGCGCAAGGCGTTGGCTCTGGGCGCGCAGGCGCTGGCGACCGGCCACTACGCGCGCATCGAGCGCGGTGAGAACGACTACAACTTGCTCAAAGGCGTCGACCCGCGCAAGGATCAGTCGTACGTCCTGTATCAACTCGGTCAGGACGAGCTTGGTGTGCTTCGCTTCCCGATCGGGGACTGGTCGAAGTCCCAGGTGCGCGAGAAGGCTGCGGCGCTCGAGCTGAAGACGGCCTTGAAGCCGGAAAGCCAGGAGATCTGTTTCGTGGCCGACGGTAGCTATCGAACGCTGTTGAAAGAGCGCTTCCGCGACCGCGTGCAGCCCGGGGCAATCGTCGATGAGGGCGGTGCCGTCGTCGGAGAGCACGAAGGGATCGCGATGTACACGGTCGGTCAGAGATCGGGACTCCGGCTGCAGTCCAACGGGCCTGCGTCCCCGCCTCGCTACGTCAGCGCGATCGATCCGGTGACCAACACCATTCGGGTGGGCGGTCCCGACCAGTTGTTACGCAGCACCTGCCGCGTGAAGGATGTTCGGTATGTCGCAGGACGCACGCCGGATGCACCGTTCAACGCGAGGGTGAAGATTCGCTCGCACGCGCCCGAGGCCGGAGCTCTGATAACGCCGCTGGGTGACCAGGCGCGGATCGACTTCGACCTTCCGCAGCGGGCGCTCGCGCCCGGACAGGCGGCAGTCTTCTACGACGGCGATAGGGTGATTGGCGGGGGGCCGATCGCCGCGAGCGACGGGTGAGTCTGCTTGACGCTGCCGCTCAACATCCGCTGCTGCCGACCTTCGCCCTCATCGCCCTGGTGTATCTGACCTGCCTGGGTGGGGTGCTCGCCGCCCAGCTGGCCTGGCGCGGTCGAACGGCGTACTGGTTGGTGGTCCTGGGCGCCTTTTGCTTCCTGCTGGGCGCGCTGTGGGGCCGCGGTTACCTGTCTGGAGGCGCCACCTTCACGTTCCTGACCGCCGGGGTCGTCCTCGCCGTCTTCGGCGTGGCGCTGGACTTGATCTTCAGACCG
>Ga0209056_10008963_pt1 | contig 10235 bp, 12 predicted proteins | sample GraSoiAngelo_114_FD_185876 | JGI IMG/M metagenome (GOLD analysis project Ga0209056, IMG submission 185876) | Grasslands soil microbial communities from the Angelo Coastal Reserve, California, USA - 14_0903_13_40cm (SPAdes) (version 2) | ecosystem: Environmental > Terrestrial > Soil > Grasslands...
GATGACCTGGATCCTCTCGATCGCTTTGGGCGCGCGCGTTTCCTGGAAGCCCGCGGATTTGAGCCCGAGGCTATCCGCGAGTATCGCTGGCTGTGGTCAGACGGTCGGCACGCGGGGCGCCTTATGGCGCGCGGCGCCATCGGTTTGCGCCTGGCTCGCCTGCTCCGACGCGAGGGCCAATGGCGAGAAGCGCGAACGGTGCTGGAGGAGTGCTGGCAGACGCAGTCGTATCCCTATCCGGCCGCGATCGAGTTGGCGAAGCTGCTCGAGCACCAGGCGCGCGACCTGAGCGCGGCGCGCCGGATCGTGAGCGACGCACTGGGGCTGCTGGTGTTCGCGGCCGTACCGAACCCCCAATGGCAGACGGATCTCGAGCGTCGCCTGGGTCGCTTGGACCGACGACTTGGGCCGGACGCCGCTCGCGCCTTCGCGCTTACTGGCTGAAGTTGTTGGGCCCGTTGGGCGGAAGGTAGGGCAGCGGGTTGGTCGGCTGCCCGCCGTAGCGGTACTCGAAGTGGACATGCGGACCGGTCGAGTTGCCGGTCGATCCTTCATAGCCGATCAGCTGGCCCTGATGCACGCTATCGCCGGCTTTGACCTGGAAGCCGAGCAGGTGCCCATAGAGCGAGAAGAAATTGTTGCGGTGCGCCACGATGATGTAGTTCCCGTAGCCGACCAGCTGCCCGTTGAGGACGCTCGTGTCGGCGCCCACTACGACTCCGTCATCGGCCGCCAGGATTGGGCTGCCCTGCTTGTAGGCGACGTCCACGCCGGTATGGAAGTGCGCGTACCCGAAGCCCGATGGCTCGAATACCTGCGTGCATGGCCCGAAGAGCAGCGTGATGGTCCCCTGCTGCAAGGGCCAGATCAACGGGTATTTCGTCGAGTGACTGGCACTCGCATTGGGCAGGGTGAAGAGGTTGTGCTGCATCCAGAACTGCGCCTGCTGCCAGGCGGCCTGTTCTGCTTCGGCGATGAGCTGGTCCTGGCGGGCAATTTCCATGTCGGCAATGCGCTGGGCGAGGGCTGTCGATTGCCCGTTGATGGCAACCAGCTCGTACTTCACCCGGCTGATGCTCTGGCGCAGCCGCCTTTCCAGGTCCTGCTGATGAGCCTGCTGCTGCAGCAGCGCCGCCTTCTGATCCAGGAGGTCCGCGCGGTCCTTATCAGCTTCCTGTTTCTTGCTGCTCACCATTTCGTGCTGGGCATGTAGCTGGGCATCGACTTCCCGGATGTGCTGGATGAGCTTGCCGGTTAGGTAGCTAAGGTGCTCGATCGCCACCGCCCGATTCAGGAAGCCCTGAAAGTCGGGGGCTGCGAGCAGTTGTGACAACACGTCGCCGTCGCTCTTATAGGCGGCCCGGACGAAGCCGCCGTACTCCTCCTTGGTCTTTTTCAACTCCATCTGTTCCTCGGCGATCTTCGCCTGGAGGGCCGCGATTTGCCGCTCCAGTTCGGCGATCCGGCGCTCGGTGGCCGTGATCTTGTCGATCGTCTGGTTGATGGTGTCGCGGGTTTCCTGGAGCTGCTGCTGCAGCGCGACCTCCTGCGCTTGCGCGCGCTGCAGATTGCCTTGGAGATCGCCTTTCAGCTTGTTGATGACCTTGAGCCGGGCCTGGGCGTCGGTAATATCATCGGCGGCCGTTGGCGCTGCGGTAGTGAGCAGCAAGCTGAAGCCGATTCCGCCGGCCACGAGCAGGCGGATGGTCGTCCCCCTCAGACCCATGGTGCCAGTGATAGCGCCGGAATGTTGCGGCCTTCCCTGCGCCGGGGTGACGGAGCCGCGACGTGCTGGTAACGCCCAATTCGCTCGCGCTCCGAATCAGGCTGATCTCAAGGTCAACGCTGGCTATAATGCGTGTCGCAACGCGGGAGTAGCTCAGTTGGTAGAGCGCAACGTTGCCAACGTTGAGGTCGCGAGTTCGAGACTCGTCTCCCGCTCCAAAGTCGTGTGCGATTTCGGCTGATACACGACAAAACGTGTTCGGCTGATGCTTTACACAGTTTCGGCTGATGCCTTACAGGGGTTTCGGCTGATGCTTGACACTCCCGCGCATGAAGGAGTTGAGCGTGGGAGAGCAGCGGTACAAGGCGGTCTAGATCGGTACCAGGCTTCGCGGGGATCGGGCGGTACCTATATCTACGTGTAGCGGCGGACGCCGCCGTCCGAACAGGTGGCTGGCGCGGGTCTCACCGGCCTCGTCCCACCGCCACCCGGGGCTCGGAAGGCGAGATCCGACCTCCCGACCCGTAGGCAGCGTGGCTCAGCTGGTCAAGGCACGGTAGCCGCAATGCGCGCCAGCCTGGCGGTAGGCGCTTCCTGGCCCTGCTTCGACATCGGACGGTAGCCGAGGCGCCCTCGGGTCACGATGACCAGGGCCAGCGCGACCAGGGCCAACCCGACGTACAGCAGGCGGCCGTCGATGCCCGGATAGAACGCCGTCAGCACCGCTGCTGACGCGGTCGTGTCGACGGATGCGTGGAACAAGGCCACGACCGGGACGCTGCCGCCGCTCGAGTTGAAGATCCAGGTGATGACGATCCGCATCGGCACCGAGAACAGGATCAGGAGGTAGAACGCGTACTCGAGGACGCGGGTGCCGCGCGGGGGCGCCCCGTCGGTCAGTCCGTTGGCGAGGAAGAACAGCGGAAAGTGAACGAAGCCGAACATCGGGGCCACAGCGACGCTCGCCCAGACAGGGCCCCACCGGCGCTGCAGCCGGGCGGTTACGAAAGCCATCCAGGCGCCCTCCTCCTGGACGGAGATCAGGATGGCGATCACGATGAGATTGAGGAGGTAGACCGTTACGATCTGGGTGGCGCACGATCGGGGTCAGCGCATTGCCGCCCCGGGTCAAAAGGCCGGCCAGCAGGAGCAGCATTGGCGCGCCAGCGAGGGCGAGGAGATACCATTGCGGTCCCGTCCGAAAGCGGAAATAGTGGCTCCGGAGTGCCCGCGTCCCCGGCTTTCCATCGGCGATCCGAGTAACAAGGAAGGCGACGCCGGTGAGCCCAAAGACCGTTACGAGCAGGATTCCGACCTGGGCCGGGATGTCAACGGACAGAATCCCGAGCCCGCCGTTGCCGAGTACAGACGGCAGAAACAGGATCCAGCTGACCGGGTACAGGATCAAAAGGAAGGCGGCAATCGGATGGCTGGCGATCGCCTGCTTGAGTCCACGAGTCGGGCGCGCTGCTTGCATCTCAAGTCCTCCTACGGATTGCATGTGTTGTCGCGACGGCTGACCTCAGGGCGCTCCTCCAGAAAATTGCTGTGGCGAGCATCCGCCGTTTCGGGTGCGGAGAGAAGTGCCTGCGATCAGGATCTACCGCCCCACGCGATCACGGATCAGGGGTGACACCTATCACGGTTGCCATCTGCCGCTGGTCACTGGCGTGGGGGCTGGCGGAGCAGTAATCTCGTGTCACCCATGAACTGGGTTGAGAGATTCGGAAACTATGCTGCCCTGGGCTGGCTCTTTCTGCTGTGGCCACCCCTGGATGCATACCTGCGCGGCAAAGTGCCGGGCCTCCAGGGAGCAGTCCTCGCGGTTGCGTTGATTATCTACACCCTGATCTACGCCTGGTACTGCTTGGCCGGACACCGGCTCCGCCACCGGGTCATTCCAGTTGCGACGGTAGCCTCACTCACGGTCCTCGCCGTGGTGTTGGATCACCTATCAGGCGAGGCCGCGAACAACAATTTCCTGATTGCGTTGCTGGTGGCCGGCTTCGCTCTTCCGAAGAGACGCGCCCTCATCGCGTTCTTCCTGGTTGCGGCCATCATGATTGTCGAGGGCGTCCTGCTGGCCAAGCTGACGGCGGGACAGTTCATCCTGCAGTTGGTATTGACCCTGCCGTCGGTCGTCCTGTTCGGTGGCGGTGCGATGGGACTCCGCTATCTGCTGGCCAGCCTCGCCGAGCTGCGCGCAGCACGAGCCGAGGTCGCCCAGCACGCAACCGATCGAGAACGATCCCGGATCGCTCGCGATCTCCATGACCTTCTCGGACACAGCCTGTCACTGATCACGCTGAAGGGAGAGCTGGCAACCCGATTGCTTCCCGAAGGGGCGCCCGGAGTGGACGAGGTTCGGGACATGGTGGCCCTCAGCCGCGAGGCGCTGCAACAGGTACGTGATGCTGTCTCAGGTTACCGGCAGCCGACACTCGCCACAGAACTGATGGCTGCCAGGGTCGCGCTCAGGGCTGCAGGCATGGACCTCGAGGTCCAGCAGGACGTCGGGGCGCTTGACCGTGAGACGGAGGCTGTCCTCGGTTGGGTGATACGCGAGGGCTGCACGAATGTCATCCGCCACTCAGGCGCAAAGCATTGCCGCATCCACCTCACACGCAATCCCGGGGAACTCAAAATTGAGGTAGCGAACGACGGTTGGCGCGTGCCTCAGGTGCCTGCGGGTAACGGACTTCGAGGTCTCGAGGAACGCCTATCCGCCTTAGGCGGAACGCTTGACGCTTTCGCGCTGCCCACCGCGGGGTTTCGATTAGTCGCCACTGTTCCGGCCCAAAGCCGCCTGCAGGTCGACGCTGTCGACGCGAAGGTCGCACGGTGATTCGCGTCCTGATCGCGGAGGACCAGGCGATGGTGCGTGGGGCGCTGCGTGCACTGCTGGCCATGGAAGAAGACATACAGGTTGTGGCCGAGGCCGCGCGAGCTGACGAGGTGGTCCGAGCCGCGATCGCGAGCCGGCCGGACGTCGCGTTACTCGACATTGAGATGCCAGGCGGCGATGGCATCTCGTCAGCCGCCGCGCTGCATGACGCGTTGCCGCATTGCCGCAGTCTGATCCTGACCACGTTCGGGAAGCCCGGTTTCCTGCGTCGAGCCATGGAAACGGGTGCTTATGGATTCCTGCTCAAAGACGCGCCACCCGAGCAACTCGCGCATGCAATTCGCCGGACCGCGCAAGGAGAGCGCATTGTCGATCCCGGCCTTGCCGCGTCAGCCCTGAGCGACGGTGTAAGTCCGCTGACTGAAAGGGAACGACAGGTGCTCGCCGCGACCGACCGTGGAGCAGACCTCGATGAAATCGCGCGGACGTTGTTCCTTTCTCGTGGAACTGTTCGCAACCACCTTTCAAACGCGATTCAAAAGCTAGGTGCACGAAACCGCTCTGACGCGGCGAGGCTGGCCGAAGGCAAGGGGTGGCTGTAGGCGCCGCTCCACGCCAAAACGTGTCAGCACTCGATGGCTGGATATGTTTGTATCCGAGCAGGTTTTCTGTAGCCAATTCTGTAGCCAACCCGATGGACTTAACAGCACTCAATGGACGCGTTACGAATACATGCAACGCCAAAATTGCAGGCTGAATTCAATTGCCGTCTGATTTGTAAACAGCGGGTCGCCGGTCCGAATCCGGCCGTCGGCTCCAGATTCTGCGGACAGAATGGCGGCGTCGGCCTGCTGTGCTGCTAAAGCCGTACCACCAAAAGTAAAACCGATTTTCAGGGATCTAACCCGTGCGGGCATCTTCTGTGCAGTCCTAAAGCGTCGGCGACGGTGCGGCCGTCTTTAGATCCTTCGGCCGAGGCGACCGCACGACCTTTCACACGATACTAAGAGAACGCAACCATTAGGCGGTACGAACCCAAATGGCTCATGGGAGGATGGATCATGATCGCTACGAAACGGACGACCAATGGCCCTGCGCCCAAGCGTCGCGGGGCACAGTTGAGGCGACCCGCGACCAGCGCAGGATGAGCCCACATAGAAAGACCTCGCTTGCCGCCGGCGCGCTCTACCTGCTCACCTTTGTTTCGATCCCGACCCTCGCTCTCTACGTTCCCGTGCACGCTTCGAACTACATCCTCGGTCCTGGGCCGGACACTGGCGTCATCTTCGGCGGCATCCTGGAGATGATCGTGGCCCTCGCCTGCATCGGCACCGCCGTCGCGCTGTACCCGGTGGTCAAAAGGCAGAACGAAGGGATCGCGCTGGGCTTCGTCGGCGCGCGAGTCCTGGAAGCCGGCAGCATCCTCGCTGGCGTCGCGTGCCTCCTGTCGGTCGTGACCTTGCGGCAGGGCGCAGCCGGGACGGAAGCGTTGGTCACCGGCCATGCGCTCGTCGCTCTGTATGACCGGCTGTTCCTCCTCGGACAAAGCTTCCTCCCGGCCGTGAACGCCCTCTTGCTTGGTTCGCTGCTCTACCAATCGCGCCTCGTGCCGCGGGTTCTTCCCCTGCTCGGATTCATCGGAGCGCCCCTACTGGTCGCTGCCGACATCGCCGTGCTGTTCGGCCTCATCGGGCAGCATGCCCCTGCCGCAGGGCTGGCCGCACTCCCGATCGCGCTCTGGGAGTTTTCGCTTGGCGGCTGGCTGGTGGTAAAAGGCTTTAAGCCCTCTGCCATCACAGCCCTTTACAGCCGACCTGGCGACCTGGACACGGGTTCGGTGGCCCCGGCTGCTCGGTAGCGTTTCCCGCCTCGAGGCGGCAGAGCTTGGAGCCCGGGTTCGGCCGCGCTCCAGCGCAATCAGCCAACCAAGGTTGCAACTCCCAGAGTGGACGGTCGACCGGGATGGAGCCGCGCCGACGTCAGCGAGGTGCCGGCCCCGACCAGGGTGATCTGATAGCCGCGCCGGACCAGTTCCTCTGTGAGGGTCGAAACGACCCGCTCGGTGCCACCGTAGCGCTCGGGCGGCACCGGGAGAGAGGAGAGCGACCTGGGCGATGGGCAAGTCCTATCACCTCAAGCGGTCTGGGGCCGCGGCTCAGTCGCCGGGTGGGCCAACCGGCGGCTGTGTAGCTCACCCCGTTTCTTGAGGATGGAGTGAGGGCATAACTGGAAATCAAGGGACCGGAGGTTGGCGCGGCCCTCGGCAGTCTGATATCGGACGTCGACAGGGGCGCGCTAACTGCTGTGTTCGCGGACTTCCTGGCCGCCACCTTCCGGCACGCCGTCTCGAACGGTATCGCGGGTTGGCGTGACGACGATCTGGCGTTTGTGCGCGACTGGGGATTCGACATCGCGAAGATCGAGCGACCGGTGGCGGTGTGGCAGGGCCAGATGGATCGCATGGTGCCCTTCACGCACGGACAATGGCTCGCGGAACACATTCCGAATATACGGGTGCACCTGTATCGCGATGAGGGTCATCTGTCGCTCGCAGTGACGGCGCTCGATCGAACCATCGAGGACCTGGTCGCAATTGCTCGATAGACGATCCGGCTTAATGAAGGAGTCACCGAACAGGTCGCTACGGCATATATGATGACCGCCGAGGAGCTTCGAACCGAACTCGGGTACCTGCCACTGAAGGTTGTTCGGACGCCGCTCGCCCGTATTCTTCCCGCGCTCCGCTTTACTGCCACGCGAGCCTGACGGCGTGACAACGACGACTCTGGCCGCAGGTACGCGAACCGTCATTCTTGTCGAAGGAGTCAGTGACCAGCTGGCGCTCGAGGCATTAGCCCAGCGGCGTGGTCGAAATCTCAAAGCCGAAGGCGTCGCCGTCGTGCCAATTGGGGGCGCCACCAACATCGGCCGAGCGCTGACTCTCTATGGCCCGGGTGGTGCCGGACTGAGACTGGCCGGTCTCTGTGACACCGGAGAGGAGGATGACTTCCGGCGCGCATTGGAGCGGGCTGGTCTGGGCGTCAGCCTTACTCGCGACGCGATGGAACGCCTCGGTTTCTTCGTCTGCGCCGCAGACCTCGAGGACGAGCTGATTCGGGCGCTGGGTCCTGCCGCCGTCGAGCGAGTTATCGACGATCAGGGTGAACTCGAACTGTTGCGAACATTTCAGAATCAACCGGCGTGGCGAGGCCGGAAAAAGGATGAACAGCTTCGCCGGTTCTTCGGCACCCTACGCGGCCGCAAGATCAGGTCCGCGGCGTTGCTGGTCGGTGCGCTCGATCTCGACCGGGTGCCTCGACCGCTCGAACGGCTCTTGGGCTTCATTTGAGTCGCTAGGTCGCCGCGGATGCGTGGTCTCGGAGATCGCGGGCACGGTTCTGGCAACCAGCATTGCCCTCAGCAGCGGGTCTGGCCCGGTCGACGGGCGCCGTCGGCCTCGAGCTGCGCGTGCATCATGCGGTCGCCGGGGCCGGCGGGCTGTGATGCGCCCTGCTGGGTGGCGGCGCGCAGGTCAACGTTGCCGCGCAGCACCTTCTGATAGAACGCCATGGCCTCGCGGGCTCGGCCCTGAAAGTTGATGTAAGGTCCCAATCCCGATTTTGCCGTTACTCCTCGCCGCTGCTCTCTTTTCACTTATGGGAGATTTGGTCGGTCGCTACTATGACGGGGCAGGTCGAAGCAGTGTGACAGGGGAATTGCCGTGAGTACGATTCGCGTCGGCCCAGGAGGCATTCCATCGCGCGACGATCCGGCGGCGGCGATCGCGACGCTCATCGAACGCGGCTATGACGCCTGCGAGATCGATTTCAGCGACGGGTTCTGGATGGATCGGGAATATGCGCCGCGACTGGGCTCGCTGGCGAAGGACGCGGGCCTGGCCCTGTCCATTCACGCGCCGCTGGCCGCCTTCCTCGGTCACGTGCAGCACGGCGGGCGGAAACATCAAATGGCAGTCGGCATGCTCGACCATACCGCGGGTCTGGCTGCGGCGTGCGGGGCGGCCCCGATCGTCATCCATCCCGGTTTCTTGCTAGGCCGATCGCGCGACGACGCGCTGACCGCCGTCGTCGCGCAGCTGACGGAATTGCGGCAGCGTCTGGCGACCAAGGGACGGGCCGTCGATTTCGGCGTCGAGGTGATGGGGCGCGTCCAGGAGCTCGGAAATCTCGACGACATCGTGGCCATCTGTCGCCATTTCGATTGGGTGCGACCGGTGATCGACTTCGCCCACATGCATGCCACTAGTGACGGCGGCTTTACCAGGGTCGGCCCCTTTAGCGCAGCGCTCACCGCGGCCGATGGCGTCCTGCAACGCGGCGTGCCATTCCACATTCATTTCTCGGACATCAGTTTTGCGAACCGCAATGAGAAGGCGCACCTTCCCTATGGCCAGGGTACGCTTCGGGCCGACCCGCTGGCTCAGGCACTGACCGGCTTCGATCGCTCAGCGACAGTGATCTCGGAGTCGCCCGACGAAGCCTCCAACCAGGCGATCAAGACGGTCCTCAAGGCTGGAGCGCCGGTTGCCCAGCGGCGCTCCCGCTAGCCGAGTCGTCCATCCCGGCGCGAGCAACACTGCCCGTGATTGGGCCGTCGAGCTAGAGGCCAGGCCGTCCTGCCTAGGCGGGGCCCGGTGTCGAGCTCGGTCCTCAGCTCACCGCTTTCTTCACGAGCGCGCCGATCCTTGGCTCTTCGGCGGCAGTCAACTGCTTCAGCGCGAAGGCGACCGGCCATATGGTGCCTTCGTCGAGCTGCGCCGCGTCGTTAAAGCCAAACGTCGCGTACCTCGTCTTGAACTTCTGCGCAGGTTGGAAGAAGCAGACGACCTTGCCGTCCTTGGCGTACGCGGGCATCCCGTACCAGGTTCTCGGCGAGAGGGCTGGCGCGCTGGCTTTGATGACAGCATGGAGCCGCTCGGCCATGGCGCGATCCGGTTTCGGCATGGCGGCGATGCTCGCGAGCAGGGCGCTTTCCCCGTCCGCCTTGTCCGCGACCGCCTTCGTCTCTCGGACGCGCTCCTTGATCGCGGCTCGCTCTTCGTCCGTGAATCCCTCGGCCTTTTTTTTAGTCGCGGTGGTGCTCTTGCCGGACTTCTGCGTGTCCTTCATTGGAGGTCTCCTCCCCTGTGAGTATTGATAGTTCCGACCCTCATGGTAGGGTGCCTGCCGCCGCGGCGGCTTCTCCGAGGTGCTCGTGGCGGCCGGACGCGGGCTCGCGCGGCCACAGCAGCAGAGAGACGGCCGCAAGTAGGACGGTGGCCAGGCGGGACGCGACGAGCGTGCCGGCTCCGCCGAGGACGCGACGAGCGTGCCGGCTCCGCCGAGGACGCTAACGAGCGGCCCGCCGAGCGACTGTCCCTCGCGCGGCGAGGACGGTGGGCAGATCAGAGGCAGGCGTCGCGGATTGGAAGAGAGCGTACGTGAGCATGGTTAGATCCATGGCTCCTTCATCCGAGGTGTGCCGGTCGAACACAGGGCGACGGGGCGCCGCCCTCCGAGACGTTGAGACGTCCCGGCGCGACCCGCTGCTGCCCCGTTTGGATGCCTTCGACCGGCTTACCGGCGCCCCGCTCCGCTTCGTACTCGGTCCAGCTGTGCGATCTGGATCAGGTTGCCAGACGTGTCATTCGCCTGAGCGATGGTC
>Ga0209056_10008965_pt1 | contig 10235 bp, 10 predicted proteins | sample GraSoiAngelo_114_FD_185876 | JGI IMG/M metagenome (GOLD analysis project Ga0209056, IMG submission 185876) | Grasslands soil microbial communities from the Angelo Coastal Reserve, California, USA - 14_0903_13_40cm (SPAdes) (version 2) | ecosystem: Environmental > Terrestrial > Soil > Grasslands...
ATAGTTCGGGATGGCGATGGCCGCGAGAATCCCGGTGATCGCGACGACGATCATCAATTCGATCAAGGTGAAACCTCGATTGCCTGTCAACGGGGACTGTACTCGATGCGCCGATTTCGGCATAGCCATCCCTCCTGTAACGACCCATGTTTTCCTGTTTGGTACATCCACCTAAAGCAATAATTCTGCCAATGATTTCACGTATAGTAAAGAAAGGCAACTAGGAGCCGTCAAGATTAAGGGAAACCGCTCCGTGTCCCTTTTTTGTCACCTGAAGACCGCAAATTGGTCATCAGACTATTCACTTCACAAGGAGGCGTCTATGTCAATGTATTCACGTCTTGCCGCGCTCGGAGTTGCGGTCCTTCTCTGGTTACCAGTGCCCGGGCATGCTGATTCCAAGGAAGGGATGTCGAAGGGATTGCATAGCCAACAGGAAGGCGGTCTGCATCAGTATGTCAGTCATTCGTTCCAAAGTCTGATCCATCATGCCAAAGACCTGGGGCTCTCGGACGAACAAGTCACAAAACTGAAAACGCTGATGGGGGACTACGAGAAGGCGAAGATTCGGGGGGAAGCGGACATCAAACTGGCGGAGGTCGATGTTCAGACTCTCGCTCATGATGACAAGGCGGACATGGCGGCCATAGAAAATGCAATCCGCAAATCGGAGGCCGTACATGCGAATCTGCGCATCGAGGGCATTAAGGCCCTCCGCGCCGCGAAGGCAGTATTAACGCCGGAACAACAGCAGAAGTGGAGAGCAAGCCGCGGGTCCATGCATGGAGAGGGCAAAGGCAAGGGCGACTACAAAGAGCCTGGCCAGCAACCGCCCAAAAAATAAACAGGTGAGGTTCGCCGGGGCGTCGTAGATGCGAAGCATTCACGGCGTTCCATCATCGGGTATAATTCGCATTGAATGCGATACCATATGGGACTCGTCATGTCGAAACAGAAAATGTGGTTCCGGAAGGCTTCTCTCTTGGCGTCACCGCTCATGACGCTTCTTCTGTCCAGCTTTCTCGTGGCTATCGCTGCGCCGGCCGAGACGGCCGAGTTGAAGGTGGCGGTGATTGATTCAATGAAAATTATTGAAGGCACCAATGCCGGCAAGAAGATGAATGAGTCGCTCAAAGATTACATCGCCGCCCGCCAGAAGATCCTGGACACCGATGCCGATGACCTCAAGAAGCGCGAAGAGGAGTTGAGCGTGCAAGGGTCTGCGTTAAGCGCTCAAGCGCGGCAAGAGCGAGAGAATGCGGCACGCCTCCAATTGACGGCGTATCAACGGAAGTCACAACAATTCAATCAGGAGGTGGAGGAGAAAAAGCGGAATTTGCTGCAGGCCTTCACCCGGCGGCTTGAAGCCGTGACCAGACGCATTGCGGAGAAGGAGCAATATGCGCTGGTCCTGGATAAAGCGGATCGGGGCACCGGTACGCTCGTCGCATACAGCAAAAATGCGGTCGATCTCACCGATCAGGTCATCAAGGACTTTGACAAAGAGGCAAAGTGAGGACAGCGCATAGCGGAAGGCGAGCCATGATCACGTGTTGTGCTGCTGCGGCCATGCTCGTGCTGTCGGTCACAGCCCGCCAGGCACTGGCCGTGGACATGGAGCAGCTTCACGACCTGACCGGCGGCGCTGTGCCTGTTGTGACGCTCGAAGGACACGACACTTTTTCGAACGAGTACGTCTACTCCGTCAAAGTGATCAACCGCACCGGGGATCCGATTGTGGCAGATACGCTCGTCGTTGTTCTTTCTTCACTCCAAGACCCATCCGGCAAAGACGTTCTGGAGAGCATTGAAGTCGTCAATCCCGCCGGCACGATCCACGGCCGGCCCTACTTCATGGTTCCTGCGGGTGGCATGTCCGAACTTCCGTCCTACCGCGAGAGCCTGCCGGTCAACGTCCGCCTTCGCTCGCCCAATTATGTGTCGTTCTTCCCTCCCTCGTTTCGGGTCCACGGCCTGCGGCACACGGCATCGGAGGAGCTCATGGATCTGATCGAGGAATTAAGAAGGAAGGGTGTCCTCTCTGAAGCCGAAGCGTACGCAGCGTTTCAACGGCTGCTCCGTCAGTAACCAGTAATCTATCCCGTAGGCTTCTGCTTATTTTCCCTCTATGTGTTCAAAACGTATGTCTCTCTAGGGACTGCATAGGCATACTTCAGCGTGAAAGATTATTCATACTGCATCCTGTATTGCCTAAAGTACACAGGAGGCATGTATGAAAAAACAAGTGGTTCTCGCAGCATTTGGAATCCTGGCGGCGGTACTGAGCGTTCCAGCAGTTTCCCAGGGTGAGCAAGCGACATCGCCGGCACCGTCAACGCAGACGATTCCCGCGTTTCCTCCTTCGACCAATTGCAGCGCTCAACGGCCGTGTCAGAACGTGACCGGGGAGATCGTCAGGATTGAAGAATCCTATTGGATCAAGGATATGAATGGACATGAAGTGCATATGAGAGTCACTCCCGACACCCGGCTGGACACTTTGCCTCGGGTGGGTGACAAGGTCTCGGCACAGGTTCGATCGGATGGAAATGCCGAAGCGCTCGTGAAGGTGCCGTCGCCCCAACAACCTCAGATTCAGGTACCCTCGAAAAATTTAAAGGACTTTCGATGAGGGTCTTTCAGCCCCTCCAAAGCTGGAATCCATCGCCGAAAAGAGGGAAAGATTTAAGGCGTTGGCGTTTCCTAGAATGAGGGCAGTTCTGGGAATCGCCATTAATGACAGTCCGTAAAAAATGTGCATGTCCAGTGTGTACGTGCCTGGCACCGCCGGATAGGGCGTATTGCAGTGTCGCATGTGCATTAGCTGACGCAAATCAGAGGAAGTGCGGCTGCGAGCATTCCGACTGTAAGGTCAGCCCCCGGTTGGTCGCATAGCGGGCCGAGGCCTACAATCCGGTCAGGACCAGCTCCGAGCGCAATCACCTTTCACGAGGACTGGAGGAAAACGAAACCACGGTATTTTTTCGGCTCTAAGCGGGAGTGAACCAGCTAACCCCTCGAAGTGTATTTAGTTTTTTATTGACAGAAACTTTGTACAGGGTAGTATAGTGGCCTCTTATCCATGCCAGGCCACCTCTTTTTTACCGACCATCCCAGCCCGATTTACCTCACTGCCGTTGTTTTTCTCCTTCTGTTCTCGTGGGTCGGTTCCGCGACGGCAGAGTACCAGAAAGGTCTGGCAGCCTATTTCTCCGGCGACTATGTCACAGAACGGGGGGACGCCAAAAACCTGGCCTTCATGTGGTTCAGTCTGGCGACTGCTCAAGGCACTGAAGGGGCATCGGCCAATCTCAGGCGTCTCGCACGCGTGATGACGCCCATGCAGATGGTCGAGGCGGAGAAATTGGCGCGGGACTGGAAGTCCAAGTGAGATTAAAAATGAATCCCGAAGAGAAGGCCCGGACTAAGATGAGTGCCTGTCTGACCGCCTGCCCGGATATCGCTCATGTCCAGTGAGAGGACCGTTGTGACGCTCTTGCCTGCGGTCCAGGGATAATCAAAGCCGAGGCCGAACGGCACCAGCAGGGACGACGTCAGCCCCAGACCATTCGGCTGAAGTAGAGGATCCGCCTGCAGAAATCCCAGGCCGCTTTGAATGAACAATCGGGCCGAGCTTTCTGAATGAGGCAAGGCGAACCACAGCCGTGCGTGACCGGCTTTCCAGGATTGCATAGGGTCCCTCGGCAGGAGCGTCGCCTCGCCGACCGAGAGATCCGGCCGCAGGTACAGGTCCGGGTTGACGCGCAACTGTGCCGAGTCTCGCGGATTATCGAAGATCCCTATGGACGGCGCATTGGATTTTGACTCGGCTGCGTCTCCTCGGGGTCCCAAGGCCCCATCACAGACCAGGAGAGCTATGAGGAAAGACAGCACGAGCGCAGATAGTCTCGTCATCGCCCCATCGTCAGATATTTGAGGGTGTGAAGCAAGACGGAAGGAATGCGTAAAGGTCTCTCTCGGGCGTAATATGTGCTCAGGATACAGGAGGCCGCGTATGAAGATCCTATTGCCGGTACTCGCCGGAATGATGGCGTTCGGAACAGTGCATGCGGCGGAGTTTTCCGGTCCCCCGAACGTGCCGCCCAGCGTCTCGGACAAGGCCATCATAGAATTGAAGTTTGTGGCCGTGGAGATTCAAGGCACCCGGTTTTGGTTAGGGGGCGGCGATGTCGATATCAAATCAAACCGCGGAACCAATCGCCTTGTGCTGAAACTGCTCAACAAATCTGATGTAGAGCATGGGTTTGCCGCGGATGCCCTCAAAATCAGGCAGATCGTCAAACCGGGAGAGGAGGTCACCCTTAGCGTACCTCTTGACGAGCTGGACGCGGCAGTGACGGTCTACCGGTACTATTGCCACTTGCATCCGGGGCATATCGGCGGCACCGGCGTTCTTGTGTCGACACCGGCCACAAAGGCGGCGATCCCTAATTCCTCTGTTAAGAGCGATGTAGCTGTCGGAAAGACCCCTGCGCCCGAGACGGAAGTCGTCAAAGGCAAGCTCCTGAAGATCGAAAGAGGCTTCTATGTGATCGAATCTTCTCCGGATACGGAACTGCGCGTGAGTTCGGCGATCGATCCTCAGGTCGAAGAAGTCTCGAGATCGCTCATCGGTAAATGGATTGAAGCGGGACTGACGCCGGATCTCCATGTGAAATTCATCAAGCCATCCACGCCGACCTACATGGCGGACGGAACATTGGTCAAGGCAGAGGGCGAGGTGTACGTGTTGGCCTATCCGGGGTCCAAGGATGTACAGGTGAAGGTGACCAAGGACACGAAAATCGACAGCGGCCTTAAAATCGGCGATCGCGTGAAGACGGAATTCAATCCGGACGGCGTGGCCATCTTTCTTCAGCGTACCTTCCAGGCGGAAACGTCCGGTCGTCCCGAGAAACCGCCGAATCAAGCGCAGGACGTCATGAAACTGGATCGGGAATGGATCGCCGCCCTCGTTCGTCGCGATACGACGGTGCTTGAACGGGCATTCGCCGATGACTGGACGGTCACGACATCCAGAAGCGAACTGTTGACCAAACAGCAATACCTTACCGACGTCGCGTCAGGCGATCTGTCCGTCAAATCCATCGAGGTGGATGGCGCGAAGATCCGGCTGTATGGTGATGCCGCCGTTGTTACCGGACGCTACCTGCTGAATGGCCGTTACAAAGATCGCGACATCAGTGGGCCGCACCGCTATACGAATACGTATGTGAGGCAGCAGGGCCGCTGGCGCCTGGTCTCCCAGGACGTGCATGCCGTTCCCGCGAAATGAACCGGTCCGCGCGCACATATTTTCACTTTGGCCTGATGCCGGACTGTGCTAAATTGTCCTGGGATTTTCCTGTGAGTCCTTCCTTTCCGTGTTTGTTCGTCTCTCTTCGCGGGCCGCGCTGCGGTCTTTCTAAATCGGAGCGAGTGCATGCGCGCGATATCCGCACGTCGACTGTATCGCTGGTTGCCGATGATCATGCTGCTGATCGTCGCCGTGACGGGGGCAGTCGGCGCCTTCACCCTCGGATATGTCAAAAACCGTTTGCTTGCGACGACCGGGGAGAGTCTTGCCCTGGCCGCGGCTGATATCGCCGACAAGCTCGACCGTATTCTCTATGAGCGCTACGGTGACATTCAGGTGATGGCGCAAGCCCCCGTGCTTCGCGGTCGCGACCCCGACGCGATGTCCATGTTTCTCAGAGCGATCAAGACCAACAAACGGTATTTTCTATGGCTCGGCACGACGGACCAAAACGGCCGCGTGGTGGCGGCGACCGATCGGGGGAGCATCGGCCAAGACTGGAGCGGGCGGGACTGGTTTCGGCAGGTGCGCGCTCAGGGGGGCGTGCATGTCAGGGATGCCGAGTTTTCAAAAGACTTCGGCGGCATGGGCACGGTGTCCTTCACCGCGCCCCTTCACGGCCCTCGCGGCGAATTTCTCGGTGTGGTGACGTCGCGCGTCGGATTGGCGGTCCTCGAAGACGTCTTTCTGTCCACTGTACAGGCGCTTCAGGCCCAGCGTGGAGCGTCCTCCAAAATCGAATGGCAATTTCTCACCCGCGATGGCGAGCTGATCGTCGATTCCATCTTACGGCAGGAGGGGACCGTCAATCTGAGGCAATTGGCCCTGCCGTCGGCGCTGTTCGCCGGATCCAGTCAGCCCGGCTATGTGGAGGAAATCCACCTCCGCCGAAATGTCCCAGTCGTGACGGGATACGCGCAGAGTCAAGGATATGGCAATTTCGTGGGCCTGCATTGGGGCATCCTCGTGCGCATGGATCGAAAGGACATCCTTGCGCCGATCCAGACGGTGCTCTTCAAGGTCGGCACCGCCGGTGCCTTGATGTTCATTCCCATGTTCGCGTTCCTCTTGTGGGCGACCCGGCGGTTGCGCGTGGAATGGGCGCAGACTCAAGAGCGCGAGGATTGGCTGTCCACCCTCCTCAAGAGCATCGGGGATGCCGTCATCGCCACCGACGAACTTGGCCGTGTCACATTCCTGAATCCCTTGGCGCAGGCGTTGACCGGATGGACCCAGGGTGAGGCCATGGGCAAGGCGTTGAACGAGGTGTTCGACGCCATAGACAAAACCACCCGCCGGCCCCTGGAAAATCCCGTCACCCGAATTCTACGTGAGGGCCCGATTCAGGTGGGCACACACTCGCTCTTGCGCGTCCGCGATGGCACGGAACGTGCGGTCGAGCACAGCGGCGCGCCGATTCTGAACAATGAGGGCGAGATCGTCGGGATCGTCATGATCTTTCGGGACATCACGGAGAGGATACGGGCTGCCGAGGCATTGCGCCAGACCGAGGAGCAATTGCGCCAATCGCAAAAGATCGAGGCCATCGGTCAGCTCGCGGGAGGGGTGGCCCACGACTTCAACAACCTGCTGACCGTCATCAAAGGCTACAGCGAATTACTTCTGGGCAGCCGTGAGTTGGCGGACTCGCAACGGAAGAACGCGGAAGAGATCAAGAGTGCGGCCGACAAGGCCGCTCAGCTGACCTATCAACTGCTGGCCTTTAGCCGAAAACAGGTCCTCCAACCGCGGGTGCTGGATCTGAATGTGGTCGTCACCAACCTCGAGTCGATGATGCGGCGGCTGATCGGCGAAGACATCGAAATTGTGTTCGTGCCGTGCCCCACGCTCGGGCGCGCCAAGGCGGACCAGGGCCAGATCGAGCAGATTCTCATCAATCTCGCGGTGAATGCCCGCGACGCGATGCCGAAAGGGGGGAGGCTCACGATCGAGACGGCGAACGTCGACCTGGATCAGGCCTACACCCAGCAGCGCATGGAAGTGCTGCCGGGCCGATATGTCATGGTCGCCGTCACGGACAACGGATGCGGGATGGATACCAAGACTCAGGACCACATCTTCGAACCCTTCTTTACCACCAAGGAATTCGGGCGCGGCACCGGATTGGGGCTGTCGACCGTCTATGGGATCGTGAAACAGAGCGGCGGCTATATCTGGGTCTACAGCGAACCGGGACGAGGCAGCACGTTCAAAATCTATCTTCCGCGCATTGAGGGAGAGGGCGATGCCGCGCAGCCTGAAACGAGGATTGCCGCGTCCTATGACGGCACGGAGACGATTCTGCTCGTTGAGGACGAAGAGGTCGTCCGGAACTTCATCAGGCAGGCTCTTCGGCGCAAGGGGTATGTAGTGCTTGAAGCGCGACATAGCCGCGAGGCGTTTCTCATTTGCGGCCAACATGAGAACCGCATACAGCTGATGATTACCGACGTGGTCATGCCTGGCATGAGCGGGCGTGAATTGGCGGAGCGGCTGGTCTCATCGCATCCGACCATGAAGATCCTCTACATCTCCGGGTACACCGACGATGCCGTCATCCGGCATGGCATCATCTCGAACGAAGTGGCCTTCCTTCAGAAGCCATTCACGCCCGACAACCTCGCCAGGAAAGTCCGGGAGGTGTTGGACGGGCGCGGCCGCGCGTGAGAGCACTCACGCCTCCGCCGGACTCTCTGGTTCGCTGATCCAGCGCCACCCTGCCGCTGCCACAGACGCCCCGACCGCATCTGCGGCCAAGTCCCAGACATCGGCATGCCGTAACGGAACAAAGATTTGGTGTATTTCGTCGGTGAGTCCGTACAGTGCCGCCCCGGCAATGGCCGCGAGGAATGCGTATGTAGAGAGTACTGGTCCCGTGGCATGGCGAAGCGCTCTGTAGAACAGGACACTGAGGATGCCGTAGGCCACGGCATGCAAGACTTTGTCACTGAGATGGGGAAAGAACCATGGAAGATATTGTTCTGGATGCGACAAGGAGGAGAGATAGAAGATCAAGCCGGCTTGGAGAACCAAGGGCGTCCAATACCACCACGCGGATTGCTTCCAGTGCTTCACGGTTGTGCCTTTCCTCTGGCGAACACGTGTATTGAGATCCCATTAGAACTGAAGAAGCGGACAAGGTAAATCGTCAGATAGCAGGAGACGTTGCCCCTAGTGAGGGGTGGGGAAGACGGCGAGGTGGCGGCGGATGTCATGTCCATATAGAATGTAGGATGTTCGTTATAGGGCTGGGAACAGCCACGCCACCCAATCGGTATTCCCAAACCGACTGTTGGAACGCCTTTCGGGCCGCCGATCAATTTTCTTCTCTGACGCCGAGGGCTCGTGAAATTCTGGAGACCGTACTGACCGGGAAGAACGGCATCAGCACGCGGTTTCTCGCCTTGAAGTCCCTGGAAGAGGCTTTCGAACTGACGCCCGATGTTCTGCACGGACGGTTTCGAGAATATGCGCCCCTCTTGGCCAGTCAGGCCGCGGAGCGCGCATTGCGGAAAGCCGGATGCCGGCCGCAGGACATGGATGCCGTCATCATCAGCACCTGCACGGGATATCTGTGTCCGGGGCTCACGAGCTATGTGGCGGAGCGGCTCGGCCTTCGCTCTGATGTCTTGGCATTGGACCTGGTGGGGCAAGGATGCGGCGCGGCGTTGCCGAATCTCAGAACGGCCGAAGCCTTGCTGGCGGCCGGGCGATCCCGCCGTGTGCTTTCGATCTGCGTCGAAATCTGTAGCGCCGCCTTTTACCTCGATAACAACGCCGGCGTCTTAATCAGCGCCTGTCTCTTCGGCGACGGGGCCGGCGCCGCGGTCCTGTCCGGCACGCCGCCATCGCATGGCCGCCGGGTTGACTGGATGGCAACCGGCTCCTCAATTGATCCCGCCGATCGGAATGCTCTCTGCTTCGAGCAGCGGGAGGGGATGTTGCGGAATGTCTTGTCGCGTCAGGTGCCGTCGCTTGCCGCGCGACATGCCGATCGCGTCCTACAGCATGTCCTGGCCAAGGCTGGCCTGACGCCTGCCGACATCAGCACCTGGATCTGGCACGCGGGCGGGCGCAATGTGCTGACCGCTTTGCAGCAGAAATTGGGATTGACGGCCGGCGATATTCGATGGAGTAGCGCAGTGCTCAACGACTTCGGTAATCTCAGCAGCGCGTTTGTCTATTTCGTCTTGCAACAAGCCCTGGAAGAGAATGCGCCGGGCGGGTGGTGGTGGATGTCGTCCTTCGGTGCGGGCTTCAGCTGCCATGGCGCCCTGTTGAAGGTGAGCTGATCTGTGGGATGACACCGCGCCTGGTCGAACCCGAATGGCTTGACGAATTGCCGGCCGACGATCCGGCCGCCATCCGGTCGCGTCGCGATCTTCGCCGCGTCAATGCCTGGATGCAGCACTCCTGCATCATCGCGCGTCTCCTGGAAGCATCTTTCCGTGAGCGGTCACCGCGCCTGATCGTGGAGGTGGGAGCGGGAGACGGTTCGTTGATGCTGGCGCTGGCCCGACGACTTGCCCCGCGCTGGAAGCAGGTCAAGGTCCTTCTGGTCGATCGCTGCCATGTGGTCAGCCACGAGACGGTCGCGGAATTCGAGCGCCTCGAGTGGCCACTCGAAACGGTAAGGGCCGATATCTTCGACTGGCTGGCGAAGCCGTTCGACGGAGAGGCCGATGTCATGATGGCAAATCTCTTTCTACATCACTTCCATCCGGAGAGGCTGAAGATGTTGCTCAGGCAGGCCTCGGAACGCTCGGGCCTCTTCCTCGCGTGCGAGCCGCGCCGCTCGGGGGTGGCGATGGCTGGCAGCCGGCTGCTTGGACTGATCGGCTGCAATGCGGTTAGCCGACACGATGCGGTCGTCAGTGTGCGGGCGGGCTTCACGGGACGGGAACTCTCAGGCGCCTGG
>Ga0209056_10008967_pt1 | contig 10232 bp, 7 predicted proteins | sample GraSoiAngelo_114_FD_185876 | JGI IMG/M metagenome (GOLD analysis project Ga0209056, IMG submission 185876) | Grasslands soil microbial communities from the Angelo Coastal Reserve, California, USA - 14_0903_13_40cm (SPAdes) (version 2) | ecosystem: Environmental > Terrestrial > Soil > Grasslands ...
CGCGTTCTGGAACGGATGCGGAAAGTTTTGCGCTATTTGCGCCGTATTCGAATTGACGTGACCAACGCAGCTGTGCGGATCGATAGTCAGCACGGATATTGGAACGCCAAAATCATCATTGACGGCGACCAAGGCGAAGTGATGGCTTTGATCAAAGAGCGCGTCAATTCCCTCGCTACGCCGTTCGAACTCGAGTGGCGCCGTCAGTCTGCCAAGCCGTGGGATTGGGAGCTGGTGCGGGTCAGCAATGCGAGCCTCGAAATTCCAGAGGCTCTCCAATAAACGGATCGCCCTTTTCCGTGCGCTGTAGATGCGGGCGTGTCGCCCGCAAGAACGTGAAGATGTTCGTTCGTCCCCTTATTTGCCGAGTGCGTTGCGCAGATGCGTCTTGGCCGACTCCACTTCGCGCGGCGTTTGCTGACAAAGCAGAATGGCGCGGAGTTTTTCTCCCTGATAATAGCGCGCGGTAAATTTTTTCTTCGCGTAGGTCCCGCGAAGATCGACCCGGGTTGGTTGGACGCTGAAATCGCCCACAAAATCCATCCGCAAATCGAACATCTCGGTCCAGAAATAGGGAATCTGCTCGTAGCGTTGTCGTTTCTTGCCTGTCATGTTCGCGCCGGCGATCAGGCCTTGATCACGCGCGTTGTCCCAATGTGTCTGGCGTCGCACGCCGCCCATCAGCCGATCGGGATAAAATGCCAGGTCGCCGATTGCATAGATTCCCTTTTCTTCCGTCTCGAGATAATCGGTAACGGGCGATCCGTGCGGCCCCGCCAGCGGTGTGTTGCGGACGAGATCGAGATTCGGCTCGGCGCCGCAGGCCACGACCGCCAGACCCGCTGGGACCCGGTTGCCACTTTTCGTCTGGATGTTGCGGAGCACAGTTTTTCCTTCAAAACCATTGAGACTTTCGCCCATCAACATGGTCACGCCATGTTTTGCAAAATAATCCGTGAGCCACGTTCCAGTTTCAGGGTCCACGTAGCGGTTGAGCAAATGGGCATTTCGATGCATCACGCTCACTTTAAGTTTCAGCCGCCGCAGGCTGGCCGCGACTTCACAGGCCAGCAACCCGCCGCCGACGACCATGATCGTTTTCTCCAGGCTTGCCATCTCTCGCAAGGCGAGCGCGTCGCGAATCGTCCGCAAGTAGATGACGTTACCGAGGCCAGTGCCCGCCACCGGCGGCCGCACCGGACGGCTCCCCATGGCCAGGCACGCTTTGTTGAATTCGATGCTTTCGCCATTGCCCAGGACCGCAAGACGCCGCTCGATGTTGAATTGAGTAACGATGGCGCCGAAGCGCGTCTCGATTTTGTGTGAGCCGTACCAACGCGCGTCGAGATGAATTAACTCTTTAAGCGGCGCGGTTTTCTCGCGCAGAAAACTCTTCGACAACATCCAGCGCTTGTAAGGATGAAAGATCTCGGCGCCCACGAGCGTAACGCTGCCGCGTTTATCGTGGTGGCGAATCCCTTCGCACGCACTGGCGCCACCGATGCCACTGCCAATAATGAGATAATCGCGCTGAATCATTTGTGAAAGGTCGGACGATAGAGAATCAGCTCACCGGCTGGCGAGGGAAAAATTCTTTCGTCGCGGACAGATGCTTGTAGAGCGTCTGTGTCAGACGCCTTTCAAACCAGCGTTTCACAGAAACGCCTTACAACACCGCGCGGCAAATAACCACCGACGCAACGACCCCCGTGAGATCGGCGAGCAAACCCGCCGGGATTGCATGCCGCGTTTGCTTCACGCCAACGGCTCCGAAATAAACCGCCGCGACATAAAACGTGGTCTCCGTGCTTCCGTAAATCGTCGCTGCCGTCAGGCTGACGATGTTGTCGGGTCCGAGGCGGTGAACAATGTCGGTGAGAAGAGCCAGTGTCGCGCTCCCGCTGAGCGGTCGCATTAAGGCCAGCGGAAGCAAATCCGTCGGAAAGTGCAGCGGAGTTAAGACCGGTGAAAGTGCCTGGCTTAACAGATCGATTCCCCCTGCGCCTTTGAACATGCCAATTGCCACCAGCATCGTAACCAAGAACGGAATGATCTTAAGAATCACGCCAAAGCCTTCCTTCGCCCCCTCGACAAATTCCTCATAAACTTTCACGCCGAGCGCCGCCGCGTAGAGCGGGAAGAAGCTGAGTAAAAATGGGATCGCCAGGATCGACAATGCATTCACGCTGCGGACAAAAGGATTCTGCGTCGCCGCCTCCGCGGGCATCGGAAGATGGAAGAGATCTGGCGATACCATCCGCAGAAAGAGCACCGTGAAAAACATGCCGAGAATGATCAGTGCGATCAGACCCAAGATCGACAATCGACGCGGAGGCTCTTCCACAATCGGCGTCTCTTCAGGCAATTGCGCTGTCGATCTTTGCGCTGATCGATGCGGCGAGTCATCCGCGATGGAATTCGACTGGCGCCTTGGTTGAAAGATCGATAATCGCTCCAAGACCTTTACCGAGACGATCGCGACCGTGGCCGCGCACAAAGTCGCGAGCAGCGCGGTGCCGACAATTGCAGTTGGCCTTGTCGATCCGGAGGCGGCGAGGATCGCGATTGCCGTGGTAGGAATCAATTGCACGGAACTCGTGTTGATTGCCAAAAAAGTGCACATCGCGTTGGTGGCGACGCCGGGCCGGGGATTAAGCGTTTCAAGATCGCGCATTGCGCGCAAGCCGAGCGGCGTAGCGGCATTGCCCAGGCCGAGCATGTTTGCCGCCATGTTCATCAACATCGATCCCATCGCCGGATGCTCCGCCGGCACATCGGGAAAAAGTCTTGTCATCACCGGCCGCAGCGCACGCGCGATGCGTTGCACAAGTCCAGCGCGCTCGGCCAATCGCATCACGCCGAGCCACAACGCCATGATCCCGATCAACGCGAGCGCAATCGTGACCGCCGTCTTTGCGCCGTCCAGCGCGCCCTCGGTTACATCTTTCAAACGGTCGCTCCAGCCGCCGATCGCCACCGCCAGCAGGACCAGCGCGAGCCAGATGTAATTGAGCACGCGTTACGTTTTAGCCGCGGTCGCTGACTGCGGAAAGTGAATTGTCTTATTACATTGTCGATCTTTCTTTCAAAAGAGTGGCTGCGAGTTGTAAAACCGATTTGCTCTCTAACCCTTCTACAAATTGCACATGAACGAATCCATCACTCAAATCAAGGATACTACGGGGAATCCGGCTCCGCTGGGGCTGCTCGGCTTTGGCATGACGACCGTGTTGCTCAACCTGCACAACGCCGGCTTCTATGAACTCAACAGCATGGTGCTGGCGATGGGCATTTGTTACGGTGGCGCCGCGCAAATCATCGCCGGCATCATGGAATGGAAGAAAAGCAATACCTTCGCCGCCACCGCCTTCATTTCCTACGGCTTCTTCTGGCTGTCGCTGGTGACGCTGATTGTCCTGGCGAAACTGGGATGGGGCGCGCCGTCCGACGAGACGGCGATGGCCGCCTATCTCGCCATCTGGGGAGTGTTCACTGCTGTCATGTTTGTCGGCACGTTGCGCCTGAACCTCGCCTTGCAAGTCGTTTTCGGCTCGCTGGCGATTCTTTTCTTTCTGCTCGCCATCGGCGATTTCACCGGCGCGAGCGCGGGCTTCAAACATGCCACCGGCTATGAAGGAATCTTCTGTGGTCTCTCCGCGATGTATGCGGGACTCGCCCAGGTGCTCAACGAATTGTTCGGCAAAATCGTGCTGCCGCTCGGTCCGGTGCCGATTAAGAAGTAATCGCGCTCGACTTCCGGTCTTATTGCGCGGTCGATCCTTCTTTCAAAGACAGGCAGGTAGGGCGATTGACCTCAATCGCCCGCGGGCGGTTGGGTGAACCGCCCCTACATCTCTTTTAGAAGCGTCGCTGCGAGCTGCAAAGCCGATTTGCTTTTGCCGCCGAGCATGCGCCCGATTTCTTCGCGGCGCGCTTTCGCCGTCACTTCTTCCATATTCGAAAACGTGCGGCCGCTCACAACTTCTTTGGTGACGACAAAGTGCGAGCTGGCTGCAGCGGCGACGGGAGCAAGATGGGTGATGCAAATCACTTGATGATCGCGGCCCAATGTTTGCATCTTTGCGCCAACTGCGTGGGCGATTTCACCGCCGACGTTGGTGTCGATCTCGTCGAAGACGAGCAATGGAATCTCGTCATGTGCGGCCAGCGCAGATTTGATTGCCAGCATGAGACGCGAGATTTCGCCGCTCGAGGCGATGGCGCGCAACGGTTTCAACGGCTCACCCGGATTAGGCGAGAAAAGTAATTCCACCGAATCGAATCCGTTTAGCCGCGGCTCATCCAATGCCGCCAGTTTCACCTCAAACTCCGATTGACGAAAACCGAGATCGCGAAGGTTGCGCCGGATGTTTTCGGAAAGCTTGGGCGCGACCTTTACTCGCAGTTTGCGCAGTGCTTCGCCCGTGCGATTCAGGTGGGTGCGCGCAATTTCGATCTCGCCGGCCAACCGCTCCAGCTCCGCGTCGCGTCCCTCGATTTTGCGCATGCGCTCGGCTGCGCGTTCCCCAAATGCGATCGCTTCCGCAATGGAGCCGCCGTATTTGCGCTTCAAAGTTTCGAAGAGTGAAACGCGCTGCTCCAGTGCGGAAAGCTGGGCCGGATCGAGGTCGAGTTTCTCGGCGTAATTGGAAAGTGAACGCGCGATTTCGGACAGCTCGACCACGCCGGCGGCGTGGGCTGAGGAGAATTGGGCAATGGAATTGTCGATCTTTTCCAGTTCGCGCAGCAAGCGCTGCGTTTCGGCGAGTTGGGAGAGAACGGAATCGTCCGCTTCCGCAAGTTTATTGGCGACCGCGCTCGCCAATTCAATCAGCCGTTTGCTGTTGCTCGCGAGCTTGTAGCGGCTCTCGATTTCCTCTTCTTCGCCAGCGTCGAGATTCGCCGTGGTAATTTCGTTGATCTGATGTCGAAGCAGATCGAGTTCTTGTTCGCGTGCCGTTTCCACAGTGTCGAGCGCCGCGTGGTCGGCGAGCAGCGCCTGCAATTGCCGGTACTGCTTTCGGTATTCGCCGAGCTGCTCCTGGGCGCGTGCGAAGGAATCGAGCAAGCTCAATTGCTTGTCGGGCGAGAGCAACGATTGGTGATCGTGCGGGCCATGAAGATCGACCAGTTCATCGCCAAGATTTTTTAAGATCAACAAAGTGGTCGGCGAGCCATTAATGAATTGGCGATTGTTGCCGCTTATCGAAAGTGTGCGTTTGACGATCAAGTCACTCTCGCAAGGTTCGACCCCGGCTTCGACGAGCTGAGGATTTAATCTTTGCAAATCGTCGCCGGAAAAAATTGCTTCCACGGTGCAGAGATCCGCCCCGGTGCGGATGAGCGACTTGTCCGCGCGCTCGCCGAGCAAGAGTTGCAGCGCGCCAATGATGATCGATTTGCCCGCGCCGGTTTCGCCCGTGACGGCGATAAAGCCCGGCGCCATCTGCCATTCGAGATCTTCCACGAGGGCGAGGTTTTTTATTCGCAGCAAAGTAAGGACGGCGGGCACGGAGAAGGTTGAGGGTTGATGGTTGAGGTTTGAGAGAGCAGAGTGCGCGGCCTGAAAGTTTCTCACTCTTAACGACTCACCCTCAACTCTCAATTTAGCCAGCTGTGCCGATGATCGGCTAAAATTCTGATGCTTAAGCCACAGTATCTATTCATCGCGATCGTGGTGTGTTTGCTGATCACGATTGCGGAGGCTGCCGAGCAATCGCTCGCTGCAGCGACCGTCGTTCTTTACAACAAAGCCGCCCCCGATTCAGTCCAGCTCGCGAGATTCTACGCTCACCAACGCGGGATCGCGCATGATCATCTTGTTGGCTTCACTTGTTCAACCGAAGAGGAAATCAGCCGCGAAGAGTACGACACGACTATTGCCAATCCGCTCCGTGAGATTTTCAAGACACGGCACTGGTGGACGCTGCACGAAACGCCCGACCAGGAAGAGTCTGTGACGGCGAGCTCCATCCATTTCGTCGCAGTCATCAAAGGGATTCCGCTGAAAATTCGCCCAACCGCCGATTACCCCGGGGACGTTCCGAGGCCAGGTCCGATGGGAAATCGCAACGAAGCTTCGGTTGATTCCGAGCTAACGGTGCTGGCCTTCATGTCGCATCAGATTTCGGGGCCGACGCCGAATCCGTACTTTCAAAATTTCCGCGCCATCGGCGACTTCGAGAACGCAACAATGCTGCTCGTTTGCCGGCTCGACGCGCCGGCCGCGGCGACGGTCCGCCGTATGATTGTCGATGCGATAGCGGCGGAGAAGAGCGGACTTTGGGGCCGCGCCTATGTCGATGGTGCGCACAATACATCCGGCGGAATGGAAGTTGGCGACCAATGGCTTTCTGAAATCACCGGACAACTTCACAAAGTTGGGATTCCAGTCGTTTACGATGAGACGCCGGCGCTTTTTCCCGAGGGCTATCCGATGACCGATTGTGCGCTCTATTACGGTTGGTATGCCGCGACGGTGGCGGGTCCGTTTACCCAGCCGGATTTTCGCTTTCTCCCCGGGGCGGTGGCGGTTCATATCCACTCCTTTAGCGCGAACACGCTGCGTGATCCGAACGCAAACTGGGTCGGTCCGCTTGTTGCCAAAGGCGCCGCCGCCAGCCTGGGCAATGTCTATGAACCGTACCTCCAACTCACGTCGCACCTCGACATTTTCAATGATCGGCTGCTGCACGGCTTCACCTTTGCGGAGAGCGCCTACATGTCGATCCCAGCGCTCTCCTGGATGTCGGTAATGGTGGGCGATCCGCTTTATCGGCCTTACGCGTCGTGGCTGCAAATCGATGCGCTGCGTGATTCCGCAAGAAGCGGGACCGACTGGAAGACGTATCACGAATTCGCGGTGAAAAACGTCACGCGTCCGGTTTCTGAGTTTCGCACCCTGGCCCGGCAAGCCGCCTCGCGCACGCGCAACTGTCCGATGATCGAAGACCTCGGGCTGATAGAGTCGCGCGATGGAAATTTTTCGGCGGCCACAAGCTATTTCCAGCAGGCACGAACCTGCTATGCAAAACGTGATGATCTTCTGCGCGTGGTGCTAGAAGAAGCGGATGCATGGATCAAACAGAACAAACCTAAGCGCGCGCTCGCCCTCGTGCGCAGCGTTCTACGAGTCGTGCCCGATGCGCCGGCCGCGCCGCTGCTCAGAAAAATCGAACAAGATTTAACCGCCCCACCGGCGACTTCACCGGCCAAACCGTAGCTGTAGCCGTCGCCCTGTGGGCGACGTGATGCGCGCGTGGTTTCGTGCGTCAGCGCCGCGCTTCCCACAGGGAAGCGGCTACAGCGAATTGCTGGTCTAACGAATAATTCCGCGCTCGCTTTGCTCGATGAACTCGATGATCTGCATGATTTCTTCAGTCTGAGGCAACTCCTTGCGGACCGCATCGACGGCCTGGCGCGTGTTGTATTTCGAACGATAGATCAGACGAAACGCTTCCTTGATCCACTTCACGCTCTCGGGCGTAAAACCTTTGCGTTCCAGGCCGACGAGATTAACGCCGCGGATTTCCGCCGGGTTGCCATCGGCGATCATGAACGGCGGAACGTCTTGGACAATTTTCGCGCAACCGCCCGTGATCGCGAAGCGGCCAATCCGGCAAAACTGGTGCACAGCGGTGAGCCCGCCCATCACCGCATGATTGCCCACCTGCACATGACCCGCCAACGTCCCATTGTTCGAAAACACGACTTCGTCACCCACCGTGCAATCGTGCCCGATGTGACTATAGGCGAGAAAATTTCCGCGGCTGCCGACGCGCGTTTTTCCTTCACCGGTCGTGCTGCGATTGATGGTGACGAATTCACGAAAAGTATTGTCATCGCCGATTTCCAGATAAGTCGGCTCGCCTTGATATTTCAGATCCTGCGTTTGCTGGCCGATTGAGCAATACGAATAAAATTTGTTCCGCGCGCCGGCGCGCATCGGCCCGCACAGGGTGACGTGATGTTGCAGCCAGCAGTTCTCTCCCAGCATCACTTCTGGCGCGATCACGCAATACGGCCCGATGATCGTGCCCGCCCCAATCTCAGCGCTCGGGTCCACAAGCGTGCTCGGATGAATCTGCACGTCGCTCATTTATCGAGGAACGTGAACATCAACTCACCTTCCGAGACTACGGCGTCGTTGACCACGCAATGGCACTTTGCTTTCGCCAGGCGATTGCCGCGCGCTTTCGTCAGTTCGGCGTGAATGAAGATTGTGTCGCCGGGAAAAACTGGCTTGCGAAACTTTACCTCGTCCGCGCTCATGAAATAACCGACGCGACTCGAAGTTTTCGCCAGCTTGAACAACAATATGCTCGCCACTTGCGCCATCGCTTCCACTTGCATCACTCCCGGCATCACCGGATGCCCCGGGAAATGTCCCTGAAAAAACGGCTCGTTGATGCTCACGGTTTTCATGCCGATGCATTTTGTTTCCCCCTCGAAACCGACGATCCGGTCCACCATCAGGAACGGATAACGATGCGGCAAAATTTGCATCACCTCGTCCGTATCAAATCCCCCTTCGCCGGGCGGGAGCGTGCGCGGAACAGAGATCGCATCGCGTCGCGTCTGCTCGCGCGCCACCGCCCGGGCCAGCTCCGCATTCGCGCCATGACCGGGCTTGACCGCGACGACATGACCGCGAATGCGATGACCGATGAGCGCGAGATCACCAATGATATCGAGGATTTTGTGCCTAACGAATTCATCCGCGAAACGAAGCGGCTCTTTGCTTAAAACCGCATCGCCCCGGACAACAATCGCGTTCTCCAGACTGCCGCCCTTGATCAAATTTTTATCCATGAGCGATTGGACCTCTTCGTAATAAACGAACGTGCGCGCCGGCGCGATCTCGCGTTCAAAAATTGCCGGCGTCACTTCCATCGACAAAAACTGTGTGAAACGATTGTTCGGCCCGGCTTGCGTGCACGAGATGCGAAACGTTTCGTCGGGCAGCAAAACAAGCAGCGCGCCCGTTTTCGCTTCCACGTGCATCGATTCGCGCACGTTGAAAAGTTTTCGCGGCGCTTCCTGCGCAGCCACGCCGGCGCGCTTGATCACATCGACATATGGTTGCGCGCTGCCGTCGCCGATGGGCGGTTCGTTTGCGTCCATCTCCACGATCGCGTTGTCTACGCCCATCGCGAAAAGCGCGGCCAACACGTGTTCGACCGTGTGCACGCGCACCGAGCCTTCGCCGATGGTCGTGGCGCGCTCGACCGTTTTAAGATTGTCGATCTTCGCGTCAATCGTCGGTTCATCCTGCAAATCTTTGCGTTTGAATTTGATCCCGTGATCGACCTGCGCCGGATGCAACTTGAGCGTGACCTTTTCGCCCGTGTGCAACGAGGTGCCGCTGAAACCAGCCGCTTTTGCAAGAGTATGCTGAACTTCAGTTGCCATGCGCGTTTGATTGACCAAATGTCGCCTGCGTTATAGCGGCGCTTGTGTCAAGCGCCGTTCTTTACGTTTCGCTTCTTCTGTAGCCGCTTCGCTCTGCGAAGCGCGCGCGGATTACAAACACACGCGGGTGGCGTTGCCCCGAGGGCGACGGCTACAGGGAAGACATTCATTTCAATTCAATCTCGCCACAATCGAACGCCATCATTTTGTCGATGTTCGACACGCGAACCTGCTCGACCATCGTGCCATTGGAGGCCCACACATCGACAGATTTCTCCCCGCTTTTAGTGATGGATGCGTGGACCAACTGCGGCGTTTCGATGACAGTAAAGAGCGGTAAGTCGTCCATCGTCTTGAGAAAGATCTTCTCCTCATCAAAGCCGACGGCAAGATCGACAACCAGCCGCGCGTCTTTCGCCAACGGATTTGAGACGAGCTTCACCTGAACGTGATCTGTCGCGCTCGAATCAGGCGAAAAGTCCGCCGCACGTCCCTTGTCCTCGACTTTCAGGTGGCCAACCAAATAACCGCGCGCATGATATTTTCCGGCAGGTAAATCTTGCTCGTTATTATTCTTTCCATCCCACTTCGCGATGAGCGCGTCCGCGCCGACGGTGAATTCATCCGGCTCGGCTTCCTGCATCAGCACGCGCACCAGCTTTCTATTCGTGTCATAAACGCCGAGGCTGATCGTGCCTTCGAGCGGCGGCGGGACGAAACTGATGCGCACGCCGCGCGCAGGTGCTGCGTTTACGTTTGGCGAGGGCGTGGAACTTGGTGACGGCGTCGCGCTTGGAGTTGGCGACGCGGTGGGCGAGGCA
>Ga0209056_10008968_pt1 | contig 10232 bp, 6 predicted proteins | sample GraSoiAngelo_114_FD_185876 | JGI IMG/M metagenome (GOLD analysis project Ga0209056, IMG submission 185876) | Grasslands soil microbial communities from the Angelo Coastal Reserve, California, USA - 14_0903_13_40cm (SPAdes) (version 2) | ecosystem: Environmental > Terrestrial > Soil > Grasslands ...
GGGATCTTTGACGAAGCGCTCTTCACCAGCACGCTGCAAGGTCCTCAGCCGCGCGCCGCGTTGGTAAAGTTGAAAGCTGGTCAGGCGTTCGTCATCGTCGTAGGCGTCCATGAGTGGATGAATACCGAAGGTATCCAGCACTTCAGTGCCGGGCATGTCCACGTCTCGCCCCAGGGCTTGCTTAGCATAGAAAGGCATCGCGGCGAGATAGTCATACGAGTAGAGAGTTGCGCGATCGAAATCGACGTTGCCTTTGATTTGCAGATGCTGCCCCGTGTCGATGACAGACCAGGATGGCGCGGAGAGACTCGTGCCGCGGACATAAAAGTTGGTGATGCGCGTGCCGTTTTGGAAAAAGATGTGATCGAACCAGGGCAAGAGGCTTTTGCCCGTAAGGGGATCGCGTTCATGGGCGAAACGCTCGACTAGTTCATAAGGCAGGCCGTCGACTTTGATTGCTACGACTCGGCGAGTCTGTGCCTGTGCTGGGACACACGAAGCGAGCGCGAAGAAGATTATGGTGGCAAGCACATAGAGCGACGTTGAGAACCGCCGCAGAGCAAAACATCGCGGACAACAATTTGCATTTTTCAATTTGCATTTTTCAATTTGCAATTCAGGCATCTTTCGCTTGCGTGTACCGGACATTGAAAATTGAAAAATGCAAATTGAAAATTATGTGTCAGCCTTACGGCTGGCCCACCTGCCCAAGCATCGCTTTCACTTCCGCAGGTTTCATCCGGCTGTCTTCAGTTACGGCCTTGCGCAAATGATCGGCGATCGCAGCGCGCCACTCTGATTGCGGCTGCGCGAGACGATAGAGACGCACCAACTCGCTCCGCGCGCTCTGGTTATTGATCTTATACAACGCATCCAGGCATAGCCGGCGCGCTTCGTCGTCATTCGTCTGCCGAAAGATCATCGCGGCGGCACGGGCGGCCGATCCGCTGGCGCCCGCGCCACGATCTGCAAGCGCCCGCAGAGAACGCCGCACCATTTCGATGTCCCAGGCCACCTCCGCTTGCGGCGACGACTTTGCCACCTCGATCAAGATATTCGTGTGATACCTGATCACCCGAGTTGCCTCCAGACGCGCTGACAGTTCCGGAGTGGCTTGCTCGCGATGAACATATCGGCCAAACGTCAACACGTTTCCGAGGTTAAAAAAGAACCGTGACACTGACCCATGTCTGAATGCAGTCATTTCGGCGCCGCGATCTTTTTCGATCTTCGCGGCCAAACCATCGGGCCGGCGCGCGAAATCAAGCAGCGCGCTGTATTGGCGGCGAGCAAGTTGGATCTCCGCCTGATTATCGTTGGTCAGAGGATTCAGTGAAACGTTTTCCAATCGCTGCTCGATCTCATTTCTCAGTCCGGGATCGATTGTCCCATTGAACGACAACATTAACTTCAATTCAGAGTAACTCGTCAGACGCGTCGGTTGATTAATGTCCATCCCGCGCCGCCCGGTGACAAAGTCGAAGGTCTTGCGCCCAACAAAGTAAGGCAAATTTCCAAAGCTGGACAGCGACAGCACATTCTTCGCCAAATCGCGGAAGAAACGACGCGAGAGTTCACGCTTTTTGGGATTGAGGGTGTCGCGAAAATCGATTAGCAGCGCGGGGATTTTCTTATGATCGAGGCCATAGAGCGCCAGCGGAATCAACTCGATCGGACGGGCCTGCGGGTCGCCGGTATTCGTCGGCCGATTATCTTGATCGAAGTAACGCACCTGGGAATAGCCGGTCCAGTTCCGCAGCCGATGATCTTTCCAGGGATCGGAAATGTTGAGGAAACGATTGCCAAACCGCCGATTAGTCTGGGACAGATCGCTTTTGGCGATCCAAAGCAAGGCGTGCGTCGCGGTTCCGTCGGGCATCGTCAAGGGCTGAAAGTAGAGTCCTTCAGTCTCAGCCCGCTGACGCAGCATTTCCCAGTTGTGGCCAATCGAGTCCGTGGCGCCCATCGAGCGCTTGATAACCGTAGAGTCGAACCAGTCTGGCCCGTAGAGTCCGCCCAGAAGCTTGGTCGACAGGATCAGGCGCGCACGCATCTCGAGCATCTCGCCCGCCGTAAACCCTGAACCTAAATCTGCCAACCGTGGCGTTTTCACATCGCTGATCGGAACAGCGTTCGGGGCCGACGACTCAGAGTCGCTCAACATTTGACTACTCGCGAGCAACTCGCTCTCGTCGCGCGCGCGTTGCCGCAGGTTGTCATAGCTGCCCAGAATCGAAAGCGCTTGCGTGATGTGCGCGGCGCGATAGTCGGTGGCGTTGCGGCGATAATTGCGAGTGGCGGCTTTTAGCGGAATTCCATAACTATCAAACAAAACATTTTGCAACCCGAACCAAAACAAGTTGTTCCATGTCTGCCGCTTTGTATTCGCGAGATCGATCAGTGGCGCGGGCGCGTTGCTCGATGTGGGCGTCTTGTTTCCCACGTGCTGATAAAGAAAAGGAACCGCGGACAGCACGCGCTTGACGACCGTGGGCCGCGTATAAGTCAGCATCCAGAGATAGCGAAGACGATCGTTTTCCGGATTGTCGTCACCCAGACTGTCCCGGACAACGCTGAGCAAAGGAATCTCAGGCGCAGGTTGGCCGGCCGCACGCATCCCATCCAATCTTCCAAAAATAGTAAAGAGTTCCGCGCCGCTCGCGATTGGCATTCGCTCGAGTCGAAATTGTGGCTGAGCTGTAGCGGTCGGTTCCGTGTCCGAGGAAGTTCGTGGAGAATCTTCGGCGGTCTTTGCATCTTCCCGTCTGCCTTCTTCTAAAGCCGGCGGACCGGGCGATACTTGCGTTGGTTCGTTTGTCTTGGCGGGAGCGGGCGGCTTTAGCGCGAGTTGTGTCGTGCTCTGCGCTGCGTTCTCAGTGCTCCCGAGCAAGAATATCGCTGCGGCTAGTACCGCAGCGAAGCAAAATTGCAGCACCTGCGCGCTGGCGCGGTCACGGTTTCCAGGGTCGGTAGTCACCATGCTAAGCAAAACGCCTCAGTCGGAGCGAAGTTCCTGCGCTTTTAGTGCATCGTTAGCGGCCAGATTTAGTTTTCAATCGGCCTGCGGCAATGCGTGTGCCGTCAATTTAAAAGATATGTATTACGTCCTTTCGCTTTGGCTATGACAATAAGTCGATTGTCACAAGCATCACCATGTCTCGGGTTTCGCAGTCAGATGGTTGTGAGGGTCGAAATAGTTGTGCGGACCTGATCTGCAGCTTCGAGCGCTTAGCGGTTATTACTCGGCAGAGCGTTGGCGGTTTCCTTCTGCTCAATCTCTAAATTCGCTGGGGGGCTCCATCCTGCTTTTTCTAACAGGGCAATCGCAGCTCGAATCGGCACGGCAAAGTTTGACGCAGCGTTCTCGGTAAAGATCGAGTTAGTGACCCCAATTACGCGGCCCGACGGACCGAAGAGTGGGCCGCCCGATCCACCTTCTCCAGTGCGCGCGTCGTAAACGATTTTCCGCGCTTCGAGATCTGTAATATTGCCCTGCGTCGTCAACGGTTTAATGAGCTTCTTTTCAGCAAGATATCCCAGCTCCGAATCAAGCGAGCCATAGCGCTGCTGGATGGATCGGGCTTCGCTTTCGTCCAGCAAAGCAAGCAAACGGTCCGGGCCGGAGGGATAGCCCATTGTGACTACGATCTTGCCGATGGCCGCGGATTCGGCGTCTTTTTCGACCGGCAAAACAGGAATCTTTGGCAATCTATCCTTTGACTCGATCATGCAAACAGCGAGGTCGTCCCGTTGTGCTGCCTGCTTGTATTTGAGAGCTATCGCTTGCTGTAATTCTGGGAAGAAAGCCGTCAACTTCTTTAGGCGTGGTTGCCCTTTGACGCTACTGTTCAGGCTCTGGGCCCGCTCATCGGCTTCCCAGGGTTGGGCCACGTGCCGATTGGTTAAAATGAAACCATCGCCAACATGAAAACCAGTGCCGACGAATTCAAACTCGGCAATTGCGCCGTGACCCTCAGGGGTCAACGCCGGGTTTTCGTTTCCGTTCTGAATTGCCTCTCCCGATTCGCTGCTTTGCGTTTCGGGATAACGCAGCGGTCTTCCTGTACCCTGTTCGACAAACGTGAACGAGCCTGAGATCAGGCAGACGCCGCCTCCATAATTCCTGCGGAGCATCTCACCCATGGCAATAGTGTTTTGAATCCGCTCGGTAGAATCAATAACCTTGGTTAATTGCTCATTTGCGCGCCGCAGTTGTTCTTGCTGTGCGACGAGCTGGGCCTGCTGCTCGGCAATGATGCGGCGGCCGCGTCGAGCCTCGTTGAACTGTGCGAAGCCTATATAAAGCGCCCCCACTACGGCGAGAATCAGAATTGCGAACGTGATTATCTTCGTCGACGGATTGATTTCGCGGACCAGCTCGCGAGTGAACTCACGCAGAAAGATCTTCGCATCGTCTCGACGCGCCGTGGCCGAAGCTTCCATCGCCGCCTGTTCGATGAAAGGCGCAACGTGCGCGCCGTCGCGACGCCCGGGCACGAGCGCCGCCGTCGACTCGATGGGAAAGAAGTGAATCGATGGGCCCGAAGGACCGATCCAGATTTCATCCCCGTCATAGATTCCCTTATTGGCTTTTATTGGACGTCCGTTGAGCTTTACATCCAAAGCCGGATTAAAGCTTTCAATCCGGTAGATACCATTCAAGCGTACCAGTTCAATCACCGGATCGTTAGTCGGAGTCGCCGGCTCCTTTGACAAACGAACCTTGACTTCACAGTCGTCCGTGGTGCCGACGCGAATCCGGTCGTGCGTGACGACCTCTGTCGAGCGATCGTTAAACGACGAGACATGAATTATCAGTCCGTTCGAATCCTGTTGCGGCGTCTTCCGAAAAGTCTGCATTCTCTTAAGAAATCAGGCGCCCGCATCGAAGACCGTCCTGGAGCTTTCTGCGGTCAGTCAAGCGGTCGCCCGTTAGGCGTTCAATCTTACAATGAATTCAACGGCCAGCAAAGATTACGAATAGCTTAACTCACTTGAACGCGTGGCGATAATCCAATCGAAGTGACGGCAACTTCTTCGTGCGGCTGAGTGTTATGGGAGAGAAGTCTTGAATACATCGCGATTTAGAGCGACAATGCGCGGTGATCTGGTACTAACCGGCCACCCTTGAGCGATCTGTATCTTGCTGTCGCTCTTTTTCTTCAAGCATGACCGTATCAATGATCGGACGGACAGTCTCTCACTATCGCATTCTCGGAAAACTTGGCGAGGGCGGTATGGGTGTGGTCTATCTTGCAGAAGACACTTTGCTCGGCCGGCGCGTGGCGATCAAGACGATACACTCGCGGCCTGGCGCGGACGATCGGCACTTTCGCGCGCGCTTTCTGCGCGAAGCCCGCGCTGTTTCGGCGCTCTCGCATCCACATATCGCTACCATTTACGATTACGGTGAAACTGAAGACGGCGAGCCGTACATCGTAATGGAACTAATCAAGGGAGCAACACTCGGCGAGTTGATGCTAACGGAAAAGTTAAACATCTCGCGCGCCATCGAGATAATCAAGCAGGTTGGCGAAGCTCTTGCCGAAGCGCATCGTCAGGGAATTATTCACCGCGACATCAAGCCTACGAACGTGGTCATCAATGAGCGAGGTCACGTTAAGGTTCTGGATTTTGGATTGGCTAAGCAGGTCGCACTTGAAGCAGCCGACATAACCGATCCCGAACGGCAAACGCTAATGGTCGCCCACACGCGTGAGGGATTGATCGTGGGGACGCCCATGTACTTGTCACCCGAACAAGCGTTGGGCAATGAAGTAGACGCCCGCAGCGATCTGTTTTCGCTGGGCTCACTCCTGTACGAATGCATCGCCGGCAAACCATCGTTTTTCGGAAAAAGTGCGGCAGATATTTGCGCAAAAGTTTTGCGGGACGATCCGCCGCCGCCTTCAACGCTTAACCCCGACGTTCCCAAAGAACTCGATCGCATCACGCTAAAGTCTTTGGCAAAAAAAACCGAAGCCCGCTATCAAACCGCTGATGAAATGATTGCCGAACTGCAAAGCGTGCAAGCGAATTTATTCACCGATGCGACTAACACGATAACGCGGCTGATTCCTTCTGCCGTGGCAACGCGACCCAGCGGCGCCTTGGCCACGCTGTCGGATATTTTCCGGCGTCCGCGGTTACCGATCGGCTACGTCGTGGGCGCCTTGTTGGCAGTGACTGTTTTGATGCTCGGCATCTGGTACCTTGTCCGCGCGCGGCCGCACCAGCCTAACGCCGACGCGCAGCGCTTTTATGAAACGGGAGCTAATGCGCTCCGCGCCGGCTCGTTTTTTCAGGCCAGTAAAGCGCTGTCTCTTGCGATAGCCAGCGACGACCAGTTTGCACTAGCTCATGCTCGTCTGGCGGAAGCCTGGATGGAGTTGGACTACAGTGATCGGGCCAAGGACGAATTGCTTCGCGTGGGAGAATTGTCACCGAACCGTTCATTGTTTACGCCGGTGGAGGCTCTGTATCTCGATGCAATTACCGCCACGGTTCGCAGAGATTTTCCTCGAGCGATAACGGCCTATGCTGAAATCGCCCGTCTACAGCCCGATCAATCTTATGTGTACGTGGACCGGGGCCGCGCGTACGAGAAGAACAATCAACTCGACAAAGCAATTGAAAGCTACACAACCGCCACCAGTAAGGACTCGCAGAACGCGACGGCTTTTCTGCGATTAGGTGTGCTGCAAGGGCGCAAACACAATTTGGCGGAAGCCGGCACTGCTTTTGATAAAGCCGACACGATTTATCAGGCGCTTGGCAATGTCGAAGGCCGCGCAGAAGTCGCTTTACAGCGCGGCGTTTTGCTCAATGACATCGCGGGAAAAGTCTTAGAGGCGCGCGCGCAGTTAGAACAGGCCCGCGAGATTGCCAAGGTCGTTACGAATACCTATCAGCAAATCAAAATTCTTTTTCAACTGAGCAGCGTCGCGATAAAAGAGGCCCAGACTGACCAAGCCCAGCAATACGCGCGCGAAGCGGTGCAACTTGCGCAGGCGAATCAAATGGAGAGTTTGATCGCGCGCGGAAATATCGAAATCGGAAACGTGTACCTGGGTCGCGGAAACTACAACGATGCGGAAAACTATTTCCAGCAAGCGCTGGAAGCCGCGCAGCACTACGGCGGGCGGCAAAACGAAGCGCGCGCGCGTTTGTCTCTGGCCAGTCTTTATATCCAGCGTGGAGAAACGGATCGCGGCCTGGGCTTCGAAGAGCAGGCCCTGGCTTTCTATCAACCTGGAGGTTACCGGACGGAAACGTCACAAGCGTTGCTTCTGCGCGGTCGAGCTTACAAGCAAAAGGGAGACTACAAAGCGGCGCTTCAGTCGTTTGAAGATCAACTAAAGCTGGCCGAGCAAAGCGGCGATCAATCCCAGATAGCTTATTGCCATGGCAGCATCGGAAGCCTGCTATTTGCCCAGGAACAATATGCGGAAGCGCGTCAGCACTTCGAAGAAGGCCGCGCTCGATATAAGTCTCTGGGCAATCAATTATACGAAGGGTACGCCTTGATGAATCTCGGCGCGGCGCTCTGGAAGCTGGGTAACTACGACGAATCTCGCAAGATGCTTCAACAGGCGTCGGAAATCGCGAAGCAAAAAGCCAGTTCCTTTACCGCGCTTCAGGCGGCAATCGATCTCGTCGAAGCTGAGATCTCTTTGAGCGATCGGAAGTTCGCTGAGGCTGGCGCGAAAGCCAAGCAAGCGCTGGATTTGGCAGGCGGCGAAAATAAAGGCGTCGCCGTCGAAGCAAACAATCTCATGGGACTCTCGCAGGCACTCTCAGGTCGCGCGGCGGCCGGTTTGGCCTTGTGTCAGCAAGCCAGTGATACGGTTGTTTCGCTCACCGATCCATTGCTCCGCGCTAAGTCGCAACTCGCTTTGGCCGAAGTGGCGCTGATTGCCGGCGACGCTAAACGCGCGGTTGAGAGCGCCCGAGAAGCGCAGACCTTCTTTGCCAATAGCGGAATGATGGAGCCTAATTGGCGCGCTTGGCTGGTAGCAGGATTGGCGAGCCAAAAGATTGTCGATCACGACAATGCACAGCTTTATTTGAAGAACGCTAATGATGCTTTTTCGTCGTTGGCACAAAAATGGGGCGCCGAAACATTCAAGACTTACCAGGCGCGACCTGACATTCAATTCTACCGAAGACAGCTCGATCAAAGTTCTGCGTCCGTTCGGTAGTTAACCTTCAGTCAAAAAACGGAGAACTCACAAAAATGGCAAGCAAAAAGACGTCTGGCAAAAAGGCATCCCGCAAAACACATTTACTGGACACTGATCCGCCGATTCTCGTTGGCGGAGGTGGTTCGTCATTTGTTTGGATAAGAAAAGACCAACTACCGAAGCTGGTTGAACCTGATAGTGTGCCGGTTCGCGCCCCACGACCTCAAACGCCAGCTTTATATTATATTTTCGAAGTTAAGGACAGCCATGTGAAGGTGGTTGTTGACGACGGCAACACCGCTCCGGGGCCGCCCAAAACCGTAAACAGCAGATTCCATCTCACGACTTTTGAGTAGCTAACAATCACCCTTAAGCTCAGCTCAATTCCATCGGGTTACTTCGAAGCGAGTCGCGCGGCCCCGACGGATAGTTGTATCTTAAGACATCATTGGCAGCCGACGGTGATTCCCTGGTCTTCTGTTACCGCTTTGTTCTCCAATTGTGGCTTTGGGATTCGCGAAGGCGTTTCGATATGCGCCCCCCAAGGACGGCGACGACTCGATGGCGATCTAATTTATCCCTCTCTCCCGTGGTAGCATTGGAACGGATGGCCGAACCTGTATTTATCGACGATGTTGCCCAACTGCGGACGCTGGCACCGGTGACCGCAGCGCCGATCCGTCATCACGTTTTCGTCTGCACCGGTAAATCCTGCTCCGCACGAGACAGCGCCGAGGTTAAGGACGCGTTCGAGCGTGAATTGAAAGCGCGCGGAATTTTGTTTGGCAGAGAAGTGAAGGGTAAGAATCCGAAAGGAAGCGTGGTGTTGACCGAATGCGCTTCGGTGGGCTTCTGCGCGATTGGCGCTGCGGTGATGATCTATCCGGACGGCGTTTGGTATGCGCAGGTTCGCGCCCCAGACGTTGCTGAGATTATCGAGGAACATCTCTTGAACGGTCGCGTCGTCGAACGTCTGGCGCTATTGAAGCTCCCGGCTGAGGGATCGAGAGAAGAATCAGGCGCAGATGCAGATTGGGAAGCCTAGTCCAAACGTAAAGGCCACACTCACAAGTTATCCAAAACCATCATCACGAGTTCAGAGTCAAGAAGATTGGGTAGCAGCGCGTCGGGATCGTGCGCGCGAAGATCGCCGGCGGAGTGAATCCGGCCAGTTGCGACCGCTACGACGCGCGCGCCGAAGTGCCGCGCGCAGGCAATATCATTCGGCGTGTCCCCAATCACAATGAATTGATCGGGACGAAGATTCGCACCGAGATGTTCGTTGATTCTCTCGGCGGCAAGGGCGGGAAGGTCGCGCCGATCGAATGACTCGTCGCCGAATGCGCCCGGCAGTTGAAAGAAGTCCGACAGGCCGGTGATCTCCAGCTTGAGATATGCGGCAGGTTTTATGTTGCCGGTAAGCAAAGCCGAAAGGTAGCGCGGATGTTCATGGACTCGCTGCAAGACTTCTCGCGCGCCGGGCATAGCTTCGATTACGTGCGCGCCGTTGCCGGTGGCGCGTTTCATCTCTGCGATGTAGCAACTCTGCAGCTCGTCTTTGCGCGCGCTGATCTGTTCGCGCGTGATGCCTTCGCCGCGCAGGGCTTCTTCGACGATCTGCAAATCTGTCATGCCCGAGACGATCATCTCGTGCAAGCACCCAGCCGTGCCGAACACAGATTCAAGCATAGGAACTGTGTAGTCCTTGAATATTCCATAGCGCGCGCCGCGCACCAGCGTGCCGTCGAGATCCCAGAAGAGGATACGAAGCGATGAATGATCGATGGTCTCAGACTTTGAAATCATTTTCCATTTTCCATTTGACAATTTTCATTTGCCATTTGGGGGCAACCCTCAATAGTAGAAGCGGGACGAGCTGTCAATCCCATCCATGTACAATTCACCTCGCCCAGGGAGAAAACATTGAGCAATGAATGGCAAATGAAAACTGTCAAATGATAAATGGAAAATGATTTCTTATTCTACCACCGCGAGCACGTCGCCACCGTTCACCGTCGCGCCTACTTGGACATTCAACGCCACGACGAC
>Ga0209056_10008969_pt1 | contig 10232 bp, 13 predicted proteins | sample GraSoiAngelo_114_FD_185876 | JGI IMG/M metagenome (GOLD analysis project Ga0209056, IMG submission 185876) | Grasslands soil microbial communities from the Angelo Coastal Reserve, California, USA - 14_0903_13_40cm (SPAdes) (version 2) | ecosystem: Environmental > Terrestrial > Soil > Grasslands...
CCATCCGTTCCACCCTCTCGAGACCGTGCATATTGCGAAACAGCATGTTCTCTAATGCCACTTCATACCGCTGATACTTGATAACCTCATCAAAAAACTCATGTGGAATCGAAGCCGGCAGTCCCGGGATCGACCAACTGGGGTGCGGATAACACTGACTTGAAGAGGTCATCCTCACTCCTGTAAACGCGTGGGTTCAAAATGCTCGTAATGAATTCGGCGTCATACCGCTCGGCGCGGCGGATGCGTACCATAATCAAAGCCATCCGGCGGCGGAAAAATTTCTTGAGCTCCTCCCCATAGGATTCGTCCAGGCCACGGACGATCTTGCGATACTCGTCAGGATCGTCGAGCTCGGTTATACCCCCGGCAAGGAGCCCGTGCTTCTTCGCGTTATACCTGGTGGATAACGTGTTTTTCGGCCCTGTCCCTTTCTTTCCGTTAGACCGGTTTGAGGTAATTTTCTTTGGACTCGTGGACATTCCACAATCTCCTTTTCGCCGCCACCGTGGCGGCTTATTGTCAGTTAAGTTTCAAGGCGCAACTCGGTTTGCTCCGAAGAGATCAGTTCTTGCGGAGTTGTCCATTACGAGACCGTGTTCTAAGAACGCGATTTCGACGGACGCACAAAAAATATGCTTTGAGAGCCCGGCGGCGAGCATCCCGCACGCCTCGGGGAAACAGAAAGGTCTCCGGCATCCCGCCGGGTCAGGGGGCGAACGAACTCTTGCGGGCCATCCCGGCGCCGTCAAAAGTCGTGCCGGCATCCCGCCAGCAGAAAAAATTGTACGGGCAGCTATTCGCTCGGCACAAGCATTTTTTTTGGCCTTGCGTTTACGGTGTAGATGCTGGACCACGCCCCTTTAAGTCCGAGCAGTTCGAGCGTGATCACAATGCTATGGAAAGTTCGTGGAATCGAGGCGGCAATCAGGGCGAGCAGCGCCCCTCTGGATTGCTGCTTTTCCCTTTCCGAGCTCTGTGCCTATCCCCTCCGCGAAACGCCGATTGCTGAAGCATCCAACTGTGGATTGACGAACCGTCTCTTTTTCATTTTTTCGGTACGTGCCCGGTCAGTATCCAGTCGACTGACTTTCCGAATTCTCGGCTAATTGCCAAAAGTACGGCCGCACCTGGTTCCTTTTGTCCGTGTTCTAGTGCTGAAAGATGACTCTGAGCAACACCGATACGGCGCGCGAACTCAGCTTGCGTCATGTCGAATCCTCGCAGCTCCCGAATTCTTCGACCGATTCCCGGAAGATCAATGCAAGCCTTGTCCGGAGATTTTCTTCTTGCGCTATTCATCTCTTGAGAGATACAATATCTCTATTGAGAACATCTTTCGCGGCTAGGAAAACAAGATGAAACCTTCTCAAGGCAATGTGGCACGTCAAACAAGGTTCGCAAAGTCACTATATGGAGACTTGCCTGAATCTGCCATCGAAGCGCTAAAGGAACTACTTGAACGGCAGTTTTCTGTCCTGAACGGTGATCTTAAGTATCTTGAAAGTGGCTGGTACGTTACCCATTCAGGGTTGTTGAGACTTGCCAAACGCCGTCATTGTGTCGGCATCCATGCCCGACTTGTTCCGGAATCGAGCGATCCGGCAAACTCTCGATGGATATTCGCGGCGATCGTATTCAAATCACGGGCCTGTAAGGGCTTCGTTGGCTACGGTGATGCCGATCCCTCGAATGTTTCTCCCCTGGTCCGTGGCGCCGAAATGCGGGTGGCGGAGACTCGGGCGGTCAACCGGGCCTTGCGCAAGGCCTACGGCATCGGCATCTGCTCAATCGAAGAGATCGGTTCTCTTGCTACGCGAACGCAGTTTGAACGACAAGCGCGCAAGTTCCCGCCGCAGCCTGCTAACGGGAACTACGGCGGCCCGAAGGTCCGCGATCGACTCTGCCAAATCATCCGCCAGCACCAACTCGATCCCAACCTGGTGAAATCCTATGCTACTGATTTTTGCGGGGTCAAGACTCTGCGCGAAGCCACACGTAAGCAGGTCGAGAACTTCGTTGCACACCTCGCTGACTGGGCCGAGAAAGACCGCAATGCCCTGCTCTGTCAGCTTAACAGCTATTTGCCAGCCAAAGGAAGTGCGGCATGAGACGCTACTTCGAAAGCCTCCGTCCCGTCGATCGATCCGCCATCGACTCCGTGCCTGACGGATTATTCCTCGTCCGAGTTGAGCGAGCGCGATACCGCTGGCATGCACAGAAACCCTATTACCTGATTGGCTTCACGGTTCTCGAACCTAAGCATCTGGCCGGGTGCTTGATCAGCGGCCGCCTCTACTGCACCGCAAAAGCAATGTGGAAGTTGAGCTGGTTTCTGCGCGACTTCGGCTATGACACCGAGCTGTTGGGAAAAGATGAAATCGATGATCAGGCGCTGGTCGGCCTCCAGGGCGTGCTGAAAGTGAGCCATGCCATCGTGCATGGCATCTCCGTCCTCAACCTGGATGGATTCGCGCCGCTTAGCCGTTGGAAGGAACTCTCGCCTATAGCCGCTAACGATCCTCCAGGATCTGAGGTGGCTTAATGGTGTACAGCTACACCCAGATAAGCCAGTACTTGACCTGCCCGCGCCGCTACCGTCATCGCTATTTGGATGGCTGGCAGGAAAAAGACACCCGGGCAGCCATGCTCTTCGGGCGTGCCTTTGAACGGGCTCTGGCCGCCTACTTTCTCCGGCAAGACGCGGCGGCTGCCTTGTTTGCGGAGTGGAAGGTCTATCAGGATCAGAAGCTCGGATACTCGCATGGCGACAGCTGGGATCGCATGCTCGAGCAAGGCATTCGGCTGCTCGAACGGTTCTGCCAGGAGGATCGCGTTCGCATTCGCCAGCCCCGCCGCAACCTGCAGATTAAGTTTGTACGGTCGCTTTCTGACCAAAACGAATTCGTGGCCTACATCGATGCCGTGGGACGGCTGGACGATCGGGGCTGTTTGCTCGAATGGAAGACCACTTCCAGCCGTTACCCGGAAGAACCAGCCGGGATCTTAGCCTTAGACCCGCAGCTGGTTTGCTATTCCTGGGTCACCGGCATCTCCGACGTCGCCCAGGTGGTTTTCGTGCGCAAGCGCCTGGTCGAAATTCAATACTTGCACACCACCATCACGGATCACCAGCGGCGCGAGTTCGGGCAGCTAGTCGACCAAACCATCCGGCAGATCGAGTCGGCCCAGTTCCTGCCGCACAGCGGCATCCGTTTTCCGCAGAACCCGTGCAGTAGCTGTCCCTATATCGGGCTTTGTCTCGGACGCCAGGAATTGGTGGATGCCGCGCTGATCCGCCGGCCAGGAGCAGAAAGCCTTGATTGGCTTGACGAGCTTCATTACTAGAGATCCGCCTATGCTCCCTAGGCTCAATCGCCGGCGCGCCCAGTTCGTGCTCACGAAGATCGATGAGATCTTAGCCTGGGAGCAGCGCAAGGAAGCCGAGAAAGATACCAGATTTGTGGAACTCGGGAAATATCTGTGCGAGGTGCGGGCAGGCCAGTATTGGCGACTCGAAAACTTGAAGTCATTTGATGAGTTTCTGGAGCGGCGCTTTCCGGAATCGAGGAGGAAGGCATACTACCTCATGTCCATTCACGAGCACCTGCCGCCCGAGGCGCGGCGGGAGCTGAAGGCTATCGGCTGGACAAAGGGATTAGAGCTAGCGAAGCTGGCGCGGCGGGATGGGCAGAGATTCGAAAGTGCAATCTGGTTGCACAGAGCCCGTGAGATGCCGACCGAGGATTTTAAACGGGAGGTGGAGAAGGAACTGAGCGGGAAAGAGGAAGAGCCCTGGGAAATTATCTATTTCAAGGTCTACAAGAGCCAGATTCCAGTGATCGAGCAGGCGATCGACACGGCGGCCTTGATGCTCGGCACGGATAAGTCGCGGGGATACTGCCTAGAGATGATCTGTGCGGATTTCCTGGCGGGGGCAAACCTGGACAACGGCAATCCGGAGATATTGTTGAACTCCATATCCCAGTTCTTCAAATTCCTGCCCGGTGAACAGAAGCATGCGTTTCTGCAGCGAGTAAACGAAAAGATAGCATCGTGAATCGGATTGGGTTAAAAGCGCCGCGCTTGCGACTCAACGCGGAAAAGTATGATCAACTGCGGCAGCGCGTGTTGTGGCGTGACGGATGGAGATGCCAGTCCTGTGGAGCGATGTCGAACCTGGAAGTCCACCACCAAGAATTTCGCAGCCTGTCGGGGCAGGATATCGAGCAGAACCTGATTACACTTTGCAGTGCCTGCCACAGCCGTGTGCACGAAGTCCGAATCTCCATGGACTTCTGATCAATTTACGGCCACAAGCTAGCGTTCCAGCACGGGCGGTTGCATCTCACGGGCAAGCCGCAGCGCCCGCAAAACCTATAACCAATTTCTCTGACGAAGTAGCCTCAGGGGGTAGACTCGAACAACTCTTCGAGGGAGGAATGCAGAGTTGCGAACGAGCTCTCCTGTCGAAGATGTGAGCGCTTCTCGGCGTCGCTCACTCTTATCTCCAGATCCTCTGGCAGCCATGTTTCAAAAACCGCATCCAACTGCGTAACGTTCAGTAGCGCTCGCCGATCGCCTCGATACCAGCCAGCAGATGTGAGCAGTCGACCTGGTCGAGGGGGTGGTTTAAAGGTTTCATTCGTTTGTCGAGGCGAAGATACAGAGGTTGAGCCGATTGGCAAGAAATTTGTCCATCGTTTTCCTGATGACGTTCTGGAGAAGATTCGAGCGAAGGACCTGCACGTTTTGTCCCTCGGGAATCACTTGCTCCGCTCCATCGACAACCAACACCAATGGCGTGGCAGATTTTCCGTCGGAGCGACCGTTACCCTCACCGCAGCACCTGATTACAACTCTGCCTTCGCCGACTGGAGCGTCGGACGCTGCTCCGGAACCGGGAAATGCAGGTTACCAGTATAGAGATGTGAAAGGACCTCAATACGCAGAATGAAAAAAGTGTGGGCTATCGCCTCCTCGCGAGCTTGTGCTCGCCCGGGATGCCAGAGCTGCAAGAGCTATCAGCATGACTGAAGTTGCTTACTCAGCCTCGGAGGGGGAGGACGGACAAATCGACGTTCGCTCGTCGTGGTATGTTATGAGTCCTAACGGTTGGTGGGACATGATTGAGCCGTCGAGCCTCTCTTACCGTCACCGAAGCCCAAGCCGCAAGGCGGTCGGCCGCGTCTACCCGATCGAGCCTGCCTCAGGGGCATTCTGTTTGTCCTTCGCAGTGGAATTCCTTGGGAGATGTTGCCGAAGGAGTTGGGCTGTGGTTCGGGCATGACATGTTGGAGGCGCCTGCGAGATTGGCAGGACTCTGGTATCCAACAAGAATGCCGATTCCCCCACTGTCGATCTGTTTCACGGCGCGTAGGTTCACTACGATTTTCGGCGTGCCCGAGAGCATGCTCCCAACTCTTTCGCGCAGGGAGGCACCTTCATCGCCAAACAATTGGGCAGGCTTTCGGCGCCAACAATGGCTGCCCGCTTCACGTACGGCCGGTCGAACACGGCCACTTCCTTAATTCGGGTAACTGCGTCGCGGCTGAACTGTACGCCCGTGAGGTCGCTCAGGATAAGAGTTGAATTGCGCAGTTGCGCGGTCACGATACGCTGCGCCTGAACTGCGATCTTCATCACGTCCCCCTGCGCTGCAGTTCGTGAGGTCAACGAGGAGAATCCGCTTGCCCTGGTGGGTTATGAAACGAATCCGATCCATACGAACTTCTCCCGCAACTTGCACGCCGCATGTCGCGCGTCGCTTGCTTTTCGTCGATGAGCAGAATTTTCTTGCCTTCAAGGAGTGAGCGGCCGCGAAGGGTGGTTGATGATACATACGGGCTGCCGAAACGAGCGCGCCCTCTTCTTGGGGAACTAATTCGACAGAACATGGAGCAAGTTTGCGCTGTCTTGGTGCGGATCAAGGAGCAAAACGGTGGACTTGAAGATGAAAATCTTTTCACAATATGCGAGCAGGAGAGATGGGTGTATAGTTAGCGCCGCTTTTGAAGTCAAAAAGGAAATTCCGTTTTGAATGCAATATCGATTGCCCAGGGGAGGCTACTCCATGCGGCTGACCATGGCTAAAGGCGGAATGTTTGGGGGATGGCAACGTTGTACCCATAAGTCGATTAATTGCCAGCCCGGAAAGATGCTATTTTGGTTTGCACCGACGGCAGAAGAATTCGCATGCGGTCAGTCCTGGAATAGTAATGTCGCTCCCACGCGCGAGATCACAACTGAACTGGCCGCCGCCAAATGGCGGCCTGCATCATTCGCCTTCTGTGCAAATTTTCGCATAGTCCGCTTTTTGTCAGTTTTGCTGCTGACATTGTTCTTTGCCCGGGTGCACCTGCTGGCCCAAACCTCAGTCACAACCTGGCACTATGACAATGCGCGGACGAGCGCGAACACGAGCGAGACCGTGCTCACTCCATCGAATGTAAACAGCGCCAGTTTCGGGAAACTAACTACCTTGCCGGTAGATGGTTTCGTTGTAGCAAATCCACTCTACCTTCCGGGTGTAAACGTTCTGGGGCAGGGTGTGCACAACATCGTGTACGTGGCCACTTTGCATGACAGCGTCTATGCGTTTGACGCTGACAGCACCAATAAATCGCCGTTGTGGATGACCAGCATTCTGAATTACAGCCCTGCTGGGGCGACATCGGTTCCGTCGAGCGTGAAGAAAGATTCTAATACCACCGGCTGGACCGAGGTGGGCATCGTCTCCACTCCTGTGATCGATCCTACCACCGGAACGCTTTACCTGGTTGCGGAGACGTATGAGAATGGCAGCGTGGTGCATCGCCTTCACGCACTCGACGTCACCAGCGGAGTGGAAATACCAGGTGGCCCCATTACAATTGCCGCAACCTTCACGCTGAATGGAGTCACGACCACATTCACGGATCTGTATCAGATGAATCGGCCGGGACTGCTGCTGGCGAATGGCCACATCTACATCGGCTTTGGTTCTAATTGTTGTAACGACTACAGCCAGGGGTGGGTGCTTTCATACAACGAGGCGACGCTACAGCAGGAAGGAGCGTATACCACCGAACCCGGCAAAACGCTTGCTTCGATATGGCAAAAAGGGGCCGGGATTTCCGCGGACAGCAGTGGCAACATCTATGCTGAAACTGGAGAAGGCTATTATGCGGCGGGGACGAATTTGTCGACCAGCGTATTAAAGCTTAGCCAGAGTGGCAGCGCTCTCGCTCTGACGGACTGGTTCACTCCCTATAATTACCAGTACCTCTCGCAACACGATCTGGATTTAGCGAATGGGGTTGTGATTTTACCGGATCAGCCAGGGCCGTATCCCCATGAACTAGTCGCCGTAGGTAAGCAAGGCACAATCTATCTTTTGAACCGCGACAATATGGGGAAGCTGTGTTCGACCTGCACCGCAGGAGACACCCAGATTGTCGAGGAAATCCCGCTGGGTAGCCATGGAAACACTACACCCGTTTATTGGAACAATATCTTATATTTCAGCGCTGCCAGCAATCCAGTGACAGCTTACACCCTTAACAATGGAGCGCTCGTGATCCCGGCCTCGGCGCAGTCCGCCGCGCTCCCCGGTCCAAGTCACGCCGTGATTACGGCAAGCGGAAATTCCAACGGAATCCTTTGGGTCATCAATGGGGGCAAAACCCTGTTTGCCATGGATGCGATTAGGCTCAGCACGCTCTACAACAGCGACCAGGCTGCAAATGGCCGAGACGCCTTGCCTCCGCTGGCCCATTTCGCAACGCCAATTGCTGCCGATGGAAAGGTATTTGTCGGAACCCAGAACAGCCTCATCGTGTATGGACTACTCCCGCTTCCCAACTTAACTGACCTGACCGAGACTAGCGTGACCAATCCGCCCGCAACTGTTCTGGACGGCAGCAGCTTCTCCATCAGCGACACGGTGCAGAACATCGGCAGTGCAGCGGCCGCAGCTTCGACGACGCGCTACTATCTGTCCACCACGACCTCGAAGAGCGGCGCTCGTCTGCTGACTGGCAGCCGCGCTGTGCCCTCGCTGGCCCCCAGCGCCAGCTCAAGCGGCACTGTGACCGTGACGGTCAGTGCGGGCACGGCAGGGGGAACCTATTTCTTGCTGGCCTGCGCCGACGGCGCCTTCGTGGTCCCGGAAATAAACGAGAGCAACAACTGCAAGGCTTCGGCCGCACAAGTCACAGTCAGCGGTCCGGATCTTGTCGAAACTGCTGTAAGTGATCCGCCCACCACCGTAACCCTGGGTGGCACATTTTCTGTCAGCGACACGGTGCAGAACATCGGCAGTGCAGCGGCCGCAGCTTCGACCACGCGCTACTATCTGTCCACCACGACCTCGAAGAGCGGCGCTCGTCTGCTGACTGGCAGCCGCGCTGTGCCCTCGCTGGCCCCCAGCGCCAGCTCAAGCGGCACTGTGACCGTGACGGTCAGTGCGGGCACGGCAGGGGGAACCTATTTCTTGCTGGCCTGCGCCGACGGCGCCTTCGTGGTCCCGGAAATAAACGAGAGCAACAACTGCAAGGCTTCGGCCGCACAAGTCACAGTCAGCGGTCCGGATCTTGTCGAAACTGCTGTAAGTGATCCGCCCACCACCGTAACCCTGGGTGGCACATTTTCTGTCAGCGACACGGTGCAGAACATCGGCAGTGCAGCGGCCGCAGCTTCGACCACGCGCTACTATCTGTCCACCACGACCTCGAAGAGCGCCAGCAGCATCCTCCTGACGGGTAGTCGCTCGGTACCTTCGCTCGCATCCGCAGCAACGTCGAGCGGCAACGCCTCCGTTACCGTCCCGTCCACGTTGCCGAGCGGGAGGTATTTCTTGTTGGCGTGCTCGGATGACACAAAACTCGTTTCAGAAACTAACGAGACCAACAACTGCAAGGCCTCGGCCACTACAACCATGCACTAAACCAGTGCGATTTTGCATCAGCACACCGGGATTCCCTTATGAAATGCGCCCAAAGCGCGACATCACGGTCCTGCAGGTTGGAGAACATCATCCAGAAGATGCCTCTCTACATCGGTCCAGACGTGGACTCCGCTAAGGGGATTCCCGCAGAGCAGGAAACTAGACCCATCCCGCAAAATGGCGATCAACCGCTTCAAATTGACCCTATTCCGCACACACCATCTGGGCCGCCGGCTAGGGTGCAGTGTCGGGTGACTCGACAGGTGCATGGGGGCCACGAGAGTTTACCGGCAGCAGGCGCGTCACGGACGGGACCTTTTGCGAATATAAGGCGATGGAGTTTGAGGAACATGACACGGCGCCGCGATTTCCTGTCAGGGTAGGCAACATCACGGGATGGCACGCGCCGGGCGTTGACGTGCTGAGTTTCGCGTCAGCAGAAGAAAGAGCGTCTTTCCTCGCTGGTGACCACCCGAGGCGCGAATTGCCCGTTTCATCGAGGTTAAAGGGCGCTCTCGGAGGGAGCGAAGATAGACCTGAGAGACAACGCGTTTGAAGCAGCGCGGAAATATAAGGACAGATATTTCCTATACTGGTAGTTACGATCTCGCCATCCTCAAGAATCCGATCGCTGATGAAACTGGCGTAAAGACGTTTTATGAAGTTAACTTAGAGGCGGCCACTCGGACCGAAGAATTCAACCTTGTGGGTGGCTGGTCGGAGATCTCCTACCTCGAACATCTCGCCGGACGCATCACTGGAGAAGATAAGGCGCGGTTATCTCGGCTGCTGCTACTGCTTCGGTCGCAAGCAACTGGCCCCCGGACACGCTGCGGGGTATCGTCCATTTTGACACTGAACGCGACGCGCGGATCGTCGCCCGGACGTGCGTACTCGTTTTTCCGACCGCCGGATGCAAACCAAAGCTGGATTTTCTGGACTGCCTGAAGTGAAGCTGGACCCAGAACTTCTGGCTTCACAAGTTTCCGCGCTACGTTCGCAACGTGGTCCCTGTGGGCAGGAGTTGATCTGCGCACAGTGCAGCAGTGGCTTGGACACTCGGACATGGAAAGCACGATGCGCTACCTGAAGCCGTCGCGCAGCCAGCAGGTACGGGAAAAGGTGAACGAGATTTTCGGGTAGGTGCGGGTCAGCGAGCAGAGACGCATTTCAAACTGTTCCGCCGTTCGTCCTGATCAGAGTCTCCCAATCACTCACTGCCTGTCGCGCCAAGGCGCGAGCGTCAGACGAGTTTCCGGCGTCATCTGCGATCTCGTATGCATACCGCACTTGGCTGGTACTTTCG
>Ga0209056_10008973_pt1 | contig 10230 bp, 9 predicted proteins | sample GraSoiAngelo_114_FD_185876 | JGI IMG/M metagenome (GOLD analysis project Ga0209056, IMG submission 185876) | Grasslands soil microbial communities from the Angelo Coastal Reserve, California, USA - 14_0903_13_40cm (SPAdes) (version 2) | ecosystem: Environmental > Terrestrial > Soil > Grasslands ...
AGAGCTATCAAGGGAATATTTGGCGAGTCCTAACAAGTGCTCTAGTTAGGGAGATTTTTGGGGAGCACGGCCTGATTCCTTTCGCATGGAGGCCTCTGAACGACCAACTCTGCGCAGTTCGAGGGTACGGCGCTGGCTCGGTCATCTGTTACGTGAATGGACGATTGAAAGCTGGCGCTCCGTCGCTCCGGCCTTTGCCAAACCCAATCCTGAAAACTGGAGCAACGCGCAGGTCACGCTCGCCTGGCTTGGTCATGCGACAGTGCTCATCAATTTTTTCGGCGTCAAAATTCTCACCGATCCCGTGCTCTTCCCACGCATCGGAATTCGGTTACCGGGATTTACGATCGGTCCGAAACGATTGACCGCGCCCGCGCTTCAATTTCAGGAGCTGCCCAAGATCGATCTTATTCTCCTTTCACACGCGCACTTTGATCATCTCGATCTGCGAACGCTACGTTGTTTTGATGAAAATACGCGCGTAGTCACCGCTCGCGCCACGAGGGATTTATTGAGACGAACGCGGTTGGGTGACATTACCGAGTTCGAGTGGGGCGAAAGCAAGACTCTCCAGACTGTTGCCGGCGACATCGAAATTACCGCCTTTGCTGTGAAACACTGGGGCGCGCGAAAACAGCGGGATACTTATCGCGGCTATAACGGTTATCTGCTCGAGCGAAACCAACGGCAGATCATTTTCGCCGGCGATACCGCAATGACGGACAGTTTTGCAGAATTGCGAGGACGCGGAGAGATCGCCAAACCCGGCTCCGCCGGGCAGCCCCTTCAATTCACAAGAAATGCTACTTCAGCAGAGGCGACAAGAAGGGGCTGGGCGACCCAGCCGGTTGAATCAACCGGCTGCCCTTCGGGCGCGAAGCGGGTCGACCTCGCGATCATGTCAATTGGCGCTTACAACCCATGGATTCACTCGCATTGCACGCCCGAGCAGGCCATTGACATGGCAAATGCCGCAGGCGCGCGTTTCATCATGCCGGTTCATCATCAAACTTTTCGGCTGAGCTTCGAGCCCTTTCGCGAGCCGATCGAGCGCTTCGTAGCCGCGTTGGGTAACACTCCCGAGCGCATTGCGCTTCGGGAAATCGGCGAGACATTTGTGCTGCCGCTGTAGCCGCGTCTCTGTGAGACGCGTGGCGCGCGTCGCAAACACCTTTAGTAGAGCTTCACGCGGCGAGGGTCGTTCCAACTCCTCGCGCAGCGAAGCGGCTACAGCAGGCCGCTTGTGTCAAGCGCCGGTGGATGCAATGTTTTGCGCGCTTGCCGCCGACGTAGCTCAGCTGGTAGAGCAGCGGTTTCGTAAACCGCAGGTCATGGGTTCGAATCCCGTCGTCGGCTCCAGCATTTTCGACGATTGAACGTTAGGGGTTGAGCGTTGAACGTTGGGCGTTTTAGAATGACAGACTTGTCCGCCTTCTCCAATTCCGTCTCGATCATTGTTCCGACCTTAAACGAGGAGGAAAATATCATCCCCCTTGTGTCGCAAATTGCTGAATCCGCCGTGCCTTTTCGCGAAATTTTGTTTGTCGACGATCACTCTACCGACGGAACCCGCGACAAAATCCGTGGCCTCGCGCGCAATCAGTCGATCCGGCTGATTGAGCAGGATGAGGCAGCCGTCGGATTAGCGGGCGCGATCATGTCGGGCGCCCGCGCTGCTCAAGGGGAAATTCTTCTTGTAATGGACGCGGACCTGAGCCACCCGCCGGAGCGCATTGGAGATCTGCTGGCGCCACTGTTTGCAGGCAAGGCGGACCTGGTCGTCGGGAGCCGCTACGTGAAAGGCGGGTCCACGCCAGGCTGGCCGATCTGGCGCCGGATGGTCTCGCGAGCAGGTGCGGCGCTCGCCTATCCGCTCACTGGCCTCCATGATTCAATGTGCGGCTTTTTTGCCATTAGCCGTTCCCGGTTGCTGGAATTGGCACCGGAAACGAGCGGTTTCAAAATTGTTTTCGAGACAATGGTGCGCGCCGGTGGCGCATTGCGCGTCCGCGAAATCCCGATCACTTTCCGCGAACGCATACGGGGAAGATCGAAAATGTCGCTTGGCATCGCGCTACGATTTTTTTTCCGCTGGGTGCGGGCTATGTTCCACCATCTTGTATGTGGCCTGTATCGTCGTGAGCGGCTGCAAGATCGACCATCAGTAATGTGTCGATAGCTTCGCGCCAACGCCGATATTCGGAGGTCGTTACAACCAGAGACCCCACGAAAGCAGCGCGGATGCATCACGCCAAACGCGACTCGAGCTGTCGCCAAGAACAACGACGATTACGTCTTTGCCGGGACGCGTACCACTCGCGATCAAACATTTGCCCGCGGCGTCGGTGTAACCGGTCTTCATTCCGTTGCAGTAGGGGAACCGCCTGAGAAGCTTGTTCGTGTTCTCAAGTTCGCGCGTGCGGCCATTCGCATAGCGGAAAACAAGCTGCGGAAGACAAACGATCGATCGGATTGTCGGGTTTGCGTAGGCAGCGCGCGCTATGAGTGAGAGGTCGCGCGCACTTGAGTACTGCCCCGGAACTGGCAAGCCATTTGGGTTCACAAAGTGCGAATGCACAGCTCCAAGTTGCTGGGCGCGCCTGTTCATAATCTCGGCAAATGCCTCTAAACTGCCAGCGTTTTCCCGCGCCAGACATCGGGCCACATCATTGGGACTTTTCACCAGCAAAGCCCGCAGGAGATCGATCCGCTGATACGTGTCGCCCGCTTTGATGTTCAACTTCACCGGCTCAGCCATCGTATCTACCGGTTGCACTGTGACCGGCCGGTCCAGAAAACCGCTCTCCGCCACGATGAGAGCTGTCAGCAATTTTTGCGTGCTCGCCGCCGGTCGGATTTGGTCCGCGTTTTTTTCGTACAATGTTTTGCCCGTGTTTGCGTCGACCACGATCACGGAAGCCGCGCTGGTTTTCGGTATACCTTCGGGAGTGTACTCGGTCGGCGCGGGAGGTGTTTCTTCGGTTTCTTTAGCCTTTGCACGTTTCCGGTGTGATTGAGCATGAGTCGATTTCGACGACTTCGTCTTGCGAGCGGGAGTAGGCTCAACATCGGCATCATCTGTGTCCCTGGCTGTGACCGCCTTCGCTTTTCGAACCGGCCCGGAGACCCCGCTCGGCCGCACGGCCTCCGAGTCGACACCCTCCTGCGCCCAAGCGCCGAGTGCCGAAACGAGGACAAATGCGCAAAGGAACCAAATTCGCTTACGCCACATCATGGACGGGAAATTAGCGACAAAACTTTTACCCACGCAAGCGTTACGGGTGATTTTTAAACTGACGCAGTAATCCAATTTGAACGTAGCCGCATGTTCCCTCCTCTGTCATGCTGAGCAAAGCGAAGGATCTCTCGAGGGTTGTCGCGTCATGCAGGGTAATCTGTGTAACCATGCTCCTATGTCATGTTCCTCGCTTCGCTCGGAATGACACAGCTACGATTTCTTGCTGCGCTCGATTAGTTCGATCTCGTACCCTTCCGGTGCATCGATGAAGGCAATTTTGCCGATACCGCTTGCATGCGGCCCATCCGATAATGGATAACCTTTCGCCGCGGCGTGCTTCGCGAACTTGTCCAAGTCGTCCACTTCAAAAGCAAGATGCGTAAGGTCCGGGCCAACCGTTACCGGCCCGCTCTCGTCAAATTTGCAAATCTCAATTTCCTCTTCGCTGCCGGGCGCCCTTAAAAATACGAGTTGCGACCCGCGACCGGAGGTTTGTCGTCGAAGCTCTTCGAGGCCGAGGACATCCTTGTAGAAAGAAACCGTTTTCTCCAAGTCGTGTACCCGATAGCGCGTGTGCAGCAATTTCTTAACCATGGCCTATCTTATTGGTTTCGAGAGATGGATTCAAACTGCCGCGTTCGTTAAGTGGGATTAGCGGCACGAGACAGCTCGCTCAAATTTCATTGATCTCCCGCTACTCGCGATCTGGACAAAGCCGCTAAAACGGCTTCATTCGCATGCGCGGCGAGCACCGGGCTGAAGCGGGTGTTAACCGAGAGTTGGCGGACTCGCTTTCTTTTTCTGCCATCTCGAGCGCAGTCGAAACTTCTCTTGCTGTATCCAGAGATTTCTCGACTTCGCCTCCGGCTTCGCTCGAATGACAGCGAGACACTTATGAAAAAAATAGGAATTCTTTTTGGCCAGGAACACAGTTTTCCGCCGGCGTTCGTCGAGCGGGTGAATCAAAAGACCGGTGGCAAAGGTATCGTCGCGGAGTTTGTCAGGATCGACAAAGTGATTCAGGGCGACCCGTGCGGTTACGACGTGGTGATCGATCGCATCTCTCAAGACGTGCCTTTCTATCGAGCGTGGCTCAAGAATGCAGCACTCACTGGGACGGCTGTGGTAAACAATCCTTTCTGGTGGAGTGCTGACGACAAGTTTTTCAATAACGCGCTGGCGACCAAGATCGGAGTAGCAGTTCCACGCACCGTGTTGCTCCCATCAAACCAGCTGCCGCCGGACACGAACGACAAATCCTTTCGGAACCTCGGCTATCCTCTCGATTGGGAAGCCATTTTCAATTATGTCGGTTGGCCTGCATTCTTCAAACCGTTTATCGGCGGTGGATGGAAGAACGTGTATCGGCTGCACAATCGGGATGAATTTTTCCGCGCTTACAGCGACACCGGACAGCTTGTGATGATGTTGCAGGAGGAAGTGAAGTTTGATATGTACTTTCGCTGTTACTCAATCGATCAACGCCATGTGCGCATCATGCCCTATGAGCCTGGGCATCCGTTTCATCTGCGTTATCAGACTGAGTGGCATGCGCCGAAGGAAATTTTGCAAAAAGTCGAAGAGGGCGTGCTGCGGCTCAATCAATATCTCGGGTATGATCTGAACACGGTTGAATTTGCAGTTCGCGATGGCGTGCCCGTCGCTATCGACTTTTGCAATCCAGCGCCCGATTGCGAAGCGGCATGGATTGGTCAGGGAAATTTCGAGTGGGTCGTGGAAGCAATTTCGGAAATGGCGATCCGCAAAGCGCGCGAACACGTTCCCTGTCGGGACAACCTGAGCTGGGGCAAATTCCTGCAGGCCGCAGTGATGAAGCGCGACCTCGTGTGAGTTCGGCAATTATGTTGCGCAAAGGTGGAACGCGTTGTCCTCAACGCGGTGCCAATAATTGCACACCCCGCTCCTAATCTTTCATCGTCTTCGGAGAAGCCGATCCACCTGACAACTCCTGGTTTTTGAGACAGATTTCCGCCCCGCCATGAGCAAGGAACACACGTTTACTCTCGGTATCGAAGAGGAGTTCGCCATTATCGATCCGGAAACGCGCGAGCTTCGGTCGCACATCCAAGAGATCCTCGAATATGGGAAGGTTATCCTTAAAGAGCAGATCAAGCCAGAGATGCACCAATCCGTCGTTGAGCTTGGCACAGAAATTTGCCAGTCGATTGTCGACGCGCGTGCCCACGTGATCGAGCTGCGCAGCAGGCTCGCGGAACTCGCCGGCCGCAGCGGACTAAAGATCGCGTCCGTTGGTACGCATCCGTTTTCGCACTGGCGCGATCAACTCATTACTCAAGGCGAGCGTTATCGCGAAATCGTTAAAGACATGCAACAGTTGGCGCGCGCGAACCTGATTTTCGGATTGCACGTTCATGTCGGCATTCCAGATCGCGATGTCGCCATCCACGTGATGAATCAGGCGCGCTATTTTTTGCCGCACATTTACGCGCTTTCGGTCAACTCGCCGTTTTGGGTCGGCCAGGACACGGGCTTGAAAGGCTATCGACTAAAAGTGTTCGAGCGTTTTCCGCGCACCGGAATTCCCGACGCGTTCGAGAGCCTTTCCGAGTACGAAGACTACTGCAAGCTGCTCGTAAGGACCGGCTGCGTCGATAACGCGAAGAAAATCTGGTGGGACATCCGGCTGCACCCATTTTTCGACACGTTGGAAGTGCGCGTGTGCGACGCGCAATCGCGTGTCGAGGACACGCTTGCAATTGCAGCTTTGATTCAAGCCGTGATCGCAAAACTGCACAAGCTGTTGCGGCAAAACATTACCTTCCGTGTTTATCGCCGCAGGTTGCTAGACGAGAATCGCTGGCGCGCGTCGCGCTACGGCATCGATGGCAAGCTGATCGATTTCGGCAAGGAAACCGAAGTCGAAACGCGCAGTCTCTTAAACGAGCTGCTTGATTTCGTCTCGACCGAGGCCAATGAGCTCGGCACGCAAAACGAAATGGCGCACATCGAACGGATCATGCAGGAAGGCACCGGCGCGGATCGGCAGCTCGCTAATTATGAACGCACGAACGACATGAAAGCAGTAGTCGATCACATTGTTGCCGAAACGTACGAAGGGCTGACGGTGCGCCAAACCTAACGATGGGGTGGGCGTAAGTTAGCCTTGCGTGCTCGTTCACAAATCGGAGATTACCCGTGGCAAGAACGCGGCACGCAGCGCGTTGAGGACCGCAAGGACGTCGATCGCTTCTTGGGTGAGCGCGCCAGCAACGGGATTCAAATGACCGGAGGCCGCGACTAGCATCCCGATAGCGCTCAGGGTCATTCCGCCTAGCGCGCTTTGAAGTACAATCGCACGCATCCGGCGACTAATGTGCATGAACTCATCCACTTTTTTGAGCGAGCTTTCCAGCGCCACAACTCCCGCCGCTTCCGCGGTGACGTCGCTATTTTGACCGATCGCCATGCCGACCGTCGCAGCCATCATTGCGGGGGCATCGTTGATGCCATCGCCGACATAAAGGGTCTTTCCGTTCGTATTCTCGGTGCGAACGATCTCGACTTTTTCCTCGGGTGTTTTCTGCGCGCGGATTTCGCTAATGCCGAGTTCATGCGCGAGATAACGCACCTCGGATTCGCGGTCACCCGAGACAATCATCACGCGCTTGAAATGATGCTTTGGCCCGAGGTGCTTGATAAACGACAGGCCTTCAGCACGCGGGGCGTCGCGGAAGCGGAACGTCGCGGCGTAAAGCCGTCGATTAGGATAATGCATTCAAGTCCGCTGCCCACAGAAGGAAGCTGCGATGCCGCAGCGTGGTTTTGCTTGAGAAATTTTTCGCGGTTCGTGATTTGCACTTGGCGACCGGCGACAATGGCGCGCAATCCCTGTCCTGGCGGCTCGCTGATCCGGGAAGCTTCCTCTAATTGAAGCTTTTGCTCCCTGGCTGCTGCGAGAATGGCGCGAGCGAGCGGATGCTTGGAGTAAAACTCCACGCTTGCCGCGAGCCGAAGCACATCCGGTTTTGAAAACTCGGATGCGACAAACTCTTCGGTTAGCGTCGGCTCGCCGTAAGTGAGCGTACCGGTCTTATCGAAAATCGCGGTTCGACAACGGTCGATTTGCTCCAGGGTGACAGGATCCTTTACAATAATGGCACGTCGCGCGCACAGCGAGATCGAACCAATGATTCCGATAGGGATCGCGATGAGTAACGGACACGGGGTGGCGATCACGAGCACCGCGAGAAAACGCGTCGCCTCGCCGCTAACTGCCCATGCGCTGATGGCTAGCGCGACTGCGAGTGGCGTGTAAAGCGCGCCGAGCTGGTCTCCAAGGCGGCGCATTCGTGGCCGATGCTGTTCCGAGTCGCGCATGACTTCCATGATTTTCGCGTAGCGTGAATCAACGGCGCGCTTCGTGGCTGTGATCGTTAGCGCCGATTCGCCGTTGATCGCGCCGGAGATCACAGTCGACCCCGGCGCCTTCGTGATCTTGAATGGCTCACCAGTCAGAAAAGATTCATCCATCATACCGTGTCCCTCAACGACGACGCCATCTACCGGACAAATCTCGTGCGGGAAAACAGCAAGCGTGTCGCCGACCGCGACCTCGTCGAGGGCAATGTTGATGATCTGCGAGTCTCGCCGGCGATGGGCGGCTGATGGAACGCGCTTTGCTAACGCACGCAGGACTGATGTGGCGTTGCGCACGGCGTAGTTTTCGAGCGCCTCGCCGCCGGCAAGCATCAAGACTACAATCGCGCCGGCCAGATATTCGCCCAACAAGACCGCACTCACGATTGAGATCCCTGCCAGCAAATCGGAACCGAACTGGCGTTGCGCCATTTTTTTCAGCAGATCGTAAAGCAGCGGAATTCCGCCGAGGGCAAGAGTTGCCCAGAGCGGAATGAGCTTAACTGTTGTGTTCGTGTGCAGACCGAAACGCAACAGGAGATGCGCGGCGATTCCCCCAAGGGAAAGGATAGCGATTAAGCTCGTCGTCCGTCGCCAGACTTCAGTCATGGATGTCGACAACTGGCCCCGTTAGAGCGCACGAACCACAATCACTGCATCGTCAAGCGAAACTATCCGAGTGCGGAGCTCTTCTCGTCTGACAAACTGACTTTGTATCGAATCCATCGCAAAGATAACCTTTCCACGGACAATCGGTCACTCGTAGGCTTCTACGGCCCCGAGGAATGACGCCGTGCATCGCTCGGAAAAGCTGCCGATGGACGATGTGAACGTATTCGCCTGAATTAAGAACCATAAGCCTGTGCAATCAGGTTCCGCATGAGCGGCACGCGAAGGTTACGTTTTTCCGGGCGGAATTACTTCGGTGAGGTAATTGGACGCGTTCAACTCCCCGATTTCAGGAACTCGAGAATTTTCTTGTGTTCGTCCGGAGTGAGATTGGCGCGGACGCGCATGTGCATCATCGCTACTCCCCATTGGGTGGGGCTTAACGAACCGGGCGATCTGATGTTATGACAACGCACACAATTCTCCGCCCAGAGTTGCGCGCCGCTTTTTCCAGGCGTTCCAGCAGCAACCTCTCCCGATTGCTTATTCGTCGCGCAACCAATCAGCCACGTCAGGGCAGCACAGGAAATAATGATCGTCGCTCCAGGCAAACCGATCCACTTGCAAATCCTCGCTGGAATTTCTTTCATAGTTAGAACCCGACCGCTGCTTGCATCATAAAGGCGTCCTGGTCGCGTGCGCCGCCGTTTTTATCGTCGAACTCATAAGCCAGTTTCACTACAGCGCTTGGAGTAACCCAGTAGTTTAGTCCGAGGGTCCACCGTTGTTCGTCAAAACCGACCGGTGTGTGCAACTGATTGAGCCGATCGTAACGGAACACACCCTCGAAGTTCTTGATATAATCATTGTCGATGTGGGTTGGCCGGTAAGCCAGTTCTACATAACCGCCGTTACGATTGTTGTTGAATTCGAGCGGGCCGAAGCCTTGGCTTCCATCTGGATCATATACGAAATCGCCGACGTGCGACCACCCCCATTGCGCACGGAAATTGATCAGGCCTTTGAGAAACGGCGAGTCACTCACGTAATTGAAATCGACGGACTGCAAGATATTCTCGACCGCATGATCGCGCGGACCAACTTTCGAGCGTTGAATTCCGTAGCCGATTTCGAGCTGCGGAATCGGAATGAATCCAACGCGTCCGCCAACCGCAACATGTCCGCCAAAGTTGGCGTCATTATCGAAATCGAGCATCCCCAACTCGCTGAAATCACCCGGGGCAGTTATAAGACCGGGCGCGTTTGCCACAAAGGCAGCGTACTCCAGTTTAGTTGGGCCGATAGGAATCACACCGCGCAATTGTCCGCCGAGTTCTGATTCGGGGAACAGGCCATCGTAAACGGCCAGTGGCTTATCGGGCAGTTTGTTCACCCAGTTCATGTGTTGCCGTTCGACGAAGAAATCCATTGGGTTAAGGAATCGCCCGACACCGATTGTCATGTAGTCGTTCAAAAGGTAGGCGGCTTGCGCCACTTCCAGATTGATCGTTGTCTCCTCGTCCTCGAATTCGAGTTCCATCTCGCCTTCGAAGAAAAGCCGGTCCGTCATCTTAAAGAGAAAAAGCGCGTTAAATGACGCGTCGAAAAACGGATCTTCGCCGCTGCGCGCGGTAAATCCGGCAGTGCCGTAACCAGCGAGAAGAAATTTCGTTGTGCCGGGGAACGTTTCTTTCACCTTTGTCTTGAGTGTCTCCACCTCCTGGCGCAATTCCTCCGTGGCGGCCTCAGGCGGCGCGGCCACGACTTGTTTCCCTTCGCTGACCGCCTTTCCGGGCGCAGGCGCTTGAGCTGCACTGGCGGTCAGTTGTTTAACTGTCTCTTTCAATGCGTCCAGCTCCTGTTTCATCGCCTCGTGCTCTACCTTGAGCTTGTCGTACTCGGCGCGTGATACGTAATCGGAGGACGGCGGGGACGGAGCAACGTCTTGTGCCATTGCCGCCGATGGAGAGAACAAGCAGATCAGC
>Ga0209056_10008974_pt1 | contig 10229 bp, 5 predicted proteins | sample GraSoiAngelo_114_FD_185876 | JGI IMG/M metagenome (GOLD analysis project Ga0209056, IMG submission 185876) | Grasslands soil microbial communities from the Angelo Coastal Reserve, California, USA - 14_0903_13_40cm (SPAdes) (version 2) | ecosystem: Environmental > Terrestrial > Soil > Grasslands ...
TGAACCGGAGTGGGATGGCTCTACCCAGCCCACGGGGAAATCCGCCGAGAAAGCCCTTTCATTATTAAGAGGCCGGTTTTTACGGAAACTCTTCGTACCGGAGACCACCACACCGAGCACGGGTGCCGCAACTGCGGCGATCGTTTGAATGCACGCTTTGAACTAGGTTCGGCATTATTGTGGATCTCCGTTGACGCGCGTTTGGCGACGGTAGAAAACAGTCGCTTTCGGCGATCCTTATTCCTGTCATTGTCAAGCGGTTCCAAAACGCGAGTCTCCAAATCTAAATATCTTAGGTCGTAATCCATAAAACTGATAAGCCAGATGTCGTCGTGAATTTCTTTGATGCCGACGGCCTGACCGACGAGGACTGTGCAGAAATTGATTTTTTTGTGACCCACGCAGATGTGCCTTCAATTGGTAACCACGATGATATTGTCACGGAACGTATAGTCGAATCCTTGGCAAGTACGAACAGAGGGTTGATAGACCTCGGCCGGACACTTCATAATACAGAGACCTCGAAAATCGAAAATGTAAGGAAAAAGTTTGACTAAGCTAACCGGCGCCAGGTTTTTGCATTGGCCGAATGAACTTAAGAAGCTGTCCGGAATTGAACGACATTTTCCCCATAGCGAAATACAGTTTTAACCTGATTGTAACGATCGGCCCTCCGAAGTATTCAAGAACGGGCCCTTTTTTATTTATATCGGTCTGTGCACCCAGGCAGCAGCTCGGCCCTGGGCAGGGAGACATATGATTGCCGAGGGCGAGCGGCGCTGTTCGCACCCAGCCCTACTAGGTCGCAGGACCAGACTGATTGGTGGTGCAGATGTTGGCAACGAGAAAGCTAAATTCATCAGGGTCATTCTCGGACCAGCTGCGAAATCCTTCGGCGCGATTCGGTGGTGTTCTTGGGGAACGCTTCCCCAAAGCAATCGATAAAAGTCTCGGGAATGGCTATCATCTAGGTCATGGGCGTGGAGAAACACTGGCTGCGGGGTTTCTTCTTTTGGATGCCTCCCTTCGGCCCATCTACGCCAGTGAAGAGGCTCTGGCCATCCTTGCTTATCCGGGAGTTCCATCCGAGACCAAAGTGTTTGGCAACTCTTTGCAGGGCAAGATTCGAGCGCTTCTCCACAGCAACGGCAATCACAACGGACATCATAATGGTATCTCTCCATCCAAATTTCTGAATGAAGTCGCCTCGGGAAAGAGGCGCTACCAACTTCGAGCCTTCTCGATGAAATCGAACCTCGGAATTGGGCGCGGACCCGCGGTCGCTCTACTACTGGAAAGAAATCACCGCGGCGCGCTCCATCTCGAAAGTGTGGCTCGGGAATTCCGGTTAACCCCCCGCGAAAAAGAAACCGTCGATCTTCTGCTTCAGGATCTCAGCACCAAGCAGATCGCTGGCCGGATGAACATCAGCCCAAACACGGCTAAGGCTTTCTTACGATCCGTGATGATCAAAGTTGGCGCGGAAAACAGGACCGGCATCATCGGGAGAATTCTTCAGGCGTCGAAATCCATGAACGGGGAAAACTCCTTTTCCTAAACTCATACTCTGTTCATCCCACGTTCATTTTCGTGGGTTGATGGGCGTGCCAGGTTAGATGGGCTCCTATGCGATCAGGGTCGCAGAAAAAGCGCTTTCATCGACGTTATCCAACCACTGGACGGTTTAGCGGCAGCCAGTTGCCATTGCATCCCAGCCAGCCGAAGTCGCGGGCTATTGAAGGAAAGGTAAGAGATATTTCGGATGGGGGGTTCTGCGTGATTGCGCCGCATGCTCCGGAAACGTCCGGGCTTCTTCAAGGCCGGCTCTTGTTTCCCCGGATGCCCGCGCAGATCCCCACGCTCGTTCAAGTTCGTTGGGTAGAACACGCCCCATCCGGCCCGAACTACCGGATCGGTTTGCAATACGTTATTTGAATCGTCAGTTTCTTCGATTTTTTCTCGTTTGTTACCCTGAAGCAGTACTAACCATCCGGACTAACCATTTGGGCTAGTCCATCAGCCAATTGACGCCGCATCTCGACATTAATACCGTGTTAATGCGACGTGAATGGTGGCATCGAAGTCGCGCAGTGCTGAAATCTACCGTTATTGCGATCTCCGCCCCAGCTGAGGCCGTGGCGGAGATTTTCGTTTTTCTCTGGAGGCTGGATGCGGGTACTTGTGACTGGCGGGGCGGGTTACATTGGCAGCCATACTGCCAAAGTTTTGGCTCGCGCAGGGTTCGAGCCAATCGTGCTGGATAACCTTTCCACGGGTCACCGGTGGGCTGTGAAATGGGGTCCGCTGGTCGAAGGTGATCTTGGTGATTCCGCATTAATTCGCGAACTCATCAAATCCCATAGAATTCAAGCCGTTGTCCACTTTGCCGGGTTCGCCTACGTGGGAGAGTCCATGCAGCGCCCGCGGCAGTATTTTCGCAACAATGTGACCTACACGCTCCGGCTGTTGGACGCAATGACGGATACGCGGGTAAAGCACATTGTGTTTTCGTCCAGCTGCGCGACCTACGGTGCTCCAGCAAGCGTTCCCATTTGCGAGGAGCACGTCCAGACTCCGATAAACCCTTATGGTGAGTCGAAGAGGATGGTTGAACGCATCCTCGCTTGGTATGGAGAAGCGTACGGCTTGCGCTGGACAGCCCTGCGTTATTTCAACGCTGCCGGTGCCGACCCGGATGGAGAATTGGGAGAGAGCCATTCACCGGAAACTCATCTTATTCCGCTCGCCATTCAGGCGGCCCTCGGGGAGAAACGGGCTCTCGAAATTTTTGGCACGGATTATCCCACTCCAGACCGCACTGCCGTCCGCGACTACACTCACGTGATGGACTTGGCCGAGGCGCACGTTGCAGCCCTAAGACACATGCTCAAGAGCCACCAGAATGCTGCCATTAATTTGGGCACGGGAAAAGGCCACTCCGTGCGTGAGGTCATTGCTGCCGTGGAGCGAACGAGTGGCTGCTATGTTCCCGTTCGGGAGGCGGAACGCCGTGCCGGCGATCCTCCATCTCTCGTGGCAGATGGCAGGAAAGCCAAGGAACTTCTGGGATGGGAGCCGCGCCACTCTTCGTTGGATGAAATCGTTGAAACGGCCTGGCAATGGCACGCCAGTCGATCTCACGTTCCTGCAGCTCGAGTAAATCTGGAGGCTCACGGAGGTACAGGTTCGCGTGCAGCAGCAGACTGACTACCAACAAGTTGGCGTGTTCTCCAGTGGCTGGAATCCGCGGCGGCAATCGCCGGTGCCGGCGAACTTGCACTCCAGTCTTCGCCACGGGGGCCTGCGTCAGCCTTTTAGGTGGAGTGGCTGCGAGGATTCCACTGTTGCGCTGCATCTCGCGCTGCGCCTTTTTCTCGCATTTGTGATGTTCCCGCTCCTCCTTCTGGCCGATGAGAGTGGGAACATAACCGGCAAAGTTGTGGAATCGGGCGGTGGAAGGTTGACCGGGGTGAAAGTGACTCTAGTCAATGAAGAGATGATCACGAAACAGGAGGCGGTGACAGCAGAAGATGGCAGATTCAGCTTCCCGGATCTGACACCTGGAACTTACCTCCTTCAGATTGAGGCGAGCGGGTTCGAGCCATACAAGGCAAACATTCAGGTGGGGACGGAAAAGCTGAACCCCTTGAAGATTAAGCTGAAGCTGGAAACCGTGGAAGAGGAAGTCATCGTTCGACCGGATACAAGTAACGATCGAATATCTCCTGAAAGTAATGTTCAGTCGATGAAAGTGGATGAGACCTTTTTCAATGGACTCCCCCTTGATGTCGACTACCTGCTCCCGTTCATTGACACATTTACATCGGCGGCAGCACAGGGCCATGAAGGAACTTCAATCGTCGTCGATGGTGTCGACGGCGGAGAACTCGACATGCCCAACAGCGCGATACGATCCGTCAAAATCGACCGCAACCCCTATTCTGCAGAGTTTCAACATCCCGGCGCTGCACGAGCGGAAATTACCACAAAGCACGGGCATGGGCATCGGTACCGTGGCAGCATCGGACTTCTTGCAAGGAATTCCGTCTTCGACGCACGAAACGCCTTTGCCGATACGAGGCCGGATCTGAACCGCCGGTTCCTGGAGGGCAGTTTGGGGGGGCCGCTGGTGGGCCAGAATAGCTACTTTTTTGTTGCCGGCGACCGTTTGATGAACGACGAGAGCACCGTTGTGAATGCGTTGAATACGGTCGCCCTAACAGGTCCCATCAACATTAATGTGCCTACGCCGCAACGGCGAGACCATTTCTTTGCAAGGACGCAATGGTGGTTGACGGAGATGCAAACACTCTCCCTGAACTATACATTCAGCGATCACTCCAGCAAAAACAACGGAGTCGGGGCGTTAAATCTGCCTGAACAAGGGACCAGCGCGGATCGGTACACACATCGGGTGCAGTTGATCGAAAGCGCAGCCTTGTCACCCCAATTCCGTAACGAGATCATATTTGTTTTCAAAGATCAGACGTCACGATCCGGGAGCCGGGCCAGTGGGCCGGAGATTCTGGTAAACGGCGCGTTTGTCGGTGGACCATCCCAATCTTTTGATGACAAAGAAAGGCGCGCGTTTGATGTCCAGGATACGGCGACTTACATCCGCGGAAGGCATAGCTTCCTTCTTGGTGCCACGGTCAGGAATGAGTGGTCGAATGTCTTCGAAGCAGCGAATTTTGGCGGAACGTTTCAGTTTAGCAGTGTTGATCAATACAGAAATGTCGTCCAAAACCATGTGGGCACCCCGGATCTGTTCCAAGCAAATCAAGGCGAACCGGGAATTCCCTACCTTGAGCAGCAAACCAGCGGATTTGCGCAGGACACGATGCGAGTATTGCCAAGCCTTAGCCTTACGTTTGGGCTGCGGTACGATTGGCAAAACACGCTTGACAACCGTGGAGATCTTGCTCCGCGGCTCGCGCTAGCATTCGCGCCCGGCAAACGGAAGAGAACGGTGCTGCGTGCGGGCGCTGGGATCTTCTACGACAATTTGCCGCGGTCCGCCACAGAGGATGCGCTGCTCTTGGACGGCGTGCGCGTCCGCGAGATCGACATTTCCTACCCGTCCTATCCGGACCCATTCTCGGGCGGCCAAGTAACAACTCCAGCGCCGAGCGTTATGCGCGTGGCGCCCGAAGCGCAGTCCCCCTATCTGATACAGACGAGCGCCGGAGTCGAGGAAGAGATATGGAAAGGAACCTGGCTTTCATTGGAATATTCCTTCTTGCATGGCGTGCACCTTTTCCGCATTCGCGACGTCAACGCTCCATTACCAATAGGGTCCGGTCTTCGCCCGGATCCGAGCTTCTCGAACGTTGAGGAGGTCGTATCGACGGCGTTCCTTCGCGGACACGCCCTGAGCCTGACGTTTCGCGGAGGACTGGGAAAGCGCTTTAAGGGCTACGGACAGTATGTCTTCTCCAAATACACCGATGATGCACCGAGTAACGGGCCGGGCTCGTTTTTGTTCCCGGCGGACAACTATGATTTGCGGCCAGAGGTAGGGCCGGCTGACTTTGATCGTAGACATCGCCTGAACTTCGCAGGAACAGCGCAACTACCATTCGGCTTCCGCGCGGGATCGATTCTTTCGGCGGCCAGCGGAGCTCCTTTCAACATCACCACAGGGTCAGATCCCAGCGGTGACACCATCACGCGGCCCCCCGGAGTGACCCGAAACACAGGCCGCGGCCCGGGAACTGTACAACTCGACTTGCGTGTCACGAAGCTGTTCAGCCTTCAGCGCATCTCTGCCGGCGAGCGTCGTCGTTCGAGGCGCAGCTTGGAATTCAGCGTGGACGCGTTCAATGCCATCAATCATACGAACGTCATCAGGATCATCGGAGTGGTGAGTTCCCCGCTCTTTGGTAAGGTCAATGCGGCAGGCCCGGCAAGGACAATCCAGTTTTCCACGAAGTATAGCTTTTGAATTTGGAGGAGCGATCTCAGAGAAATTCGGACGTGGAGCAAGCTACGACCCTTTGGTTGTGAACGGTTACCGATAGCAAATTTCATATGCATTCTTGATTTCGATCTCAGGTGATGAACGATGGCTAGGACAGCTTCTTCGAATAAATCTAGCGTACGCGAGCATTCGCCTCGCCGCGGGATTCGAGTCTTCTCGGCGGGCTGGGCGTCTGGCCTCGGGAATCGCGCAGTTAAGCCACTCGTCCGAGTGGGCCTCGAGTTTGTAGTCCTCAATAGCTGTTCGGCAGACGTTTCTTCTGCGTATCGCATCGGCGCTGCTACGCGTGAACCAGGTGGCAAACGGCCCAGGCAAATCCATTGTGACTTCGACAACCTGCCAGCTAGTTCAGTTGGAGCGCGCTTATGTCTGTGAGAATAATTCCGATTGTCGATCCTGCCGATGCGTCAGTCCCTGGGTCGGAGATTGTTTTGGAGCTTAGCTCCGCTCCAAAAATAGCTCTCGGTGGTTCGCGAGCTGTCCTAGGCGGTAAATTTCTTTGGGTTGGCCAGGAGAAGCTTTATGTTCGAGGCGTAACGTACGGAACATTTCGGCCTGGCATGGACGGCAGCGCCTTTCCTTCACCGAGGGTGGTTGAGCAGGATTTCTCTTTAATGTCTGCGAACGGCGTGAACGCTGTCCGAACCTACACGCCCCCACCGCACTGGCTTCTTGAAATTGCCCTGAAGTGTAACCTGCACGTCTTGGTTGGGATGCAAGGGGAACGACACTATACCTTCCTACATGAGAAAAAAATGGTTCGAGAGATCAGAAAGCAGGTTAGAGGCGGAGCACGGGCGTGCGCTGGTCATCCAGCGGTTTTAGGCTATCTTGTAGCTAATGAGATCCCTGCAACCATAGTGCGCTGGCACGGAGCAAGTGCCGTAGAGAAATTTGTAAATCAGTTACACGACGAAGTCAAAGAAGAGGATCCCGAAGCTCTCGTTTCTTACGCAAATTATCCATCGACGGAATACTTGGATTTGTCCTTTCTCGATTTGGTTTGCTTCAACGTTTTCCTAGAGTCGCAAGACAAATATGAGGCCTATCTCGCGCGGCTGCAGAACCTCGCTGGCAATCGTCCTTTGCTCGTGACGGAAATCGGGCTCGACAGCCACAGGAATGGAGACAAGGCGCAGGCTGCTTGCCTGGACTGGCAGATACGAAAGACGTTCGCCGCAGGTTGCGCGGGAGCATTTGTCTATGCTTGGACCGACGAATGGTACAGAGGTGGCGAGGATGTCAACGACTGGGATTTTGGTTTGACGAGTCGTACAAGAAAGCCGAAGCAGGCGCTTGGCGTTGTTCGAAAAGCGTTCCAGGAAGTCCCGTTCGCTTCCGAAGAAACATGGCCGAAAATATCTGTCGTGGTGTGCACTTTTAACGGCAGTCGCACCATTCGCGAGTGCTTGGAGGGAATCGGAAAACTTCGCTATCCCAACTATGAAACCATCGTGGTTGATGATGGCTCAACGGACGGCGCTGGCGATATTGCGGCCGAGTACGACGTCCGGTTGGTCCGCACTGAGAACCAAGGTCTTAGCGCGGCCCGAAATTTGGGATGGCAATCAGCAACAGGAGAGATCGTCGCTTATATTGATGATGATGCCCGCCCCGATCCCGATTGGTTGACATATCTAGCCGCCGCATTCCTCAAAGAAGACTACGCGGGCGTCGGGGGCCCGAATATACCAGTCCCGGATGACGGAGACACTGCGAATTGCATCGCCAACTCGCCGGGAGGTCCGGCCCACGTGCTCCTTTCCGATTGTGAAGCAGAGCACATTCCCGGCTGTAACATGGCTTTCCGCAGGAACTGGCTGGGGGCCATCAATGGATTTGATCCGCAATTCCGGCAAGCTGGGGACGACGTGGATGTTTGTTGGAGAACGCGGGAGCGGGGCGGGAAGCTCGGGTTCAGTCCCGCGGCCATGGTCTGGCATCATTATCGCAGGACTGTGCGGGCATATTGGAAACAACAGATGGGCTACGGCAAAGCCGAGGCTATGCTCGAGAGAAAGTGGCCGGAAAAGTACAATTCCGGTGGCTACGCAACGTGGGCAGGACACATATATGTCAACGGAATATTCCGCTCACTTTCGTTGTCGCGAGGGCGGGTTTATCAGGGAACTTGGGGAACAGCAGGTTATGCGCGACTGTACCAGTCTGCACCGAACCTTCTGAACTCACTGCCACTCACGCACGAGTGGCAGCTGACGAATCTTGTGTTGGCGGCGCTCTGTGCCGTCAGCATGTTTTGGGGACGTCTGCTCGACGTTTTACCTGTAGCGGCTGTTCCTTTCGTGTTGTCGATTGTCTCAGCAATGAGCGCAGCATTGAAGGTCCGCTTTCCTGCGTCGACGAAAAACCGCTTCACTCGCTTTCGCCTGCGCGTTGTTACGGGACTGCTTCACCTAATGCAGCCTCTAACTCGCCTGTGGAGCCGTCTGGTTTATTCCGTCACGGTCGGGAGAATCCGCCGTTTTCCAACCCTCTCATTCCCATGGCCGCGGATGTTTCAGCTCTGGAGTGAAAAATGGCTCGATAGCACCGAGGTACTCCTGTCATTGGAATCAGTGCTGCGGTCCGGCGGCGCGGTCGTGCGTCGAGGCGGTGATTACGACAGTTGGGACTTGGAGATTCGTGGAGGTTTGTTCGGGGGCTTACGCGTCTATATGGTTTCGGAGAACTACGGACGAGGCAAGCACATGCTGCGCCTTCGTTCTCGGCCATGGTTCTCGATCTCGGGAGCAGGCACAACTCTTCTCCTAATGCTTGCATGCTTTGGAGCGATGTTGGATCACTCCATATATGCAGCCGGCATCCTCGGCCCATTGGGCGTCATGTTTGGAGCTATAACGTTTAGGAGCGCGGCCGTGGCAGTAGGTGCGATCCATCGCGCCCTCATTAAGCTAGACTTCGAGCGCGCGTGATGACTATTAAGCAGCCCAGTTCGAATCGTGACCTCGCCCTTTATCTTCGTTTGTTCCGGTGGGCGCGGCCTTATTGGACACACCTAATTGGTCTTTTCCTTCTCGGCTTACTGGCAACTCCTCTGGCGTTGCTGGTCCCTTTGCCGCTGAAAATCGCTCTCGACAGCGGGCTCGGCTCCAAGCCGCTTCCTCATTTGATTAGCTCATTCCTGCCAGCCGGATTCAGCCTCTCCCCATCATCAGCGTTGCTCTTTGCCGTCGGCTTGCTGATTGCTGTGACGATTCTCGCCCAGATTCAGACACTAGCCCTGACACTCCTGAAGACGTACACCGGCGAAAAAGTCCTCTTAGCATTTAGATCTGACCTTTTCTCGCAGATGCAGCGTTTATCGCTTTCCTATCACGACGTTAAGGGAACCGCTGAATCTCTCTATAACGTTCAATATGATGCGGCTGCGGTTCAAGCCATCGTGGCTGAACGCTTCATTCCGCTCATCAGTTCCGCTTTCACGCTGCTGGGAATGCTGTATGTCACAATGAAAATCGATTGGCAACTTGCTTTGGTCGCCTTGGTGATCTCACCTGTCCTTTTTCTGATTTCAAAAGTCTATCGGCGCCGCCTGCGCCGCGGGTCGCGCGAGGTGAAGAAGCTTGAAAAGTCGGCATTAAGCGTGGTGCAGGAAGTTCTTGGGGCACTGCGCGTGGTGAAAGCGTTTGGAAAAGAGGAAGACGAAAGGCATCGTTTCGTCCGGCGCAGTTTCGAAAGCATGCGTGCGCGGTTGAAGCTGGCGCTGGCGGAAGGAAAGTACAACTTTCTGGTTGGACTGACCTCCGCGATAGGGACAGCTTCGGTACTTCTTGTGGGATTCCGGCAGGTGCAATCCGGCGCTATCACCCTCGGTGATCTCATGCTGATGATAGGATATGTAACCCAGCTTTACGAACCTCTGAAAACCATGGGCAAGAACTCCGCAGCTCTCCAGTCCTACTTGGCAAACATTGAGCGGGTCTTCGCCTTGCTAGACGAGCTTCCCGAAGTGGAAGAGAAAGCCAATCCGCGCTCACTGGTGCGCGCAACAGGTAGGATTGCTTTCAAGAGTGTTTCATTCACTTATGGGCAAAACCGGCCGGCTCTGGAACAAGTTTCATTTGAAGTGGACTCCGGAATGTGCGTGGGTATTGTGGGAACGACGGGAGCGGGCAAAACTACCCTGGTGAATCTGCTGACTCGTTTCTACGATCCCACTGAAGGACAAATCTTGCTTGATGGTGTTGACCTCCGGGACCACAAATTGAAGGACCTGCGCAACCAATTT
>Ga0209056_10008975_pt1 | contig 10229 bp, 6 predicted proteins | sample GraSoiAngelo_114_FD_185876 | JGI IMG/M metagenome (GOLD analysis project Ga0209056, IMG submission 185876) | Grasslands soil microbial communities from the Angelo Coastal Reserve, California, USA - 14_0903_13_40cm (SPAdes) (version 2) | ecosystem: Environmental > Terrestrial > Soil > Grasslands ...
TCACGGCGCCGCCAATCCCTCCCGATTGATACAGAGCCAGACCAAGTTCTACACGAGTCTTCGCGGACTCCCGCCGCGCGACGGCCCCGACCGGGCCGCCCGCTTCGGCTGCACGGCTAAGCTCAAAGATCGCTGGCTCGTACTCATTTGCCTGTTGTAACTCCACCGCTCGGCTAATATGTCGCTCCGGTGAATTGCTTTCGATACCACTCTTTTTCTGGAGGTCGCCGATTGTTGCGTAGAGACCAATATCCTGCGCATGCCACGCATCCCACTTCATCGCCTTTCGGTAGGCAGCGATTGCCTCTTGATTGTGGCCTCGCGCCTTGGCTATCGAGCCACTGTTGAAGTAATGCTGCCCGATTATTGCCGGTGTGATTACTATGGTGAGCGCGCCGACGGGAAGACAGACCAGCGCCAGTCCAATCGCCATTTTTCCGTCCGGCAGACGGCGCATTGCATATACGGCAACCAACAGAGAGCCGATCGCAAAGCAGGTCCAGCCGAGCCGGAGGAAGGAATAGGCAGCGAGAAGGCGTCCACTCGCGGTGTAAAGAACGAGCTGACTCGGAAGCACCTCAGGAGAACCGTAATTCGCTGGAAAATATTCCTTCGTAAAAATCTTGCGCCATGGCGTCGCCTGCAGTTCATCAATCAGATGGCGCAGCATCATCGGCTGTTGAAAGGCAATGTGAGCTGGCGTCAACACACACACTGTGATGAGGACGGCTGCGGCAAGGCCAAGGGCCGAAGCAAAAAATCGGCGCAAAACAAGTCCGGCTATAAAGACAACAACCCCAACAGCGCCGAAAGAGAGAAGAGTAACATGCGGGATGACTCCCGAGTCATGGAACAAAGGGAACTTCAGACCGGAAAGGTTCGAGGTCAGCGGATATTGAACCCACTTAAGAAAAGCTGAACCGAAAATCAGAAAGCTGCCGAGGATGAGCAGCCAGTAAGCAGCCCAGAAGTTAGCCAAAAACTCCGCCCAAGATTCGAAACGCTTCTTCCATTTTAAGTATAAGGCGATCCAAGCGGCGGCAGCCTGGGCCCGCGCCGGCATAGGCGGCGTTTCGATGCGATTCGGGGTCGTCATGTGTTGCGTTTAAGTTTCTTCGCCCAGGACTCGATAAAGGGATAGACAAAGGCAATGCCTTCTCGCGCATGATGTATTTCCTCTGTCGAAAACGTTTTGAGAGCTAATAGAACAACAGCATAGACAATTATCGAAACGACCGCCGCGGGAATCTGCCAGAGAAGCTGTCCCTTGCCCGCAGCGAAAAGCACAAGTGTCATCGCGAATCCTGCTGCCAGCGGCCGCCAGATGACGTTGCCCAGGTTCGCCGGGAAACCGAGCCGCTTGAGTTGAAATATCCAAATTCCAACGATCGCTGTTTCAGCGCAGACGAATGCCAGGGCAGGTCCAGCAAACCCAAATCTTGGTATGAGCATGACCAGGAGGAGAATGCGCAAAGCTGAGCCTACACAAGTGCTGGCGAGAAAGCGTCTCTGCTCATCGAGCGCTGCGAAAATGTACTGAAACAAAGTCGAGAGGAAAAACGGGACCAGCCCGAGGCCGAGAAGCTGCATCGCGGGGAGTGCGGGCAGAAACTTAGCGCCCAGAGCCAACCCAAGGATCGGTTTCGACCACGCGATAAAAAAAGCGGCCATGGGAATACTGGTAAGCGCAAAAAACTTTACGCTCCACTGGTAAGCCTCCCTGAAGCGTTCCGGCGACAAGTGCGCGGTGCGTGAGTAAAGCGGATAAAGCGGGAGTGCTAGAGTCTGCGGAATCACTCGCAGGGCCATGCTGATTCTATAAGGGCCACTAAATAAGCCGACGGTCGTTAAGTTTGTCATCCACGTAAGGATAAGGATGTCAAGTTGAAGCGCGAGTTGGCGAAGCATGACGCCACCCCCCATCGGCAGCGCGGCGATCATGAGGGATTTCCATAACGATACATCAATACGCAGGGGAATGCGTGCGTAAAGGCGTGAGACTATGATATGATAAAAATTCCACAGAAGCACGTTCGACACAAGATGGGCAGTGACGAAGCCGACCAACCCCATCTTCAACTTTATCGTCACGACAATAAAGCCGAGGAGAAGAAACTTCTGTAGGACGAATCCCAGGTTATTTAGCTCGTTATCTTCGAAGGCGCGCAGAACGGCGCTATAGCCGGCGGAGTGAAAGGTCGCCATCGTTGCCATGGTCATAACAACGGCGGCTATCTTTACATCGGTTCCAAAATGCAGGAATGGAACGATTAGCGCGACCAGAAGAAGCACCGCCAACGATACAACCCAAATGAGCGCCGCCCCGGCACCAACCAGCGGCACGAGTGCTTCGGGATCTTTGGCGATTTCCCGGATCAACATGCGAGGTAAACCAGCATCGGCGACGAGCTGGAAGAACATGGCAAACGCGAGAACGAAGGAATATTTACCGAATTCGACAACGCTGACCATGCGAGCGATAGTCAGGACGGTAGCCAGATAGACCAAACCCCCTATGAGGCTGGCTCCGATTCCGAAAACGGCGTTTTTGACGATCCGCTGCGACTGCTTCATGGAATCCACTTCCACGCGCCACCGGCTGCTCTTTGGAGGCGCGCGTAGTAGGTGAGGCGTCGCGCTTGGATCCCCTCTAGCTCATCTTGCTTAGCGATGAGATGCAGCTCCTTTTCAATCGCGATTAGCGGCTCAGCAATACCCTGCTGCTGCTGAGCCTGGATTACTTGCACATCCCTCTGAGCCTTAGCGACGTCTCCTTGAAGGCCCAGGATGTTGTGAGTTAGGGTGTAGATCGTCTGGTAGACCTTGAGGACCTCGAAGTTGACGTTATCGGCTGTTGAGAAAAGTCTGGCCTGTTCGGCTTTATATGTCATCAACTTCGATCGGGTGGTAGCCAGCTGCGCCCCGAAGTCGAAAATGGGTACGTTGACGGCAATCGCGCCGCTAAAGAAGCTTTCACTGTTAGAAACACCACTAAAATCGTCGATATAGCTAGCTGAGCCATCCAGGTAAACTGACGGATACAAACGGAATCGTTCGAGCCGGTACTCCTGCTTCGCTTGTTCGATAACGGCTCGCTGTTTCTCAAGCGATGGATGGTGGTTGAGGCATGCGCCAATCAACTGCTCGGTGGTCGGTGGCGGATCAGGTGCATCAGGGAGCGTGTTCGATAAGGAAAGGTTGGACGAAGAGGCCACGCCAAGAGTTTTTGACAGCGCCAGCGACCCTGCCACGGATTGCTCCCGAAGAAGCTTCAGAAGAGTCTGCCCTGCGCTGAACTGTTCCTTTGCAACCTTGATGTCGATCGGTAGCTTCAGTCCCTGCTTCTGCTGTTCCTCGATGATACTGACTGACTGATCGAGCAGCTTTGCCCTGCGTTCCGCTAACCCCATTCGGTTTCGCGCCGAAACAGTCGAGACAAACTCATCGGTGATACGGTAGATTACTTCCTCACGTGTCAGATTGACGGTCCATGCAAGAGCCTGTTTCTTTGCCTTCCTTTCCGCGACCGCGGGCGGATTGTTCAAACCCAGAATACTTCCATCGGCAAAGAGTGGGTACTTTAAATGAGCTGAGTATAACTCGACTTCAGCTGAGCCAACCGTGTTCGCGGTCACTACGCTTCCGTTGGGAGTTACACTTCCCAGGTTAATCACCCCGAATTTAGAAACCCTGCTGCCCGAGAAAAGTAGGTAATCTGCTGCTCCGGTCACTTGCGGCAACAGCTTTCCCTGCGCGGCGCGGACTTCCTCGGCCGCAGAGAACACATCAAAACGGCTAGCTTCCAAAGCCGGACTTTCGCCTAATGCGATGGCAATGCAGTCGTGAAGTGTCAGCGGGTCGTGCGGAGGAGCCTCCAAGGCCTCTCGCGCCTCCGACATACATGGCAGGACGAACAGCAGCGCCGCCAGATAGGCAGCGACGTTATTTGAAGATCGATCTGTATGTAGTACGGACTTTGTCATTATCTTTTAGATAAAACTGCCCAACAGTTACGACTTTGTCTCCCTCTTTGAGCCCATCGGAAATCTCTGTCATGGCGTCGACCACGATGCCGGGACGCACCTTACGCAGATTTGCATGGTTGTTACCATCGACGACAAAAACGGAGGCTTGTTCGCCTGAAGGATTCACGATCGCGATGCTCGGAACGGCCAGGACATCCTTGGCGGTCCGCCGGATGCGTGCGAAGCCCGATAGACCGGGCTTTAGCCGAAAATCTGGATTCTCAATTTTTATGTAGGTCGTGAAGGTCCGCGTGATCGGGTCGATGTTTGGATCTATCTTCCAAACTGTGCCCTTAAAAACCTCGCTGGGGAATGCTGGAAAAGTCGTTTCGGCAGGAAGTCCTAACTGCACAGAATGCATTTTTTCTTCGGTGATCTTGGCTGCCATCAACACGGTATTGAGAACACCAAGCTTCAGGATCACCTGACCGGGTTTAGTGAACTCGTTCGGGTTAACAAGTCGCTCGAGGACGATTCCATCGATGGGAGACATCTGCTTCACGTGTTCAAGATCGATCTCAGCCTGCTGCAGTGAAACTGTAGATTTAGCGAGGTCTATCTTTGCGTCGGCCAGGGCCATCTCATACTTCTCCAAGTCCACCGCCGACCCCATATTCTTGGTCTGTAGCGTGGAGTAGCGCTCGACCTGACGCGTTTCGTTCCGGATCTTGATCTTATCGGCCTCCACGTATTCGCGGTTAGCCTCGACGGTCGCCTTGATGAGCCGGTCGTCCCAGCGAACGAGCAAGTCGCCTTTTTTTATTAGATCACCAATCTTCACTGGCACTTCAAGGACCTGTGCGGTGAGCTGGGTAATCAGGTTGACAGTCTCAGCTTGCTCGACTGCGCCACTGCCCCCGATGACTTCTTCAAGTGTCTGCCGGCGGACAGGCACCGTCTCCACTGGCGACGGTGCATGCACGTGGCGAGCGATGCCGGTAGTCGTATCGATCACGTGGAGGATTGTATAGAGGACAAGAAGTCCTAGAAGCACACAGATGACGACAAAGATTACCCAGTGCCAGCGTCTCATTTTTGGTCCTGCAGTCTGGGAAGATGGCCCGAGGCTTTTCTTTTTTGATACTACAGGTTGGAAAGAAGATGTGTCGGGGCTTCGGATGTCGGACGCTTTGTCCGCGACTTCAGTTTTGGTTTCCCTAATATCCGCGATTTCAGTTTTCGTTTCCATAAAACAAACCCTACTATGGTAATCGCACCAAAAGTCAGTGTTTCATAAGTGCACGCCCAAACGTTGTCGAGACTAAATAATGCCGCAAAATTTTTATGGTGGATACCAAAAATCAATATCAACGGCGAGCTAAAAGTCTTGTGCCAAGGCCAGAACAGCGGCATACCAAATCCAGTATTAGTCCACCCGATCTTGGTTCCGGTAAAAAAGTCGATCAAGAGATGTGAACTGTACGCCGTGAAGTAAAGAATGGCACTTCGCCAAAATCCTGGCGCGATCCGCCATATGCAGCTTAAAGCCACTGATATCACCACAGCGACCGTCAGACTGTGCGTGAAACCGCGATGCAGTGCGTTCCCTAGGAACAAGTCTAGATCAGGCGCATTAGCGAGCAGTATCAGCACTCCGAGAGGCGGGAGATATTGGCGCCAGTGCGCAGTCAATCGAGTTTTGAAGCGCCCTCTCGCTGCAAGAAAAGTCCAGAACCCAGCGAAACTGTGTGCAATTGGCGACGCCATTGGGAAAAGTGTTAACGCGTTACCGCACGCGCGTAGCAAAGGGCGCAGATTGGTTCTGTGCACGGGCGGCAGCCTTGCTCGGCACAGCCAGAAGTTTGTCGTAAATGCACTCGATCTTCTCACAAATCTGCCGCCAGTCGAAGTTGGCCAGGACCGTGGCGCGCGCGCTGGCTCCGAGTTTCGCTGCCAGCGCAGGATCTTTAAGGAGGGCGAGAATTCCCTGGCCGAGTGCCTCGCAATCGTGATTCGGCACAATGTAGGCGTCGTACAAATGGCGCACCCCCTTGGCGCCGCCGGCGAAGGAAACAATCGGCCGGCCTGCCAGCATGTAGTTGAGGAGCTTGACGGGATGACCCGGGCATTCGGGTCGCGGAACGACCGCGACATCGGCTAGGGCGAGATAACTCGGTAAATCTCTCAAGGAATGTGGAGAAATCCAGATCACCGAATCGGCGATTCCCAGCTCTTGCGCGAACCGTCGATGTGCGCGCTCGTGCGTTTCAGAGACCAGCGGACTAACGACGAGGAGGAGCGCGTCTGGCCGTTCGCGCAAAGCGACCGCAAACGCGGCCAACAGGTAATCGATCCGCTGAAACGCGTTCAAAACGCCTGTGTACATGACCACCGGCCGGCCATCGAGTTGATACTGTTGTCGAAACTTCTCGGGCTCCGGGTGGTCAAACAAATCCGGCTCGATCCCCGCCGGCACCATATCGACCTTGGCCGCCCGGACGCCGTTTTCCAGAAACCACTCGCGCAGCTCCGGTGATACGGCCGTGATGTGGTCCGGGAAAATCGGCGTAAACCAGTCCAAGCCACGAGCGATGCCGTGGGCCAGCCATGCCGGGCGAATGAAGTTATACCCGGCGAGCTCGTCACTCATCAAATTGACCGCGTTATAGAGCAGGGGGCGGCGCGTAAGCCACTTGGCCAGGATGCCGATCAGGGCGCCTTCGTAGTTATGGGCGTGAATGATCTCGATGTTCTCTCTTCGAATGACCCGGCAGAGCAATCGCAGGAGTTGAAAATCGAGAGAAAATTTCTCAGACGATGGGCCAACCTTGGCGTTTGTCTCGGGGCGAAAAGGTCCCGTGCGATGCACTTTTGCCCGGCGCACGTGGATATCCTCCTGGCCGAAGGGATAAGTCACGATATGAACGTCGTGACCCATATCCGTGAGCGTGTCGGACATTTCCCGGATACTCGCGGCCGAGCCGTGATTGGCTGGGAAAGGACAGGCCGCAACCATCGCGAGCGAATAACCGCCTTTCCGGCTGCGCTGCGTGGAAGTCGGATTTGTCACGAGACACCCGAAGTCGAAGCCGGCACGCGGGTGGCCGGTTTGGAATCATTTGTTGCCTCAGGGCTAACTGGGATGATGGGGTTCTTGAGATAGGGGCTGGTCGCCTCCCGCGAAATAACTCGCGCAGGCACTCCGAGGACCGTCGCGCCGCTTGGCACGTCGGTGATCACAAGAGAGTTTGGGCTTACCACGACGTTGTCGCCGATTGTGATCGCTCCGACAACCTTACAACCGGCGCCAAAATAGCAGTTGTTGCCAATCGTCGCACGGCCGACGCCGCGCACGTTCATGATGCTGGCCCCCTGATTGAGAGTGCAGCTATGGCCGATCTTTTTCGCCAGGACGAGAATGCCACAAAAGTTATGGACAACCAGACCCGGCCCGATGTCGTTTTCGCGCGAGATGTGAATCCCCGTTATGATCATGCACGCGACATTGATGAAGAGATAAAGCGCGATGAGAATCTGGCGAATGATGGGGACTTTGACTTTGTAGGCCCAGGAACCGAAGCGATAGACGATGACGGCAAAGGTGCCGAACTCGAGAAAAGGTGTGATTCGTTTACGAAAAAAGGTCTGATCTTCCGGGCGCACACCGAAGGCGGTGGTTTTGCGACGAAGATCGGCGCGAATGTTTTCAAACATAGCTTTTCTTCGTAACTATTCCAAATAGCCAAGCGCTTGGAGGCGTTCCTCGACTTTGGCAGACTCCTCGTCGGTGTAACCGCTCGAGCGATCGCTCTCGGAAATACCGGAGGCAGCGCCCGCTTTGACAGGATGCGCGGCTAAAAATTCCGGCCGAAATGCGTCCGCCAGGACGCGGCCATCCATGTCCTCTGGGACAGCCAAGCCAAGATGATGGAGAACCGTCGGAGCGAAATCGATGAGTTGTGCGTTTTCGATCTCCGCTCCTCTCTTTAAGCCCGGTCCCGTGGCAACGAGAATCCCGTCGCGACGATGCGTGCCGCCCCAGACGGAATCTTCAGATGGGCGATGCTCGCTAATAATGACCGCCGGCTTGTCGCGGTCCTTGGCCAAACTTGGCGCCGTCGAGAAAAGACTGTCTTCGCTCCACCAATCGACAATGAGGTCGGCGGCCTCGTTGGAAAACGGACCGTGGAAGAGCTCGTCGCGTCGATAAACGCGGGCGATTATCGGCTTGCCGGTTCGCGGATCTTTGAGCTCCCGCAATTTCTCAATGATAAAGTCAGTCAGCGCGCTGTACTCGGTAGGTTCCACGATGCCACGGGGTTTTATCCCTTTCAGGTTAATCCAGATGTTCGGCGGCGAGGCGAGCACTTCGCTGCAAAACGCTTTGGTACGAGTCCAATCGATATCTACAAATGATGTGTAGGCGAGTTCCGCTCTCTTCCTAAGTCTGGGAAACATTTCGGCAAGAAGGCTCTTCTGGCGTGACGAGAGCACGCTACGCAGAAACGAATATGCGCCTTGCAGGATTTTTAATTTAATCTTGCGTAGCGCACCGCGTCGCTTTCCGCCGCCGCTTTCGTCCTTCCGGTAGTGTAGAAGCCCGAGGTGATGCAGGTATCGGTTTAAAAACACGGTGCGATCGACCACCGGGCCACCGCCGTGGTCGGAGACAACGAAGACCGTCGTCTCTTTGGGAAGCTTCTCGATTATCCGGCCGGTCACCGCGTCGAGTCGTTCGTACACCTGACGCACTGCATTTCCAAAACGAGCCCCTGCCTTCGGGTCGTGAAGAAAATGACTGCTGTCCATGTACTGCCAAAAGTAGTGCTGGACTGTATCTATCGACATGAAGACGAACATCATCACGTCTTGCGGATGGCGTTCCAGAAGGTAAAGAGCGACTGCGGCCCACTGCTGGTCGATCTTTTCCATCTCGGCCACCACTTGAGCCCGCCGGTGGTCCGTAGACATGTTCCCGAGGAAGCGAAGATCATGATTAATCTTGCCCAAATGATCGACCAGCTCGCGTTTCAGGGACGCTGGATAGACGAATTCGCTATTGGGCGATGGCGTATCCAAGCCCGAAATCTGAAAACCATCCAGCGCCTCAGGCGGATAGGTAAACGGAATATTCATCGTCCCCACACTGAATCCCGCGTCATTGAGTATCTTCCAGACTGTGGGCGACCGGCGTGAACCACCGTTGGCATAATTCATCGCATAGCTGTCGGCTGCGGTCTCGATAAAATGAAAGACGCCGTGTTTGCCAGGATTCTTGCCGGTCATGAACGAAGTCCATGCCGGCGGCGTAATTGGTGGAAGAATCGATCGGAGTGTTCCCGACACGCCCTCCTTCATCAACTTTGCCAGATTCGGCATGCTGCCTTCGGCCATCCACGGACGAATAAGTGTCCAGGTCGCCGCATCCAATCCTATGATTGCCACCTTTGGATCTTTTTTCATGTCGGAAGCAGATTGATATATATAATGCCGTACGTAAGTCCGCTCAAAATTCGATTAACCGAGGTGTTGGGATCAAATCATTTATATACGCGCCACGTCTGCATCCCACTCGCGTCAAATCGAAAATCAATAACCCGCGCGTCCATCGCAGTGAGACGCTCTCTGACTATGTGGCGTTTGTTAAACGGGCAGTAGAGCATCATGTGGCCGCCTCCGCCTGCCCCGGTGATCTTGCCGCCGACGGCGCCAGCCTTGCGTGCTTCCGAGTAAAGCTCGTCGATATGCGGCGTTGTAATGCCCGGCGCCATTTTTTGCTTCTGCAACCAACCCTCATGAAGCATGTCTCCAAAACGATCGAGGTCTCCCAGTAGTAGCGCCTTTTTCATCTCGATCGCGATTTCTTTCACCTTGTCCATCGCCGCAAGAGGCTCAGCATCCTTATTTTTCATACTTTCCATCTGGCTGCCGATGATTGGCTGGGATTCGCGGCTTCCCATGGAACAAAGGAGCAGGTTGTATTCAAGTTCATTGATGACAAAATCGCTGAGTCGCAGCGGGGTAACGATCACCTGTTCACCATGGAACTCCATGAAATTGAAACCGCCACAAGCAGCGGCATACTGGTCCTGTCGGCCGCCTTTGATTCCTACGTCGTTGCGTTCAATGTCGTAAGCCAGTCCGGCTATGCCACCGGGTGTAATCGGCAGTCCAAGCAGCTCGCGAAACAGGCCGATAAGCGCCACGGTGAACGTGGAGGAACTGCCAAGGCCCGAGCCCGGCGGAGCATCGGTATGGACGAAA
>Ga0209056_10008976_pt1 | contig 10229 bp, 8 predicted proteins | sample GraSoiAngelo_114_FD_185876 | JGI IMG/M metagenome (GOLD analysis project Ga0209056, IMG submission 185876) | Grasslands soil microbial communities from the Angelo Coastal Reserve, California, USA - 14_0903_13_40cm (SPAdes) (version 2) | ecosystem: Environmental > Terrestrial > Soil > Grasslands ...
GAGCCGCACGGGCGCCGCGGCCGTCGGGCGCCTGGTCGCCGGGGACGCGGGCAGCTTCATCGCGCTCGTGAAGGGGGAAGTGACCGCGCTGTCGCTCGAGCGGGTGCTCACGCCCAAGCCGCCGCCGGATGCGGAGCTGGTGAGGCTGGCGACGCTGTTAGCACGTTGATGGGTGAGGCGTTGTCGGGTAATGCGCTATGGGGTGAGGCGTTGCCGGGTGGGGCGTTGTGGGGTGAGGCGTTGTGGGGTGAGACGTTACCGGATGAGGCGTTGTGGGGTGAGGCGTTGTGGGGTGAGACGTTACCGGGTGAGACGTTACCGGGTGAGGCGTTGCCGGTTGTCGGGTGAAGTGTTGCCGGAGAGGCTGCGGGCGAGCGCCGTTACCAAGCGGGCGCAATGGGTCCGAGCGAGACGAACTTCCTTGAGCTTCGCGGGTGGGAGGTAGCCCTCCGCCAGCTCCAGAACTCCTTCGAGCTCGTCGAGCGAGCCCCTGGCGATCTGGAGGTATCGACGGAATTGACGGGTGCTCGATTGCGCCGCTCCCTCCGCAATGTTCAGCGCGACGCTATACGCGGCACGCCGCCACTGGGCGCCGAGGGCAAAGGCCTCGTCCGGGGGAAGGAACCGAACGAGGTCACGCGACAGGGTCGCCATGCGCTTCGCCTCCTGCCAGGCTTTGAGTTGTCGGAAGTCACCCATGCGTACAACTTGAGCCACGCACCGATTCTGCGCTTCATCGTTTTCGCCTCGCTCGGCGCATTTCCCCGCACGACACCGACAACGAATTCATCGGCAACGCCCTACCCGGCAACGCCCCACCCGACAACGCCTCACTCGGTAACGTCTCACCCACAACGCCCCACCCGACAACGCCTCACTCGGTAACGTCTCACCCACAACGCCCCACCCGACAACGCCTCACCCCACAACGCCCTACCCGACAACGCCTGATCCGACCACGCCTCACCCCCTCAGCGCCCGCTGGCGGCCGACGGCAGCCGCAGCTCCACCGCCCGCGCCCGCACGGTCTGAGCCCCCGCCGACTTGAGCGCCGTGTTCACCCCCGGCAAGTCGCTCTTCAACGCCTGTGACAACGCCTGCAGCTGCGTCTGGATCTGCGGCGCGAACAGGCGGAACACGTCGTACATCTGCGCCGTGGGGCGCGCGTCAGTCGCGGCCGCCCCGAAGATCAGCCCGCTGAGGCGCTCGGTCGGGCCCGGCGGATACACCAGGGCGTCCTCGTCCGCCTGGCTGTGCACCTGGTACAGCCCGTCTTCGATCGTATTGAGCTTCTGCACGAATGCCTTGGCCGCGTCCGCCGCTGCCCCGGTGGCATCCCCGAGCTGCGCGCGCACGTTCCGGATCGTGATGATCGCGGTGGTCACGGCGTTCACCGTGTCGCGCAGCTGCTTGAGAAAGGCAAACTGCGCTTGCAAATCGGCCGGCGACGCCTTTGACCGGGGATCGAGCTTGAGCGCGAAGCTCTGCGTGGCTGATCTCGGGCCGACCGTGAGGCGCACTTGGTAGCGTCCGGGGAGCGCGATGGGGCCGTCGGTCGCGACGCCGTTGATGCCCCAGAACGAGCGGGCGGGAGGATACTTCATATCCCATGCGAACCTGTTCAGGCCCTGCTTGTTCGGCGCCCGGGGCTCGGCCGGGGGCCGGTGCGGCCACGGCTTATCCTCGTCCTTGAGCGTGTCGGCGAACAGCACGCCCAGGATGCTGTCGACCTTGGCGGAATCGGTGACGCCCGCCTGCTTCAGGCTGTCGGTGCGCGCCTTCTTCAGGACGTCGACCTTGAGGCTGTCGGCTGCCGTGAGCGAGTCCTGGCGGCTCGAGAAGCTGCGGATCAGCCGGCCGCGGGCGTCGAGGATGTCGAGCGTGACGTGGCGGTCCTTGTCCTTGAGCCAGTAGTAAATCATCGGGCCGGAAGGCGGATTCTTCCCCACCGGGTGCGCTTCATTGCCCGGAAGCTGGAACCCGCCGCCCCAATCCACCCGATATGCGTCGCTCGGTTTGAAGAGATGCACGGCCTCGCGCGGCGTCGCCCGCACGAGCTGGCGCAGCGGCGCGATGTCGTCGAGAATCCAGAACGACCGGCCGTGGGTCGCCGCAACCAGGTCGCCCTCTTTGATCGCCAGATCGTGCACCGGCACGATCGGCAGGTTGCGGCGGAGCGATCCCCAACTGGCACCGTCATCAAAGGAGACCCACACACCGCGCTCCGTCCCCGCGAACAACAGCCCCCGCCGCACCGGATCCTCGCGCACCACGCGCACGAACTCCGTGGCGGGCAGGCCCTTCACGATCTTGCTCCAGGTGCGCCCGTAGTCCGTGGTCTTCCAGATGTAGGGCGCCATGTCCTCGAGCTGGTAGCGGTTTGCCGCCACGTACGCGGTGCCGGGCGCGTAATGCGACGCCTCGATGATCGACACGCGCGTGAAGTCGCCGAACGCCTTGGGCGTCACGTTGGTCCACTGCTTCCCGCCGTCGCGCGTCACATAGATCAGCCCGTCGTCCGAGCCGGTCCAGATCAGCCCTTTCACCCGTGGCGACTCGGCGATCGCGAAGATCGTGCCGTAGTACTCGGCCGTCGTCTGGTCCAGCGTGATCGGGCCGCCCGAGGGGCCGAGTGTCGCGGGATCGTGACGGGTGAGATCGGGCGATACCACCGTCCAGCTCTGCCCCTCGTTGGTGGTCTTGAACAGGACGTTGGCACCGTGGTACAGCACGTGGGGATCGTGTGGCGAGATGACCAACGGGGCCGTCCACTGGAAGCGGTACTTCCCCTCCGCCGCCGCGTGGCCGTCGGGGCTGTCGGGCCACGGATTGATCAACCGGAAGAAGCCCGTCTTGTGGTCCACCCGGCCGAGGAATCCCGAGTTGTCGCCGCCGTAGGTGATGTCCGGGTTGTCGGGCCGAGCCTGGATATAGCCCGACTCGCCCGACACGTCGTACCACTGGCCCCGGTCGATCCCGCCCCGCCAGCGGCTCGGCCCGCACACGCCGGAGTTGTCCTGCTGCGCGCCGCACACGCGATACGGGAAGTGGTTCGTGGTCTCGACGTGATAGAACTGCGCCGTCGCCACGTCCTGGTCCGTCCACGTCTTGCCGCCGTTGAACGAGACGTTGGGACCGCCGTCATTCGACTCGATCAGCCGGTTGGGATCGTTGGACGCGATCCACAGGTCGTGATTGTCGCCGTGCGGATCGATCACGTGGCGGAACGTGACCCCGCCGTCCGTGGACTTGAAGAGGTTTACCTGCGGTGCCCACACGGTGTTGGTGTCTTTGGGATCGGCCATGATCTTCGAGTAGTACCAGGCGCGCTCTCGCAGCTTGTGGTCCGAGTTCAGATATTTCCAGGTGGACCCGCTGTCGTCCGAGCGGTACACGCCGCCCGAGTCCGCTTCGATCAGGGCCCACACGCGCGCCGGCTTGGCCGGTGAGACCGCGATCCCGATGTTTCCCCACAGGCCCGTGGGCAGCCCGGGGTTCTTGGTGAGCTCGGTCCAGTGCTCACCCGCATCCGTGGACTTGAACAGCCCGCTCCCCGCCCCGCCCGAAACGAGCATCCAGGGCCGGCGCTCCGCCTGCCACAGGCCGGCGTACAGCACGTTCGGGTTGGTGGGATCGAGGATCAGGTCGGCGGCGCCGGTGGAGTCGTTGCGGAACAGCACCTTGTTCCACGTCTTGCCGCCGTCGCTGGTCTTGTAGACGCCGCGCTCGGGATTGGGCCCAAACGCGTGTCCCTGGGCCGCCACGTAGACGATGTCGGGGTTGGTGGGATGCACCCGCACGCGCGCGATCTGCTGTGTCTCGGCGAGACCGAGGAACGTCCAGGTCTTGCCGCCGTCGGTCGTCTTCCAGACGCCGTCGCCGTGTGACACGTTGCCGCGGATCGGGAACTCGCCCGTGCCCACGTACACGATGTCGGGATTCGACTCCGAGACGCCGATCGCGCCGATGGTGCCGCCGAAATACTTATCGGTCACCGGCAGCCACGTGTTGCCCCCATCGGTGCTCTTGAAGACGCCGCCGCCCGTGGTGCCGAACCAGTACTCGTTGGGGCGGGCCGCCGAGCCGGCGACGGCCACGCTGCGGCCGCCGCGGAAAATGCCGATCTCACGCCAGGTGAGACCGGCGAAAACCGTCGAGTCGTACGCTTGGGCCGGCGCGGAGCGGGGGGAGACGAGCAGCAGGATGACGGCGGCGAAAGACAGCGAGCGAATGGACACGGGGGTCGGCCTCCTCAGGGTGGCGAGCAGAGGCCACCACGTACGCACGTAAAGGCCGAACCCCGCAAGGGTGCCGCTACGGCTTGCTCATCATCCCGCCCATGTCCAGCGGTTTCTCCGTGATGGACGACTTCGCATCCGTACCGCGGGCGGCGAGCACGAGATCGCCTTGCTTGCCGTGCAGCTTCACCAACCCGAACGGGACGTCCCGCGTCGCCCAGACCTCGCCCGCGTCGTCGGTCGTCACGTGCAAGGCGCGGAATGTACCCGCTGGCACCGTGACCGACTCCCAGCCCACGACGCGCGCTCCGCTGCAGCGCGAGGCCCAATCGAAGGCAGCGTTGTCCTGGCCCGGCTTCTGCCCCATCATGCCGGCCATCTCGCCCGAGATCCGCATCGCCGGTTGGGCACCGATCTTGACGATCAGCGAGCGCGGCGTCGCGGAACCGGACGCGAGATTGGGCGCGAGGATCTGGACCACCCCGCTCTTGCCGGGCTCCTGGCCCGCGAAGTTCACTTCGAACCAGTAGAGTGTGGAATCCGACGCGCGCTCGGAGCCGACCACCGCGAGGCGCAGCTTGCCGCCACCGGAGGCGCTGGTCCCTTCGAACGACGCCCACTGACCCACCTTCGCGTTGCCGAGCGCCTTGCAGACATCCGCCAGGTCGGTCGCGGTCTGGGCGGAGAGCGCGGGCGTGACGAGGGCGCCCAGCGCGAGCGCGGTGATCAGTGGGGCTGGCGTTCGCATGGCGAAGCTCCGAAATGAGTGGTCGCTAGATTTACCCGGGCTGAGAGCCCGGGCTCGGCGTGGTGTGCGTCCTGTAAGGACGCACCAACCGCCGAGCGCGCCCTCTCAGGGCGCGAATAAACGATAGACCGAAGACCTCTCCTCGCGAAAGGGACCTGTTGACCCGCATCGCCCTGGCAACGTATTCGAGCCTCCCGACGCTGAACGACGACGACCGCCTGCTCGTCCCCGCCCTGGCCGAGCTGGGCGTGACGGCCGTGCCGGCCGTGTGGGACTCGGGACAGGTGTGCTGGGACGAGTTCCAGGGCGTGCTGATACGGTCCTCGTGGGATTACCACCTCCGCCCCCTCGAGTTCCTGGACTGGATCGCCCGGCTCGAGCGTGGCGGCGTGCGCGTGTGGAACCCGGGTGCCCTGCTCCGTTGGAACCATCACAAGCGCTACCTGCAGGACCTGGCGGCGCGGGGCGTCGCCACCGTACCGACGCGCTGGCTCGCACGGGGCGAGCCGGCCGACCTCCAGGCCCTGCTCGCCGACGTGGGGTGGCGGGAAGCCGTGATCAAGCCCGCGGTCTCCGCCAGCGCGTTCGGCACCTGGCGCAGCTCGACTGAGACCACGTCCCGGGACCAGTCGCGCCTCGAGGAGCTGCTCTCGGCCGGCGACGTGATGGTTCAGCCGCTCCTCTCCGAGGTGGGCGACGCCGGGGAGTGGTCCATCGTGTTTTTGGGTGGCCACTTCAGCCACGCCGTGCTGAAGCGGCCGGCGGCGGGGGACTACCGCGTGCAGTGGGAGTTCGGCGGGTCGGCCGTGGCCACGGCTCCGGCGCGCCGCTTGATCGCCGACGCGGGGCGCGTGCTCGCAGCCGTGCCGGGCGACCCGTTGTACGCGCGTGTCGATGGCGTGGAGCGCGCCGGCCGCCTCGTGCTCATGGAGCTCGAGCTGATCGAACCGCATCTGTTCCTGGGCTGGGACGCGCAGGCCGCGGGCCGTCTGGCGCGCGCCATTCGAGAGGAGATCGCATGACCACGGCACGCTCGCGCTTCATCGCCGCCGCATTCGACCACGGCCAGGTGCCCACGATCGCCTGCTTCAGCAGGGCCACCACGCCCCTGGGCGTGGATTTCGACCGGCTCGTCGCCGCGCTCCAGAAGTTCGTGGACCAGTATTTCGTCCCGGTGTGGGGCACACCGGCGCGACTCCTCAAGACGACCGGATTCCGGAAGGGCGCCTGGGCGCTCGCGCTCCTCGACCGAGCGGACGTGGCGAACGCGCTCGGCTATCACGACCTCACGCCCGACGGCCTGCCGCTCTCGAAGGTGTTCGTCCAGACCACCCTGGAAGCGAAACAGACGGTGAGCGTGACGGCGTGCCACGAGCTGGCCGAGATGCTGGTGGATCCGGCGATCAATCTGGCGGCCGCGGGCCACGGCAACGTGTTTTACGCCTACGAGACTGCCGATGCCGTGGAAGAGATCGAGTTCACCATCGACGGCATCGCGATGAGCGATTTCGTGTATCCGGCGTGGTTCGAGGGGTTCCGCAAGCCCGGCTCGGCCCAATTCGACTACGCGAAGAAGGTCCGGCGTCCGTTCCAGATCCTCGCGGGCGGCTATATGAGCGTGTTCAAGAACGGCAAGTGGACCGAGATCTTCGGCTCGCGAGCCAAGGCGCGTCGGTTCCGCCGGGAAGATCGTCGCGGCCACCGCAGCACCTACCGCGGTAGGACTCAGCGGATGCGACGCTCGGCCGCGAGCCGGAACGCGACGACGTAGTCGCCCGCACCGAACGCGCCGCCCCCGCCGACCGCGATCGCGACGAATTGCTCGCCCGACGCGAGCTGGTAGGTCATGGGTGTGGCCTTGCCGCTCTCGGGAAGCGGGCCGCGCCACAACTCCTGTCCGGTCTCGATGTCGTAGCCATGCAACCAGCGGTCGAGTGCGGCGCCTATGAAAAGGAGCCCGCCCGCCGTCACGATCGGCCCGCCCAGATTGGGCGAGCCCCACTCCGCCGGGACCTTGGCGGCTTGCCCGGGCTCGAGCGGTCGCGTGAACGAGCCCAGCGGCACCTCCCACAAGCGGCGGCCGGTCTTCAGGTCGATGGCGACGAGCGTGCCGAACGGCGGCGGCGTGCACGGCAATCCCGATGGGCTCAAGAGAATCCGGCGCCGCATGACGTAGGGCGTCCCCCACATGCCGTTGTATTCGTAATCGCGTCCCAGGCGTTTGTCTTCCGCCATGGCCTGCTCGTGATGGAACTGCTCCCGTGGGATCAGCTGCACCACTGCGGCGACGCGGTTCACCGGCACGACCGTGATCTGGCGCACCGGGTCCACGGCCACGCCGCCCCAATGGGCTCCGCCGATGTTGGACGGCATCACGAAGGTCCCGCGCACGCTGGGTGGGGTGAAAATCCCCTCATTACGGAGACTATCGATCGCCGCATGGCAGGCGGCCCGATCGGCGTCGGTCGCGCCCCATACGTCGTCCGGCGTCAGACGGTGCGGGCTGAGCGGCGCAATCACCGCGGTGAATGGCTGCGTGGGGGACGCCTGCTCAGCCGGGATGTCACTCGCGGGGACGGGACGCTCCTCCACCGGAAAGATCGGCCGCCCCGTCTCGCGCTCGAGCACGAACAGCATGCCGGTTTTGGTGGCCTGTAGCACCGCTGGGAGCATCGCGCCGTCGTGGGTCACCGTCACGAGCGCGGGCGGCGACGCGTTGTCGTAGTCCCACAGGTCGTGGTGTACGGTCTGAAAGGCCCAGACCAGCTTGCCCGTCGAAGCGCGCAACGCCGCGATCGAGTTGGCGTAGCGGTTACGCCCGAGACGGAGCACTCCGTAGTAGTCGGGCGCGGCGCTGCCGGTGGGAACAAAGACCAGGTCGTGCGCGGGATCCGCCGCCAGCACCGACCAGGCGTTGGCCGCTCCGGTCTTGTGGGCCAGCGCGCCGCGCCACTCGCCGTAGGCGGGGTCCGTGGAATCCTGGGGAATCGGGTCCCAGGTCCACTTGAGCGCCCCGGTGCGGGTATCGTAGGCGCGCACCTCCCCGCTCGCCGGGTCGGGTCGACTGTTGTCCGCGATTGAAGAGCCGGTGATGACCACTTCGTTCACGACGAGCGGGGGCGACGTCATCGAATACGCGCCGGGCTCGAACGGCGCAATCCGCAACCCCGCCTTCAGGTCGACGATTCCGCTGCGCCCGAATCCGGCGCACGGCCGCCCGTCGCGGGCATCGAGCGCGATGAGCTGCGACTGCGCCGTCGCGACGAAGATGCGCCGGCGGCACCCCGTGCCGGTGGGCGCGGCTTCATCGACCCACGTCGCGACGCCCCGGCTCGCGAAATCACCGTACGTCACGTCGCGTTTGATTCCGGGGTCGAACACCCAACGCTCCCGACCGGTGGCCGGGTCGAGCGCTATCACCCGGCCCAGCGGCGTGCCCACATACATCACGCCGTCCACCACCAGCGGCGTCGCTTCGAAGGCCGTGGGCTTGGCGGTCTGGAACGCGGCGCCGGCCTCACCGGTCCGGTACGTCCAGGCCGGCTCGAGCCGGGCGACGTTGCGCCGGTCGATCGCGGCGGCGGGGGAATAGCGCGTGCCCTGCGGGTCGTGGCCGTAGGCGGGCCAGTCCACAGGGGTCTGGAGCGCGAGCAGCGCGAGCAGGACGTGGGCGGCGGTCACGAGCATCTCCAAGGGTGACGGGTCGTGTCACCCGACGGGGCGACCGGGAGACTACGTCAGAGGGGATGGTCTTGTGACAACGGCCCGGCCGGACGGCTAGGGCGGCGGTGTCGTGGTCGTCACGCCCTTCGCGCAGGCGGGCGCGGCTTCCCGTGTGGCCGGGGCCAGCGGCGTCGAGCCGACGAACACGGCGCACTGCTCAGTCGTGTTCGGATTGGTCATCGACGCGGTCCACCCGTCGTCCGTGAGCGTGATCGTGGGCGGTCGATTGCCGGCCGAGTAGTGGTAGTCCGTGCCCAGGTCGGTCGTGTACTTGGAGTGGTCGGCGACATAGCTCTCTTCGGCCGTCACGAGGTTGCGCAGGTCAGACTTCATCCCCGCGACCAGGGCCCGCTCTTTGGTATTGATGAGCCTGGGGACCGCGATCGTCGCGACGAGCCCGATGATCGCTACCACGATCAGCAGCTCGATGAGCGTAAAGCCGTTGCGTTTCATGCCGACCCGATAAGGATGCCCCTTGCCGGGAGAGGTGGCAAGGCGCCTGCCGCAGGTGCCAAGTTCAGCCTCGGCGGCCCCGCGACCGTGGCGGAACTGGTAGACGCGCAGGACTTAGGATTCACACCCCCCTATGCGGGAAGCGGTTCGTATATACCGCCGATGATCCTCAGTCATCCGAATGATCACGATAACCGCTCTTTTTCATCCAGCTCGGCACTGGCGGCGTCGGTACGCGCGCCGGCTTGAGAGCGACTCGCTGGGCCGGAGTCGACGCCGGAATCGAGGTAGGGACTTTGGAGCTCGCCGGATAGCTCGCCGGATTTCTGAGAACGCTATCGAGATTGCCGACCTTCATCGGATGCTGCTGCACCATGGCCGCCACGGCAGCGGCGAGCTGATCGATTTCCCGCGATCCGATACGGCGTAATTGTTGCCAAATTGCCGATCGACCCAACTGCTGGAAATCTTCGCGCACGAAGATCAGATTGTCGCCGGTATGAAAACGTTCCCAAAGGGTGGCATCCCTCTCCAGCGCCGCCAGCGATAGATAAATGACGAGAGCTGAAAAACGATCGATCTCCTGGCCGTAGTCTTGCCCGCTACGTTGGGGATGTTGGTAGGCACGGTGGCCGATTTCCGTGGCGTGGCGGCCGCTTAACGCCGGCACCCACATGCCGTCGTAGTCCACCAAGTGGATCGATCCGCCGCGCACCACGATATTACCGTGCTGTAAATCGCCGTGCGCCACCTGAGCGGCTTCGAGGTGGCGAACAAGTGTGACCCATTTTTCCCGCAATGCCGCGAGTGCGGCCGGATAGCGTAGATGCTTCTCAATATGACTGTGCAGGAGGTCGCCATCCGCCCATTGCATTTTGACGATAGGGAACCAGTTGGAGCGAATTTGAATGCCCTGCTTGAGAAACCGAAAATTGACATCATAGGGCAGGCGGACCTTGCCAAGATGTTTGGAGATCGCCTCATAACGTTCGGCATGGTCGCTGATCGGGCGCAGGAAGCAGCGAATCGCCCAGGTCTTCTTGAATGATAAAAACCCGCCCGGTTCC
>Ga0209056_10008980_pt1 | contig 10227 bp, 9 predicted proteins | sample GraSoiAngelo_114_FD_185876 | JGI IMG/M metagenome (GOLD analysis project Ga0209056, IMG submission 185876) | Grasslands soil microbial communities from the Angelo Coastal Reserve, California, USA - 14_0903_13_40cm (SPAdes) (version 2) | ecosystem: Environmental > Terrestrial > Soil > Grasslands ...
AATCGGCCGATCATGCGCAGCCACGCCGAGATGGGCTGATGCAATAGGCTGCCTTCGCCATTCATCATGGGTTCTTGTTGAAGAGGGATCCAGATATCAGGAGGGTCGCTTTCCAGCGTTTCGCCGAAGAATCCCGCGGGCGCTACGCCAATCACGGTTAGGGGATGGCCCTCCACGACGAACGTTGAACCCACTATGGAAGGATCGGAGCCATAGGTGGTCTGCCAGACACGGTGGCTGAGCACGGCAACCGGAGAGGCGGCGGGCTTGTCGTCATCCGGGGTAAACACCCGGCCGCCAAAGGCAGGCACTCCAAGCGTCGAGAAAAAAGTGCCAGTGACGAACTCCGAGCGCAAAGGTCTGGCAACCGATTCAACACCCTGGCGCCGCACGCTCATCCGGCCACGCCCGGCTTGGAAAGCGGCCACTTCCTCAAATTCCGGTGTTTGTGCTTTCAGGCGCTCGTACAGAGGGAACGAAAACATTCCCCAGGTATCCTGAGGACCCCCTTCCACGCAGCAATCGTCGCCTTCGCCGACGCGGTAGAGCCTGCCGGGATCAGAAACCGGCAACGAGCGGAGCATCACCGCGTGGATCAGCGTAAAAATTGCCGTGGTCCCGCCGATTCCCAAGGCCAGCGTCAGTACCGCTGCCAGGGTAAAAACAGGCGACATCCGGAACTGTCGCACGGCATAGCGAAGATTGCCGGATAGGTTTTGCATGGAACACCCCCCAATACTTTACGCAGCTCAGTCACTGCGGGTTCCCCAATGCAGCAAACTTGTGGGCGCCGCCCGCAGTCCGGTGTAATTTCGCTTGGTGCTGCTGTATTGACGATTCAGGGAGCCGTTTGTCACCGAACTGCAACGGCCGGGACAATCCGATGCGCGGGCCAATGACTAGCAGAGGCGCCAACCGGACATGTCCGGTAACCCGACTACTCAGGAGTTGACAAGCACTGAGGATAGCCTCCCAGATATGTTAGGGATTACGATTGTCGCCATGCTTGGTTCAATTGACAGGAATCGCTTGCCGTGGCTCCTTTTGGCTATTGTCCTGATGTTTGTGTCTGCTATTTGTGCTCTCTTGTACTTGGACGCAGTGGCCAAAATAAGCGGGTGGATTGGACTTCACGAATATAAGGGCTTTGTTCCCAGACTCCAATTGTACGCAAGACTATGGTTAGGCCTCGCTGTAATCTTTCCATTTCTTGCTGCGCTCATACTGGGGCTCGGCAGAGGCGCGGGACCAAGACATGCAGAAACCAGTCGTGCAAGCATTATCACTGACCCCGAGGGGTCCCATGAATGGACTGCGGTCACTCCTATTCTCGCGTATCTGCTCCGGGTAGCTGTCTCGGCGCTTGCATCTTTGGCTTTCATCGTTGTATTCATCTTGGTCGTCTCTCTGCTCGAAAAGCTGGGCGTGCGGGCGCACTAGTCTTTCGTCGCCAATTCCTCAACTCCTTGTCAACGCGCAAATCGGAGAGTGATGGACTACCGAATTGACAGCTTTCGGGGTTGCGAACATAATAGCTTGTACCGCCACTCTTGCAGAGGTTCGGTACCCCGCGCGTTGCAGTCCAGGATTGCAGCGCCGGGCGCACGGTTGCGCCTGCCTGCCGCAGGCAGGCTTCCAGCGCGCCGAAGGACGGATGAAGCCGAAATATATCTTTGTTACCGGCGGTGTTGTTTCCTCTCTGGGAAAAGGCGTAGCAGCTTCCTCCATCGGTTGTCTCCTCGAAAGCCGCGGATTCAGAGTCACTCTGCAAAAATGCGATCCGTACCTGAACGTGGATCCGGGCACGATGAGCCCGTTCCAGCACGGCGAGGTGTTCGTCACCGAGGACGGCGCGGAGACGGACCTCGATCTGGGCCATTACGAGCGGTTCACGCACGCACGGCTCACGCGCGACAACAACTGGACCAGCGGGCGAATTTACGAAACAATTCTGACCAAAGAGCGGCGGGGAGACTATCTCGGCAAAACCGTGCAGGTGATTCCGCACGTCACCGACGAAATCAAAGCCGCCATCCACAAAGTCTCCAACGACGTGGACGTGGTCATTGTGGAAATCGGCGGCACGGTCGGCGACATCGAGTCACTTCCCTTCCTCGAGGCCATTCGCCAGATGCGGCTGGAGCTGGGGGCAGAGAACACGCTTTTCGTACATGTCACGCTCGTGCCCTACATCGCGACGGCCGGCGAGCTGAAGACCAAGCCGACGCAGCACAGCGTGAAGGAAATGCTGGGCATCGGAATCCAGCCGGACATCTTGCTTTGCCGCAGCGACCGTCCCATCTCCAGCGACCTGAAGAAAAAAATTGCGCTGTTCTGCAACGTGGCCGAATCCTGCGTCATTTCCGCCGAGGATGTGGACACGATCTATGCAGTCCCCGTGGCGTTCGCCAAGGAAGGCCTCGACGCGCAGATCACGCGTCTCCTGAAGCTGGAACCGCGCCCGCAGGATTTGAAGGCGTGGGTCGAACTGGTTCAGCGCATCCACCATCCAGGCGGAGAGGTGCGCATCGGAGTTGTGGGCAAATACGTGCAGCTTGAGGACGCCTACAAGAGTTTGCGCGAGGCGCTGCTCCACGGCGGCCTGGCGCACAATCGAAGAACGGTCCTCGAATGGATCGAGTCCGAGGAGATTGATTCGCCACAGACCGCCGCAGCACGCTTGCGGCATGTGGACGGGATCCTTGTGCCGGGCGGATTCGGGAAGCGCGGGATTCAAGGAATGATCCACGCCATCCGCTGCGCGCGCGAAAACAAGATCCCGTTCTTCGGCATTTGCCTCGGGATGCAATGCGCCACGATCGAGTACGCGCGCGACGCCGCGGGCATGACCGACGCGGACAGCACGGAGTTTGATCCGCAGACGCCTCACCGCGTCATTTACAAGCTGCGCGAGCTGCTCGGCGTGGATGAAATGGGCGGCACGATGCGGCTTGGCGCTTGGCCTTGCAGACTCGAGCCGGGCTCATTCGCCCACCGCGCTTACGGCAAGCTCGAGATCAGCGAGCGCCACCGGCACCGCTACGAGTTCAACCGTGAATACGAAAAAATTCTCACCGCAGCCGGACTGCGCATCACGGGACGCACGCCGGATGAAAACTACGTGGAGATCATCGAGGCGCCGGAGCATCCCTGGTTCCTCGGCTGCCAGTTCCACCCAGAGTTCAAGTCCAAGCCACTCGAGCCCCATCCACTCTTCGCCGCGTTTATCGGCGCCGCCATCGAGCATCAGAAACGCCGGATGCGCGGTGTCGCCGAGCCGCAGCACGCTCCTGCCCTCCGCGCTGCGCCGCGGGCAACCGCGTAAATCGTTGCAAACCCGCTCCTGCCTGCGTAGCCTAGTGTACCTATATTCTGCTCGATTGATTCGCAATGCCGCCCATTCACGAAATAGCGATTGGTTCACTCCGCCTCGGCACCGGTCAGCCATTGTTTCTGATCGCCGGGCCGTGCGTGATTGAAAGCGAAGCGCATGCACGCGCCATCGCCGAGCGCGTCGCCCGCGCTGCCCACGATTGCGGCGTGCCGTACATTTTCAAGGCTTCTTACGACAAGGCGAATCGCTCGTCGGTAAATGCGTTTCGCGGGCCGGGATTGAAAGAGGGCTTGCGGATTCTCGGCAAGATCAAAGCGGACTTGAAGGCGCCGATCCTGACGGACATCCACGACGCCTCGCAGGCCACGCCAGCCGCGGAAGTCGCCGACGTGCTCCAGATTCCCGCGTTCCTTGCGCGACAGACCGATCTGCTTCTCGCCGCGGCAAAGACGGGCCGCGCGCTGAACGTGAAGAAAGCGCAATTTCTGTCGCCGTGGGACATGGCCAACGTGGTGGAAAAAATTGCCAGCAGCGGCAATCAGAAAATCTTGTTGACCGAACGGGGAGCGTCGTTCGGCTATCAGAATCTCGTTGTGGACATGCGCTCGTTTCCTATCCTGAAGAAGCTCGGCTACCCGGTTGTGTTCGACGTGACGCATTCGGTGCAGCTTCCCGGCGAGCAGGGCCACGCAAGCGGCGGGCAGCCGGAATTCATCGAACCATTGGCGCGCGCAGGAGTCGCGGCAGGCGTGGACGGAATTTTTCTGGAAGTGCACGACAATCCGGCAAAGGCGCTCTCGGACGGCGCGAACGCGCTCCCGCTGGCGCAGCTCCCTGCCCTACTTGCGCGCTTGAAAGAGCTTGCTGCGCTGGTGCGGCGCTGGAGCGCACAATGAGCACATCGCGCACCTCGCGTCATATCCTGCCCGTAGGGGCGCAGCCCCGCAAAAACATCCGGGGTCTGCGACATGCTGCGCCCCTGCTACCGAGGCGTAGCGCCTTGCTGTCACCCGATTTGGTCCGAGGCCGCTCATGAGTCTGGACACCGCGCGCCGCGTGCTGAAAATCGAGGCGCAGGCGATTCAGGAAGTCTTGCAACGCCTCGACGCAAGCTTTGAAAGGGCCGTCGAGCTTCTCATTGGCTGCCAGGGCCGCATTGTCGTAAGCGGGATGGGCAAGTCGGGGCTGATCGGGCGGAAAATTTCCGCGACGCTTTCGAGCACGGGCACGCCATCGTTTTTTCTTCATCCCGCCGAAGCGCATCACGGCGATCTGGGCATGCTGCAGCGGGGCGACGCGCTGCTGGCCGTGTCCTATGGCGGCGAGACGGAAGAACTCGTCGGTCTGCTGGAGACGCTGAAACGGCTGGAGATGAAGCTCGTCACGCTGACGGGAAATGTCCGCTCGACGCTGGCGGAGGCGAGCGACGTGGCGCTGGATTGCAGCGTGCGCGAAGAGGCCTGTTCGCTGAACCTCGCCCCTACAGCGAGCACGACGGTGGCGATGGCCGTGGGCGACGCGCTGGCCGTGGCGCTGCTCGAGCGGCGCGGCTTCAATCAGCATGATTTTGCGGCGCTGCATCCGGCGGGCCGCCTGGGTAAGAAGCTTCTTCGCGTCGAGCACCTGATGCACGCCGGCGATGCCCTGCCGCGCGTGGCGAAGGAAACGCGCATGCCGGACGTCATCTACGAAATGAGCAAGAAGAGGCTGGGTATGACGACGGTCGTGGACGGAGATGGAAAGCTTTTGGGCGTGCTCACCGATGGCGATTTGCGGCGGCTGATCGAGCAACACAAAGGCGCGGCACTCGAAATGACCGCCGGGCAGTGCATGACCGCCGGTGCGCAGACGATCGGCGCGCGCGAACTGGCCAGCGAGGCACTCAACCGCATGGAGAAGCGCAAGATCACGTCCGTGGTCGTTGTAGATGCTGCGCAACGCGTCCTGGGGGTCGTCCATCTGCACGATTTGTGGACGCTGGAACTGATCTAGAAAGGTATTTTGACCGCGGAGAACACAGAGGACACAAAGAAGAAGGGGAGACAACGTTGGCAAGAGCGGTGGAAAGGATTCCAGCCAAACTGGCGAAGCGGGCGAAGCAGATTCAAGTATTGCTGATGGACGTGGACGGCACATTGACTAACGGCGAAGTCACCCTGCTCTCGCAAGCGGACGGCACGGCGCTCGAAATCAAAACCTTTGACGCCCACGACGGCCAAGGGCTGACAATCGCGCGCACGGCTGGCTTGCGCACCGGCTGCATCACCGGCCGCGAGAGCCCGGCGCTCCTGCGCCGCGCCCGCGAAATGCACATGGAATTCATCTACCAGAAGCAGCCGACGAAGATTCCGGCGTACGAAGAAATCCTCAAAAACGCGGGCGTGCCAGAATCGGCGGTTGCCTATGTGGGCGACGATCTGCCCGACCTACCGGTGATGCAGCGCGTGGGATTGGCCGTCGCCGTGGGCGACGCGGTAGCGGAAGTGAAGCGCGCCGCACATTACGTGACGCGGGCGCATGCGGGAAAAGGGGCGATTCGCGAGGTTGTTGAGCTGATCCTGAAATCCAAACGCATCTGGGAAGAAATGATTGACAAAGCGCGCGCCTGAGCGCGGGAATACTTGGGCCGAGGCGCGGGCTTGCGCGTTGCAGGCTGGAGCGTGATCATCATTCTGAAGGCAAACAGCCGCTGAGGGATGGGACGGGATACGATGCGAATCTGGAAGTGGATCGGAATCGGCTTCGGCGGGCTAATCCTGGCGACTTTCATTGGCTTGTGCGTGATGGCAGGTGGAGTGAGGGATGCATACGGGATGCTGCGCTATGCCCTGCCCCACATGCACCGAGGCAACCTGAGAGTCGGAGAAGACGCGCCGGACGCGCGGTTGGTGGCGCTCGACGGCGTGAGCCGGTTCCACCTGCGTGAACGCGTCGGGAAGCGGCCGCTGGTGCTGATCTTCGGGAGCTACACTTGACCGCCGTTCCGGCGCCAGGTGGGCGACCTGGTCAAGCTTTATAGCGACTATAAGGACCATGCGGACTTCCTCCAGGTGTATGTGCGCGAGGCGCACCCGACCGACGAGTGGGAGATGAAGAAGAATCTCGATGAGAACGTCTGCTACCCGCAGCCCAAGACGCTCGAGCAGCGCGTGGCGATCGCGAACGACTTTATCAAGCGATTCCACTTTCCGATGCCGTTCGGGGTGGACGAGATGAATAATGCGGCGAACGACGCATACGCCGCGTGGCCCGAGCGCATCTACATCGTTGATGAAAACGGGCGCATCGCTTACCGCGGCGGGATGGGGCCCTTTCATTACAAGCCAGAAGAGGCGCGCGCTTGGCTGGCGAAGCGTTTTGGCCCGGTGAAGACTCCGGAAAAACCGGCGAGCGCTCCAGCCACCGCGCCTGAGCCGCCAGTTTCCTCCCCGGCAAAATCCTGATCGTGCCGTCCTCGGCTTTTGAGCGGGCGTGCGGGAATCCGCGCTCGAAGCGAACGAGGATACCGGGAATTCAGAGAGTGGAGTCCAGCGCTCCGCGAACTTTGCGAAGCAGGGCGCTCTTGGTAAAGGGCTTCTGGATCAGCAAGGTGCCTTGCGTCAGTACTCCCCGATCAGCAACCACATCGTCGGTGTACCCGGACATGTAGAGGATTCTGAGGCCAGGGATGATTCGGAGGAGCTGTTCGGCCAGCTCGTGGCCGCCCATGCCGGGCATGACAACGTCCGTCAGCAGGAGGTGGATCTTGGTGTCGCCATCTCGTCGAACCGTTTCTATCGCCTCTTTGACACCAGCGGCCTCGAGCACCGTGTACCCGGAGTCCTCAAGGAGCCCGCGCGTCAGCTCGCGCAAAGCCGGTTCGTCTTCCACGACGAGAATGGTCTCCGTGCCTCTGGGAATTTCGTCGCGATCCGCCCTTTGCCCGCGCACCGCAGGGGTTCCTTCGGCGCGCGGGAAGTAAATCTTGAACGTCGAGCCGTGGCTTGGCTCGCTGTAGGCCATAATGTACCCGCCGCTTTGTTTCACGATTCCATACACGGTTGAGAGTCCGAGGCCCGTGCCTTTCCCCTTTTCCTTCGTGGTGAAGAACGGCTCGAAGATGTGAGACAGTGTTTCCGAGTCCATGCCAGTTCCGGTGTCGCTCACGGCCAGCATGACGAAGGGGCCCGTCGTCGCGCCCAGATGTTGACGCACGTAAGTTTCATCGAGCTCGGCGTTTGCCGTCTCGATAATCAGTTTTCCTCCGCCGGGCATGGCGTCCCGCGCATTGACCACCAGGTTCATCAACACCTGATCGAATTGGCCTGGGTCCATCCGCACGCAGGCCAAGTGCGGCTGTAAGCGGGTTATCAGCTCAATGTCCTCACCGATGACGCGGTGCAGCAGCTTTTCAATCTCTCCCACCGAGACGTTTATGTCCATAATTCTTGGCTCGATGATTTGCTTGCGGCTGAAGGCGAGGAGTTGCATGGTGAGTGCCGCGGCGCGTTCCGCGGCGTTTTGGATCGCCGCGGTGCTTTTTCGCAAGTGTGGGCTGAGACCAGACTCATCGAGAATTTCGCTGTGTCCCAGGATCACGCCCAATAAATTGTTGAAGTCATGGGCAATTCCCCCGGCCAAACGGCCGATCGCTTCCATCTTTTGTGACATGAAAAGCTGCCGCTCCAATACCCGGCGCTCGGTGACGTCTTCTGCGAAAACCTCGAAACAAGACAGTTTCCCCTGTTGGTCACCGAGGGCCCGGCCTGAAAGGCGCACCTTGATGACCTTGCCGTCTCTCCGCTTCCATTCGACCTCAACGTCTTTGAATTCTTTCTTCGTCCAGTATTCGTCGATTAAACGCTGTCGCGTCGCTGGATCCTTATAGATTTCCGTTCCCATGTTGCGATCGATGAGGTCCGCCTCCGAATCGTAGCCAAGCATGTTCACGAGAGTAGGATTGGCGGCGAGAATCTTGCCGTCCAAGGCCACCCGATAGATTCCGTATGGCGCATCCTGTACCAGAGATCGGAAGTGTGATTCCGACTGCTGGAGACTCTCTTCGGCGCGCTTGCGCTCCGTAATGTCGTGGGTGATGGATAGCATGCAGGGCCGGCCGCCCACCGTGACGCGCGTGGCGGAGACCCGCGCGGATCGGATCTCGCCTGCCTTGGTGCGGAAGCGAAATTCTTCTTCGTGAACGTTTCCCTCTTGCTCCAGCTTTCGAAGCATTTCGCCGTGCATCTGGCTATCCACCAACAGATTCAGTCCGGCGGATGTTTTGCCAATGACCTCTTCGGACGCATAGCCCGTCAGGCGCGTGAAGCCCAGATTGACTTCGAGGTATCGGCAGTCCGGGAGAGTGCGCAGGGTGATGGCATCGGGGCTGGATTGGATCATCCGTGCGTATTTCTCTTCCGTCTGACGTAGCTGCATGTCGGTGCGCGCGCGATCCGAAAGGTCACGCACGATGCCGGTAAATGTGCGCTTGCCGTCGTGCGCGTGATCGCTCAGGGAAATTTCGAGGGGTATCTCCCGCCCACTTTTATGAAGCCCTGTTAGATCGAGAGCGCTCCAGGCTGTGTGCTTTTGACCCGTCTCCAGGTACCGCCGCAGCGCAGCGCGATGCACCTCGCGAAGGTAGGTTGGCATAAGCGTGGTAACTTCTTGCCCGAGCATTTCGGAAATGCGATACCCGAAGATGCGTTCTGCCGCGGGATTCGCGAACAGGATGATGCTCCGTTCGTCGATGGTGATGATGGCGTCTGCGGCTGTTTCCGCGATTACGCGGAGAAGCTGATCGGCTTCCGAACCGAGGGCCGTGGAGGGAGCGCGCGGCTTGGCTTTCCGTGGGATGCGTGGCGAATTAGGCATGATCCGAACGCGGCTCCAATTCGTCCCAAGAACTTGAACGCGCAGACAGGCTTGGACTCGAGCCGAGCCTGAGCACGGAAGAGGTCTGACTCAGCCTAGCATGGAAAACAAGGTCCCCCGCTACTTCTAAGGGGTAAGTATTGAATCAGGAAATATAGGATCCGGCTGTTGGCTGAGATCCCTCGCATATCCGGAAATTCAGTGGCGACGACTTCAGGAGTTCCAGGCTACCTTCGCGAGCTGCTGCTTGCGCTGCGCCCACTCGGCGCTGGAAAAGAGCTGGGGCGCGACCTCCATCAAACGAGGAAGAATCTTGAACACGGCGACGGCGTCCCAGGCGAGAGCGTCGCGGGTGCGGAAGCCACTCTCATTGATGGCCTGGGCCATGCGCGGGAAGGAAAAATCCTGAACGATCAGTTCGGCGAGGAGCTTGAGGATGAGCATTTCTTCGGGGTCTTCCTCGAGGTGAACGTGATCTGCAGCCACGCGCAGGCCAAAGGGGACCTCTTGGAGGCCCGAATCCGGCGCCGTTTCTTCTCCCTCCGTTTCCCTCTCCCACTCGACGGCGACGGGCTTCCAACTGGATTGTGAGCGTTGCAGCAAATATTCGAGCGTTAGGGATCCTCGCAAGCTCTCTCGCAGGCGCTGGATCTTCATGACCGGTGCCTCCCTGCCGCTGGAAATGGACGGCGAATTGGGAACGCACTTCGCCAGGAAGTGCCAGGAAGTGACAGAGCAAACATGCTTCCGGACTGCCCATGCACAGAAGTAACAGAAAAATAAAGGGTTGGCGAGGATTTCAGCCGGGCCCAGTAAGTCAGGAGTGACCGCTCATGGGACGCGGGTGTTGCCCCGCCGAACAACCGGACCGCAGGGCGGGAAGCGGCAGGGTCGGAAAAGACAGAGATGAGTGTGAGCGGCCTGACACATGGGTGACGGTTTGTACCGGACACATGGGTGACACTCTTTCCCTTTAGGGGAGGGAGTGATGCCGTGGAAGGAGTGTTCGGTTATGGATGAACGTGTTCGCTTTGTGGCCC
>Ga0209056_10008983_pt1 | contig 10225 bp, 7 predicted proteins | sample GraSoiAngelo_114_FD_185876 | JGI IMG/M metagenome (GOLD analysis project Ga0209056, IMG submission 185876) | Grasslands soil microbial communities from the Angelo Coastal Reserve, California, USA - 14_0903_13_40cm (SPAdes) (version 2) | ecosystem: Environmental > Terrestrial > Soil > Grasslands ...
GAGCAAGATCGCGCCGACTGCAGCACCGGCGAGAGCCGCCAGCGGCGTGTACGGAGAGTGAGTTCCGTTCTGGAGCAACTGCGGCGCAAGCCTCGAGCCCAGCCAGGCCCCGAAGACGACCCCGGCGAGGGACAGCGCGCTGGCGATCAGCCCCTTCTTCCAGCCGATGAAGGCCGTGAGGGCGAGAAACCCGAGCACGATCAAGTCGACCTTGGTCACTAGATCGGCAGGCTACTCGCGGCCTCGGATCCATGGGATGCGAGGTAGACTGGTCGGCCCTCGGGGGCGTAGTTCAGTTGGTTAGAACGCCGGCCTGTCACGCCGGAGGTCGCGGGTTCGAGTCCCGTCGCTCCCGTTCAACTACCTGCTAATCGGCATGTTTTGTTGTCCCCTCGGGCGCAATAGACCGCCGGCTTCCTGGATCCCGTGTACGTCCCGCACGGAAGCGCCGTACCAAGCGCGCCAGACCGCTCCTCGGCGGCGACCACGCTGGTGAGATCCCGCACACATCCCGCGTCGCCGTTCCCTGTTGTTGCTCCTCAGCAATGTGAGACGACGTCCGCGGCCGGATGCGCAGCGGTCGAGGAAAGTCCGGCTTCGGTTGTGCGGGTCTTCGGCGACCTAACCGATCGATGGCGTCATCGCAGTTGCGTCGCGCTGTGACGCGCTAGTACGGCGAGGACCCGCCGGTGGGCATCCTCTCTCTCCGGGATGTTGAGCTTCATTCCCGCCGCGGCATCGCTCGCGCAACGCGATGGCGCGCCTGTACCAGCTCCCGGGTGCCGCGCCGGCACCGACCGAGCCGGAACAGCTCGGGCTCTTCCGCAACCGCGGCTGAAGCACGGAGCTAGCGGGGCGGCGGCAAGCCGGAGCAGGTCGGCGAACAGGGGCGAGGACGCTCGAGACGCGGGGCGCGCGGAGATGACGGGCAGGGTGCGAGTGCGAGGCGCAAAAGCCAGGAGGAGTGAAGTCGGTAGTGCTCGTGTGCGTGTGTGAGCGTCGCGTTCGTCGTGCTCGCCAGGCGGTGCTCGTGGAGCGCGGCGTTATCGTCGCCCTGCGCGCTGCCCGCCCATCAGTTCGCTGCGCACCGCCGGGCTGCGCTGCGCCGTCGAGTCCCCGAGGCGGCGGCCATTCCGCCCAGCGCGCTGGGGTTCAGAATGGTGCCGGACGATGTCTCGTGGAGTGATTGCACGCGAATCCGAGCTCGGCGCGATCGCCGGTTTCCTCGAGCGCGTCGGCGGGGGTCCGGCGGCGCTGCTGCTGGCCGGCGAGGCCGGCATGGGCAAGTCTCTTCTCTGGGACCACGGTGTCGATGAGGCGCGCCGCAGAGGAGCTGTTGTCCTCTCCTGCCGTGCAGTTGAGGCTGAGGCGTCGATCTCGTTCGCGGGTCTTTCCGACCTGCTCGCCGGTGTCGACGAGAGCGCCCTGACGTCGCTCCGGGCGCCGCGCAAGCACGCCCTCGGGGTCGCGCTGTTGCTCGAGGACCCCGGCTCGCAGCCCCCCGACCAGCGCGCCGTCAGCCTCGCTCTGCTCGACATCCTCGGCGCCCTCGCGAGACCGACGCCCGTCGTCGTCGCCGTCGACGATGTGCAGTGGCTCGACGCGTCCTCCGCGGCCGTGCTCGAGTTCGCCTTGCGGCGCTTGCGATCGGAGCCGGTGGGCTTCCTCGCGAGCGCACGCACAGGCGCGCAAGCGCGACTGGCCATCGAGGAGGTCATCGCGGACGAGCGTGTGGAGCGGCTCACGCTCGGACCGCTGAACGTCGGCGCCGCCTTTCGGCTGCTGAGCGATCGCGTCGGCGTCACGCTGTCACGACCGGAGCTGGCGCGCCTTCACGAGCTCGCAGACGGCAACCCGTTCTATCTGCTCGAGCTCGGCCGCGAGCTCGAGCGCGGCGGGGCTCGGCCGACGGCTGGGCAGCCGTTGCCTGTCCCGCGAGATCTGACGGAGCTGCTCGCCGGCCGCCTCGGGCGCCTCCCCGGGTGGACGCGCGAGCTCCTGCTGGCGATCGCGGCGTCGCCACGCCCGACGGTCGAAGTGCTCGAGGCGGCACTTGCGGATGAAGGCCGGGTCCACGAGGGCCTCGAACGCGCCGCGGATTCAGGTGTGCTCGAGCTTGACGGGTCGCTCGTCCGCTTCGTCCATCCGCTTCTCGCATCCGTCTGCTACCAGGCGGCGCCGCTCTGGCGCAGGCGTGCGGTCCACCGGCTGCTCGCCGGCGCGGTCTCCGAGCCCGAGGAGCGGGCTCGCCACCTCGCGCTCGCCGCCCAGGGCCCGGACGCGGCAGTGGCGTCGGACCTCGACGGGGCCGGCGCGCGTGCGGCGATGCGCGGCGCGACCGCCGCTGCGGGTGAGCTCTACGAGCTCGCCGCTGATGCGACGCCGTCTGAGTCCGCCGCGCGGCAGCGCGCCCGCCGGTTGCGCGCTGCGACGTTGCATCGGCTGGCGGGCGACCGTGAGCGTGCCATCACGATCCTGCAACGCCTGCTCGGCGACGCCGCGCCCGGGCGCGAGCGCGCCGATGTGCTCTTTGCCCTCGCCGAAGCGCGGCCGGGCGATCTGCGCACGATCACCCGCCTCGGCGAGGAGGCCCTTGCCGAGGCCGCCGGCGACGACCGAAGGCGCGCCCGGATCCTGGCCTTCCTCAGCTGGATGCGGCTGCTCGTGGGCGATGTCAGCGGCGCACTCGGCGCGGCCCGTGACGGTCTCCGCAGCGCCGAGCGCATCGGTGACCCTGCACTGCTCGCGCCGGCGATCGCGCGCGTTGCGATGGCAGAGCTCTGGGCGCTGGACATCACGCCGGGGCTCGTCGAGCGGGGCGTCGAACTCGAAGAGCGCTTGAGTGTCCCTCTCGAGTTCCACGAGCGCCCGACGATCGCGCTCGCACGGCGGCTGATCTGCGTGTCGGACCTCGAACGCGCCCGAGGGTTGTTGGAGGTGGCCGCGACACACGCCGGCGACCGCGGAGACGAGGCCACGCGCGGACACGTGCTCTTCCACCTCGTGATGCTCGAGTGGTTCGCGGGCCGGTGGGAGCGGGCCCTGGAGCACGCCGGAGCGGCGCTCGACCTGGCGCAGCCGCTTGGGGACGATCAGTTCCGCGGCATGGTGCTGCATGCGCGTGCATTGGTCGAGGCGCATCGGGGCGACGTGGAGGCAGCTCGCACGGCCGCGGCCGAGGCAGCCTCCATCGCCGCAGCGACGGCGGATGTGATCTTCCCGATCTGGAATGAGGCCGTGCTCGGACACCTCGAGCTCGCGCTCGGGGACGCGCAGGCCGCCGCCGGCCACCTGCGCGCGCTGCCGTACCGGCTGATCTCGTTGGGATGGAACGACCCGGCCGACTCGCTCTGGCCCGACGCCATCGAAGCGCTGGTCGATCTCGGCGAGCTTGAAGAAGCGGGCAGGTACCTGGAGAGCTACGAGACGCTAGCGCAGCGTTCGAGCAGCGTGTGGGCGCTCGCGACCGCCGCGCGCTGCCGCGGGCTTCTCGCCGCTGCCAACGGTGATTTCGACGCGGCGTTCGATGCGTTCGACCGAGCACTTGCGCAGCACGACCGCATGCCCGGGCGCTTTGAGCGAGGGCGCACGCTGCTCTCGTACGGCACCGCGCGGCGCCGCGCGCGCGAGCGCGGCGCAGCACGACGGGCGCTCGAGGCGGCGCTCGAGATCTTCGAGGAGCAGGGCGCCGAGCTGTGGGCGCGGCGCGCAGCCGACGAGCTGCGGCGCATCAGCGGGCGACGGCCGGCTGGTGCCGAGCTCACCGAGACCGAGCTCCGGGTCGCGCGGCTGGCTGCGGAGGGGCGCGCCAACAAGGAGATCGCGGCGGCGATGTTCATGAGCGTGCACACCGTCGAGGCTCACCTCTCGCGCGTGTACCGCAAGCTCGGCCTCCGCTCGCGCACCGGGCTGGCCCGGCAGGCCGCCATCACGGCGGAGCCTGAGCCCAAACCGTAGTGATTTCCAGGATTTCCGCGGCCGCGGTGCGGCGGTAGCGTGGCCGCATGCTCGACCTCGACACCCCATCCGCCGAAGCTCTCAGAGCCGTGTTCTCCGGCGAGATCCTCGCCCCGGACGATGCGGGATACGACGACGCACGGCGCATCCACAACGGCCTCATCGACAAGCGCCCGCGCCTGATCGCGCGTTGCCTGCACACGGCGGACGTCGTCGACGCCGTCAACTTCGGCCGCGACGAGGGGCTCGAGATCTCGGTCCGGGGCGGCGGGCACAACGTCGCCGGCAAGGCGGTCACCGACGGCGGGCTGATGGTCGACCTGTCGCGGATGAAAGGGATCCACGTGGATCCGGTTCGCCAGACGGTGCGGGCGCAGGCGGGTGTCCTGGTGGCCGAGCTTGACCGCGCGACCGCCGCTTTCGGGCTTGCGACGCCCAGCGGCGTGGTCTCGAGCACCGGGATCGCCGGCCTGACGCTGGGCGGGGGGCTCGGCTGGCTCATGAGCCGGTTCGGCATGGCGGTCGACAACCTGCTGTCCGCCGAGGTGGTGCTCGCGTCGGGCGAGATCGTCACCGCCGGTGAGGACGCAGATCCCGAGCTGTTCTGGGCGCTGCGCGGCGGCGGCGGGAACTTCGGCGTCGTCGCGTCGTTTGAGTTCCGCGCGCATCGTGTCGCCACCGTGCTCGGCGGACCGGTGCTGCACCCGCTCGCCGCCGGGCCCGAGCTACTCGCCCTCTACCGCGACTACGCCGCCGACCTGCCGGACGAGCTCGGCACCCAAGCCGCACTCCTCCACGCGCCGGACGGGTCGGGCGCGAAGCTCTGCGGCATCGCGGTCTGCCACTGCGGGGAGGACGCGCAGCGCGCCGAGGCACAGACGCGCCCGGTGCGCGACTTCGGCGCGCCTGTCGCCGACATGGTCACGCGCGTCCCTTACCCGGCGATCAACACGGGCATGGACTGGCTGTTCCCCAAGGGGACGTTCGACTACTGGACGTCCGCTTTCTTCGAGGAGCTCTCCGACGAGGCGATCGCGGTGATGATCGCCGCCTTTGAACGGGCGCCATCCGACCTGTGCGCGCTCGTGCTCGAGGATTTCCACGGCGCGGTCACGCGCGTCGATCCGACGAACACCGCCTACCCGCACCGCCAGCCCGGCTTCAATTTCCTGTTGATCTCGTCGTGGCGCGACGCGTCGGACACCGAAGCCGGCATTACCTGGGCGCGCGAGACGTTCCACGCGCTGGCGCCCTATATGGCCAAGCGCGCGTACACCAACTACCTCGCGGCCGATGACCACGAGGCGCGTGTGCGCGAGGCCTACGGGCCGAACTACGAGCGGCTCGTCGAGCTCAAGCGCCGCTACGACCCGCATAACCTCTTCCACCTCAACCAGAACATCTCCCCGGACGGACCTCGGCACTGACGTGCTGATCTACGTCGACACGTCGGACGTACGCGACGGCGCGCTCGCGGAACTAAAGTGGGCAATCGAGGAACTCGCCGCCTACGTCGGCAACGCTCAGCGCCGGATGCTTGCCTACAGCGCCTTCTTCCCTTCTTCTGCGACGACGGGCGGCGCATGACCGTCGTACACGTGCATCCCGACGCGGCCCGCGGGCTGTCGGCACCGTGGCGGGCATCGCCTGCGTCGGTGCGAGCGCACGCGTGAAGCGCTCAGCCAGCTCGCTGCGGAGCGCGCGTGCAGATATCGCTCGGTGGTCGTGATCCGCGAGTGGCCCTGGCGGTCTTCACCGAGGCGAGGTCGACGCCGCCGGCGACGAGCAGCGATCCGTACGTGTGGCGGAGATCGTGGAAACGGAGCGCGCGCAGGCCGGCGGCGTCGCGGGCGCGCTCGACGGACTAACGCGCGGCCCGGCGATGTCCCGCGCAGGTCCCGCTCTGTTTGCTGCTGCGGCAACGGAGCATCCCGCACATATCCCGCAGGAGGTCGCCGGAAGCTCCCGCCGACACCCGCCTATCCCCGCAACGCCACGGTCGAAAGACCCTGCTCTGGCCGGTAATCCCCGCCTATCCCCGCTCAGCCCGGAAGCGCCATGACCGGCCTGTCACGCCGGAGGTCGCGGGTTCGAGTCCCGTCGCTCCCGCTCCGCCGCCGCAAGTCCGGCCGCTGTCGCGGCCGTGACGACCTGCGACGGTTTCTGGATTCAGGCGTCAGTGAGCGCGGCCGCGCGTGGCGCCCGCGCGGCAGATGTGTGATTGCAAGCCTGACCCCAATCCTTTCGCGGCGAGGAGCCAGTTTCGCTTGTCGGTCCAAGGTGGCGCACGGCGAGGACGGTCCGTGCGTTTAGACCGGGATTACGGAGGGCAGCACTAGCTCTCGCACCTGTTTCGGAGCTGCGGATTCGGATCGCTGTTTGGGGCAGCGAGCAGGGCAACCGAGAGGAGCGTCCTGATGAAACGAAGCGCCGCACTCGCTCTCGTCGTCTTGGCGGCGGCGATGGTGCTGCCAGCGGGAACCCTTTTCGCGAGTCCGAACGGATCCGCGGGAGACATGCCTGCCTACTACGACGGCCAGCTCTTCACCATCAACTTCAAGCAACAGCCGAGCGGCGGCGAGGCTTCGCTGCTCACACACAACGGCTCGATCAACACGATCTACATGTCCGATCAGGCCGAGGCGGTCGGGGTCATGTTCACCAGCGTGCTTGACGCGATCCAGGGCGACGGCTTCAACCCGCTCTGGCAAGAAGTGCAGATCGTGTTCAAGACGATCCCGCCACAGCAGTTCTTCTCCGACAACCAGATCCTCGCCGCAGCTGCCGCCGGACAAATCACGCTCGTTCCGACGACGGAGGTGTACCGATGCTCGGTTGTAGGCACGAAGTGATTGAACTCGGAGTGCCCATTTCCTACTTCGTGGGATCGAGCTAGGCGATTCGCGAGCGCTCGCCGTTGCAGTGCACGCGCGGATCGGGCGCACCGCGTCGAGATCCGTTGGAGGTCGATCACCTCCAGGCGGAGCGACCGTCCCTGTTAACCGTTCTTGAGTACCCGAGCGGCCCGCGGTTGCCTTGTCCGCCCAACTACACACGTACTACACAGGCCCTGCCCGGTGGGAGCGGGTCGTAGCGGGTCAGAACCGGTTCGCTCGGCGAGGAGATGCTTGCTCTGGCGAGGGTTCGAGTCCCGTCGCTCCCGCTCCGCCGCCGCAACGCTCCGTTACGGAGGTATCCAGTACGCCGGGACGGGAGCACTCTTGCCCTTCAGCGCGAGCTCTTCCCGCTTCGCATCGGGGAAGGCCAACGCGACCTCGCGGTATGTGCCCTCGTCGACGACGATCTGCCCGTCGCGCGCGCTCGACGTCAGCCGCGCGGCCACGTTGGTCACGTCGCCGACCGCCGCAAAGTCTTTGTAACCCCCACCGCCGACGTTGCCGACGAACTCCTCCCCACTCGCAACGCCGATCCCGACCTCGAGCGAGGTGTAGCGGACAGCTCGCACGAGCGAGCGCGCCGCCTCGACCGCCTTTCGCCGGTAGTTCGACCCCGCGAGCCCCGGCACGAAGATGCCTTCGATCTCGTCACCGGCGATCTGCCCGAGCAGGCCCTCCTGCGCAAGCAGCGCCGCCGACGACGTCTCGTAGAACGTCTGGACGAGCGACGCGACCTCCCCGGGCTCGAGCCGCTCGCAGAGCGCCGTGTAACCGCGAACGTCCGCGAAGAGGACCGCGACCGGCACGACCGCGCCTCCTTCGGGCGCGCGCTCGATGCAGCGCGCGCAGATGCGCGGGTTCTTCCGCGATGGCGTGTACCCGATCGTCTTCACCGCGCCTGCGTACCGGCCCTTGAACGGGGCGTTGCAGAACTTGCATCGAGCCGCGCTTGGCATCAGGCCGAAGATGCGGCGGCCCGTTCGCTGGGGCAATGCCAGGGCGCTCTCGCCACGGAGGATGGCGAGCCAGCGCTCGCTCATCGGCGCGACGCCGTCGGGCAGCGGTTCCATACCTGGATTCAAGCGCGGTCTAGGCAAGAGGGTGAAATCGCGCGACAATCGTCACATGGTCGGGATGATGCTTGACCACTGGTGGTGGCCGTGGTGGGTCAGCACGCTCATCGACGTCGGCGTCGTCGTGCTGGCTCTGGCCTTCCTGCGCCGAACATCCCGACGATTCCTCCGCGCTGCGGCACTGCTAGTGGCGCTGGCCGGAGTCGTCGCGGCCGTCATGGCTCCGATCGTCATGACGGACAAGCCGAACCACATGAAGACCGACACGCCGATGATGCCGTGAGGAAGATCCACGGCTCCCGGCGCATCGTGTGAAAGAGAGGAGAGGTCCATGAAAACGCGATTCGTCGTTGCCGCAGCATGCACGAGTTTGTTCGCAGGAGCTCTGATCACGTACGGCGCGCCGAAGCTGCTCTCCGGGAAGCCGGCCTACGCGACGCCCGGGGTGAATTTCAACACGACCGTGCTCGGCCGCGGCACCGTCAGCGGTTTCATCTTCGGCAAGCCGACGACGGCGACGGTCACGCGGAAGGTCACGATCAGGACGAAGACCGGCGTGTTCAGAAGGACGTTTAAGTTCAAAGTCCCCTCGATCGACATGGCAATCGACTGCACGAACGGCTGCGACACGGCATTTCAGCAGGCGACGGTTCCGCCGGGCGGCTCATCCGGGTGGCACACGCATCCGGGCGCGACGTTCGTCGGCATCGGCCAGGGCGAGATCACGTACTACCACGCCGAAGGCGCGGCATGTCACTCCGACAAGGTCAGCGCCGGCTCCGGCTTCGGCCAGATGCCGACGGAGGTCCACAACGGCCGCAACGAAAGCTCCAACTCTCTTGTCATCTACACGCTGTACGTCCTGCCGACGGGAACGCCGAACAGCGGCATCAGGATCGACCAGCCGCAGCCGACGGGCTGCCCGGGCGTTCACTGAACTGACATGAAAACGGCCACCCGAGGACGGCGTGCGCGCTGAGACAACACAAGCTGCTCCGCCAACAGAAACGCTCGCTCGCGGATAAGAACAGGCTCCTGGAAGGATTACGGCCGCTCGCGCGCGAGGAGGTGCCGGGCGTCAACCCCGGACGTTTAGCGCGTCGACGGCCGGTTGCGGAGAGAGCACGGGGGTAAAGCGTGGGTTCGAGTCCCGTCGCTCCCGCTCTCCCGTCGAAAGTCCGCCCGCTTCGCGGACCATGATGACTTTCGACGATTCGCTCGGCGATCCGCGACGGGCTTGGGCCGCGGCCGCCCATGTCGGCCGCGGCGGCGCTTCTTTCCGGCTTTTCCCACCCTCTCTACAAGCTGTGACTTATGTGACGAGGCAAATGGGGGTAGACACGGCTCGTTTTCTCACTACGATCCGACGCTTAAGAACAGGCCAGGGCTGCGCGATCACATGAGTCGCGGCCCGTCGTTCTCTCTCCTTCGTGCCGACCCCCTTCCGCAGCCGCCTGCTGACGTTCGCCCTCGCTGCGATCGTCTTCGGCTGTGCCTGCGCATTCGCGCATGAGGATGCTCAGGCGGCCGCCGCGGGACGGACATCGACTCGACACGCTCCGATCCCAGCGGTTCCGAAGCCGACCGTTGGCGAGCGCGCCGCCGCGATCGCCGTCAGAGCGGTCGGCGCGCCGTATCGATGGGGAGGCTCGTCGCCCACCGGCTTCGACTGCTCCGGGCTCGTCTACTGGGTCTACGGGCAGCTGGGTATCGAGCTCCCACACAGTTCGTACGCCCTCTACGGTCAGGGTCGGCGCGTAGCACGGTCCAGGATGCAGCCTGGCGACTTGCTCTTCTTCTCAGGGCTCGGACACGTGGGCATCTACATCGGCCGCGGGCGCATGGTGCATGCACCGCACACCGGCACTCGAGTCCAGGTCGTCAGGTTGGGTCGCTCGTCTTACGGGGCGCGACTCGCCGGAGTCCGTCGCATCGTGAAGACCGTTCGCTGAACCTAGAGCCGCGTCGAAACGTTCCCACTCGCGCAATGTGACCAGAGCGCGCAAAGACTGCGCCAGAACGTTCGCGGACACTTTCGCTCGCTCCCGCGCCGATCTATCACGAAGGGATTCGTTCCTCAACGATCGGAGCACACATGTCAAGAGCTCTGCTGCTCGCATTTCTCGCCGCGCTTCTCCTCTTCCCAAGCGCCGCCCACTCCGGCACCTCGGATGTCGTGGTGAGCCAGATCTACGGAGGCGGCGGAAATGCGGGCGCGACCTTCCGAAACGACTACGTCGAGCTGTTCAACGGCGGATCCGGCACGATCGACTTGTCGGGCTGGACGGTGCAGTACGC
>Ga0209056_10008989_pt1 | contig 10223 bp, 10 predicted proteins | sample GraSoiAngelo_114_FD_185876 | JGI IMG/M metagenome (GOLD analysis project Ga0209056, IMG submission 185876) | Grasslands soil microbial communities from the Angelo Coastal Reserve, California, USA - 14_0903_13_40cm (SPAdes) (version 2) | ecosystem: Environmental > Terrestrial > Soil > Grasslands...
GCATCAAGGCCGTTCGCGCTCGCGATCCACGGGTACATGTCGGCCGTGACGTCGAGCCCCGCGGCCCTCGCCGCCTCGATCCGGCCCACCACCTCCTTCATCCGACCCCAGTTCGCACGCCCCGAGATCTTCAGATGCCAGATCTCGACCGGCACGCGCGCCTCGCGGGCGATGGTGAAAGCCTCTTCCAGCGCCTCACCGATCTTCTTCGACTCGCTGCGGATGTGCGTCGCATAGATGCCGCCGTGCTGCGCGGCGATCTTCGCGAGCGCGATCAGCTCGGGGGTCCTGGCGAAGCTCCCCGGCTGGTAGATCAGCCCGCTCGAGACGCCGAAGGCGCCCTGGCGCATCGCCGCGTCCACCAGCTTCTGCATCCGGGCGAGCTGCTTCTCGTCGGGCTGGACGTCCTTGAACCCGAGGACGATCCCGCGCACCTGACCGGCTCCCACCAGCAGGGCTTCATTGATGCTCGGCCGGGTCTTTTGCAGCCGGCGGAAGTAGCCGGAAAGGTCCGTCCAGTCGATCTTGAGCCGGTATTTGCGCAACCACGGCTCTTGCTCGTGGATCCAGGCGGCATTCGTCGGGGCGGGCGGTGGTGATCCCCTGCCGTACCTTCGATTCCTCTCGCGGATCGATCAGCGCGTTCAGCTCGCTCTGGCCGAGCAGGTCGATGAATCCGGGCGCGAGCGCGAGATCCTTGAGCTGGATCCGCCGCCGGGCCTTGCCCCGGGAGAGATCGCCCACCGCGGCGATGGTATCGCCGCGGATGCCGACGTCGGCGCGAAACCATGGAGCCCCGCTGCCGTCCATCACGCGTGCGCCGGAGAGGATCAGGTCGAAGACGGCCGCACAGAGGAGCGCGATCATGCCTGCGGCGCCACCACCACCATGCCCTCCTCGCCCTCGGCGCCGTCGACCACCGCGCGGACCGGCAGCGCCTGCCGGGCGAGGGTCGCAAGCTCCAGCAGCGGGCCAGTCACCTCGCTCGCCGTATAATGGCAGCTCGGCGGAGCGCCGGCCCGGGCGCCCAGGCCGCTCGCGCAGAGGAACGAGGGAAGCAGCATCCGCTCCGCCATGTTCGAGTCCAGCGCGCCGCGGCGTTCCAGGAAGCGCGACAGCCGCTCCGCCAGGCGATCTCCCTGCTCCGGCCCGACCAGCGCCGGCGCCTGTCCCAGGGTGGAGACCGTCACTACGCTGTTCTCGAACTCCGCCGTCGCGGTGATCGCCCAGCGGCTTCGCGCGGGCGAGGAAGGCGGCAAGGGCAGCGGGACTCGTTCCGCCTCGGCGATCACACCGCGGCGGCGCATCGCCCGGACCACGCGCTCGGCGGCGTCCTGCGCCGCCTCGTGCCGGCCGCCCCCGACCGCTGCAACCACGGTTACCTGGCGCAGGAGCCCGCGGTGCACCGCGCGCAGCGGGGTGAGCGCTGGGGCCGGATCGAGCGAGGCGACGATCTCGCCCTCGTCGGTTCCGAAGCCCGCGTGCGTCAGCTCCAGCGCGATCTTCAGGCCGAATTGCGCCGCGAACGGTGCCCAGCCGAGCCGCAGATCGTGGAACGTGGGCGCGCCGTCGCTGTGGTTGGGTCCCCGCAGCCGCAGCTCGGAAGGCTTTCCGAGCAGCGCGAGCGGCCAGGACAGGGTCCAGAGTGCGCGGGCCACCGCGCCCGGATAGGGGAGGTCGAGCACGTGTACGCCGGCGCGCGGGTGTGGAAGCGTCACCTCCACCTCGCCGGTGCCCGAGAGCGGGTCCTGCGCCTCGTCCGCGTCGCCGCCGAGCTTCACGGCCGCCAGCGCGAGCGCGAGATCCGCGTCGCGAAGCGGCCCGCGCAGCCGAAGCGGAACGCCGGTCGCCAGTGCGAGACCGATCGCCCCGTCGAGCACCGCCTGCGCCGGACGTTCACCGACCTCTATCCCGCTGCGCATCCGGCCGGACTCTATCGCGCCCTGCGCAATGGACAAGGCATCAGGCGGGCCTCCCGTCCACCAGGATGTTGCGCAGACCAGCGGAGCGCGCGGCTTCGACGGCGGCGCTCACCTCCTGCGCGGTGACGCCGCGAGCGATCACCGGGAAGCGCTCGGCGCGATACACCGGCCGGTATTGCGAGAGCACATTGATGCAAATCGCGGGTGAAACCGCGGCGATGAGCGGCATCAGCTTGTCGGGTGAGGCGACCGCGCCGGGGAGGACCAGGTGGCGGACGATCACTTCGGCCTGGCGGTGCATCTCGCGGAGCGAGCGCTCGAGCGCGGCGGTGTACCGTTTGCAACCGGAGAGCTCATACGCAGCCGCATCGTCTCCGTACTTCGCGTCCGGGAGATAGACGTCCACCACGCCCTCCAGCAGCCTGAGCGCCTCGAGGCTTTCGTACCCGCCGCAGTTCCATACGACCGGCAACGACCAGCCATGCTCGGCCGCCACCGCGAGCCCTTCGAGCAGCACGGGGAGGACGTGCGTGGGCGTGACGAAGTTGGCGTTTGCCGCGCCGGACCTCTCCAGATCGACGAGCAGCGCAGCCAGCTGATCCGGGGAGGTGCGCACCGCGCCGCGACGCTCGAGCGAGAACTGCCAGGTCTCGCAGGTCTGGCAAGAAAGATTGCAGCCGGCGATCAGGATCAATCCGGAAGGGACGAGCTGCGGCTCCTCTCCGTAATGGACGCCGGCCCCGGCCAGCGAGAGTCCGTCGTCCTCCTGGCAGATCCCGGCGGGTCCGTGCCTGCGGTCGACACCGCAATAGTGCGCGCAGAGGTCGCAGCGCGCGTAGTGGCGCCTGGCCTCGGCGGCGCGCAGCCGCAGCTCGCGCGCCGACAGCTTCACACCGGCCTCATCTGCCCGCGCGGCACCACCAGCAGCGCGCCGCCGGAGATGCACAGATCCTGTCCGATGCAGTGCGAGGAAGCATCACACATCTCTTCCAGCGCGGCGGCGGAGATGCTCGCGATCGGGGCGGCGCCGTAGATGCCGGCCGAATGTACCAGCAGGTGCACCTCGCCGAGCCGCTCGCGAGCGGCTCGCACAGCCTCGCCGCAGCCCCGCTCGCTCGAGAGATCGGCGCGAATCGGAATGGTTCCTTGCGGCGGTGGGTGCGTGCGGTGCTGGCCGGCCACGCGCATGCCCTGCTTCAGAAGGGCCTCTGCGACCCCGCGGCCGATTCCACTGGAAGCCCCGGTCACCAGCGCCGTGCGCCCGGCGAGGTCCGGATAGGTCGGAAACATTCCCCATTCTTCGCACACATGTTTCAGGTAGGCGAGATGCTCGAAGCGCTGATCATCTTCGTCGCGACGTACCTCTTCCTCGCTGGCACGGAACTGCCGTTCCTCAAGCTCGACCGCCCGGGGGGCGCCGTCGCGGGCGCCGTGGCGATGGTCGCGTTCGGCGTGCTCACGCCGGAGCAGGTCTACCGCGATGCCATCTCCTGGGACACCCTCGTCCTGCTCCTGGGGATGATGGTGATCACGAGCGTGATGGCGCGCGCCGGGATCTTCCGTTGGATCGCATGGGAGACGCTGCGCCGCGCGCACGGTCCACGAGCAGTGCTCGCGGTGCTGGTCCTGGTTTCGGGCGCGCTCTCCGCGCTTCTCGTCAACGATACGGTCTGCGTGATGTGCACACCGCTCGTGCTCGCGCTGGTCGAGGCCGCCGCTCTGCCGCCGCTTCCGTACCTGCTCGGGCTGGCCTTCGCCTCGAACGCAGGGTCAGTCGCGACGCTCACCGGCAATCCGCAGAACATGCTGATCGGCACGCTGAGCGGCATTGCGTACGCACAGTTCGGCAAAGCGTTGCTGCTGCCTGCGCTCCTTTCCCTCGGCGCCGTCCTCTGCGTGCTTCTGGTCGCGTTCCGCCGCGAGCTGGCGTGGAAGCGCCTCTCGGTGGACCTGGACGCTCCGCCGCCCCTCAACAAGCCTCTGTCGCTGCTCTGCGCCGGCGGTCTCGCCTTCGTCCTCGCCGGGTTCCTGCTCGGCTACAATCTCGCCTGGACGGCGATGACCGGCGCCGCGCTGCTGCTCGCCCTCTCCCGGCAGCCGCCCAAGGCGATGTTCGCGCAGGTCGATGGGTCCTTGCTGCTGTTCTTCGCGGGGCTATTCGTGGTCACGCACGGGGTCGCGCACGCCGGGATCGCGGAGCGCATTCATGGCGCGCTCGCGCCCTTGCTCGGTTCTGACGCGCCGCAGCAGACGGTCCGGTTCGGGCTCTTCACCGTCGCCGCCTGCCAGCTCGTCAGCAACGTGCCGTTCGTGCTGCTCGCGGCGCACTGGGTGCCGAAGCTCGCCGACCCTCATCTTGCCTGGCTGTCGCTCGCGCTCGTCTCAACGCTCGCGGGAAACCTGACGCCGGTGGCTTCGGTCGCGAACCTGATCGTGCTGGAACTCGCTGGAGAGAAAGGGAAAATTTCCTTCCTGCGCTTCCTCGGACTGGGGGTGCTCTGCACGTTCCTGCCCTTGGCGCTAGGAGTCGCTTGCCTGCTCCTGCAAAGGGGTTACTTCTAAGGTGAAATACTCCCCTCCCGATGGCCGTAGAAGATCCAGTGGACACGGCAATCTCGCTGCCCTTCCCTTTGGCGCCCGTAACCGAGCTGGTCCGCCCTGCTTGTCCAGCCGACGAGGCGGAGTGGGCGCGCGCGGCCGCAGGCGGCGACAAGGCCGCATTCGCGCGGCTCGTGGAAAAGCACAAGCAGTCCGTGCACGGGCTCTGTTTCCGGATGCTCGGGGCGGGTGAGGAAGCGCGCGACGCGGCGCAGGAGGCCTTCGTCCGGGCTTACGTCGGGATCGGCGATTTCGATGCTCGCCAGCCTTTCGCTGCCTGGGTGCTGCGCATCGCCCGCAACCACTGCATCGATCTGCTCCGCAGACGGCGCCCTACGCTGGCGCTCGCCGCCGAAGGCAGAAGCGACGACCCTGCCGAGACCGGCGTCGCACCGGAGCTTCAGGACCACTTTGCCGTCTCCGGCGAGCAGCGCGTCCAGGAGGAAGAGGCGCAGCGCGATCTCGACCGCGCGGTCGCAGCCCTGCCCCCGCGCTACCGCGAAGTGATTGCCCTCTTCCACATCCAACATCGCAGCTACGCCGAGATCTCCCAGGCGCTGGGGGTGCCGATGGGCACCGTGATGACGTGGCTGCACCGCGCGCGCAAGGAGCTCATGGCGAAGCTCGCGGAGCACCTGTCATGAGCCATCTCACCGACACCCAGCTCCAGTCGCTCGCCGACGGCACCCTGCGCGGCCCCGAGGGGCTCGCCGCCCGCGACCACTGCGAAGCATGCCCTGGCTGCACCACCGGGCTCGCCCTCTACTCGGCCCTGGTCGGACGCCTGTCCGCGCTGAAGGATCCGGAACCGCCCGCCGACTTCACCGCTACCGTGCTCGCCGCCGTCGAGGTCCGCGAGGCGCAGCTGGTCACCCGCCGCCACACGCTGCTTGCCGCCATCCCCGCGTTCGCGCTGGCGCTCTTCGCCATCATCGGATGGGCGCTGAATGCGCAGGTGAACCGGCTGATCGACGGCGTCTCCGTCGCTCGAACGGTCTGGGTGGCGGTCGGACCGGTGTTCGCTGCGATCCGCCTTCCGCTCGGGATCGGCGCCTTCCTCTTCCTGGCCGTGGTGCTGACCGCGCTCTCGCGAACGCTCAAGCCGGCCTACGCGCGCGTGACCGCGGGGTCCTGAGCCGATGAACGGCCTCCTCCTCAGCCTCCTGCTCGCCTACGGCGGGATGCTCCTCGAACACTTCAGTTCGCACGGCCCGATGGGGAAGGTGATGGGCGGTCTCGCCGACCGGGTGATCACGCTGAAGGTCACCAGCGACGACGAGGGCGGCAGCGATTCCGAATCGGAGGGCGACGAGGCTTCCGACCTGGAGGTCCTGCCGCCGGTTCCCCCCGTACCACCGGTACCGCCGGTGCCTCCGGTTCCGCCCGTCGGGTTGAAGCGGCCCGATCCGCAGCGCGAGCTGCCTCATTTCACGGAAAGAGGCCGAAACGTTCCCACCGCCGAGCTGCTGCACCGGATCGCAGGCTGGACGATGACGCTGGTCGGATCGCCGAGGGAGCGCATCGACGTGGACATCAAGGATGCCGATCCGCGCGAGGCGCTGCGCCAGGTCCTCAAGCAGAGCGGCGCCATGGGCGTGCTCAAGAACGATAAGCTGGTGGTGGTGGCCACGCCGGACGCCGAGGGCGCCGCGGGGATGTTGATCGAGAAGACGTCATCCCGGCGCGGTGGTGGCGCCAAGCTGTCGCAAGGGTCGCACCGGCACGGCAACCGCGACATGGTCCGCGTGTTCCAGGGCGACATCACCGTGCAGCAAGGCCAGATCGTCCAGGGAGACGTGGTCTGCGTGGGCGGATCCATCGAGCTCGAGCCCGGCAGCGTCGTCCAGGGGGACGCCGTCGCGGTGGGTGGCAGCATCACCGTGAGCCAGGGCGCGCTGGTGATGGGGCAGGCAGTGGCCGTCCTCGGCTCGGTCGAGGTGGAGCGCGGCGGTCAGGTGATCGGCGAGCACGTGCAGGTGGGGATCGGGAAGCTGTTTCCCGGCTCGCGGCATCGCGGACGGCTGCTGGGCCTCGGACCCTTCGGACTCTTTCCCACCATCGCCCTTTTCGCGCTGATGTTCCTCATCGGGCTGGTCGTACTGAGGATGTGGCCGGAGCGCGTCCGCAACGTGGGATTCGCCATGTTCGAGAACCCGGTGCGCAGCTTCACCGTGGGATTCCTCTGCTGGCTGCTGCTCCTTCCCCTGGTGGTGCTGCTGGCGATCAGCATCGTGGGGATCCCGCTGATTCCGTTGCTTCCGGTGATCATCTTCCTCAGCATCGTGATGGGACTGTCGTCCTTCGCCCTCCGCATCGGCGAAGCGCTCCCGGCTGGCCCGGGGCAGCGGTTCGTGCCTCCCGCCGCGCTCGGCATGGGAATGGTGGTGCTGCTGCTGCTGGCGTTCGTCCCTTGGCTGGGGATCTCGATCCTCGCCCTGCTGCAGTTCTTTGCCCTGGGGGCCTCGGTCAGCTCCCGTTTTGGCCGCGCCCTCCCGCCGCATAGCGCATGAGAAGCAAGGCGTTTGCTCTGAGGCCGTAGAACGCGGACACTGCCAGTGGATGCGCTCGCCAGTCTGTGGATTGATCGTGCTCGCGCTGGTGGCCTGCCGCGAGAAAGTGGTGGCCCCCGCTGCGCCGGCGGCTGCTCCCGCGCCCGCGCCGCAGGTGTCGGTGCTGCGGAGCGACCCTGCCTGCGTCGCGTCGTTCGACGCGCCCGGCGCTCGCGAGAGGATCCGCGCCCCGGCCGGGGAGCTGAAGATCGGCGCGCTCGCCGGGCTCAAGGATGGCGACGAGGAAAACGTCGCCTGGATCCGCCGGCTGGTGGCCGAGCTCAAGCGGCGTGGCGCCGGCGTGCTCGTCGCCGACGGGGATGTCGGCGACATCCCCGATGAGCAGGAGACGCTGCTCGGCCTGCTGGCGGAGAGCGGGCTACCGGTGCTCGTGGTTGCCGGGAATCGGGAGGTCCGCTCCGAGCTCGACGCCGTCGAGGCCGAGCTGCGCAAGAAGGGGGCGCGCATCGTTGATCTCTCGCATACCCGGATCGTCGACCTCGGTGACGTGACGGTCGTCGGCCTGCCTGGCGCATTCGAGCGCCGCCAGCTCCATGCGGACGGCGCCTGCGTCTACGCGCAGAAGGACATCGACGCCGTGTCGGCGGCGCTCGATCGGATTGGCCCACCCGCGCTGCTGGTCGCGGCCGTTCCGCCGCGTGGACACGACGGCCGCGCCCTGGACGTGAGCGAGGCGCAGAACCTGGGCGACCCGCGGCTCGTTCCGCTCCTGCGCAAGGCGCAGTTCGGAATCTTCGGCGAGGTCTGGGAATCGGGTGGCCGCGCGGTGGACGGCCGTGGCGCCCCGGTCCCTCCGAATACAGAATCCGCGCAGCTCTACCTCAATCCCGGAGCCGCCGACCGCACCCCCTGGCCGATGACCGACGGCACCACGGTGGCCGGGCAGGCGGCGCTGCTCACCGTCCGCGGCCGAAACGCGAGCTGGGAGCCGGTGCGGCCTCCGGAGGAGAACCGATGAGCGGCAAGCTGGGGGACATCCTCATCTCGCAGGGCGTGATCGACTCGGAGAAGCTGATCGCGGCGCTCAGCGACCAGCGCGTCTTCGGCGGCAAGCTCGGGCGCACGCTGGTCGACCTCGGCTACGTCACGGAGGAGCAGCTGTTGAGAGCGCTTTCACGGCAGCTCGACCTCGATACCGTCGACCTGGACGACGCCGGCGTCGACGCCGCTGCGCTCCGCTGCCTGCCGGTGGATGCCTGCGAACGGTACGGGGTCTTTCCCCTCCAGGTCGATGAGCGGGAGCGCCTGCTGCGGGTTGCGACCGCGGAACCGGACCGCCACGCGCTGCAGGAGGTGGCGCGGATCTCGCACTACACCGTGGAGCCCGTGCTGGCGTCGATGAGCAGCATCGACCGGGCCATCCGGCGGCATTACTTCGGAGAGCGCGCCGGACGGCGATCCCGGCTCGGCGAGCCGCTGACCGCAATCCCGGGCGACATCCCCATCGGCGCGCCGCGCCCGCGGTCGGTCCCCGATCGCTCGGCGGAGGCAGCCTTTCCGGACGCGGTGCTCGAACCGGACGGCTACCTGATCGGAACCATCGCCCCGGAGGGTGCAGCGCGGGACGCGGTGGAGGAGCTGAAGACGCTGATCATCCGGCTGGAGCGGACCGTGAATGCGCAGAGCCGGGCATTCCGCGCGCTCATCGACCTGCTGCAGGACAAGGGAGTGGTGCGCCGCGGCGAGCTCGGACAGCGCGCTTCGAGGAAGTAGCAGAGCGGGCTTCAGACGAAGCTCATCCCGTCGTGGCCTTCGCCCTGCCCCTGCAGGATCGCTTCGATGGCGCTGCGGCGCTTCTCGCTCAGCTCGCTGACCAGCGCGAGGATCTGCGGGTGCGTCACGACCAGCTCCTGGAACTTGTCGCGGGGGAGCCGCAACAGGATGGAGTTGCCCGGCGAGGTGATGGTCGCGCTTGCGGGCTCCCGGGTAAGCAGCGACATCTCGCCGAAGATGTCGCCTTCCTTCAGCAGCGCCACTTCGGTATCTTTCGCGGAGACCTGCACCGAGCCGTGCAGGACAACGTACAAGCCATCCGCGCTCTTCCCCTCGACGATCACCTTCTCTCCGGGAGCGGCCTGCCGCATGCGGAACTTCTCCACGATGCCCCGGCGCTCCGAGGGGTCGAAGTCCTTGAAGAGCGGCGAGATGGCCATCACGTTGTTGAGCAGCCGCTGGCGGTAGAAATTCCTCAGCGAGTTGATGACCGTCGGATACCGCGCTGCCAGCTCGCGCAGGAGCGTGTCGGTCACTTCGAGGATCTCGCTCTCCTCCTCGGCGACGACGTTCGCGGTCCGGGGCGCCCCGGAAAGCAGGGCCATCTCGCCGAAGAACGCGCCCTCGCCGAGGTGCGCGAGGGTGATCTCCTTGCCGCCGGGGCTGGCCTTGTACACGCGCACCCGGCCTTCGACGATGATGAAGAAGCTGCGCCCGGGATCGCCCTCCCGGATGATGAGCTGACCGGGAAGGTGCCGGTGGTAGCCGAGGCGGTTGACCAACGCGACGAAGGCGTCCTGCGGAAGGTCGTCGAACAGCGGCACCTTCTTGGCGGCCACCTTCGGCGCGGGCACGGTCGCGGGGGGCACGATGTTGCCGAACGCGCGATCGAGATCGGCGTCCTCGGCGGCGACGCGGGGCGGCTCCGTAGGGCGGCCGCCGGCCAGCTCCTCGTCCGCGCTGATCGAGAGCAGCTCGATCTCCTCCTCCGCGCTGCTGGAGAGCAGATCTGCGATCGGTCCGCCCTGGCGTCCGAATTCCTCGCTCGGGATCACTTCTTCGTCATGAGGGGCTGCGGCGAGGTCCTCGGGCTCCGGCGTGAGGATCGCGTCGTCGGGGAGCGTCTGGGGCTGGTCGGGAGGAAGGTCCGGATCGAGCTCCGGATCGTCCATCAGGGAAGGAGGCGGAGCGAGCGCGCGACGCCTGGCGGCGCCTCGCGAGATGGGAGGCTCCTCTCCCCCGCGGCCGAGCTCCGCTTCGCCAATGCCCGAAACGTCCGGCGGCGGCCGGGCGGCCGGTGAGCGCGAGGCCGGCGGTTTGATCGATCTGCCGTCGTCGAGCTCGAGGGGCTCGTCCTCTGCGCCGGCGGGGAGCTCGATCTCCATCGAGGCGCCCGGATCCGTCGAGGCGCCCAGCGGAT
>Ga0209056_10008993_pt1 | contig 10220 bp, 7 predicted proteins | sample GraSoiAngelo_114_FD_185876 | JGI IMG/M metagenome (GOLD analysis project Ga0209056, IMG submission 185876) | Grasslands soil microbial communities from the Angelo Coastal Reserve, California, USA - 14_0903_13_40cm (SPAdes) (version 2) | ecosystem: Environmental > Terrestrial > Soil > Grasslands ...
GTGATCCGCTGCCCTCGATCATGTAACTGGCAAGCGTAAACGGAGCGCCGCAAAATCCGATGACGGGCAGCTTCGGCCCAAAATGCTTCGCAACCAGGCGAACGCTCTCTGCGACGTATCCCAAATCTCCGGCGGAATCTGTTCGGAGGCGCGCGACATCGTCTGCGCTGCGCACCGGCCGTTCAATTACCGGGCCTTCCCCTGCCGAAAAATGAAATGGCAGGCCCATGACTTCGAGCGGCAGCAGCAGGTCTGCAAAAATGATGGCGGCATCCACCTGCAGAATTTCGGCGGCGGTTATGGTGACTTCCGCTGCAAGCTGCGGAATCTTGCAGATTTCGATCAGCGAATGTGACTTGCGAACGGCGCGATACTCGGGCATGTAGCGCCCAGCCTGCCGCATGAACCACACGGGCGTCCGGTCCACAGGCAAGGCTTTACAGGCGCGAACGAAGCGGGAATCAGTCGCTGACATGAAAGATTAATGTAGCACTCAGAGCGGTGGACACGAGGTGGCCGCGCGACAGCCGAGGGCGGCTGTCGCCACGTGGCTTTTGCTACGTCAGCGGTTCGACTTTATCCACGTGGATGAGATTGATAGATGAATCCAGTGTTCCTGTGACCCGCACGCGCTTGCCCTCGTACTGTTGCACTTCTTGCTGGTTGTCGAGCTTGTACGAGATCGTTTCGGAGACCTTTAACAGGAAGTTGTCGGACTGCTTGCTAATGATTCCAGTGAAGATCTGCGCCGTGGACGCCTGACTTTGAGATTCCGCTGGAGCAGAAGGGCCTTTATTTGGTTGGCTCGGCTGCGAGGGCGTGGGATTTTGCGCAGGCTGCGTCTCAGGATGCGGATCCGGCGTTGTGGGCGCCTGGCGCGGCTGCTCTTGCTCGGGCTGCTGCGGTTGCTGCATATAGGACCACAGCACAAGATCGGAAGAGAACGGCGAACGATCTGAACTCCGTTGGGCAATGGCGAGACTTGCGAAACAAACAAGAGCGATCAGCAACAAGCGTTTCATAACATCCTCCTCGCCCGTCTCTTTGGATGTCAATTCAGATGTGAATTTACGGCGCCCCGCCAGCCTGAGGTCTGCATTATTTGGCGGCGTATTTGAGGGCAGTAATTTACAGAGACTCTACAAGCTTTTCTACGCCTGCTCCGACATGAGAGATGTACCTTTGTTGCTGTAGGGCCGCTAAGGTCGGACGGTCCTTTCGAGTATTGATCAGGGCAGAGGCACCTAAACAGTACACGCCCCGGCCGCAGTTCGGCCCTATTATGTCGATAACGAATTTTCCGGAGGTTGTCCCGCGATGGCAGCGAATCAGGTAGTGCTCTATTTCGACCGTCAGGAAGACGCGGTGCAGTTTACCCTGGCTGCCAGCTCGATCATCGCCGACGGGGCGGCCTTACGCGACACGGCGCTAAAGGTCGCGAAAGAGGTCTGCAAGGCTACACGCATTACCACTGAGGGAAGCGTGGAGCCTGGCGCGGGAAAACCCAAGACGCGCAAACACTAGTTAGTCTGACCACGGGGCGGGCCTGCGGTCCCATCGATGCTTCTTCAATTCTCGCAGTAATTCAGGATCAAGCTGGCCCTTATCGCTTAGTGCGATGTTCTCGCGCACATGATCCAACTTCCGCATGCCGATGATCGTCGTGCTCACGGCAGGATGCGAGAGAACAAATCGTAGAGCCATTTCCGGAAGGGGCATACCTTCGGGCAGAATTTGTTTCAGCTTGTCCACACGATCAAGAGTGTTGGCGAGATTCTTGGGATTGAAATATCGCGAGCGCCAGTCGCTGTCCGGGAAAGTCGTGTCGCGGGTCATCTTTGCGCCAAGGCTGCCTTCGTCAAGCGCCACGCGCACGATCACGCCGATATTTAGTTCCTGGCAAGCGGGAAACAGCTCATCTTCCGGCGACTGGTCGAAGATGCTGTAGATGACCTGAACCGCATCGATTAACCCGGTGCGGAGCGCCTTCAATCCGTTTTCGGGCTCCCAGCGGTTTAAACTCAATCCAAAAAATCGAATCGTGCCATCGCTCTTAAGCTTCTCGACTGTTTTGCGGAAATCAGGCTCCTCAGTCCAGTGGTCGTCCCATACGTGGAACTGAAGCAGGTCAATCGAGTCGGTCCCTAGTTGCTGGCGAATCTGATCGGCGTACCGGAACACATGATCGGGCGGAAATACTTCCGAGTATTTGTCTTTTGGGGATGCCGGCCACCGCAGATTCTTCGGCGGAATCTTGGATGCCGCATAGAGCGGCTTGCCTTTATTTCTGCCGATGGCTTGGCCGAGGAGTCCGTCGCTCTTGCCGTCGCCATAGGCCCAGGCGGAGTCGAAGAAGTTGCAGCCGAGGTCAGCCGCGAGCTGCAGTGCTGCCATTGACTCGAGATCGTCAGATCCGCTCCAACCGCCCATGCCCCACAGGCCGTGTGCGATGTCGCTGACTTCAAGCCTAGTGCAGCCAAATTTGCGGTATTTCATTAAGCCCTCCTCAAATTTTTTTTTGCAACGTGGGGACAGCCGCCCTCGGCTGTCGTCCGGGCCGAAGGCCCGGCTAGAGTCAGCACACAGGATGAGCAAGGCTTGATCGAATCTCCGCTCGTCGGGACAGCCGAGGGCATCTGTTCCCACATTCTAAAATTATGGGGCGGGATCGGAAGCTGTGCCCTTGGCCGCCTTCTCCCGATAAAACTTCTGCAGTACGTAGAACGCCTGCTTACGCTGGCCTCGATCTGAGATCACGCCTTTGCGATTGTAATAATCCTGAATTCCTACCAGCGTTCGGCGTGGTGAGCGGAAATCCATCAGGATCCAAGGCGTCATTCCTGCCAGAGACGGAATGCGCTGGAGCATCGCAATTTGATGCCGGTACAGGTTGGCTTGATATTCCTCGGTGAAGCGCGTATCGGTGTCGCCATGTAAACCGTACGCTGCCCCGGCACCGAATTCGCTCACGATGACAGGCTTAGCATAGGCGAACTCCCATTGCATTTTGTCGGCGTCTTCCGGACGATATTTGCCATACCAGCCGACATATTCATTCAACCCGATCACATCCAGATATTCGCCGAGCGGATCGTGCAGCGCGGCGTGCTCGTCATCTGAATGCTCGGCCTTATCTGACGCCGACGTGATCAGGCGAGTGTCGTCAAGTTGACGCGCATATTCTGTCAGCGACTTCAGGAAGGCATTGCGCTCCGGCGAAATCGGCGTCTCGTTCGAAAGCGACCATAGCGCCACTGCTGCGCGGTTGTGGTCACGCGCAATCACGTCCCGCAACTGCGCCTTGGCATTTTCGAGAGTCGCAGGATTCTTAAAGTCCATCTCCCAATACACCGGCACTTCATCCCAGACCAGAAGGCCCATCTGGTCTGCCAGCCGGATCATTGCTTCGTTATGCGGATAGTGCGCGAGACGGACGAAGTTTGCGCCCAAGTCCTTTGCCCAGGTCAGCAGTGTGCGATCGTCCTCTTCCGAGAAGGCGCGTCCGCCGCGGAATGGCGCTTCCTCATGCAGACAAATGCCGCGAAGAAAAATTGGCTTTCCGTTCAGCAAGATTTGTGTGCCGTGAGTCTCGATCGTGCGAAAGCCGATTTCGTCGGTGACGGTGTCGTTGTCCGCCGAGACAATCACGCGGTAAAGCTTGGGTTTATCCGACGACCAGAGCTCAGGTTTCGCTGGAAAATGAAATGTTGCACGGCCGGACGCATCGGTGGTTGCGCTTTGCTTCACGCCTAATGTCGGTATATGTATCCAGACTGTAGATCCCGCCTTCGCCCCATTCACCTGTACCGATCCTGCGAGCTCGTTAGGGTCTGTTCGCGAAAGTTGGAGCGAATAGTCCTCAATAAACGTTTCCGGTACTTCGATGAGCTGCACACTTCGCGTCAATCCGCCGTAGTTCCACCAGTCCGTGTGAATGCTGGGAACTCCGGCGTCGCGTCGCGTGTTGTCCACTTCTACGACGAGGCTGTTTTCACCTTCAGCTACTTGATCTATGACTTCAAAATTGAACGGAGTGTACCCACCAACGTGCTCGCCTAACTTCTTCCCATTCAACCAGACCCGCGCCAAATAATTCGCAGCGCCAAAATAAAGGAACATACGTGTGTGCTCACGCTTCTGATACGAAAAATATCGCTGATACCACATTGGCCCTTCGTAGAAGAGCAGCGATTCGCGTTGCGAGTTCCAATCTCCGGGGACGCGCAGCTTGGGAGAGTGATCGAAGTCGTACTCAACAAGGTCGCTTTTCGACTTTGGTTTTGTATTTTCGAAAAACCGGCTGCTCAGGCCGGTTTCGTAGGGATCAACAATCGTGTTCCAAACTCCATCCAGGTTGATAGTGGTCCGCGCGTCAACATTGGAAATTAAAGGATTCTGGTGATCATCAGCGAACAATCGCAGTGAGAAGATAAGAAGAAGACCAAGAAATGCCGACTTCATAGTGGCTCCTGAATTTCGATAGACGCATGAGTATATATTCTGGGCGCGGTTGGCTGCCGAACTCTGAATGTTGGTGAACGGTGGCGCGGAACAGTTAATATGTAACGGTTTCGAGCGAAATCCATCCCGAGAGGAATGCTCATGGCCCTGTCGCTGCGCGGTCGCGGTGGTTGCGTTCTGCAGTTGTTGATCATGTTAAGTATTGCGTTTCCGCTCTTCGGGCAGTCACAACCACCTAAGTCCTCGTCTCCTTGGATGAATACCAGCCTCTCGGCAGACGAGCGGGCAGCGCTCGTCGTGAAGGAAATGACGCTGGATGAAAAGATCACGTTGCTGCATGGCACGGGACATCCGGGTTTGGGACCCATGAGTCCACTGTCTTCTGGATCGAATGGCGGCGCCGGATACGTAGTCGGCATCCCGCGGCTGGGAATTCCGGGGATTCAAATGTCCGACGCGGCCTACGGGGTTCGAGCCAGCGGACAGAATGGGCGTTACTCGACGGCGCTGCCTTGCAATCTCGCCGCGGCTGCAAGTTGGAACCTGGACGCTGCCTATCAATATGGTGCGCTGATCGGACGCGAGCTGCGCGCACAGGGGTTCAATATGTCGCTCGGCGGCGGAGTTGATATTACGCGTGAGCCCCGCAATGGCCGCAACTTTGAGTATTTGGGAGAGGATCCGATTCTTGCGGGTAAGTTAGTCGGGCAGCTCATCAAAGGGACCCAAGATCAGCACGTGCTCGGCGATATCAAGCACTACGCATTGAACGATCAGGAGAGCGGACGCAACGCGGTCAACGTGAACATTGACGAGCGTTCGATGCGCGAGAGCGACCTGCTCGCCTTCGAAATTGGGATTCGGGATGGAAGTCCCGCGGGCGTAATGTGCTCCTACAATCGCGTGAACGGCGAGTACGCCTGCGACAACAAGTATTTGCTCGATGACGTTCTAAAAAAAGAATGGAAGTTTCCGGGATTTGTGCTCTCCGATTGGGGAGCAGCCCACAGCATCGCTAAAGCATCGTCGGCTGGCATGGACCACGAGCAGCCGAACGAATATTTCTACGGCGATGCGCTCAAGAAAGCTGTGCAGTCGGGCAAAGTTCCCATCGCTGAAGTGGACGATCACGTTCGCCGAATTGTGCGCTCAATGTTTGCGACAGGTGTGATTGACGATCCTCCGCAAAAGGGCGTGGTTGACGTGATGCGCGGCTTTGAGATTGCCCAGCAGATCGCGGAACAAAGCATGGTCCTGCTCAAGAACGAGGGCCAGCAGTTGCCGCTCGATGCGTCGAAGGTGAAGCGCATCGCTTTGATCGGCGGGCATTCGGATATCGGAATGCTTTCTGGAGGAGGTTCCGCCCAGGTGGACCCTCCCGGCGGCAACGTCATTATGCCCCAAGGGAAGCGCGCAACCGTGTGGGGACATCCGGTGTGGTTTCCGACGTCGCCGCTGAAGGCCATTGGTGCGAAGGCTCCGAATGCGAAGGTGGAATTCGATGCCGGAACAAACTTGGACTCAGCGGCAGCCCTTGCGAAGAGCGCCGACGTCGCCATCGTCTTCGTTTCGCGATGGGAAACGGAAGGTGCCGATGCTGACAGCCTGTCATTGCCTGACCATCAGGATGACTTGATCGCGAAGGTAGCCGCGGCCAATCCGCACACCGTGGTCGTGCTTGAAACCGGGAATCCTGTGTCCATGCCGTGGGCCGATCAGGTGAGCGCAATTCTAGAAGCCTGGTTCGCAGGCAGCAGCGGTGACAAAGCGCTAGCCAACATTCTTTTTGGAGACGTGAATCCCAGCGGAAAGCTGCCGATTACTTTTCCGCGAAACGAAGCGGACTTGCCTCACCCGAGCATCGTGAAGCCTCCGCCGAATACTGAACCGCCGCCGGGACCGGACCACTGGAAACGAGTCTTGGAGGGGCTGCCTGCGTTCCAGACCAACTACGATGAGGGCCTGAAGGTCGGATACAAACGATACGACGCCGAAAAGAAGCCGGTGCTGTTTCCTTTTGGTTACGGCCTTTCATATACCACCTATTCCTATTCAGATCTGAAAGTCACGTCAGGCGAGCACGTGCGCGCGAGCTTTACTCTAAAGAACACCGGCGACCGCTCGGGAGCAGAAATCGCCGAGGTCTATGCGAGTCTGCCTGGCGGTGCGGGTGAGCCGCCGAAACGTCTGGTGGGCTGGAGCAGGGTAGAGTTGAATCCAGGCGAAAGTAAAGAAGCGACGGTCGAGGTTGAACCGCTATTTCTTTCTGTGTTCGACAGCGCGCGACACAAATGGGTGCAAACGCCGGGAGAATACACATTCCTAGTAGGTGGCTCGTCGCAGAGCCTGCCTCTAAAGCAGATAGTTCAACTGAAGTAGAGACTTCACAGCGCAGGATTTCGTCACGCCGCCAGAATTTCCGGCGGCCGTAGCCTATTTCCTGAACCAATAAATCAGAATCCCGTTCCCGACCCCCGCGGGATCGCCAGTTCTACCGACTTGGAATGCCATGAACCGCCCATTGGTAGAAATCACCGGGTTCGACGCTTTGCCGCCCTCGTAGTCGTTGAAGTGGGTGAGGCGGGTGAAATCTTTTCCGGTGCCGTCGAGGCGCAGCTTCCAGATATCAATGTTGCCGTGACCACGTTCGCCCCCGAGTTGCTCGCACTGGCGGTCGCTTTCGACGGTTGTGTAGAGTCCGTCGGGGAAAATGCCTTCCGGCTCATTGTAGGTTCCTGGTGCTTTCGAAAAATTGGTTACCTGACCAGTCGCGAGATCAATTCCTATCACCGAGGCTCCTTCGTGCGGGCCTTGCTCTTCGTAGCAAGTGAACACCATCTTTTGATCATCGTTGTAAAAATCCTGCGCTTCGAGCACGCAGCCGCGATCTTTGCTCTCGTAAACCGTTTTTGTGTTGATTAGCCTTGGCGTGCCGCCGGAAAGGTCGAGGTCGGCGACCATCAGCCGCGAGGTTCCCGGCGCGAGATCCGGGGCCTGCGCGGGCAGCTGTGAAAATGCGATCTTCAGCGACTTCTTCGAAATAGCAGCGCCCTCGCTCATTTTTTGACCGAGTTTGATCGGCTTTGCGCCGCGCTCTTTACTCAGGAACCAGAGTTCGTTGTCGCGGCTTCGACTGGTGTGGATGTCCTCGAAGTGGTCGGGGCCAATCAGGATGTAGTCTCCGGTTGCCAGGTGCATCACGCGGAGAAAGGCCGCAGCTGGCACGTTGCATGTAAGGCACGTAATAGCGCGTGTCTTTAGATCAATGACCATGGCGTCGCCAAAACTCTTCGTCATGAACGCGACGCGCTGATTGTCGGGAGAGATGTCGGCCCGTTCGCCGAAATGGGTGAGGACTTCAATGTTTGCCGGCAAATGCTCGAGCGGATTTTCGGGACTTCGTGCGCGCTTTTCTTGGGGGAAGGTTGGGGTTAGAAGCAGAGTGATGAGCACGAGCAGGAATTTCATGCGGGAATCGTAGCAGAACGGCTGTGCGGGATTGTTTTGGTGCTGCAGTTCTGCTGTCCCACCCCTCGAATCCGATCAGGGCCGGGCCCTTTGCGGTTCGAGAGGTGGAACACAAATCAGGAAAAGCAGACCTATTTGTAGGTTGCGCTCGTACGTGCCAGGTAATCGCGGTGTGCAGCCGATTCCGTCATCGAGCCAAATGCGGGTCCTGTTAGCGGGCTCGACTTCAGTGTCTCCTGCACTGCAGCGTTGACCTTGTCCAAGCCATCCGCATTCGCGGCGATGTAAACCACGAGGAATGTGCCGGGCGCGTCGCTGTGGATCGCTTGCGTGTCAACTTCGTACTCGTGAATCGCGCCATCAGACAGCATTTTCTCAAGCAGAGGCACTATCAAGCTCTTGCTGAGGGTTTCCACTGCGTCGTCGGGCGCGTCCGCCTTCAGTTTGTACGATCCGACGTGGGTGTACACGTTCTTGTACGTTCCCGGGTGCCAGTTGTAGAACCGGCTCACGTAAATGTTGTCGTAGTGTTTGGTGGCGCTGGCCAGGACGGGCGTGGTGGCATTGCCCGACTGGTAGAACTGCTCGAGCACGTTGATCAGGCCGGCCATGGACATTGCCGACCACCAGTCATCATGCGTCGCGCCGTCTGCTTCGTGGACGAGGTTTACGTCGTTTCCGTAGCCGACAATGGTCCCGGCAGCCAGAGCTTTGTCGAGGACTTTCGCATCAGCCGCGGTGTTCTTGTCCATCTCTGCCCACTGTGCTCGCGGAATCGCCCAATTCCCAACGTACGAGTACATAGGTGCTTTTTCTTTGGCCTCGGACATCTGTGCGTGTGCCGACCCGACCACGACCGCAGTCAAAGCCAGCACGCACACTCCTGCGAGTATTCCCCTTATTTGTTTGCTCATTTTTTCTCCCAATACACGAAGACGCCCAGGATTCCTTCTTGCTTCCTGGGCCACGCAAGTGTACATGAAGGTCGGGGATGAGCAGCGCGCAACTCGCGACGCTACGTCTAGTCTTGCCGTCAGGACGAGCGAACCATAATTTTTCGGAGATGACCGAGCGTCCGGAGCCTCTACCGCTAAACCGGAGAAAGAACTAGAGCGAGCAGCTATGGACGCAGCCCGCTCCGGCCCAATTGCTCATCTGAGCTTGTGGACCGCCGCTGCAAGCTGAAGTGCCGACGCTGGAGCGAGAACCCGTGCCTGCAATGTCATTCGAATACCATTCTTCGGCCTGAGCGTAAAACTTGGCACGGGTGTGATCGGATCCCCGGGCACCGCGCGGAACTGAAAACGCTGCGCGATGGCAGCCAGCAGCAGCGTGGCTTCCATCATCGCGAAGGAATTCCCGATGCATTGCCTGGGACCGCCGCCGAAGGGGAAATAGGCAAATCGCGGCAGCTTTTGCGAGCGTTCGGAGAGCCAGCGGTCCGGGTCGAATTTTTCGGGCTCGGGGAAATATCTGGGATCTCGGTGCATGACCCACTGGCTCATCACAACGTTCGAGCCGGCTGGAATGCGATAGCCACCAATTTCAAAATCTTTGACCGCCGTTCGCGCCACTCCCCATGCTGGCGGGTAAAGGCGCATAGATTCCTTGATGACCCGCTCGACGTAGGCGAGGTCGCGCAAATCGCCAAAGCCCGGAGCGCGGCCGGCAAGGACGCGGTCGAGTTCCTCGTGCAACCTGGCTTCGGCACCCGGATTCTGGCCGAGAAGATGCCACGTCCAGGAAAGCGCCAGCGCCGTGGTTTCGTGGCCTGCCAGAAGAAAAGTCAGAACTTCATCCCGCAGTTGTTTGTCGCTCATGCATCCGCCGTCTTGGTCGCGGGCCTGCATTAGCATGGAGAGCAGGTCGCCTGAGTCATCCTGGTTGGCGCGATGGGCGGCAATGATTTGGTACACGGTGTCATCGAGCTGTCGGATAGCACGGCGGAACTCGATCATCGCTGGGGTCGGCAAATGGCGAAACAGCGGCGGAATCAGCATGCGAATGCCGGTGCTATTGCGCATGAGGATGTTCATGGCGGAAGAAATTTTGCCGATCTCCTCAGCCTCTACATTGAAGAGCGCACGCACTACGATGCGCAGTGTGAGCTGCATCATTTCCTGATGGATGTCGCGCGTTTCGCCGTCGCTCCATGCAGCGAGCAATTGTTCCGCGTGGTCGGTCATGATTTTCGCGTAGGAAGCAATTCGCTCGCGATGAAAAGCGGGTTGCGACAGACGGCGCTGCCGCAGCCAGGATTCGCCTTCGTTGGTGAGAAGTCCGTCGCCAAA